>Ga0302320_10006842_pt1 | contig 25228 bp, 21 predicted proteins | sample Bog_T0_3_FD_202130 | JGI IMG/M metagenome (GOLD analysis project Ga0302320, IMG submission 202130) | Peat permafrost microbial communities from Stordalen Mire near Abisko, Sweden - Bog_T0_3 | ecosystem: Environmental > Terrestrial > Soil > Wetlands > Peat | place: Sweden: Abisko, Stordalen Mire... | reverse complement strand
GGCGTGATGGAATTGACCGGTCTGCGCAAGGACGGCAGCACGTTTCCAGGCGAAATCGATTCACGGCCAATCAATTACCGGGGCCGCAAAGCAGTCTTGGTCGCAACTCGCGATCTTACGGAACGGAAAAGGGCCGAAGAAGAACGGAAAACCCTGCTTGCCCGACTTATACAAGCTCATAAGATGGAGTTGATCGGCCGATTAGTTGGAAGTATTTCTCATGATTTCAATAACCTTCTGACTGTCATCATAGGGTCAAGCGAGTTAGCGCTGGAGAGAGTAGAGAAGGCCGATCCTCTCAGGGAGAGCCTTGAAGAGATCTACGGAGCAGGGCAGCGCGCCGCCGGGCTCACCCAGCAACTGCTTGCCTTCAGCCGTAAGCAGGTTCTTCACCCGCGCGTTGTCGATCTGAATGGCCTGGTGAGCGAGATGCAACCGATCCTTGCGCGTGTGGTTGGAAAGAAGGCCAAGCTGACCATAGATCTGAAGAGTGAACCCTTGACTATCCGGGCCGATCCTCTGCAGATGGACAGCGTGATCATGAATCTCGTCGTCAATGCGAGGGATGCGATGCCCAGAGGAGGCTCGATCCGGATCGAAACTGGAACTGTGAATTACGGTGAAGCGGCCGTCCAGCCTGATCCAAGTGAAAGAGTGGGAACGTATGTCACGCTCTCTGTGCGTGACTGGGGTGTGGGAATGAACAAGGAGCTTCAAAGCCACATTTTCGACCCGTTCTTCACAACCAAAGAAGTCGGCAAAGGCACAGGCCTCGGATTGTCTGTAACTCTCGGAATCGTAGAACAGAGCGGGGGCGCGATTGAAGTAAAGAGTGAGCCGGGGCAGGGAACAACTTTTACCGTATTCTTCCCCCTCGTTGAGGATGCGGTAGTCGAGCCGGAGCGGCAGGAGGTCGTTCCCGGCGTTAAGGGAACCGCGACTATCCTGGTCGCCGAAGATCATCCGGATGTCAGGAAGTTTACGGTTTCAGCGCTGCGGTCCTATGGTTATCGAGTTATCGAGGCGGATAACTCCGAGCATGTGCTTGGATTAATCAATCGAGAACGAGGCCGCGTGGACCTGATAGTGACAGATGTCGTAATGCCCGAACTGGGTGGAAGGGAAATGGTGACCGTGGTGCGCAATCGCTGGCCCCACGTAAAGGTCGTTTTCATGTCAGGCTACAGCGAAGACGCCGTCTTACTGCATGGCGTGTTGGAAAAGAATTCAACCTTTATCGAAAAGCCCTTTACCCCAAGCCAGCTTGCCGCAAAGGTACAGGAGTTAATGACTCAATCAGATGAGTCTTGACAGGATCGCGATCCAGTGCCGCAACACGGTTGCGTGATGCTAGCGGACCGCGCCCCTCTTTTCGGACACCTTTGGCACGCGAGAGTCCTCTCTCAATTCTACGGAGTACGTTTGCACCTCCAAGTCGATGCTCGCGAGATCCTTGCTGCAGTCCCGCGGCTGATTGAGGGTGCATTGGCAGAGTTCCGTCAGAAGGATATGGCCGCTCTGGCTCAGAACCAGGCCCATGCCGATCAACTCTCCATAAATGTCCACGCAGTTCCGTCGTTCGAATTCGAAGAACATGTTAACCATGCCCGACTCGGTCGCACCTCTGCTAAGCACCCATCCGCCGCATCCAACAATTGCGCCCGAAAGAGTTTGAATCAGCCTCGCTGGGTCTTCAATGGAGACAGCCTTCATCTCCATCGCCCAGGGTGCGCTTGTCACTTGTCTTGTGTCTAGGTCAGGCACGATATCCCTCAGTACAGCCTTATCGGAGTAACTCACGGCTATGTTCAACTGGATAACTTCAAATGATTAGGGTTAAACTACTCCAAAGTTTTGTTCATTGAACGGTCGACATCGCGGAATTCTATACCCTTCCACACATTCAAGAACCGCATGACTTACGGTGAGATGCCGGCGTGGCCTTTCGCGATGCCCCGCAATAGATGCCAGAACTTCTCCAGTGGCAGCGGCCTGCTAAACAAATAGCCCTGAAATGAATGACAACCGAGACGCGCAAGAAACTCCCTCTGTGCCTCTGTTTCCACGCCCTCCGCAATCACGGAAAGGCCCATCGCACGGCCCAGGGATATGATGCTATGAGCAATCTCACCGCTGCATGCATCCACCAGAATGTCTCGGACGAACGAACGATCGATCTTCAATTCATCCAGTGGTAAACGCTTCAAATACGAAAGCGATGAATACCCCGTACCAAAGTCATCCAGCGAAAATGTAAGTCCATGCGACTTGAGATCGGTCATCTTGCTGATTACTTTTTCGAAGTCATCCACTAACATGCTCTCAGTCAGCTCTAGTTTCAGACTCTTCGGGCTGGCCCCGCTGCGGTCGAGCGCCGACAGCACTTCCTCAACGAATTTTGGCTGCCTGAATTGGCGTGCGCTGATATTCACCGCGAACGTAATGTCAGTGGCCTCACCGCGTGCAGCCAGAGATGCGATCAGCATGCAAACATTTTGCACAACCCAATTTCCCAGCGGCAGAATCAGCCCTGTCTCTTCAGCCAGCGGTATGAAATCACAAGGCAGTACGGTACCGCGTTTCGGATGTTTCCAGCGAATCAGAGCTTCAGCCCCAATGACCGAACCGCAATTCACCTGCGGTTGGAATTCGAGCAGGAATTGATCTGTGCCTATTGCCTTGCGCAGATCGTCCTCAAGCAAAACGCGCTCATGCACGGCAGCCTGCAATGCCGGTGCAAAGAAATGCACTGTGTTGCGTCCATTTGATTTCGCCTGATAGTTTGCGATGTCCGCTTGCTGCAAGACCTCTTCCGCGTTATCGCGCCGATCGCCGAAGATTGTAATGCCGATGCTGCAGGAGCCGCGCCATTCATGACCGGGTAACTGATAAGGGGCGTCAATTGCAATAAGAATCTTCTCCGCGATTGCTGCCGCCTGGGCCGCGGCTTCCTCTGGGCTCTCGCTGAGGTCTTCGATCATCACGACGAACTCATCTCCACCCAACCGTGCTACGGTGTCGGTGCTTCGTATGCAAGCGGAAAGGCGCACCGCTACTTCCTGCAACAATACGTCACCTGTCTTGTATCCGAGCGTATCGTTTAACGTCTTGAAGTTATCCAGATCGATGAACAGCAGCGCCTTCATGCTCTGATCTCGCTTGCGGGCACCGGGGTTCTGGCGCAAAAGATCAAGTAACAGCCGTCGGTTAGGCAGTTGAGTCAGCGAGTCGTAGAACGCAAGATTCCGGATCTCATCCTCGGCAGCCTTCGCAGTTGAGACATCTTTCATGACGCACATGACGCAGGCTTCGCCATGAAGCTCCATCGATGCGGCCGACATCATCACCCAAAGATGCTCCCCATTCTTCCTTTTTAGCTGCGTCTTGAAATCTCGAAGTCTCGATTTTCCAGTGAACATTTCCGCTAAATCCCGAAGTAAGTCCGGCGTCGCCCAAAAGCCGCACTCAACGGCAGTCCGCCCGACAACTTCATGTGGTTCGTAGCCCAGCAGTTCCAGGAAAACATGATTCACTTCGATAAAATGGCCATCGCTCTGTCGGCAGACCACAACACAATCCATGCTGGCCTGCAGCAGAGTACGGTAGCGAACCTCGCTCGCCTGCAGCGCCCTTACGACCGACTTGAAACACTGCTCACTTGTACTGCGACAATCAGCGTCCGAATGAGTCATCAAGCAAAGGGCTCGCCCGTCGTCAGTTGTAGCCAGTGTGCTATGTTCCATCGCATCACTTCCGTGGGACACCCTTCACCTCTGCTGGTTAAGATCTATTCAAAGCATATCGACATGCATGCGCTTTATTTTCAGGGCATTTATCGTTTCAGCGGGTTACAATCCAGAGCAGTAAGTCACTGGTGTAAGTCCGACTGAAGGAGTTACTGCAGCCCTGCTCCCGAGGCGACACCAAGAGTTGCCTTGAAAACGAAGGTGCTTCCTTTCCCCGGCTCACTTTCTACAGTGAGATGCCCATTCATCAATTCGCAAAGCTGCTTACAAACCACGAGACCGAGCCCAGTTCCACCGTATCTGCGCGCAATCGAAGCGTCCGCCTGCTTGAAGGAGTGAAACAGGGTTAATAACTCATCTGCGGTCATTCCAATTCCGCTGTCGGAGACTGAAAAGCTGAATAGGGCTCTGTCGTTCGTTACATTCGAAGCCGCAACTCGCACAACAATCTCACCATTTTCCGTGAACTTGACCGCATTATTAATCAGGTTGATAAGAATCTGTCCCAAGCGCAGCGGATCTCCCACCAGGTAACGAGGAGCGTCTCTGGCAACCGAAAATACTAGAGTGAGTCCCTTCTGATAAGCCCTTTGACCGACGATGTCGTCGAGTCCATTGATGATGTCGTCAAGTAGAAACGGAATGTGTTCAAGCTCCAGCTTGCCCGCTTCAATCTTCGAGAAATCAAGAATATCGTTAGTAATTCCAAGTAAAGATTGAGCGGCACTGCCGATCTTCGCCAGGTAGCGTTCCAGCGGCGGGCTCGGGTTAGCGCGCATGGCAAGGTATGTCATGCCGATGATTGCTGTCAATGGTGTGCGAATCTCGTGACTTACATTGGCAAAGAACCCCGATTTCGCGCGATTGGAATCTTCGGCTTTGCGCGCCGCTTCAAGCAATGCCTCCTCATGTCGCTTGCGTCCGCTTATATCAATTGCCGCACCGCGCAGGCGCATCGGGTGCCCGTCATCATCGAAGGTAAATTCACCGCGCACCATCAACCAATGCACACTTCGATCGGGCCACACAACTCGAAACTCACTTACGAGCGGTCTCTGAGCCGCAATGCACAGGTTGAGTTCGAGGGTGATGTCCGGCAGGTCATCGGGATGGACGCGCTCCAGGAATCCGTCATTGCTGCCTAAGAAGCCGCCTGACCTGGTCCCCCATAACTCGTCGTACAAGTGCGATGAGACCATCTGGTTGCTGACGACATCCCATTCAAACGTGCCGATGCGCGCCGACTCCAAGGCCTGTCTCAGGCGGTCTACAGACGAGCGCGGCATTTCCGCTGGCTGCGTGTCATCAGCGATGCGCCAGTTGGCGCCCTGAATTCGAAATGCCTGCTGATCTTCAGCGATCCATTCTGTTGCACCGCTCATTGAAACCCCTGTGTTCGCGGCGCGAAATTGTCATCGTGCCGGACGCCTAGAATCATGGAGGTCATTCACGCCCAATGCGACTGGAGCTACTAACTGCGAATTCAAGCTGTTAGTACCGGGCAGAACGGAAAACACATCCATGTTATATATCGGCAGATTTCGGAGACTCGTTGCCTATGTCGTCGAGACCGTGCAATTCGGCGCGATGACATTTGCTTGCAGAAGCGCGAGGCATTCAGGGACTCCAACATTCCCACCATCTGGATTATGCGGAAGGACGCCATCGCTCTCCATGAGGGTGTCCAGAGCGTGAGTCATGGCCTGCTGCGCCGCAAACAGCATTGGAGTGGAGTATTGAACCAGGCGCACTCCTAATTCCCTCAATTGACTCATTGAAAGGCGTGGACTTTTACCCCCGGCGATCTGGTTGAAGAGCAGCGGCTTGTGAGTGGATCGCCTGACTCGCTGCAACGTCTCGATGGAATCGATGCCGTCAACCATCAGCACATCTGCATTTGTCTTCGATATGGCTTCGACGCGGCGATCGATCTCTTCTCCGGCAGCATCCGTACGGGCCAGCACGCAGATATTCTCGCAATCGCCAAGCACTGCACTCAACTTCTCAATGTAATCGGGAAGGGGAAGCAGCCGCTTGCCGTCGACGTGGCCACAGCGCCTCGGACGTGCCTGATCCTCAAGCATCACCATAGCGGCGCCCATGCGATCGAGTTGCTTTACGACAAGCCGCGCAGTATGTAAGTCTACGTAACCGTCATCGATGTCGACAAGCAGCCTGTGATCCGGCAATATCTGCCGCACTCTCCACGCTGCGGCCACCATGTCAGTCCAGGAGATATAGCCAATATCTGGAAGTCCATAGAAGCTTGCTGCAAATCCAAACCCGGAGAGGAATAAATTGGTAGAAAATGGCGCGGCAATGCTGGCAGAAAAGCTGTCGTAGATTCCGAGAAACGGCTCGATGTCGCCCTCGCCGGATAACTGGTCACGCAGTACTTGTCCTGGGTGCTTCATTGTTATTTGCTCCACAGCCCAACGTCCTCCTGGCACTTACCCGAGGTCTGTTGCCCACAGCGGGCCGGCTGCAGAGGGCGCTTAGAGCATCGGGCGAATCGTGAAAGACGCGCTATTCCGTGTTGTTCAGCGCCTTCATGTCGAACTTCATGCATTCAAAGCGGGCCCGTGGAATGTGGAAGAGGGCTGCGTCGCCAGGACCCTGGCAAGGCAGCCCCCTGTTTCTTCAACTTCGTACAGAGAGGGGTATTATTGGACTGCCGGAGAATGAAAGAACAGTTTCTTTGCGTCGATCACGAATCCAGCAGTGAGAGCTTGCGCGTTCCAGATGTCGATGGGGTTTCCATCGTTGTTCCTGTCGGTGTCGAACAGGTGGCTGTAGTTGCCTACCAGGCTGACAGAACGCGTGAGCGGAACGGTTGGGCGAACGAAGAACCTCTTGCCGATTCCGTATTGATCGCCGTTCACCGTAAGGCCGAGTTCAAGAGCTTGTACGTCCAGCCCCATATTGTTGATATAGGCGATGTCGATATCGGCGATTCCAGCATCGAATGAAAATCTTTTGTTGAAGCTGCGGCTTACCGTCAAGGCATATCCCTTGCCGTCGGAGAACGGAATTCCTGTTGTGAATAGTCCTCCGTTGATCCGCTGATAAGCTTCGAGGCGCACCTTGTCGAACACTTTGCTCTCATGAACGTCGGCCAGAATGCCCTCCCTGGTCGTCTTCAGAATGAAGGCCTTTTCCACCAGGTTTTCCGGCGCGCTATAGGTGTAGTCTGCCGAGATCGCAACCCGCTTGCCGAGATCCTTCCGTCCCAGAATCTGCCAATAGTTCGACTTGGAAAGTCTTTCACCGCGCGCGAAAAAGTTGGGCGTATAGAAGTCTCCCAGGTAAGCGCGTGTGTACGACAATTCGCTGAGCCAGATCTGCTTCGGCCGCTCAATCGTCAGCCTCTCGCCCGCGATATATCCGTCTTCGTCATAGCTGGTTGCTTCGGTATTCACGCCGCGATTGATTCCCAGGCCGCCGAATTGAAACTCGACGCCGTGGATCGGCGCAGCGGACAGGAACGCTTGGCGAAGATATAGCTGTGCGCCGCCCGAGGTGTAGAAGCCATTCGCAGGGGGAATCACGGTCATCACGTACAGCTGATAAGGCGTCATCCTCGCTTCGACATTGTTGACGAATGGAAGTTGTCCTCCGCCAATGAAGTCTGAATACGCCCAGTTGAAGTAGTGACCGCTGGAGAGGTGAAACCCGATTCCGTATCGTCCCTGCTCATCGAACTTGAACTTTCCATCGGCAATCAAACGCTCCTGGCCCTGATCGAAGCTGCGAGCGCCGTTGGCGTCGAAGGTGCTGCGGTAGCGCGCACCGTAGTTGAAGGCGTTGAGATCTACCCACCGATCGAAGCTGGACTCCCAGCCAGGGATTGCAGGTGCGGGGCTTGCGGGGCGCACGAGTGTTGTCGCCGACGTTGTCGAAGCGGCATTGGGTGCGCTGGGCATATTGTCATTGAGGGCTATCTGTTGGGCAGAGATCGCCGAGGGTATTGCCAAGGCGACGCAGGCGGCAGTGGCTCGCAAAAATGAAAAGAAGTTATTCATTACCGGTTGTCCTTTTGTTCCTCTGAAGCTAGGAGCCGGGTCATTCGGAAACCCGCGATCTTCTCCCGCAGTGCATTTATCGGCATAACGTCACGGCTGTTTCAATCGACCTGTGATTACTTGCGGGCCATCCACGTGATTGTTCAGAGGGATGCCGGCCTTGGCGAGTGTTATGCGAGTTTTGTGTTTGGGTTTCCGTTGACGTGGCCGGAGGTGTCAACGCGTTCTATGCAAAGAACAACAGGGGCAGTATCGCCGCTACTGCGGTGATACTGCCCCCGGTTGCCAGCGTTCCAATTAGAGCTTGAACTTAGTGGGCCGCTGGATGGAAGAACAGCTTCTTGCCGTCGATCACAAAACCGGCGGTGAACGCCTGCGCATTCCAGATCGCCGTCGGTACGGGTGGCTCGACGCCTGTGCTGTACAGGTGATTGAAACTTCCAACCAGGCTCACAGACTTGGTCAAAGGAATTGTCGGGCGCACGAAGTACCTGTTACCAACGCCGTACTGATCGCCATTGACCGTGAGGCCGAGAATCAGGGCTTGCACGTCCAGTCCCATGTTGGTGATGTAGTTCATGTCGATATCGGCAAAGCCGGCTTCGACCGAAACCCGGTCCTTGAAGCTCTTGCTCACGGTGAGCGCAGATCCGCGGCCGGAAGGGAAGGGGTATCCAACTGCGTAAGCTCCTGAATTCGTCCGCTGATACGCCTCATAGCGCACCTTGTCGAAGATCTTGGTTTCGTGGATGTCGGCAAGGATGCCCTCGCGAACAGTCTTGAGGAAGAAGGCGCCGAACTCGGGCTCGGAATAGGTGTAGTCCGCAGAGACGGAGACACGCTTGCCGATGTTCTTCTCTCCCAGAATCTGACGGTAATTGGAGATGGCGAGGTGCTGACCGCGAGCAAAGAAGTTCGGTGTGTAGGTGTCTCCGATATATGCGCGCGTGAATGAAACCTCGTCGAGAAAGAGCAGCTTGGGGCGCTTGATCGAGATGCGCTCGCCGGAGATGTAACCATCGTCGTCGTAGCTTGTGGCTTCAGTGTTGACGCCGCGCTCGATTCCGAGACCGCCGAACTGGAGTTCAAGCCCCTTGATGGGCTGAGCCGTGAGGAAGGCCTGGCGGAAATAAAGCTGAGCGCCATCGGAGTTGAAGAAGCCGGGCTGAAACGGGGCGACGTTCATGATGTAAAGCTGCATGGGCGACATGTTCATTTCGGTCTGGTTGATGAATTCAACCTGTCCGCCGCCGAGGAACGAAGAGTAGGCCCAATTGAAGTAGCGGCCGCTGGAAAGGTGGAAGCCGATTCCATACCGTCCCTCCTGATCGAACTTGAATTTGCCGTCGGCAATCAGGCGTTCCTGGCCCTGGTCGAAGCTGCGGGCTCCGTCGATGTCGAGAACGCTGCGATAACGTGCTCCGTAGTTGAAGGCGTTGAGGTCAACCCAGCGATCGAAGGTGTTTTCCCACGAAGGAAGCGCAGGTGCGGTGGCGGCAGGCCGGTTCAACGTCGTCCCCGAGGTAGAAGAGGACTCGTTGGGCGCGGCGGGCATGTCATTGAAGGCTACTTGTTGGGCGAACGTTGCCGAGGGTATTGCCAAGGCGACACATGCGGCAGTGGCTCGCAAAAGAGAAGAGAAGCTTTTCATGGTTCGGGAGTCCTTTGGTTACCTTTAAGGCTGGGAGCAGGGCTCCGCTGGAACCCGGGGTTACCTCCCGCGGTGGACCTATCGGCATAACATGGAATCCCGTTCAACTAATACCGGTGTTATTTGTCTCCTGGTAGTACCTGCCGGCAACCTATCCTTCGAACTCCTGCCTTCGCAGAGACATTCCATCGATACTTATCCGGATTTAATCGCGTGCATTCTCGCCGCATAACCTGAAAATACTCTTCGTACAACCGATGGGATCCGATATTTTTCCACACGGACTTTGGTCAGCCGGACAAATCTTCACCACGGCTTCCCAACTCCTTTGAACTTACTCGGCGCACATGCCGATAGAAGTCGCTCGGACGCATCCCGCACTTTCCGTTTGGAGAAGCGGTGAAGAGAACGCGGACCGCGAACAAGAGGGGAATCATGGAGAACCTGAGCGCGGAAGACCAGGAGATGATCAGGGAGTTCCTGGTCGAATGTGATGAGAATCTCTCACGTCTGGACCAGGACCTTGTCGAGCTCGAAAAACGTCCTCGGGACAAGGATCTGCTTAGCAGCATCTTCCGCACCATTCATACCATCAAGGGCGCGTGCGGCTTCCTGGCATTCACTACGCTCGAAAAAATCACGCATCAGGCCGAAACCCTGCTCAGTCAGCTTCGCGACGGAAAGCGGGAACTGAATCCCGCACTCGTGTCGTTGATTCTGGAAACGGTGGACGCCACACGAAAGGTGCTGGCTTCGATTGAGGCGGACGGGAAGGAAGGTCCAGCCCGCTTTGAAGACCTGACTGGACGCCTGCGGGCAGCGGCCCAGTTGCCCAGCAGTGTTGAGCCGGAGCCGGCACCCGCTCCGCCAGCTCCTGTCGCGGTTGCACCGCCGGTAGCCGCTGTCATCGCACCTCCTCCACCCGTGGCACCAATCGTCGTAGAGTCCCCCCTGCCAGTTGAAGTCAAGCAGCCCGAAATCCCTGTGGTGGAAGAACGTCGCCAGGGGGAAGACAGACGGCAGGAAGAAGATCGCAGAAAAGATCCGGAGAAGAAGGATGAAGATGTGATGCGTCACTCGGCCGCCGCTGACGCAAACATCCGCGTGGGAGTTGGTCTTCTCGACAAGCTCATGGATCTGGTTGGCGAGTTGGTGCTCACCCGGAACCAGATCCTCCAGTTCAATACCGAGCGCGAAGACGTAGCACTCAACGCCACCTCGCAGCGGCTGAACCTTATTACGACCGAGTTGCAGGAAGGCGTCATGAAGACGCGCATGCAGCCCATCGGCGTGGTTTGGAACAAGCTCCCACGCGTTGTGCGCGACATGGCAATCGCTCTCGGCAAGCAGATCCAACTCGAAATGGACGGAGCGGAAACAGAGCTCGACCGCACCATCATTGAGGCTATCAAGGATCCGTTGATGCATCTCATTCGCAACTCCTGCGATCACGGCATCGAAATGCCTGACGTGCGGGTGCGCAACGGCAAGCCCGCGGAAGGAAGGCTCACTCTTCGCGCGTTCCATGAAGGCGGCCAGGTCAACATCGAGATCATTGACGACGGTGCGGGAATCGATCCAGGGCGAGTCAAGGCGAAGGCAATCGAGAAAGGGCTCTTGCGGCCTGAGCAGGCGGAAAAGCTCAGCGATCGCGAAGCCTACAACCTCATATTCCTGCCGGGATTTTCAACCGCGGCGGCAGTGACCAATATCTCCGGTCGTGGCGTCGGCATGGATGTGGTGAAATCCCACATTGAAAAAATCGGCGGAGTTGTCGATCTATTCAGCCGGCCAGGCGAAGGCGCGACTGTAAAAATCAAGATACCTCTTACGCTGGCAATCATTCCCGGCCTGGTAATCACCAGCGGCGGCGAACGATTCGTCATCCCGCAAGTAAGCCTGCTTGAACTTATTCGCATCGAGGCGGACTCCAAGGAAAAGCACATTGAATATGTGCATGGCACTCCGGTGTATCGCCGCCGTGGAAGCCTGCTGCCCATTGCATACCTCAACCAGGTGCTCAGCCTGAATGATCTGGACGGAGATGAAGCGATCAGCATGGTCGTTCTTCAGGTCGAAGACAGGCAGTTTGGCCTGGTCGTCGACGGCATCAACGACACGCAGGAAATTGTCGTCAAGCCTCTCGGAAAGCAATTGAAGGGGCTTACCTTGTATGCCGGCGCAACCATCATGGGCGACGGCCGTGTAGCACTCATCCTCGACGTGCAGGGTATTGGGAAGCGCTCCGGCGTGTTCGACGAGTCGCGTGAGCCGGCGCGGGCGGCAACAAAGCAGAAAGCGCAATCGGAAAGCGAACGGCAGCGGCTGCTGTTGTTCAAAGCGGGTTCGTTCGATCGTCTGGCTATTCCGCTTTCACTTGTCGCAAGACTCGAAGAATTCCCGCGCTCTTCCATCGAGCACGCAGCGGGTGGACAGGTGATTCAATATCGCAACCGTATTCTGCCTCTCGTGTCACTTACCAGCGTTCTGGAAGGCGGCTACGGTGGTGAGAGCGAAACGACCGATCCAGTGCAGGTGGTGGTCTTTAATGATGGCGACCGCAGCATTGGCATGGTCGTCGATCAGATCGTCGATGTCGTCGAAGAAGCAGCAAAGGTTCGTAAGAAGTCAGGACGCCCTGGACTGCTTGGTTCCGCGGTAGTGGGTAAGCAAGTTACCGATTTCCTCGATCTCAACGCAGTTATTCGCGCTTCTGCGGGGAACTGGGAAGAAGGCATTGAAAAGCAGGAAGCCGGCAAGACGATTCTCATCGCCGATTCTTCTGCCTTCTCGCGCGGCATGATTCGCGGCGGTCTGGAAATGGCGGGATACCTGGTGCTTGAAGCGGCCAATCTCGACGATGCGGTTCGCAGGCTTGAGCAACAGCCGATTGACGTGGTCATTGCGGCGCTGGACCTTGTGCCCAAGGGCGGTTCTGCTTTGCTCTCGTCCTTGCGCCGTAGACCGGAGTGGCATGGTATTCCCGTGCTGGCGCTTTCCGATTCCGCCGACCCGTCGCGTGCCTCCGCTGCGCGCAAAGCAGGATTCAAAGATTGCCTGGCAAAGTTGGATCACGAACTCGTTGTTGAAGCGGTGACGCAGTTGGTAGCTCCGCCCGCTTCCTTCGACGACGAGTTGGCTTACCTGGCACAGGAGATGACCAATGGCGACTGATTTGGCAACACCAGGATCTGAAGTAACGGAAGCGAGCGGACAGTTCTCAACATTCTTCGTAGCCGACATGTTCTTCGGCGTTGATGTTTTGCAGGTGCAGGAGGTATTGCGCGCTCAACAAATGAGCCCTGTGCCCCAGGCCCCCGACGTTATCGAAGGATTGATCAATCTGCGCGGGCAAATCGTGACCGCCATTGACATGCGGCGGCAGCTGCTGCTTCCTCCGCGCCCAGGTGGTCAGGCCCCGATGAACATGGTGGTCCGCACCGCAGATGGCGCAGTCAGCCTGCTCGTCGATGAAATTGGCGACGTGGTCGGCATGGACGCTGCCAATTGCGAACGCCCGCCCGAGAACCTCGACCCAACCGCGCGCGAACTTATCCGCGGCGTCTACAAGTTGAAGGACCAGTTATTGCTGATTCTCGACACCGAACGAGCCGTCGAAGTGGATTACACCAAGCCCGCTCGCAGCCGGAAGAATGAAGTCGTGCATTCCGAAGAGACTTCAACTGACAAGCGGTTGTCATCCTCCGCCGACTCATTTACAGACGAAGTTCAGGGACCAGTTCAATCGCGTACCACAGCAAAAAAGGCAGCCAAAAGGTCGTCATCCAAAAAGGCCGCCACAGCAACACGCTAAGCAGCAAACCGCACACGCGGAATTAATACAAAACCGATTGAGCAAATTGCAACAATGTGCCGATAACGAGTTGCAGCTCTCAACGCCGAAGTTATAGCGAACCATGGGAGCATCGCAAAAATCGATGTTACAGAGAGCTTGGCGAGGGGCCGGGCAAATTGCGGGATGGAAGGCTTGCTGAGAAGCACGACCACCCTAAGGAGCAGGGACAATGAAATGGTTTTATGACATGAAGATCGGCACCAGACTCATCGCGGCTTTCGTTATCGTTGGAGCCATTACCGCAATCGTCGGCTACATGGGCATCACGAGACTCAGCGAAGTTGCAGGCCTGGCGAAAGAGCAGTATGGGAACCAGACCCTCGGTATCGCTTACCTGAAGCAAGCTGATATCTCGCTCATCCACATGGATAGAGCCGTGAAGAACATTCTTCTCGCCACATCTGACGCGGACCGCGAGCAATACAAGAGCCGTATGCAAGTGGACATCGCTGCATACAACGACAACATGGAAAAGGCCCGTGCCTTGATCCACACCGACAGTGGCAAGGCGATGCTGGCCAAGGACGACCAGGCCTGGAGCGAATACCTCGAGTCCGCCAACCAGATTGTGGCGCTCGCGATGAAAGAGCCCCTCGTGCAAAAGCGCGCCTCTGTGGAGCTCTCTGACGGAACTGGCCGCCAGAAGGTCAACGCGGTTGAAGATGCTATTTCCAAGTCTGAAGCCTTCAAGGAAGATCGCGCCAAGGAATTCGCAGCGCAGGCGGAGCAGACTGCCGATTCAAGCCGCACCGTCCTGCTCACCCTGGTCATCGTAGGCGTAGTGTTGGGCCTGGCGCTTGGAATATTCATTTCGCGCAGCATTTCAAAACCGCTGACCCTCATCGCCGAGACAGCCAAGAATATTTCGCTGGGTGACGTGAACCAGCGCGTCGAATATCACTCGGGTGACGAAGTAGGTTCGCTCGCCGACTCCTTCCGCGGCATGGTGGAATACATTCGCGCCGTTGCCGGTGGGTTGGAGAAGATGGCTGCCGGCGATCTCAGTGCGAAGGTCGAAGCCAAATCGGATCGCGACATCCTGACACTGAGCTATCAGCGCACAGTCGATGCCGTGAACGCACTAACACAGGATGCGCACATGCTTTCAGCAGCAGCGGTCCAGGGTAAGCTGACCACACGCGCTGACGCCTCCAAACACAAAGGCGACTATCGCAAGATCATCGACGGCGTGAACCAGACTCTCGATGCGGTTATCGGTCCCCTGCACGTTGCGGCTGAATATGTCGATCGCATCGGCAAGGGCGATATACCGAGCAAAATCACCGACACCTATCACGGCGATTTCAACACCATCAAGAGCAACCTCAACGCCTGCATCGACGGCCTGGGCGGATTGGTCGAGTCCAACAAGGTACTTCAACGTGTCGCATTGAACGACTGCACCATCAAGGTTGAAGGCAGCTATCAAGGCATCTTCGCCGAAGTTGCAAAGGCAACGAACCTCACCTTGGAACGCACCAAGCAAGTGGTCAGCATCGTGGAAACCATTGGCGAGGGAGACTATCGCCAGGAACTCAACAACCTGCAAAAGATCGGCAAGCGTTCGGAGAACGATATCCTGGTCCCCGCTTTGATCCGGACGATGAGCTCGATCGACGCGCTTGTGAATGATGCCAACATGCTCGCGAAAGCTGCTGCCAGCGGCCGCGTGGGCACGCGCGCTGACATCTCCAAGCATCAAGGGGATTATCGCCGCGTCGTCGAAGGCCTCAATCAGATTCTTGAAGCGATCTGCGAACCGCTGCGTGCAACGTCTGAGAATGCCAGCTCGCTCGCATCCTCCTCCGAAGAGCTCACAGCAACCAGCCAGATCATGGCCAGCACCGCGGAAGAGACTGCGGTCCAGGCCAACGTGGTGTCCGCCGCCAGCGAGCAGGTCTCAAGGAATGTAACTTCGGTTGCAACGGCCACTGAAGAGATGCAGGCATCGATCCGCGAAATCTCGAAGAACGCCAACGATTCCGCAAGAGTCGCCAAAAACGCGGTCAGCGTAGCATTTACCACCAACGAAACGATGAAGCGTCTCGGCGAATCCAGCCAGGAAATCGGCAACGTGATCAAGGTGATTACGTCGATCGCGCAACAGACCAACCTGCTGGCGCTGAACGCAACTATCGAGGCAGCACGCGCCGGTGAAGCAGGCAAGGGCTTCGCGGTTGTAGCCAACGAAGTAAAGGAACTTGCCAAGCAGACCGCCAAAGCGACCGAAGACATCGGCCAGAAGATCGAGGCCATCCAGGACGTCACCAAGGGCGCTGTGTCCGCTATTGAAGAGATCAGCGGAATCATCAACCAGATCAATGACATTTCCAACAGCATTGCCTCGGCGGTGGAAGAGCAGACCGTAACGACCAATGAAATCGGCCGTAGCGTGTCAGAAGCTGCTCAGGGCGTGAATGACATCGCCAAGAACATTGTGGGCGTTGCTACTGCGGCAAGAAACACAACGCAGGGAGCCAACGACACGAAGACGGCTTCACAGGAACTCAGCGAAATGGCAGCACGGCTTCAGAATGCAGTCTCCCGATTCAGCTTCTAGGGCGGTTCTCCAATTCACGTGGAGTTAGGAGAGTTGTACGGGGTGGATTGTTCTTGAGCAAAAAGCTACTTGAGGTTAGTGGTTTCCCTCTACACCAATTGGAGAACCGCTATAGTCCAATCGACAACAACAGTTATTGCCCGGCGGATGAAACACCATTTGCCGGGCAGTACCTCAACATACGAAGGCAGATGAATGATGAGCAAAGCATTGGTTGTGGACGACTCCAAGACAATCCGGATCATTATCAAAAGAATTCTGGTTGACCTTGGGTATGGGGTCTGCGAGGCGGGTAACGGTGTCGAGGCCCTCAAGGTGCTCGACTCTGAACCCCAGGTGAAGCTGGTGCTGGCCGACTGGAACATGCCCGAGATGAATGGCCTGGACCTGGTCAAGGCCATCCGCAAGGAACCGGGCTACGATTTTCTGAAGGTGCTCATGGTCACCACCGAAACCGAAATGGAGCAGATGTGCCAGGCCCTGGAAGCGGGAGCCAATGAGTACGTCATGAAGCCATTTACCAAAGACATCTTGCTTGAAAAACTTGACCTGGTCGGGATGCTTCCCGCGGCGAGAGTGTAATTGTGCCAGCCCTCAACCAGCGCCAGCTCCAGCCCGGCGAACGAATCCGCGTGATGGTCGTCGATGACTCCGTAGTCATCAGGCGATTGGTCACTCACGCCCTCGAGCAGGTTCCCAATGTGGAAGTGGTGGGAACCGCATCGAACGGCGCCATCGGGTTGCAGCGCATCAAGCAGCTGAATCCCGATGTCATCACGCTGGACATCGAGATGCCGGACATGGACGGCCTGGAAATGTTGCGGCGCATTCGAAGCGATAACTCGCAACTGCGCGTCATCATGTTCAGCACGCTCACCGAGCGCGGCGCGGCAAAGACGCTGGAAGCTTTGACTCTTGGCGCCGATGACTACGTCGCCAAAGTCAGTAATGAGGGTTCGCTCGATCGCTCAATGGTCCGCCTCCGGGAAGAGATGATCCCGAAGATCATGCAGTTCTTCCGGCTTCCGGCTGCCACGCAGGTTGCCGCCAGGCCGCAACCCGCGTCGACATCGTCAACGTCCTCAGCGCATTCAGCATTTCGTCCCGCGCCGGTGTTCCCGGGCGCAAAAGGAAAATTCAAAGCAGTTGTAATCGGAGTTTCAACGGGAGGCCCAACCGCGTTGGGAGCAATTCTTCCCAAGCTGCCAGCCGGGTTCAAACTTCCTATCCTGGTCGTGCAGCACATGCCGGCGCTGTTCACGCGGCTGCTCGCAGAGCGGCTCAACAACACATGCAACCTCAAGGTCGAGGAAGCAGCACAGGGCAGCAAAGTTGAAGCAGGAAAAATTCTGATCGCGCCGGGGGATTTTCATATGAAAATCGCCTCCAGCGAAGGCGCCGTTAGTGTGTATCTGGATCAGTCCGCAAGGCTGAATTCATGTCGTCCTGCGGTCGATGCGTTATTCGCTTCCGCAGGGGAGGTCTATGGCGGCGCAGTCCTCGCCGTCATTCTTACTGGAATGGGACAGGATGGTTTGCGTGGGTCAGAGATTCTCAAAGCCCAGGGAGCAACCGTTCTTGCACAGGATGAGGCGTCTTGCGTTGTGTGGGGAATGCCCGGGGCAGTGGTGAATGCGGGGCTCGCCGACCGCGTGCTTCCGCTCGATGAGGTCGTGCCGGAGATTCTCCGTATAGCAGGAAGAAATTAAGAGGAAGCAGAATGGCGAGTCAAATACTACCTACAGCGATTCTCCCCGAGAACTATAGGTTCCTTCAGGAGCATGTCTACTCCCAGGTGGGAATAGTGCTTGAGGATAACAAGCACTATCTCTTCGAGAGCCGGCTCGCACCTATCGTCAAGCAACATAGTCTGGGATCGATCAATGACTTATGCGCTCTTCTCCATGTGAGGCGCAATACGGATATCGGTCAGCAAGTCGTCGAGGCCATGACAACCAATGAGACATACTTTTTTCGCGATCCGAATCAGTATGACGCCATTCGAACGGTGCTGTTGCCACGCCTGAAAAGTGAGCGAAACGACACCAAGAAGCTGCGCTTCTGGTCGGCCGCTTCCTCCACCGGGCAGGAAGCGTATAGCCTGGCCATGCTTCTGCTTGAAGACGGGTTGAAGGACTGGAACATTCAGATCCTTGGCACCGACTTTTCTTCAAAGGTTATTGAGCGCGCTCGCGCCGCAGTCTATCAGCAGATCGAAGTAAACCGCGGACTGCCTGCGTCGTTGCTGGTGAAGTACTTCAAGCGCGCCGGCCTGGAGTGGCAATTGAATGAAGCGGTCCGCAAGATGGTGCGCTTCGACACGATTGACTTGCGCAAGAGTATGCGCACGCTGGGCCCGTTCGATGTGGTGTTCTGCCGCAACGTCATGATCTATTTCGACAATGAAACCAAGCGAAGCATCATGAAAGAAATTCACAGTACGTTATTTCGAGGCGGTTGGCTGCTGTTAGGAGGAGCCGAAACCGTTTTTGGCCTCGATGAATGGTTTGACCGACAAACCGTGGGAAATATGACCGCGTACGTCGCCCGATGAAAGGAAACTTATGCTGACAGAAGTAAGTGTGGACATGGTTGCGGACATTGTTAAATCCGTATTCCTGACAATGATGGACCTTGAAGTGGTCACCAGCGAAACTCCGGCGACCCCAACTGGAGATCGTCTGACATCCTTCGTGCAGCTCAGCGGCGAATGGAATGGAGCGGTCATGTTCCAGTGCACCCGCCACCAGGCTTGCCTGTTTGCCGGACGCATTCTCGGCATGGATCCGCCGGAAGCCGTCGACGACGATGTGCGCGACATGCTCGGCGAACTGGCCAACATGATCGGCGGCAACATGAAGTGCACCATGGCAACTGGCGTGCGTCTTTCCATGCCCACGGTGATGGATGGCAGCGACTACGACTTGCATATTTGCCGGTCACAGGTTCGCGACAGGCTTGAATTCCAATCTGCCGAGGGCCACTTCTGGGTCACAATTCTCTCCAGTGATCCCGAGAGGTGCAAGTAAGCAAGGCTCGGCGAAATCGGCCGGGAACCCCGCAGGCAAAAATACTCTCGTTTGTGTGTGTGAAAGTGGCATGAATCACTGTCCGGCTTTCGCGAATGTGCCGATAGAAGACGGGCAGATGTGGAATCATCCCCAGATTGCGCGGACAGTTGCAGCAATCAAAAAAGTATGAGGCGGTAGCATGGATATTCTTCTAGTTGACGACAGCAAGACGATGCGCATGATAGTCCAGCGGGCCATCCGGCAAGCTGGTTACCGCAGCCTCACCGTTGGTGAAGCCGAGAACGGCGCACAAGCTTTGGAAAAGCTTCAGGGACAGAAACCGATGCTCATTCTCTCTGACTGGAACATGCCTGAGATGTCGGGCATTGACTTTCTCCGCCAGGTAAGAGCCTCGCAGAGCAATGTCCCCTTCGGCTTCATCACTTCAGAGAACTCAGCCGGGATCAAGGAACTAGCACTGAACTCCGGCGCCAGCTTCCTGATCTGCAAGCCCTTCAGCCCGGAAGACGTGCAGGAAGCTCTCTCTCCAATTCTGGGCAGGTGCTAGATCATGGCGCAACCAACTCCATTCTCGTTATCGCAATGTTTTTCCCAACTGGTCGGACGCAAGGTGACTTTTGTCCAGACAACGCTCTCTGCGGACATCAAGACCAAGCAGCTCTTCGGCATTTACTCGGTTCTTCCCCAGGAGAGCGCAATCGTCGTCAAGGCCGATCTACCCCTGCTCGGCTCGTTCGCTGGAGCCTTGGTTGGATTCCCGGATAACGTCGTCAAGGAGCACCTCAAAGTCACACCGATGGAAGAGCTTTTGCGCGATGCAATCTATGAAGTACTCAACATTGCTTCAGCCGCTATTACAACCGAAGGCCGGGCAGTCTTCTCCAAGATGGTTGCAGACCCTGCCTACATCGACGGCGCGGCAGCAGCTGTATTCAAGAAGCCAGACCACAGAAGCTATTTCAATGTCTCAATTGATGGCTACCAAGGTGGCAAGTTCAACATTTTCTCGGCACTCGTGGTTCCGGCCCCGCAACGCAACATTTTCAAGGCACCTGTTTAATGCTTCGTTCGAAAGCGAAAATAACCTTTGCATGGACCCCGGTCTTCGGGGTCCTCTTTTTTCGTAATCCACTGGTGGTGAGGAACATTGCCCGGCAGGATTATCCCGGAGTCAATGAAATCAGAGTGACGCACATCACAAAGACTAGAGAAATTTTCCCTTTAAATTATTGCTTGTGAGGCGAAATATAGCGATGTGTATTGAGTTAGATAAACTGATTGAACTTGCGAAGGCGATGGGCACGACCGACCGGGAGGCTGTGAATCGAATCATCGAAGCCCAGGACCGTTTGCTCCAAACTCAGAAAGAGAAAGCCGAAAGCTCTCGCGGAAACGCAAAGCCAGTGCGGCCACATCCCTTCGACGTTAAACCTCTCAGAGTCAAACTTCCGGCTTGATGAAAATCGCACTTGTGAACCGCTATCTGAGCGCATTTTCGATGGTTCTCTGCGAAAAAATCCTGAATCGCGAAGTTTTGCTGGCGGACGACTGGATCGAAAGTCGACCTGGGACTGAGAAGGCCAAAAGCCTGGCCGCCCCCTTCACAAACTGGAGCCGGGCCGCACAGAACACCGCACGACCACAGTTCTTGCAAGTCGAAATTCGACGTGGCGATTTGGGCTGTTACTAATTTGCTTTGATTCAATTACGGAAAAAGGGCGATTGCGATGCTACTATCCGTTTGCGGGTGAATGCTCGACGAATCTCGCGGCTCCCCGTACTCCGGCTTCAAAACCCATTTATTTTTCGAGAGGAGAAGTACTTTGAAGAAATCCTCCAATGCGATAGGGAGCCTGCTCGCCGTTGTAGCCTTCGCTGGTTGTGTGTGGAGCGCAACCGTTCTGCACGCACAAAAGGACGTTCCGGGGTGCACGGATTCGCCCTTCCTCAGCCGCTTTCCCGGAACCTTCATCACTGCATGCGATCTCAAAGATGACGATACGTACGATTTCGTTATTGCAGGCGGGAAGCCTCCGAAGAGGATTGAAGGCAAAAAAATTCGCGTCATGTACATCATGGCGCCCAACGCCACCAACGTGCAGGTCGCGCGCAACTTCAATACCGCCCTGCGCCAGGCTAACTGGACCAACGATTACGGAGGTGACTCCACCCTCAGCACCTGGCACAAGAATGGCACCTGGTTAAACGTTTCTATCGGCGGGGGCTACTTCTATATCACGTCGATCACGCTGACCAACCTGACCCAGGATGTGACCGCATCCGCCGCCGAACTCGGGAAAGGCATCGATGCGAGCGGCCACGCGGTAGTTCCCGGTATACTGTTCGATACCGGCAAGGCCGATGTGAAGGATGAATCGAAGCCCGCGCTGGATGAAGTTGCCAAGCTGTTAAGCCAGAATCTAAAGCTGAAACTCTGGGTCGTGGGACACACGGACAACGTAGGTACTGTAGCGTCGAATCTTGACTTGTCAAAGCGCCGCGCGGCCGCTGTGATTGCCGTTCTGGTCTCGAAGTATCACATTGCTCCGGCGCGGCTGGACTCGTTCGGCAATGGCCCGTATGCACCGGTTGTCTCCAACGACACCGAGGAAGGCCGCAAACAGAACAGGCGGGTTGAGATCGTTAAAGAATAGGTTGCGCTGAAAGAATTTTCTGGTGGCGGAGGACGGGATCGAACCGTCGACCTATGGGTTATGAATCCATCGCTCTAACCATCTGAGCTACTCCGCCATCGGAGCCTGAAAGGCACTGGCCGCTTGGGTCGGCCGGGGTTGCGCTCACCGCATTCCGCGCATACGCCCACTGTTGATGATACGGGTCGTTGGATTGCAGGTCAAACTTCGGGGCCTGCCACTTTTCGGGTGTGGATTGCCGAAGATGAGTCGTCCCCGCCCGCTGCTGTAGACTCGCCTCCATGAGTACGTTGCGAATCGCCGGTATCATTCCGGCGCGTTTGAGTTCCACTCGCCTGACCCGCAAAGTCCTGCGCCCCATCGCCGGCCGCCCCATGGTGGAGTGGGTGTGGCGCGCCGCCGCCGCTAGCCGCCTCATGGACCCTGTGCTGGTGGCAACCGATGCCGAGGAAGTGGCCCAGGTCTGCAGCGAACGCGGTATTCCAGCCGTCATGACCTCGCCAGACTGCGCCAGCGGGTCGGATCGCGTCAGGGAAGTGGCGCGCCAGTTCGATGCCGACATCTACGTCAACATCCAGGGCGACGAGCCAACCCTGACTCCAGACTTTTTCCCGCCGCTGCTGTCACTTTTCGACCGTCCCGAAGTCGAAGTGGCCACCCTCGCCGTTCGCTGTCCGTCGCACGAGATAGCCAACCCCAATGCCGTCAAAGTCGTCACCGCCCTCGATGGCCGAGCCCTCTATTTCTCTCGCGCCACCATCCCTTTCGACCGCGACGGAACCAGCTTCGCCGGCTACCGCAAGCACCTCGGAATCTATGCCTACCGCAAGGCCGCACTTGAGCGCTTTGCGTCCCTTGAGCCGTCGTGGATCGAGCACGTAGAACGGCTTGAGCAGTTACGCCTCCTCGACAACGGAATCAACATCTATGTGGCTCCTGCCCCCCGCGACACCATCGGCGTAGACACGGAAGAAGACCTGGCCCGCGCCGAAAGAATGCTGAACGAGATTGCGAGATCGTAGATGATTCACGATGAAATCGGAATTGCGAGCAAGAACCGGATAGCCTGCCAGCTCAAAAATCGGCGACGATAGTTTTCATGAAGAGCAATCTCCAAATCGCAACAGCCCGCATCGCGGCGAACATATTCCCCATCGATCCTGAGGCCGCCTGGGAACAGGTTCTCGCTCGCGACCCAGCCGCCTCTTTCTTCTACGCGGTCGAAACAACCGGCGTCTTCTGTCGCCCAGCATGCGGCAGCAAGCGTCCGCTGCGCGCCAACGTCCGCTTTTTCGCGTCGACAGATGCTGCGCGCGCCGCCGGCTTTCGACCCTGCAAGCGCTGCAAGCCGGGCACTGCGTGCGGCAGCCCTTTGGAAAAGATCCGGGCGCACATTGAAACCCATCTGGATCGCCCCGTTCCGCTAGCCGAGCTTGGCCGCGTCGGCTCACTTAGCCCTTTCACAGTCCAGAGGCTCTTCAAAAGGGAGTTAGGCGTGAGCCCCCTCCAATATCAACGAGCCCTCCGTGCAACCCGTCTCCGCGAAGGACTCAAACAGGGAGGCACCGTGACCGACGCAATCTACGAAGCAGGCTTCGGTTCATCCAGTCGCGCCTATGAAGGCTCTACCCTCGGCATGACGCCCGCACGGTTTGCGAAGGGCGGCAAAGGTGAGCACATCGGTTGGACAACCGCCCGCACCCCTTTCGGCTGGATGATTGTCGCATCGACGGAACGCGGCTTGTGCTGGCTGGCGCTCGGAGCAAGTTCTGCCGAAGCTGAGGCCAGTCTGCGCGAAGAATTCCCGCTGGCCACACTACGCCACGATACCTCGCTTTCGCAGCTTGTTGACAAGGCTCTGGACAACGTGCGCGACGGCTCCGACCTGGTCCAAAACCGCGCGCGTGCGGAATCGCTCGACCTGCGCGGGACTGTATTTCAGCTCCGCGTATGGCAGGCTCTTCGTGCGATTCCCCGAGGAGAAACCCGCACCTACAGCCAGTTAGCCCGCGACATGGGCGATCCCAAATCCACCCGTGCCGTAGCCCGAGCCTGCGCCTCAAACCGTGTAGCGTTGGTAGTTCCATGCCACCGTGTAATTGGCGTCAGCGGTTCGTTAACCGGCTACCGCTGGGGTGTAGACCGCAAGCGTCAGTTACTGGACGCGGAAACAACATAACCGGGTCGCTGTGATTCAGGCGACCCGATCTGAAGCAACTTACAACCGAGCTCCACCCGAAGCCTCAATCGTCTGTCCAGTCAGCCAGAACGACTCATCCGAAGCCAGAAACGCAGCAACCGTAGCGATGTCCCCAGGCTGTCCAATCCGTCCCAGTGGAGTCTCCGCCTCTTGCTTCTTCTGGAAGTCGCTCCCGATGAAGCCAGCCGCATGCACGCCCTCAGTCTCAACCATTCCAGGATTGAGCGAGTTGACGCGAATCTTCCTCGGCCCCAGTTCCTTCGCCAGCGAAAGCGTCACAGAATCCACCGCGCCCTTGGTCGCGCTATAAACCGAAGCAGTAGGAACGCCCTTTGCGGCCACCGAACCGATGTTGATAATGCTACCGCCCTGTGGACTGAAGTGTCCCAGCGCCGCCTGCGTAGTTAGAATCAGGCCCAGCACATTCACGTTGAACTGCTTGTGGAAGTGCTCCGGAGTCACGCCTTCAATCGGACTGAAGTCGTAAACGCCTGCATTGTTGACCAACGTTGTGATCGGTCCCAACTCCCGCGCCACAGTCTGAATAAGCGGGCCAATCGATTCGGTATCCGCCAGGTTAGCCTGCACGGCAATCGCCTTGCCGCCGGCAGCCTTGATCTCAGCCACAATCTTGTCAGCGCCAGCCTTGCTGCCTGAATAATTCACCGCAACAGCAGCGCCTTGTGCCGCCAACTCAAGCGCGACGGCCGCGCCAATTCCCTTGGATGCGCCGGTAACCAGCGCCACTTTTCCCTGAAGTTTGCCCATTTTCCTGCTCCCGGTCGAAACATCATCAATTCGACATTTTGACAACTATCGAATTGATTACCGGCCGGGGGAATCGATTCAAAACGATTGTGGAAATCTTTTCGCCTTATCCCTTGATGAACGCCAGCAGGTCCGCATTCACCTGTTCTTTCAGCGTCGAACAAAGTCCGTGCGGCGCACCCGTGTATACCTTGAGCGTCGATCCCTTCACCAGCGCAGCCGATAGCAGAGCCGAATCATTGATGGGCACAATCTGGTCGTCGTCGCCGTGAATAATCAGAGTCGGCACATCGATCTTCTTCAGGTCTTCGGTAAAATCTGTCTCCGAAAACGCCTTGATGCAATCCAAAGCCGACTTGAATCCACACTGCATCCCTTGCAGCCAAAACGAATCTCGAAATCCTTGCAGATTCTTCGACCCCGCGCGGTTCGCCCCATAAAACGGCCCGCTCAGGTCCTTGAAAAACTGCGAGCGGTCCGCCAGAACTCCAGCGCGAATTCCGTCGAACACCTCAATCCCCAATCCCAGCGGATTCGTCTCTGTCTTCACCATCAGCGGTGGAACCGCGCCGATCAACACAGCCTTGGCCACGCGCCCGGTTCCGTGACGCCAAATATAGCGGGCAACTTCGCCGCCGCCAGTCGAGTGCCCAACATGCACGGCCTCCTTCAAATCCAGCGCCTCGGTCAACTCCGCAAGATCGTCGGCGTAGGTGTCCATATCGTTCCCGTTCCAGGG
>Ga0302320_10006840_pt1 | contig 25230 bp, 18 predicted proteins | sample Bog_T0_3_FD_202130 | JGI IMG/M metagenome (GOLD analysis project Ga0302320, IMG submission 202130) | Peat permafrost microbial communities from Stordalen Mire near Abisko, Sweden - Bog_T0_3 | ecosystem: Environmental > Terrestrial > Soil > Wetlands > Peat | place: Sweden: Abisko, Stordalen Mire... | reverse complement strand
GCGCGAGAGTGACGGGCGGCAGCGGATCAAAGACCGCGCGGACTTTGGCTTCCATGGCGGCGGCGTCAAAGTCGCCGCTGATGCCGATGATGAGCTTGCCCTTGAGCGTGCGATCGTGCCAGGCCTGCAGGTCGCCCAGCGTAACCGAGGCCATGGTGGCCAGTTCCGGCTGGCGCGTGTAGGGACTGTTAACGCCGTAGACGAGCTTCGCCGATTCGCGCCCGGCAATTCCATCTTCATCGTCGTTGCGGCGCACAATCGCGTTGGCTTCCTGCTGCTTGGCCAACTGCAATTTTTCCGCGCTGAATTTGGGATGAAAGAGCAAGTCCATGGCCAGCGAAAAAACCTGGTCGGCATCGCCTTTGAGCGAATCCCACGAGAGCGCGGTCGAGTCCTCGTCGCCTTCGGTTTCAATGTGCGCGGCCTTGGCTTCGAGCAGATCGTCCATGGCGTCGCCGTCCATCGTTTCCGATCCGCTGGTGCGCCAGGCCTCGCGATAGATGCCGATGGTGCCAGCCTTCGAGGGGTCGATGTCGCGCGTGCCCCCGGGAATGAGCACCGAACCGGAGATGAAGGGCAGCTCGTGATCTTCTTGTAAAAAAATTACGATGCCATTCTTGAGCTCGATGCGTTTCGGCTGCTGCGGATGAAATTCGTGCAGCGTGGGGATGGGAATTTGCTGCCACGGTTTGGATTGCTGGGCGGAGAGCGGCGAAAGCGAAAACAGGAGCAGCGCGAGTGCAGCGAATTGGGAGGCTCGCGTCTTCCCTGGTCCCCAAATGCGAGGGACAAGGGGCACCCGGCGGCCCGTTTTCTTGTTCCCTTGTTCCCTTGTTCCCTTGTTCCCTGTCTTCTTCATTGTCCGCCTCCATCCTGCTTCGCGCCCGCCGGGGCTTCGCTGTCGATTTCGGCGCTGGTGCGGTTGGAATCCACGAAAACTTTATTCGCGACGCGGCGAATGTCAGCCTTGGTGACTTTGTCGACCTCATCGAGCTCAAGAAAGAGCTGACGCCAATCGCCGTAACGGGTCTGGTAGTCGGCCAGCGAGTTGGCGAGTCCCTGATTGTCGGCCAGGCCGCGCAGCAGATCGGCGCGGGTGCGGGTCTTGTACATCTGAAGCTCCGCGTCGCTGACGTCGGCGGTCTTCAGCTTTTCAATTTCTTTGTGGATGGCGTCGCGCATCTCGGCCGGCGTGTGGCCGGGCAGCGGAAACGCATAGAACGCGAAGAGGCTCGGATATTTTTCGCCGGGGAAGGGACTGAAGCCCTCGGCCTGCGCGGCAATCTCCTGCTGCTCCACCAGGCTGCGGTAGAGGCGCGAGACGCGGCCGTTCGACATGATGTCGCTGATGGCGTCGTACACCGCGTCGTCGGGATCGCGATAGCTGGGCCGGTGATAGCCCTCTATATAGAAGGGTTGCGTCTGCTCGTGAATGACGACGGATTTCTCCGCAAACTGCTGCGGCTCCACGGTGGTCATCTCTTCCGGCTTGGGGCCGCCGGGCACGCGGCTGAAGTATTTTTCCAGCAACGGCATCGCCGTCCTGGCGTCCACATCGCCCACCACGGCCACCACAATGTCGCCGCCCACGTAATATTTTTTGTGGAAGGCCATGGCCTGGGTTGCGGTAATCTGGCTGACCTCGCTGGGCCAGCCGATGTTGCTGCGCTTGTAGTTGTGCGCCACATAGGCCGTGGCCACAAATTGTTCAACGAGGCGCCCGATGGGATCGGAGTCGACGCGCATGCGCCGCTCTTCCAGCACCACGTCGCGCTCCTTGTAGAACTCGCGGGGCACGGCATCGGATAGACGGCTCGACTCCATCCACGCCCACAGCTCCAGGCGATTTTCCGGCATCGACCAGTAATATTGCGTGTCGTCGAGGCCGGTTTCGGCGTTCAAGCCGTCCGCGCCGTTGGCTTCCGCAACCTCAGTGAACTGGTTGGGGATGACGTACTTCTCGGCTTCGGCCTCGGCATCGGCGAGATTCTTTTCGAGCTCATCGAGCTTCTTCTTATCGGGGCCAAGAGGTTTCAGTTTTTCGGCTTCGTAGGCATCGTTGGCCGCTTCCACTTTGTCGAGAGCGATTTTTTCCTGGGCGTAATCGGTGGTTCCGATCTGCGTGGTCCCCTTGAAGGCCAGATGCTCGAACATGTGCGCCAGGCCGCTCTCGCCGGAGGGATCGTTGACGTCGCCTGCATCAATAAATGTGGTGTAGCTGAAGACCGGCGCATCATGCCTCTCACAAATGATGAGCGTGAGCCCGTTGGGAAGCACTTTGACGGTAGTGCGCTGCTCAAAACTCTTCAGATCCTGGGCGCGCGCGCCGGACAGGACCAGACCCGCACCGAAGAAAATCATCCAAAGCCTGAAAAAAAACCTCAACCGCATTCAACCCCCTTGAGCAAACGCACCAGATTCGCGCGAACTCGCTCTCTTCCAAGCTATTGCCCGCAGCCGGGGCCGTCAAACGCAAACTCGGCGGGACCGTCCGGCAAGAAATGATGAAAGAGCCCGGCAAAATCACCGAACGGTATAATCGGAGCCATGGTAGCGAGCACGCAAAGCACAGGGCCAGCGGACGCGGCGGCAAAGTTGCGCGCGCTTGAGGCGCGGCTCGCGGAGCTGGGCAGCGTGATGGTGGCCTACTCCGGCGGCGTGGACTCGGCGTTTCTTGCAGCGACAGCGCATCGCGTGCTTGGCGACCGCATGCTGGCGGTGCTGGCCGACTCTGCCTCTCTCGCGCGGCGCGATATGGAACAGGCGGTCGCTTTTGCGCAGTCGCTGGGCATGCCGCTCGAAGTAATTGCCACCGAAGAACTCGACCAACCGGAATACGCGCGCAACGACGCGAATCGCTGCTTCCATTGCAAGGACGAGCTGTTTCGCGTGATGCAGAAGTTGGGCGCGGAGCGGGGATTTATCCACATCGCCTATGGCATGAATGCCGACGACACGCGGGATTACCGGCCCGGGCAGCGCGCGGCGGAGCAGCACGCAGTTCTGGCGCCGCTGGCGGATGCGGCATTGACGAAGCTCGAAGTGCGCGCGCTGGCCAAAGCGGCCATCTACCCGGTGTGGGACCGTCCGGCGGCGCCGTGCCTTTCGTCGCGCGTGGAATATGGACGCACGGTGACGCGCGAAGTTCTCGATCAAGTGGAGCGCGGCGAGGAGAGCCTGCGGCAGTTGGGCTTTCGCGAGCTCCGCGTGCGGCACCACGGCGAGCTGGCGCGCGTGGAGATTGCGCGCGAAGAGCTGCCGCGCGCGCTGACGATGGAGATGATGGACGCGATTACCGCGGCGGTGAAGCAGGCCGGGTTCAAGTACGTGACGCTGGATTGCCAGGGCTTCCGGTCCGGTTCCATGAATGCGGTTCTGCCTGTTGAGGTGCTGGCGCGCAAGGGCGCGTAGCGCGATTGGCAAGTCAGCGAGTTAGCGAGTCAGCAAGTTAGCGCGAGACCGGCGCTGCAACCGCCATTTACAATCACAAAGCGATGCGTATCGGTTATCTGGAGTGCTTTTCCGGCATCAGCGGCGACATGCTGCTGGGCGCGCTTGTGGATGCGGGCGTGCCCTTTGACGCGCTTGCTGCCACGGCGGCTGCGCTCAATGTTGGCGCCCATCTTGAGATGCGCAAGGTGGATCGCGGCGGGCTGGCGGGAATTAAAGTGGACGTGGTCTTAGAGCAGGGACCAAGGGACCAAGGGAACAAGGGAACAAGAGAGCAAGGGAGCGAGGGAGCAGAAGAGCAGAGAGCAAGGGACCAAGGGAACAAGGGAACAAGAGAGCAAGGGAGCGAGGGAGCAGAAGAGCAGAGAGCGAGGGAGCAAGGGAGCGAGGGAGCGAGAGGGCAGGGGAGCAGGGGATCGGAGCACTCGGACTCACACTCGCACTCACACTCAGAATCGCACTCGCACTCAGAATCGCACTTGCACTCGCACGAGCATCACGATCACGAGCACCATTCGCACGAATCCGAAGAGGCGCATCACCACGACCACGCGCCGCACCGATCGCTCTCCACGATTCTTGCGATCATTCAGGCTACGCCGTTGAAAGACACAGTGAAGCAGCGCGCCAGCCGCGCCTTTCAGTTGCTGGGCGAGGTGGAGGCGGCGATTCACTCCATTCCCATCGAGAAAGTGCATTTTCACGAAGTGGGCGCGGTGGACACGATTGTCGATATCGTGTGCGCGGCGGCGGGATGCGAAGCGCTCGGTGTTGACCGCTGGATGTCGTCGCCCCTCAACGTAGGCAGTGGAACCGTGAAGTGCCAGCACGGCACCTTGCCCGTTCCCGCGCCGGCGACTCTGGCCCTTATCGGGGATGCGCCTATCTACTCCGCCGGGCCGCCCATGGAGCGCGTGACGCCGACCGGCGCGGCGTTGCTGCGCATGCTCGATGTGCAGTTTGGTTCGCTGCCGGCGATGCGCGTTGCGGCGCGCGGCTACGGCGCTGGTGGGCGTGACACGCCCGGCGAGCCGAACCTGCTGCGGCTGCTGGTGGGCGAAGCCGACGAGGCTGTCGCTGGAGCGGAGCCAATCGCGGTCATCGAAACCGTGATTGACGACTCCACGCCGCAGTTGCTGGCCTATGTGAGCGAGCTGTTGCTCGAGGCCGGCGCGTGGGATGTGTACCGCGCGGCGGTGCAGATGAAGAAGGGCCGCACGGGCGTGCAGATAACCGTGCTGTCGAGCGAGGAAAAATTGCCGGCGCTGCGCGATCTGCTGCTAAGCGAGACGACGACTATCGGCCTGCGCTGGCGCATTGAAAGCAAAATGTCTCTCGACCGCGAATTTGCCGAAGTAGAAACGGAGTGGGGCAAGGTGCGGATCAAGATCGCGCGCTGGCCCAACGGCGAAGTGGCCAACGCATCGCCGGAGTACGAAGTTTGCCGCAATCTCGCGCGCGCGCACAAGGTTCCGCTGAAACACGTGATGCAGGCGGCGATGAGGGCCTGGGCCGAGAGGACGAAGAAGCTTTAGGAGAGATGGATTTCCCTCAGGGGCTAAAGCCCTGTCGATTTGTTGATGTTTTTCGGCACGACTAAAGTCGTGCCCTTTCACGATTGCCTTCACTGTGAATTCACGATTGCCTTCACTGTGAATTCACGATTGTTTTCACGGTGAATTCTCGCGGGAACCGGGATCGAGGAGTACTGATGGATCGCGCACAAATTGAAGCGCTGCTGACGGAAGTGCATACGGGGTCGATAAGTGTAAGCGACGCGCTGGAGCGGCTGCGCAATCTGCCTTTTGAAGATCTGGGATTCGCCAAGGTCGATCACCATCGCGCGCTGCGCACCGGCATGCCGGAAGTGATTTTTTCCGAACGCAAAACGCCGGCGCAGGTGGCTGCGATCTTTGCGCGCATGGCGAAGGCCGGCGGCAACGTGCTGGCTACGCGGGCATCGCGCGAGGTGTATGCGGCGGTGCGGGCCGCGGAAGATCGCGATCACTCGCCGCACGCCGAGTTCCACGAAGCGGCGCGCGCCATTACGCTCACGCAGACCGACGCGCCCGCGGGCAAGGGAATCGTCGGCGTGGTGTGCGCCGGAACCAGCGACCTGCCCGTGGCGGAAGAAGCCGCAGTGACGCTGCGGCTGATGGGCAACACCGTGGAGCTCGTGGCCGACGTGGGCGTGGCCGGCATTCATCGCCTGCTGGCGCAGCAGCATACATTGCAGTCGGCACGCGTGCTTGTGGTGTGTGCGGGCATGGAAGGCGCTTTGCCCACCGTGGTCGGCGGCCTGGTGCAGGCGCCGGTCATCGCCGTTCCCACCAGTGTGGGTTACGGCGCGTCGCTGGGCGGCATAGCGGCGCTGCTCGGCATGTTGAACACCTGCGCGCCGAATGTGTCAGTCGTCAATATAGATAACGGATTCGGCGCGGCGTGCATCGCGTCATTGATCAATCATTTATAAATACACGAGGCTCGCCGCGCGCTTCGAGCAAACGCCAGAGCCAGTTCGCGCTATTGTGCCGGCTGCACTACCAGGTCGTCTGCCAGCTTGAAGCGCACAATGGACTCTGCGGGTATGTCGATATCGCGGTTACCCGTCAAACCCGCGAGTGCAGTTCCGCCGCCGCCACCCGCCAGGCCGCCTACCACCAACCCAACCCCGCCGCTGGCAATGCCGCCCACCAGCATACCCAGTCCCGCTCCTCCGCCAATCAGGGCTGCGGAACGCCGTCCCTTGCCCTTCTTGCTTTCCGCAAGGTCCCGCGTCATGAGCGGATATTGCGTCCCATCCAACGTCAGCGAAGTCAAACGCAGCTCCAGCAGCGATCTGCCTTTAAAGTGTCCGCGCCGATGCGCCACATCCACCACGCCGCCCACTAACGAACCCTTGGGCAGCAACACGCTGTTATCGCCGGCCAGGACCGGTTCCACCAACTCGCCGGTAAACGCGTCTCCCGCGCGGCTGGATTTCACGCTGATGCGCTGATCGATCCGGATGGTCAGCGTCGTCTTCGCCGGAATGGTCACGTTGACCGGTTGCGGCACGGCGGAAACAGTCGGCTCCGAGGGTGGTGGAACGGGCGCCCCAGCCGGGGCCGGTGTCTGCGTCGTCGTCATCGCTTCACTTGTCTGTCCGGCCAGCGGCGGCTGCACCACTGTCGTTGTCGTGGTTCCATTTTTGTCGACGGAAACCACCTGCTCCGGCTGCCCGGTTTTGGCCGCCTGCGTCTTGGCCTGATCCAGCGCCTTTTCCTGCTTGGATTCGCATCCCGCAAGGATGCCCGCTGCCACCAGAAGCAGAATTGCCATCCGCCCGGTGCGAACCTGTGCGCCTGAATTGAACATGATCGACCTCCTATCGCAGTGCTCTCCGTGAACACAGACTTATCTCAAAGCCTGTCCCTAACGGCCAGGAAATTCTGTATAAATTTGTACTCTTTGGGATGAGCCTGCTTCCGGCAAGGTTGCCTCAAGGGATTGGTCTCTGGTCTGCCACGCATTTATCTTTCCGTGCCCTTCTGCCGACATATGGGGCGCCGCCTACGCCGAGGCTATAACCCCCGGTGCGTGATCCTGATCACTGTTCAACACCCCATCGACTCCTGATGATTATGTGTCGTGCAAAACCACGTCGGCGCGGCGTGCGGAGGAGTGCGTGACCGGTTCCCGATGGCAGCGATTGCGCAGGACTTCGCAGATCTTCTTTCTGCTGCTCTTCGTCATGCTGCTGGTGTTTACCGCGCTGCGCGCCATGCCGGGCACCACCAGCGACATTCACGTGCGCGGGCCGGTGCGGTTGTTCTTCGAGTGGGATCCGCTGGTGGCACTGACGAATGCTCTCGCAAGCCACTCACTTTATCGCGGCCTGCTGTGGAGCCTCGTCATTCTGGTGCCCACGTTGTTTCTCGGCCGCTTTTTCTGCGGCTGGATCTGTCCCATGGGCACGCTGCAGCACTACGTGGGCGATTCCCCGTCGGAGTCGAAGCGCGGCAAGCAGCGCATTGAGTCGAATCGCTACAAGCGCTGGCAGACCATCAAATATGTGGTGCTGATTGCGGGCCTGGTGGCCGCGGCCTTCGGGTCGATGGTGATTGGTTGGCTCGATCCGTTTAGTTTGTTAGTGCGCTCCATCGGGCTTTCGCTGTTGCCGGCATTCAACTACGTGGCGCGCGCGGTGCTGGTGCCGCTTGAGAACAGTCACGTTGCCGCAATCAAAGCCACGGGCGGGATGATCCACGCGGTACTGGGCTCGGTAGTGCTTGAGTTCCGGCAGGCGCATTTTACGCAGGGAATTTTCCTGGGCGTGCTGTTCCTCGCGATTCTCGCCATGAGTCTGCGCATCACGCGGTTCTGGTGCCGGTCCATTTGTCCTCTCGGCGCGCTGCTGGGCGCGGTGTCGCGGTGGTCGGTGCTGGGGCTCGACAAGGATCACGAGCGCTGCAACAACTGCAACCGCTGCCTGCTGCACTGCCAGGGCGGCGACGATCCCATCGGCAGCGCGCCGTGGCGCAAATCCGAGTGCTTGATGTGTATGAACTGCGTGGGCAGTTGTCCCGATCATGCGCTCCGGTTCCGCTTCTTCCGCGCAAATCCCAAACAAATAGTATCGACGGACCTGGGACGCCGGCGGGCGCTTGCAGGTCTCGCGGCAGGCGTGGCCGCGGTTCCCTTGCTGCGCGCCAACACCGGCCTGGGCAAGAGCCGCAACGAACGCCTGCTGCGTCCGCCCGGCGCGCTCGATGAGCCGGATTTTCTCTCGCGCTGCATCCGCTGCGGCGAATGCATGAAGGTGTGCCCCAACAATTCGCTGCAACCCACGTTCACGGAGGCCGGACTTGAAGGCCTGTGGACGCCGACTCTCGTGCCGCGCATCGGCTACTGCGAGCCGAGTTGCGTGCTCTGCTCGGAGGTTTGCCCCACCGGCGCGATATGGCAGATTACGCCGAAGGAAAAAGGCTGGGTGGTGGGTGTGGGCGCGGCGCAGAATCAGCCCATCCGCCTGGGCACGGCGTTTTACGATCGCGGGCGCTGCCTGCCCTGGGCCATGGCCACCGATTGCATCGTGTGCGAAGAGTGGTGCCCGGTTTCGCCCAAGGCAATTTATGTGGAAGAGGCGGAAGTGGTGGATGCGGCAGGCAAGACGAAGAAGTTGCAGCAACCGCGCGTCGATCCCAGCCGGTGCGTGGGCTGCGGCGCTTGCGAATTTGCATGCCCGTTGCAGGATCGCCCCGCTGTGTACGTGACAAGCATTGGCGAAAGCCGCTCGCCGAGCAGCCAGATTTTGCTGAACAGAAGTTGAAGGAGCGCGCTTGATGAAATTCGATGCAACAGGATGGATGGTCCCGGTCTGGTGTGGAGTCATCTCGGCCTTGATGGGCTCGCTGGTAACGGTCCTATCGTCAAGAAGACGCAAGAAGAAGTAATCCGGGCCGGTATTGGCGAATGCCGCTCGCGGCAGCCGGATCCTGCCAATTCGCAAGAAAAGGAGATTGAAGTTGAGAAGGTTCGGGCCAGGAAGTTGGAAGTCAGGAGTTTTGTTGATTGCGATTGCGGCATTGACCGCGAGCGCGGGATGCAAAAAGAAAGTAGTCGATCCGATGCCGCTGTCGGGAGCCGTGGCGGGATGGGACAAATCGAGCGACACGCGCGTCTATGCGGCCAAGGACCTGTGGCAGTACATCGACGGCGACAGCGAACAGTACCTTGCGGCCGGTGTGGTTTCCACCTCGACCTCCGACTACAAATACCAGAATCAGTTGGACGCGGTGGTGGACGTTTACACTATGGGAGATTCCGCGGGCGCGCGCAAGATTCTGGAGGCCGGAGGGTCGAGCGGCGCGAAGAGCGTTCAAGTAGGCGATGCGGGGATCGCGTTCGAGCAGAGCGTAACGTTTCGCAAGGGCCCGTACCTGGTGCGCATCGTGGCCTATGAGGCCGCGCCCGGCGCGGAGCCGGCATTGCTGGCGCTGGCGCACGGCGTGGAAGCAAAGCTGTAGAACTCGTTGCGAAGTGGAACTGGCTGCGAATTTGGCGCCGTGAAAGGGCACGACTTTAGTCGTGCCGTAACGAGCGCAAAAAACTGGGGCTTTAGCCCCTGAGGGATGATTTTCCAACGGTTGCGAAGATTTATGCAGCCAGATCTGGATTAGGCAGTCCGATGGCGCATTGTCCGATGAAATTCCGCAGGGTGCGCCGCAAGCTCACTGCGCCCTCGCCGCGCATTCTCGACATCGGCTGCGGCAACGGCTCGCCCACGGTGACGAAACGATGGTTTCCCGGTTGCCATTACGCGGGCGCGGATATTCAGCGCTACAAGCTGAGCAACGCGGACGTAGCGGCGATGGACGTGTTCTTTCCGCTCAATATCGATGGCTCGGGCTACGACGCGATTCCCGATGCGAGCTACGACTTCGTGATTCTGAATCACGTGGTGGAGCACATGCGCGATCCGGCGCCGGTGGTGGCGACGCTGTGCGCCAAGCTCAAGCCCGGCGGATATATATGGATAGCGTTTCCCTCGCTGCGCAGTTTGTCGCTGCCGCATTCCGTGGACGAGACGCTGAATTTTTTTGCGACGACCCCACGCATGTGTACCTGCCGTATGTGCGCGAGATGGCGAATGTTTTGCTGGCGAACGGAGTTGCGGTATTGCACGCGGGCCGTTCGCGCGAGGGTTTTTGGACCACAATTACCGACGTGCTGAAGTTTTGCAAGCGATGCATCATGCGCGTGTTTACCGGCAAATTCTCCGGGCGCGGGATGTGGTATTTGCTTGGTTTTGAAGATCATGTGTTTGGGCAACGCAAGATGAATGAGTAAAAAGAAATTCCAGAACGAGGCAGGAGAACGATGAAGAACCGCAGAGAGTTTTTGAAAGAGGCAGCGACGGGCGCCGTGCTGCTGGGCACATCGGCGGCCGCGGAGAAACTGGCATTCGCAGCAGCCGCGGGAAAATCGAAAGTCGTCATCGCGCGCGATGCGTCGTTGCACGGCACAGGAACACAGCCCGACGAGCAGAAGGTGCTCGATCTGCTGGACAAAGCCATGGCTGCCTACACCGGGCGCGAGAAGCCGATCGAAATGTGGAAGAGCATTATTCCCGCCGACATTCTTGCCGGCAAAACGATCGGCCTGAAGGTGAACGGACTGGGCGGGCGCGGTATTTCGACGCACGCGGCGCTGACCCTGGCAGTTGCCGAGCGCCTGCAGCAGGCAGGCGTGCGCGCGGGAAACATCCTGGTGTGGGATCGTGGTGCGCGCGATATCGCGGCCTGCGGCATGACGGTGAACACCGACGCCAGCCGGGTGCGCGTCTACGGCAACGACGTGGGCGGCTACGAGGAAGAGCCTGTGGCGTGCGGCTCCGTGCAGATTCGCCTTGCAAAGATTCTCACGCGCGAGTGCGCGATGGTGATCAATCTGCCCATTCTCAAGGATCACGAGATGGCGGGCATCACTTTCTCGATGAAAAACATGTATGGCGTGGTCGACAAGCCGTTCCTTCTGCATGGCAACAAATGCAATCCCTCTGTGGCCGATGTGAATGTCATTCCGATCGTGCGCCAGAAAGTCTGCTTTACCATCGGCGACGCCATCTCCTCGGTCTACGATGGCGGCCCGGGATTCAAGCCCGAGAGGCTGTGGTATCCGAACGCCCTGGTGATCGGCGAAGACCGCGTGGCCGTCGATCACACCGCATGGCAGATGATCGAACGCAAGCGCGCCGAAGTGGGAGTGCCAACCCTCGAAGCCGTAGGCCGCAAGCCCGATTACATTGCAGTTGCGGCGGACGCGGCGCACCGGCTTGGCACGTGCGATCCGGCGCGCATCCGCCTGATGGAAGTGTAGCGAGGAGAGCGAAGATGGCCGGTGAAGGCGAGGAACTTGTGAAGCTCGATGCGGGCTCAGCGAAAAACGCGCAGAGCATCACCCGCCGCGAAGCCATGCTCGATCTCTTGCGCGTGGGCAGCGTGGCCGCGGGCGTAGGCGGCCTGGGCCTATGGCTGAGCGAGCGCAGCAGCCGGCCGCTCGCGGAGCAGGCGGTGCAGACAGGGCAGGCGCGGCGCGATCATCGCGTGGCTGCCGACGCGCAATGGCCGCAGATGACAGTGGTCCAGGGCGGAGAACCGCGGGCACTGGCCGCGCAGGCGATTGCAAATCTCGGCGGCATGGCGCGGTTCATCAGCAAACGCGACGTCGTTGTGCTGAAGCCGAACATCGCGTGGGACCGCACGCCGGAGCAAGCCGCCAATACCAATCCCGATCTGGTTGCGGAAGTCGTGCGGCAGTGCTGGCAGGCGGGCGCCGGGCGCGTCATCGTCACCGACGTAAGCTGCAACGAGCCGCAGCGCTGCTTTCAGCGTTCGGGCATCGAGGCTGCGGCGCGCGCCGAAGGCGCAGAAGTGACTCTGCCCGATCTCGATCATTTCCGCGAGGTCGATATGGGCGGCGTGGTGCTGAAAAACTGGCCCGTCTTCACGCCGTTTCTCGACGCCGACAAGGTGATCAACCTGCCCATCGCGAAGCATCATGTGCTGACCGGTGCAACTCTGGGCATGAAGAACTGGTACGGAATTCTGGGCGGCGAACGCAACCGCTTGCACCAGCAGATTCACCAAAGCCTGGTGGATCTGGCCAACTTCATGCTGCCCACGCTCACCTTGATGGACTGCTACCGCGTGCTCCTGCGCAATGGGCCGACGGGCGGAAATCCCGAGGACGCGGCGCTCAAAAAGACGCTGGTGGCGGGCACCGATCCGGTGGCGATCGACGCGTATGTGGCTAAAGCGTACTGGAATCTCGACGCCGATCGGTTGCCTTATCTTGCCATGGCGCAGGAGCGCGGCCTGGGGACGGTGGATTTCGCGGCGATCAATGTGAAGGTGAGCCAGTTGGGGTGAAGGTGAGCCAACTGGGGTGAAGGTGAGCCAACTGGGCTGAAAGCGGAGATCTGCTGCAACGCTTCTCCTCAATCAAAGCAAAAAGGAGCTATATGCCTCCATCTCAAGCGGAATGTCTTTACATTGCCGTTGGGGAGTGATATTTTCCAGAAATCCCCGCTCCACGGTTTTCAGGATAGGAGAATCACCATGTTTTGCCCTTCTTGTGGCACGCCGTCTACTCCAGACCAACATTTTTGCAAGAGTTGCGGTGCGACCTTGCCAGCCGCGGGCGACGCGCAGACCGCTCCGGCAGCGGCAGCGGTCCCAGCCCCACAAGCCGCCCCGGCGCCCGCACAACCGCCGGTCCAATATGCGCCTCCGCAAATGCCGCCGGCGTATACGCCCGGACAACCGCCGGTTCAATATGCGCAGCAACAAATGCCGCCAGCGTATCCGCCCCAACCTGGGTATGGATCGTATCCAGTGATGATGGCGCCGCCGGCGGCCCCTAAGAATTCGTCTCTTCGCAACATTGTGGTTCTGGCCCTCGTTGCCGCAGCGGGTTACGGTGGCTACTACTACTATCAGAATCAGAATGGCAAAACGGTGACCATCGGAACCAAGGACCAGATCATCTACTCCGGCTCGGCCACCAAGGACCAGGCCACGGCGCTGGGCAATGCGTTGAAAGCCGCAGGCTATTTGCAGGATCGCGGAGTATCCGTGCTGTTGAAGAAGAGTAGCAGTAGCACAGTGATTGGGTACGTGGTTCAGGATGGCGTGTGGGAAAAGCCTGACATGGTGACCGATTTTGAGATCATCACGCGGGGCGTTGCTCCAACAGTTGGCGGATTGCCGATCGACATGCAGCTGATGAATTCCACGGAGGTAGTGGAAAAGGACGAAGTGGTGACCGCGCAGGCCGATACAAATACGAATACCACGCCACCGCAAAATCAAAATCCCCCTCCGCCAGCCGCCGATACCACCGGCACGGTGACCATCGGAACCAAGGACCAGATCATCTACTCCGGCCAGGCCACGCAGGAGCAGGCCACAGCGCTCGGCAATGCGCTGAAACAAGCTGGATACTTTCAGGATCGCGGCGTGACGGTGCTGCTGAACAAGAACGCAAATACCACGATCATTTCGTATGTGGTCCAGGATGGCGTGTGGAACCGAACCGACATGGTGAACGATTTTGAAATCATCACGCGGGGCGTTGCCTCCACCGTAGGCGGATTGCCGATCGACATGCGCCTGATCAATTCCACTGAGGTAGTGGAAAAAGACGAAGTGGTCAACGCGCAATAACCGGGTTCTCAGATTCCTAACTGGGGCTCGCAGCGCCTAAGGTCTTCGCCGCACTGGGGGCCTTGGCCGCATTTGTTTGTGAAGACAGCAAACCCAGGTCTCTGTGCAGAGACCTGGGCTCTCCCGCCGATAACCATCGAAACAATTCTTGCGCCTGCGCCTGACTTACGCTTGCGGTTGCGACGCAGCCGGGGCCTGGTGGTTGTGCTGGTGCGAGCGGCGCTCCGCCTGCATCTGCTCGAACTGCTGCTTCTGCGTGTCGTTCAGCACGGCTTCGATCTTGCTGTTCGAATCCTGCATCAGCGCCCGGACCTTGGCGTGGCGATCCTGTTCGTTGAGCGAGGTGTCCGCGCGCAGGGTCTGCATCTGCTGGAAGCGATCGGCAAGGATGGGCTTGATCTGTGCTGTCTGATCGTCGCTCAAGCTCAGCCGCTTGCTGAGGCGCACGGCCTGCCGGTTGGGATCGAAGCTGCGGTGGTGTTCGCCGCGCTGCGCGGGCGCGGCTTGCGGCGCGTTGGCGGAGGGCGTTTGGTTGTTGGCGGGCGCCTGTGCGAGCACGAGCCCCGCGGAGAGAAGCGCGCCCAGAAACAGCGTGGCTTTTCCTGCATTGCGAATAGCGTTCATACTTTGAATTCTCCTTGTGGCTGTCGTGGTGCTGACCGGCCGTTGCGTGTGTAGACCCCGTGTGAGCGCACGAGTTGCGCGGGAAGCGCTGCGTCTATCGCAAAGAAAATTCAGGAGTTTTTGAAACTTTTCGGGGTGAGACTAAGGCGGGAAAACGCTCGTCTAATGCGCGCTGCGCGCAGCCCGCCTCGGATCAAGAACTCGATGCGTGGACAACCGCCGCTCGCGTATTCCCGATCACAGTTTGGCTCATGACTTACTTGTTTAGAATGGGTGCGCCTTTTTTGCGTGTGGGAAGCGGCAGCGCCCATCTCGCCGGAAATCGCCCAGCCCGGAACGTGGGCTGTCGGTCCGCAGGCCGTTAGAGCGACCTGCGGGCCGTGCTCACCGGGGTCCCCGCGGACAGGTCTTCGTCCGTGGGGTGGTCATAGGAGGTGAGGGCATGGATGAGAAATCATCCTGGGTTCGATTCGCCCTTACGATCGCCATTGACTGGCGCTTCGTAATGGCGGTCGTAATCCTCGTCCTGGTGCTGCTGATGAAGTAGCCAACCCCCGGCGGGGTCCACTCCCTGCCGGGACTATTTAAGTATAGCGCGATTTTGGATTGGTGCAGCACAGCCACCGTTGGGGCGGTTCCCGTTTCGGCCGGACACCCGAGCAGACTAGAAGTTAAGCGGTATTGGGCCGTCGAACGGTAGTAGCATTGTGCGTTCCGCTTCGATTTCTTCCTGCTTCCTCTTTTTTGAGCCGCTCTTGCGATCGCGCTTTCCGATAGCTATTGGCACATCGAAATAGTCGGCGGCTTCCGACATTCCCATTCGCAGCAGCATTGGGTCTCCGAGCTTTATTGCGTTTGCTGGAAGCCGCGGCGCGTGGCGGAGGACCCTCATAACTTGCAGCGCCACCGCCCGCGCCAGGGGCGGGGGTACCGCGTTCCCAATCTGCCTCGCACCATGCCACTTAGTTTGGTGAAAGCGAAACCAGTCGGGAAAGCCGTGTAGTCTCGCCATTTCGCGAACCGTAATACAGCGCGGAAGGGCGTAATGTATCGGCCTGGGGCTTGTGAAAGCGCCTCTGGAAGAGTCTGTTCCGGCTCTCAGCGTGTTGCTGAGCCCGTCGGCCGATAGTTTGTAAAAACGGGATATGGGCTCAACCACTCCCGGTGGCGTCGCTTCGAATCGCCGCCTCGAAATCAACGTGTGGTCGGTTCGCAAGCTCGACGTGAGCAAGCGACGATCCCATTCACGAACATAGCCAAAGTGCCAAGAAGCGCTACCGGCACAGCGCATCTCCCTTCCGTATCGGGTGGCGCGCCCCCATTCGGCCGTCAGTGCTTCATCGCTTCGCATCAGCTCTTCGATCTGCTCAGCATCCGGCAGATCGCCCAGCGCATCTTGGCATGTCGGCCCCTTCGGGAGCAGGCCGCGCTTTTCGGCATCCGCCGGCCGGAACATGGCTGCAGGGTAATCGGGCAAGGGGAAGCCCTTCCGTGCACCCATCAGGATCAATCGCTCGCGGTGTTGAGGTACGCCGAACTCCGCTGCGTCCAGAACTTGCCACGGGAGGCGAGTGCGGTAACCCCTGCGGCGAAATTCTTCGATGAGCTCTTCGAGGACGCGTCGATGCTCCCCAACTGTCAGACCTTTGACGTTCTCGAAGACAAAGTAAGAGGCTTTGAGCTCCGTCACAATCCGGACGAATTCGCGAACAAGACCGTTCCTGGGATCGTCCAGCGCCCGATGGCCGATTAAGGAAAACCCCTGGCACGGGGCGCCTCCAAAAACGACGTCGACTCGGCGACGACCGATTCCTGCCCGCCGCCTGATCTCGTCCCCAGTTAGACCGACGACCGACTGTGGCAGGATGGCGCAGCCCGGAAAATTGTATGCGTGGACGGCGCAATGGATGGGATCGATTTCCACAGCGGCGACAATATCGAAGCCGGCCTGCTCGAAGCCCAAACCGAGGCCCCCGGCTCCCGCGAATAAGTCGATTCCGATTGGTCGTGGCACCCGCAAACTCCTACTTTCAAATATGAGCTTACGCGGTTTTGCACGAGTTGTCGATCGGAATTTTTCCGGGCGGTCCAAGAAAAGACTGGAACTGCGCCGAGAGTCGATCCTGGGATTTTGTTTGACATTGCCAGACTGTCAGAACGCCCCATCCCGAGTTGCGCAGAGCGCGTTTATTGCGCGCGTCTTTTGCCCGATTTCTTTCCAATTTGGGCAGCCAGAACTCTCGGCAAGACTTCGGCGGGCGGCCAATGCGGCACCCATGGGCGTGCCAAAAGCATCCGTTTACGAAAATGACCTTCCTGCGCGACGGAAAGACGATATCCGGTGTGCCTGGGAGGCCCTGGCGATGTAACCGAAACCTGTAGCCGAGCGCATGAAGGAGCCGGCGGACAACCAACTCCGGCGCGGTGTCCTTTCCGCCGATACGGGACATCAAGGCACTTCGGCTTTCCGGCGAGCGATTGTCTGCCATGGTAGAAACCTCTTATCCGAGCCGACGGGAGGCCCCACAGTGCATTATTATCCTTGCAGCAATAGGGAGGACATCTTGCCGGAAGAAAAGGAGAATCGATATAGCCAGCTCCTGGAACACATCTTCTTCGATAAAGATTTTGGTTCATACAAGAAGGGCATCAGGACAATAGAGTTCGAACGCGAAGATCTTGAACGCGCCGCTAAGGTCCTGAAAATCAAGCTCCCGAAGAATCCCGGCGATGTCATCTATTCCTTTCGCTATCGAGCATCGCTACCAAAGACAATTCTCGCAACTCAACCCAAGGGGATGGAGTGGGTTATCGACGGTGCCGGTCGGGCTCGCTACAGGTTCTCGCTACTTCCGTCGAATCGAATCCTGCCTAATCCGGCGCTGAGAGCGATCAAGATTCCAGATTCGACGCCAGAGATCATAAGTGCCTATGCCCTCAATGACGAGCAAGCCCTCCTGGCCAAAGTCAGATGCAACCGTCTCATCGATATTTTCCTCGGGGTGACAGCCTACTCGCTCCAGAACCACATGCGTACCACGGTCAAGGGGATCGGTCAGATCGAGATCGACGAGGTTTATGTTGCACTCGACCGGCAGGGCGTGCAATACGTGATTCCGGTGCAGGCCAAGGGCGGAAAAGACCAGCTTGCAGTGGTGCAAACAAAGCAGGATTTGGCCTGTTGCGCCGAGAAGTTTCCTGCGCTGGTATGCCGAACGGTTTCAGCGCAGTTTATCGATGTGGAAGGCAAGAACGAGAGAATTGCAATGTTCGAATTGTCGGTCGAAGATGGGCGAGTGGTCGTTGTCGAGGAGAAGCACTACCGGCTCGTGCCCTCCGCCGAAATCAGCATCGAGGAACTCGTGGCTTATAGGAAAAAGTAGGAATTTCTTATGGAGAGTTCTTGTCACTTCCGGCGGGACTCGCAGGTACTCTGAGTCATACGCACAAAGGCCGTCCTCGCGGACGGCCTTTGTGCTTCGTGATGCAGTAGAGGAGGGTTCTCTTTACGCTTAGTCGCCGGCGACGAGGTCGGGTTGCTTCTGGCTTTCGCGGTTGATGGGCGAAGTGGCGTTGTTCGAAGCGGGCTTGATCGAGGAGAGCGAAACCATGCCCTCGACCGGCTTCTCGCCCAGCACATGCTCACGATAGAGCGCGGCCATGCGCGCGTTCTCGGCTTCAGACTTGATCTTCTCGTCGCGCGCGCGAATCTTTTCTTCGCGGGAGTTCTTGGCGATGCCGAGATTGTCGAGCGTGTGGTTGGCCTCGGCGTTCACGTGCTCCATGTTCAGCACCAGCTCGTGGCCCACGTTGGTCATGCCGACCTTTTTGCCGCCGGCAAAAATCTCGTGGCGGCCGTGCTCTTCGTACCACTTGGTCAGCGTGGCCGTCATGTGCATTTTTTCAATGATATTGCGCCAGCCCACGCCCGTGTTGTACGCGCAGAAGCTGATTTCGCCTTCCTGCGTGGCGTAAGGAATGATGCACTGCTCGGTGCGGCGGAAGTCGTAATTGAACAGATCCTGGAACCACATGCCGGCGATGAACAGGAAATTCCAGCGATCCTTGCGGCGCAGCTTGATATCTTCCAATGTCCGGTCACCCTTGACCGAGCCGTAGTTCTTGCCGGTGGCGTTGAAGGTCTTGTCCATCTTCTTCATCATGTCGGTGATGCGGAAGTGCGTGGGCGCCTGGAAGGGATCGTAGTTGCGCATGAGCGCCAAACCAAAACCGATGACGGAGAGCCACTTGCCGCGCGCCGCGTCGTTCACCTTGGCCAGATCCTTGGCTACCTGGTCCATGTGCAGGAAGGCGGTCACAGGAGCGGATTCCTTGGTTTCCTTGTCGATCATGACCGCCATGCCGATGCCGCAATTCGGATGGCATCCGCAGCTGAGCTGGCCCCACTCGGCGGTAGGCCCGTGCACAAGGTCGGCCCAGTCACTGAAGGTGGACATGAACGAAATCGGGAACCAGTCGCGCTCGGGCTCGCCGATGCCGACCTGCGACTTGACGTCGTGCGCCATGTGCGAAAGCGTGTAGCGCTGCGCCACGCGGCGTTCTTCGGTAATGTCTTCGTCGCGGCCCGTGAAGCTGACCGGCTGGAAGCTGAGGAACGAGATCTTTTTGGGATTGTCGAGGGCGAATTCAATAATTCTGCCCACCTGCTCGTTGTTGATGCCGTTCACGATGGTGGTGACGGGCACGATCTCGACGCCGGCTTCGTGCAGATTGTTGATGGCCTGGAGCTTGACGTCGAACAGGTTGCCCACCTTGCGGTGCGAGTTGGCGGCGTTGCCGATGCCGTCGAACTGGAGGTAAACGTAGCGGAGGCCGGCTTCGGCAGCGGCGCGGCAAAGTTCCTTGCTCTTGGCGAACTCGATTCCGTTCGACGCGGCCTGCACCGAGTTAAAGCCAACCTTGCGCGAGTAGGCAACCGCGTCAAGGAAGTAGGGCGAAAGCGTCGGCTCGCCGCCCGAGAACTGCACGCTCATCTGCCGCTTGGGCTTCATGGTGATGGCGTTGTCGAGCATCAGCTTGATTTCTTCCCACGTGAGCTCGTGTACAAAGCCGACCTGGTTGGCGTCCATGAAGCAGGGATCGCACATCATATTGCAGCGGTTGGTCAGATCGATGGTCAGCACCGAGCCGCGGCCGTGCGTCACGGTCGAAGTGCCGTGATGGTGCAGGTTCTTGTCGCCGTCGCCGTGAGCGCGAATGTCGCGGCCGGGGAAGCTCTCTTCAAGATGCTTGAAGAAGGCGGGATCCATCGACATCACGTCTTCAAAGTGGCCGTGCTTGGGGCAATCCTTCACCATCAGAATCTTGCCGTCGCGCTCGATGATCTGCGCCTTGATCTCGCCCACCTTCTCGTTCAGCAGAACTTCGTGAGGCAGCTTGCCATCGAGAATCTGCTTGCGGATTTCGGGGACGCACTTGGGGCAAAGCGAGTCCGTGGTGCGCGGCCAGCCGAGCGGCGGCTTTTCCTTCTGCCAGCTCTTCTGCAGAGGCTTGTCGGACCATTTGGGCGTGAACGACGCGTTGGGGCTGATGCGATTGAAGCGCTCAAAAATAACCCAGGCTCCCTTGGCGGCGTATACAGCGGCCTTCTCGGCGTACTTGACGGCTTTGGACATGATTGCGGTCTCCTTCGGTGCGGAAATCGGTGAAGAAATCGATTCAGGAAAGTGCCGCCGGGAGTTAAGTCTGGCCCGGCTCATTGCTTACGTTTGGCGCCTGCGCGGTTTCCCTGTGAGGGATTCCGGGGTCTGATAAGTCATTACGAGGGTAATGCGGTTGGGCCGCAAGCCCAAGGGGCATGCAGCGAACGGCAGAATCAGGGGCTGGACGGGGATTTGGGGGCCATGAACGGGAGGCGGATACGAACGTCGCCGTCCGGGGCAAATAGCAGATCATATGGAAGTTAAGGCCGGGCGCACCGGGTCCGGATTTGCGGACCCGGGAAGGCACGCCCTTCAACCGAACGGGAACTCGCGATTCCAGCCCACCACAATTCTGGGGAACCGCGGATCGCGATTTTCGCATCTCGACTGCGCCCTAATTTCCCTTCTTGGTAAAAGCATCTCCATCGAGCGTAATCGTTGTCTGATTTACGTAGACAACGCTCCAGCGAATGTGGCCGGGCGCGAGAGGCATGGGGTATACCAGGTCCAGAATCCCGCCTCTGGCCCCGGGAGTCTCCCACTTGCAGGTTCCGGAGTAGGCGACCTTGCCGTTGACCAGGAAGCCGCAGGTTCCGTTCTGCTCAACCACCAAACCTTCCGTCTTGTTGCCCCAGGTGCCGATGGGCGGCGGCGCGCTCTGCGCTCTGGCAACCTGGTTGCTCATCACGCCCAGCATAAATACAAAAGCCAGGCAAAGTGCACTTATAGAGAAGGACCTGCGAACGCTTTTCATTTTCTCGACTTACCTCCGTTGCGATGGATGAAACCTAAATGGATGGGGACGGGGAACCTGTGATGTGAATCTACCACGACAAGGCGGCTGAACCGCAACCATGGTGTGCCGCGCCGCCCCGCTGTTGGTCACCTTGATCAAGAACCACTTAGGCTCCCGCAGGCCGCCACGCCGCTGCCCACGTGCCAAAGGTCATGTTACTTATTGCTCAGTAAGCAACCTTAAAAGCGCATATATTCATCGAACAGCCAAGTCGACTCGGACTACAATGAGGGCGAATTCGTTGCTGACATTGCCTTGGGAACACAACCATTTATCCAGCAAACGAATTACTCTCAGTCACTAACGAGGAGAAATAAGGTAGCAAGGCTCAACACTGCTCTACTCCCCCTGAGCCGTAGACCGGGCCCGTGTGGTCCGGTAAAGAGTTAGCGTATCCCCCGGCCAGGCGTTCACTGCGTGGATCGCAAGGAATGCCATGTGTTCTTACGTACTCTCGTACCCGACGTGTCTTCGAGTTAAACCAAGTGCCGTAACAGGGTCAATTCGCCGCTCAACCTTCCTGGCGGTTACCTGTTTTGCCCTATGGCTCGCAGCATCTGTGTCTCCACTCGCGCACGCGCAGACCAACGAGTGGGCGTGGATGGGCGGCAGCTCTACGCTTCCGCTCAACCCGCCCGTGTGGCCCTACGGCCAACCGGGAGTCTACGGATCGCCGGGCGTTGCCGATGCGGCGAACATTCCGGGCGGCCGCGTGGGTGCAGTCAGTTGGACTGACAGCCAGGGGAATTTTTGGCTGTTTGGAGGAAATGGCTTCGATTCCACGCACACCTCCGGCTATCTCAACGATCTTTGGAAATTCAATCCGACGACCCGCGATTGGACGTGGGTGAGCGGCAGCAGCACCGTTCCGAGTACCGGTCAGGGCCAGCCGGGGATCTACGGCGCGCTGTTGACTCCCGCAGCCGGCAACACTCCGGGTGGCCGCTCGGGTGCATTGGGCTGGACCGACGCGCATGGCAATCTGTGGCTTTTGGGCGGCGCAGGATACGACTCCACCGGCACGGAAGGCGAACTGAATGACCTCTGGGAGTACAACATCCCCAGCGGCCAATGGGCGTGGATGGGCGGCGTCAGCGTCTTGGGGCCTTCGGGCTCCGTCGCCGGGGTGTATGGACCGCTCGGTTCGCTCACCAGCGGCAGCTTCCCCGGCAGCCATAACACCGCGGTCACGTGGACGGATAATTTCGGCAATCTCTGGTTCTTTGGAGGCTGGGGCGACGACGCTCTCAATCGACTTGGGTATATGAACGATTTATGGAAGTTCGTTCCCTCCACCGGCCAATGGGCCTGGATGGGCGGGAGCAGCACCAACGGTGGTGCGGGCTGGTCGGGAGTGTACGGCAGCCTGGGCACTGCGGCGGCCGGCAACACGCCCGGCGCGCGCGAAGATTCCACTGGCTGGTTCGACTCCAGCGGCAATCTATGGCTGTTTGGCGGATACGGTTATGCATCGACGCCCAACGGCGATGTCACCAATGGCTATCTGAATGACGTGTGGGAGTTCTCTCCCGCGACCAATGAGTGGACGTGGATGGGAGGCAGCGGCCAATTTCCAAATAGTTGCGCGTCGGGGCCGCATTGGGGCTGCGGCGCTGCCGGTGTCTACGGGTTGCAAGGCGAAACTTCGGCGGCCAACATCCCGGGTAGCCGGGAGGTGCCTGTTGTCTGGCTTAACTCTGGCAACGTATGGCTGATGGGCGGCGAGGGATACGACTCCACCGGCAATACAGTCTACTATTTGAACGATCTGTGGGAGTTCAGTCCTCAAGCAAATCAATGGACGTGGGTTGGCGGTCCCAGCACGATAGGCGACGGCAGCGATCCTGGAGTCTACGGTGCATTGGGGACGCCGTCCCCGGAAAATACGCCGGGAGGGCGCTTTTGGGGTGTGAGCTGGACCGCCCTTGACGGCAGTTTCTGGCTCGAGGGCGGCACTGGACTGGATGCCAAGGGCAACGTCGGCTACCTGAACGATGTGTGGGAGTACCAGACCGCTATTGCTCCGGCTACGTTGCCGCCTCCCACCTTCCTGCCACCCGCGGGAACGTACACGTCCATTCAAACGGTCGCCATCAGCGATGCGATCGCCGGCGCGACCATCTACTACACCACCGACGGGACCACACCGACGACGGATTCGATGGTCTACACGGGACCGATCACGGTGAGTGTTTCAGAAACCATCGAAGCGTATGCCGCAGCCGGCGGATTCACGCCCAGCTCCGTGTCGTCGGCCAGCTACATCGTTAATATTCCGGTCACGGCCACTCCAACGTTCGACCCGCCGGCCGGCACGTACTCCTCATCGCAGACCGTAACCATCTCTGACACTCCGGGCGCGACGATCTATTACGCGATCAACGCCATTCCGACCACAAGTTCCACGCCATACACGGGACCCATCACGGTCAGCACCTCGGAGACCATCGAAGCGATTGCCGTAGCCAGCGGATCCACGCAGAGTGCCGTTGGGTCGGCCAGCTATACCATCAGTCCTATTTCGAATTTCGGAAATCCCAGCTTCACGTTGAGTCTCTCGCCGAATGAGCTCACGGTGAATTCCGGCGGCAGCGGAGTTTCGACCGTCACCGTCGCTCCGCTCAATGGCTTCAACTCCGCAGTGAGTTTTGCCTGCTCGGGTTTGCCTGCCGGCGCCACCTGCACGTTCAGCCCGGCAACGGTGACGCCCTCCGGCAACCCCGTCAATGCGCAGCTCACAATTTCCTATACGGCGCTGGCGCGGCTTGAGCACAAAGGCAAGCCATGGGTTCCCGGTTCCACGCTGGCCCTGGCCACCTGCCTGCTGTTGTTCAGAAGGCGGAAGAACTGGCGGCTCTCGGCCATCCTGGTCGCCGTTGCGTTGGGCGCGGGTGTGCTCTCCGGCTGCGCCACGGTAGTCGTGTATACCATTCCCTCGACTTCAACGGTCACCGTCACCGCAACGTCAGGCGTGATGCAGCAGACGGCACAGTTAACGCTCACCGCGGAGTGAGCAGGCTGGGAGATCGGGGACATGATACTTTTTCAGCCGCGTCGCTCCGTGCGCTCCAGGGGCACCCTCAAGTGAATAGAAGCATTCTTGAGGTCGAGGCCACCCGCCCTGGCTAATTTTGGATCTGCTGGAAATTAGCCGTTCAACGCCCTGGCGCCATTGCCGCCATTCGCAGACTGAGATGAGCACTGGCCATTGAGAAAGCGCCCCATGATCGTGGCCACCTCCTGTGGACGTTCAATATTCGGTGCGTGGCCACATTGCTCAATTAGTTCCATCTCCGCGTGCGGCAGACGTTTCTTGAATTCGAATGCCATCTCCAGCGGGGTGATTTGATCGTCGGCGCCCCAGATGAGCATGACCGGGCAGCTCAAATTCGACAACTCATCACGCACATTGTCGCGTTTCGCGGAACCCGCCATGCGGACCACCTTGCGCATCTGCAAGGGGGATGAGAGCGTTTCGTGGACTTTTCCGACGAGACTCTCCGTGACGTGAACTTCGTCGAAAAACACTTCTTTCATTTTGACGCGAACCCATTCGCGCGAGGGGCGATGAGGCGCCAACTGGTTGGTTCGATGGAAAAGTCCGGAACTGCCGACCAGCACGAGCCCGGCCACGCGTTCAGGATGGGCGAGAGCCACCTTGAGCGCGACGTGACCACCCAGAGAATTGCCGGCGAGGACGATGCGATCAATTTCTTTGTCGTCGAGCGTGCACTTGATGTAATCGACAAGAGAGGTGAGTCCGACTTGTTTGCAGGGCACGTCAAGAATGGGAAGCTCGGGGGCGTAGACCGGCCAATTCTTCTGGAGCGAAGTGCCGCAGGCTTCCCAGCTTTCAGCCCCGACGAACATTCCGTGCAACAGCATGATCTCAGGCTTCATAGGCTCGCTTCGGGCCGTGGCCCACACGTATTTCGATCTTCATTCACTCGCCATCGAGAACGCCTGTAGACGATCGAGACGTTATGCCAGCGGGGGGAGCGGCTGAGGGGCGGCTTGTAACAGAGGCTACCATGAGGGCGGGGTGGTTGTAGTGTTCGATCCGTGGCTGCAAGTGAGCGACTCTTTCTTCTGAATCGGTCCAGGGTTTTGGCGGGTGGTCGACCATCGATCTCAAAGCGTTGCGCTGGCGGGACCGTGCGCTTGCCGTCCTGAACAAATAGCCCCGAAATTATGTAGTATTCAGATACACGAGTACGTCTTCGGTCGGCATTGCAAATGCGGGGCGTGCGAGCGGAGACAGGTTGCCGTTGACGGAAATCTATCGCAAAATGACTCCTCGGCGGATCGCGCGCGGTCTCGTGAGACGGGCGGGACTTCATCGCATCTGGATTCCGGGAGTGCGTCCGTTTCGCCTGAGTCTGCAAGACAAAGAGTTCATCGATTGCCACGCCTGCGGTGCTCGCGAGTTCTGCCCCTTTATCCGCGATCCTGGTCACCAGGTAGTCAGATGCGGAGGCTGTGGCCTTTA
>Ga0302320_10006839_pt1 | contig 25235 bp, 13 predicted proteins | sample Bog_T0_3_FD_202130 | JGI IMG/M metagenome (GOLD analysis project Ga0302320, IMG submission 202130) | Peat permafrost microbial communities from Stordalen Mire near Abisko, Sweden - Bog_T0_3 | ecosystem: Environmental > Terrestrial > Soil > Wetlands > Peat | place: Sweden: Abisko, Stordalen Mire... | reverse complement strand
TGCGAGATCTCAAGAAGAAAACTTCCACCCGTGGTTCTCTACCCGTGATTGGCCTGTTTTGCGCTTATTCCTCCGTATTTAAACGGCTCACGAAGTCTCCTCAGTAGTTGTAAATACAAGTTATTAACGCCATGAAATGGCCTTTGTCGGCTGTTTTTATTCACTGCATTCAATGAACGCCCGAGTTTCGCATACTGTTACGGCAATTTGCGAAGCTAGAAATTCTCGAGCAGCCACGCATTTTCAGTAAATGTGGCTTTAGAAAAGGCCAGGTAGCGTCCGTTGGGAGATGGTATTCCCCAAAACGGTTCCACTCCCTGCTGCGACTCGAGAACCGTCGCGTGGCCCTTAAGGTCAACGTAAAGGAAAGTTGCGCCCGCAGGATTGGAGCGGTTGCAGATGTACCATCCTGTTCCGTCCGCGGTCCAGTTCAAATTAAACAGATTCGTCCAGCCGTCAACCATCACATCGTGCGCCAGCGCTGTTCCCAAACCTCCACCGAAATGACCACGGTTCTCCAGCGAAATAACGTGGATCCGCCCTTCGCTGTTGCTGGTACGAACCATGGCGATGCTCGCGCCGTCTGGCGAAAGGCCCCAATCGCTAGGGTTAAATTCCGTTCTGGCCACCTCTCGCAGATCTTTCTGTGGGATTCCTCCCGGGAAGAGCTTCTGAGCCGGGTCAAAAGCGTAAAACACCAGTTGGTTCTGTACCCGTTCCGACAAAACGCATTGATTGGCCGCAGCGGTTGTACAGTAATAATTCTCTAGACGCTGCCCTTCGACGACCAGTTCCGAGGGTCCTCCCGAAGCCGGCATTCGCATAAGCCGCCAATTTACTGTCGAGTTTCCAGCGACATAAAAGAACCACGCTCCGTCGGGCGAGAAACGGCCGCGAGAAGTACTCTCGCCTCCTGCAACGAATGGTTCCTCCACGCTCTGATCGAGCACTTGCTTGAAAATACTGAAATGGCCGTTCCGATTCGATTCGAAGACCACGGCCCGGCTATCAGGCGTCCAAGCGTGAGCATAGTCGCTACCACCAAGGGTTAACCGCCGTGTGTTATTGAGACGCTTTCCCTTGTCTTTCAGGTCAGCCACGAATACGATCGCTCCGAGCCCGTTGGCAGGGTCGTTATTGCCCTTCAAGACCACAAGACGCTTTCCGTCGGCGGATACCGTCGGATGGTTGATCACCTGGCCTCCGGGAATTTCGTGCGGAGCACCGGTTGGCTGGGCCGTTTTGTCATCGATTGAGACTTTCCACGAGGAGGAATCAGTAGCGTAGATAAGACGCCCGTCAGACAGCAGGGCGAACTCCACGCAAGGTTCGCATACGGTGAGAGACTGGCTTGTCTTCAGGTCCAGCGATTGAAGAGAAGCATTCGCGATTGCGGACCCTCCACTCACATCGTGGGCCAGCAAATAAAGGATCCGCTGTTGCCCCGCGTACCAGACAGGGTGATAGAAGTAAAAGCCATCCCTGGAAACCAGCTTTCTCGCGTCCCCCCCGGTCGAATCCATTGCCCAGATCTCATCATGGGCGCCGTTGCTAAAGAGCAACTCAGATCCATCTGCGGAGACTGAGGCGTCATCGGCGTCGCTCCGGAGCATGCGGGGCACGCCGCCGAATATGGACACCGACCAGAGCTGACGCTGCGCGCTTTGTGCCGGAATCGAGGTGAACAGCAGATTGGAGTTGTCAGGAAACCAGGCAATCCGCACGATCTGGGTGGCCGCAGGAGCGAACAGAGAGTGAACCTCGCCCGAACTGATCACCCTCAAATTGAGGCCGCTGGCATCCGCATATGCGAGGAGATTACCGTTCGGCGATATCGTCGCATCCACCACGGGCGCTTCGAAGCTGTTTTGGGTTAGCGCTACCTCGACCAATTGCGGCGAACGCCGCTCGGAACGCCAAACCCACATCACAGCAGCGGCGGCGATCGCGCAGGCGCCAGCCAGCAACACGATGAAGGTTCTCCTGTGGCGCCTTTTCAGGTCCGCTACCTCTTGCGAATCGGAAATAGTGTCCTGATATACCGCCAAACGTCCGGAATCTGAATCGCGCTGCAGGCGCTGCAGGTCGGCCCTCATGTCGGCCGCTGACTGAAAGCGCTGCCCCCGGTCTTTCTCCAGCGCGGCGCTGATAATCGCTTCCAGCCTTGGCGGGATCTTGGCGTTTAAATCGCGAATTCTGGTGGGCGGATGATGAACGATCGCTTCGTGAATCCCTGCCGCAGTTTCTCCGCTGAATGCGTGGCGGCCTGTGGCCATTTCGTAAAGGACAAGTCCGAATGAGAAGAGATCGGTGCGCGCGTCTACCTTCTCGCCGCGCACCTGCTCCGGCGACATGTATCCCGCTGTGCCCATCGCGAGGCCCACCCGGCTTAATCCAGTTTCGTGCGCCGTCAACGGATGGAACTCGGAAGCTTCCCCGGATTCGGCCTCCGGTTCGGACGGCTCCAGCAGCTTTGCCAATCCGAAGTCCAGAATCTTACATGCGCCTTTGTCAGTGAGGAAGATATTCGCCGGCTTGATGTCGCGGTGAATGATGCCCCGCTCGTGGGCAGCTTCCAGGCCGCCACGAACCTGAAGCGCAATGTCCAGCAATTCTTCGAGCGGAAGTGCCGCTCCCTGCTGATTGCCAGACAACCGGTCGCGCAAGGTTTTTCCTTGCAGTAATTCCATTACCAGAAAGGGGTGCCCCTCGTGCTCTCCAAACTCGTAAACCGTGCATATATTCGGATGGTTCAACGACGAGGCGGCCTGCGCCTCACGCTCAAAGCGCTGTCTCGCACGCGCGTCCGGCACCGTTTCATTCGGAAGAAATTTGATGGCAACAGGGCGGCCCAGCTTGATGTCCTCGGCTCGGTAGACTACGCCCATGCCTCCCGAACCGATCATTTCGAGCACGCGATAATGCGAAACCGTTTGCCCAGCCTGAAATGTTGTTGTTGCCCGTTCTACTTCACCGCCCCCATCTGCCGCTTGAGCAGACGGCTCATCTGCCGAATCCCCTTCGACCGCAATCCACTCCACAGGCACCATCAATCGATAGCCGCGGCTGGCTACAGTCGCGATGTATTCCGGCTTCTCCGCCGGGTCACCCAGCGCCCTGCGCAACTTGCCGATGGCTACGTTAATGCTGTGATCGAATTCGACGATGGTGTCGTTCGGCCAGAATCTTCTCCGGATCTCCTCGCGCGTGAGCAGCGTCCCATCGCGTTCAATGAACATGAGGAGCAAATAAAATGGCTGCCGTGCAAGAACGATCCTGCTCATGGTGCCGTTGGTCGGCGCCGAGCATAGTTCTCCGGACTTCAGGTCGAGTTCAAACGCCCCGAAGCGAACGCGAGTTGACCGAGTGTCCCTCATAGAGGCACGGCTGGGGGGGATTTTCAGCGGTGACATAGCAGTATATCGCATTGAACAAATCCCAGCCTGTTCAAGATTTAATCCCCTCGAGTTCGATATCGGCTGCGATGCTTTGGCAAAACCATATGAATTTGAATGAGTTAGGACGAATGACCCAAAAATGACTCAAAAATGACTGCCCGTGCATTGTGCACAAGACTCACCTGGAGGAAACTCGGGGCAATCTTTCCGAGCAGCTTGCTTGCTGCACCCCGCGGAAGGACTCTCGACTTTCATGACTCGTTTTCCCAGGAGGATTCACCTTGAGCTGCATCCCTGTCCGTGCCTTTTCGCCCGCCATTGGTGTGTATCAAGCGTTCCGCAAGCTGCTGCCTTTCCCCCTGAAGATGAGTCCGCAGCTTCGAGGCGGTGTTCCATGGTCGGCGGCATTCGCCATCACGTTTTTGCTGGCCTCAGTTTCCGGCCTCGGAGCACAACAGACAAGCAGGGACTCGCAGAATTTCCACTCCTTTCGCGAGCTGTCGCCGGTCCAACCACGCGGAGGATCGCATTCTGGCAATGCCTCCATGGCGGGCGCCCTGGAGGGTCCTGCTTATTCGTCCGCAACGGCGATGGAGCACGTGGCCACCAACTTTGGCAAGGTCGGGGTTGGTCAAACCAGTACCGCGCGAATTGTTACGTTCACATTCCAACGGAGCACCACACTTGGCTCTATCGACGTGGTCACCAAGGGAGCCAAGGACCTCGACTTTAACGACTCCAGGACGGGAACCTGCAAGGTTGGCGCATCCTACTCTTTCGGCAACACTTGCACAGTTCACGTTACTTTCAAGCCCACAAACGCTGGAGCCCGCGATGGAGCCGTGATCCTGAGGGACGAAGACGGCGAGAGCATCGGCGCGCATCCCCTGTTCGCGTCGGGCCTTGCGCCGCAAATCGCGTATCTACCGCCGGTGGCAACAACGCCAACAATTGGCTCCAGTCCCAACCCGGTCGCTTTGGCGTTGGACAGCAGCGAAAACCTCTATATTGCCGACCAAGGGAGCTCATCCATCCCTGCCGCAGTCTACAAGGAGACTCTGCAGCCCGGCGGCGGCTACGTCCAGACCACAATCGGCTCAGGGTGGATCAGTCCTTCGGGCCTGACGGTGGACGGCAGCGGAGACGTCTATGTTACCGACTCCGGCACCGGCGATGTATACAAGGAAACGCCGTCGGGAAACAGCTACACGCAGAGCCTGGTTGCCTCCGGGTTCATTAATCCGGATGGTGTTGCAGTCGCTAGCGGTGGAGATGTCTTTGTCGTCGATTTCGGACCCTACGTCGGCTCGCGCGGCGGGGTTTATCGGATCTCGGATCTCGGCGCACCGGCCTCCAGCCAATCGGAAATCGACGCCGGGTACACTCCTAATCCAGCCGCCATAACGGCTGACAGCAGCGGAGACGTGTTTGTCGGTAGCTGGGGACTGTACCTCAATTGTCCCGGCGTGAATTGCGCGAACCCCATACCAAGCTTTGTGGCTGAGTTTACCCCGATCCCAGGCTCACCAGGCCAGTTCTCCGAAACCATGTTTCACCTGCATTTCCCTACCTCTGGCTTAGCCGATACTGTCTCCGCGATAGCATTTGATCCTGCCGGCGATATCTACGTGACTGACAGCAACTTGGGTCTTGGTTACGGCGGAGGGGTTTTCGAATATTCGCCCTCGCCCGGCGGTTACACGCTCGCGGCCACGCTTTTCAGCAACGACACCGAAGCACAAGCATTGGCGCTGGACGGAAACGGGAATGTGTTCTTCACCAGCATCGGGACGGACGGTTTCAGCAATTATCCCCCTCAGCTGTACCTGCTGGATATGGCCGACGTCCCTACTCTGTCATTTCCCAACTTTACTGTCGGATCGTCCGACCCCGCGCAGACGGTGACCATTGCAAATATCGGCAACAGTCCGCTGGATTTCGCGATTCCGGGCTCCGGCGTGAATCCGAGCATCTCGAACGGTTATACGCTTGACAGCACAAGCGCGGGCACCTGTCCAACTGTGCCTTCGACCGCTTCCACCATGGGAATGTTGTCTCCCGCCACTTCCTGCACGCTGCCTGTCACCTTCGCCCCTCCAACCCCGGGCAACTACCCCGGAGCACTGGTTTTGATGGATGACAATATGCTTGCGCCAGGGCAGAGCGGGGCAACCCAGACGATTCAGTTGCAGGGCGCTGAAGTGCTGTCGACGGACCGATTTGTCCTTTCGGCGCCGAGTACCGCGGATCAGGGTCAGACGCTCAACCTGACGGTCACGGCGGTAGACAGCCTTGGGGATACCACAACCGGCTATGCCGGAACCGTCCACTTCACCAGCACGGACCCCCACGCCCTGCTGCCTGCCGATACGACGCTGACCAACGGCACGGGAACGTTCAGCGTGGCGCTGTTCACCGATGGAGCCCAGGCGATTACGGGCACCGACACAGTCACCAGCGGCATCAGCGGCATCACCGGGAGCATCACGGTGGCCTCGACGCACTTCATCCTTTCGGCGCCTGGTGCGGCATTTACGAATCAGGCGTTCAATGTGACGGTTACCGCGGTTGACAGCAACGGCATCACTTTACCGGCCTATAGCGGCGAGGTCCACTTCACCAGCTCGGACCCCTATGCAACCCTGCCGTCGGACGCCACGCTGACCAACGGCACCGGAACATTCAGTGCGTCCCTCCAGGCCGTCGGAGCCCAGACGATCACGGGCACCGATACTGCCGCCGCCAGCATTACGGGCACGACGGGAAGCATCAGCATCTCTGTGCAGAATCTTGTGATTACAACCCAACTGGACGATGCGGGCATTCCTGGGAATTGCACAGTGCAGGCAACGCCCGGCACGGGTACCGACTCAGCGTGCAGCTTGCGGGATGCGATTGGGGAAGCAAGTGTCCTCGGCGGCGCCTCGATCACGTTTGATTCGACAAAATTCAGCGCCAGCAATTCGGCTGCACTGAACACCATTACGCTGGGATCGGCCGGCGCTGTGCCCTTTGGGTCGAGCACAGCGCTCATTGGGCCAACAGCAGGCAGCGGCGCAAACCTGAGGAACCTGGTGACGGTGAGCGGGAACAATGCGTCGGCGGTTTTCCAGATAGGCGGTGCGTCGGTGAGTATACGCGATCTCGCCATCAACGACGCAGCCGGCGCAATCGCCAATTATGGGATTCTGGAGGTGGACAACTGTACGTTCTCAAATAATTCAGGCGGTTCAGGCGCAGCAATCCTTAACCTGAATGCTGTGACGGTGACAAACAGCACGTTCACAAGTAACTCCGCTGGGACGAGATCCGGCGGCGCCATCAGCAACCGGAATAAATTGTCGGTGACCGGAAGTACATTTTCCGGTAACTCTGCTGGAGTCGGCGGCGCCATTGACAACTCCGGCGTCTTGTTCGTGACGAACAGCACCTTTACGGGTAATACCGCCAGCCAGTCCTCTGGAGCTATTTACAACGAGCCGGAGGCGTCGGTTCTCTCGGTTTATGGCAGCACCATCTCCGGCAATTCAACTGCCGTCGTAGGCGCCGCGGGCGGCATCGGGGCCGCGACTCCTTTCACACTCGCGAACAGCATCGTATCCGGTAACGGCGTGGACACTACGGGATCTTACACGGACAACGGTGGCAACCTGGTGGGCGCAAGCTCCATCAACCTGGCGCCGCTGGGCAGCTATGGCGGGCTCACGCAGACCATGCCTCCGTTGCCAGGTTCGCCGGCCATCTGCGGCGGGACCAGCGCCAACGCAACAGCCGCCAGCCAGACCACCGACCAGCGTGGGCTGCCGTTCGACCCACTCTGCCCAGCCGGCCAAAACCTGGTCGACTCCGGCGCAGTGCAGACAAGCTATGCGCTCGCCTTCACCACTAACCCGCCTGCGAACGTCCACACCGGAGCCGCCATCTCCCCGGCACCGGTGGTGGAACTTACGGAAAGCGGAATCGCCGCATCCGCAGCCACTAACTCTGTCAGCGTCTCCGACCATTCTTCGAAGGTCGGCGGGACCCTCTCCACAAGCCTCTCCTCCGGTTATGCCACGTTCAGCAATCTCATTCCGTCTTCAATTGTTAGCGGCGATACGCTCACGGCTACGCTGGCTCTAACACCGTCGCTGAACATTTCTACAGCGCCGTCAAGCTCCTTCCAGGCGACGGTTCCGGTCCTGGCTCAGCTAGCAGATCCCACTTCCGGTTGCACGCTTGCAGGTACCAGCGCGACCTTCACCTGGTCAGCGGTGAAGGGGGTTGCGTATTATGACCTTCACGTCAGTATTATTGGGCCCGGTGCCTCGGATGTGTGGGCTTCTGGCGCCACACGAGACACTTCCGTGACCGTAAACGGGATTCCGACGAACGGAGCGAAGATCTACGTGCGGCTCTATTCGCGGATCGATGGGAGCTGGTTATATACCGATAGCACGTACACCGGGGCATCGTTGGCACTCGCCGAACTCACTTCTCCATCTCCAGGTTCAAGGTTGACCGCCTCAAGCGTAAAGTTCATGTGGTCGGCGCCGGCGGGGATCAAGTATTACGACCTTCACCTCAGCGCCATCGGGCCCGGTGGATCTGACGTCTACTCGACGGGCACTGTTACTGGCTCTTCTGTAACCGTCAATGGGATTCCAACAAACGGCTCGAAGATTTACACGCGGATCTATTCGTTTGTCAACGGAACCTGGCAATACACCGACAGCAGCTACACAGAACCACAATAGGAAATGAATGGGTGCTCGCTTCTCGCATCGACGCACGCACTAGCACAAAACCACGCAGCGCAAGTCGAGAGGGACAGTTAGACGACATTCCCGGCGAGCCGCGTATTAACTGCCAAGAGACGTATTGATCCCCGCATATCAAGACGCCGCAACGGCCTCACGCCAGTTCACTGCGGCCCACTTATCATGCCATGCGAATGTTGATCGGAGATCCACGCTTCAACGTAGCAACGATGCGAGAATCAGGCTAAAAGTAATTTGCGGATAAGACTTTGCAGTCGCTGCTTAAACCCGATGGAGAAGGGCGCGATTGACCTTCGATTCATGCAAGCAACAACGGTTTTGAGTCCTACTTCGCAGTCGCTTCCTCAGAAACGGCTGGCTGCTTCTTCGCCTCGGCCATCATTTTCTCCACGTTGTCTTTTCCTTCGTAGTTTGGGTTTGTTGCGAGCAGCTTTTCAAAATCGGAGATCGCCCCAGCCGGGTCCTGCTTCCCTTTAAGCCTCACGAGGCCGCGGTTGAAGAGCGTATTCGGGTTCGTTGGCGCATAGGTGAGTGCTTTGTTGAATTCCGTAAGTGCCGAATCGGCATTTCCCATGAACCAATAGGCAGTGCCCAAATCCGTGCGCACGGCTGCGTCTGAGGGCTTGGCTTTGAGCGCGCGTCCGTAGTAGTCGACGGCCGTCGGATATTGCTGCGCGTCGTAGTATACATTGCCGATGTTTGCCAGCAATTCCGGATTGTTGGGATCCGACTTTAGTTTTAGCAATTGCGGCGCAACCTGCGCATCGGCAATTGCCTGTAATTGGTTAAGACTGGGTGACTGGGAGATCGAATTCGCAGGATTTTCCATAGCCGTCGAGACGCTGACGGGTTTCGCTGGGCGACTGTCCGCGGGACTTTGCCAGCCGCGAACACTCCATCCACCGGCGATCCCCACAGTTATGCAGACTGCGGCAAGATTGATTGCCCGCTTCACAGTCCATTGCTTAATTGGAGTTCGATTTGTGTCCGTCATTGCTCCCTGCTCCCCCTGTCCTGCGTTGATCGGCCTGCGTGGTCATCGCGTCCGCCATTAGCTTCTCGACTGTGGCCCTGCGGTCTGCGCTCAGTTGCGGATTTGACTTCAGCAATTGCTTCCATTCGGACATCGCACCCTGGCTGTCCTGTTTCCCTTTCAACTTGATCATGCCAAGGTCAAAAAGCACATTCACGTTTTTCGGGTCATAGCTCAGCGCGCGGTTCAATTGCGCGATTGCCCCATCTATATCGCCGCCGTTGCATAGCCCAATGGCCAGTTTCGTGCGAATAGAGACGTTCGCTGGTTCAACTTCAACCGCCTTGCTGTAATAAGACACTGCTTCCTTGAACTGATGCGTCGTGAAGTAAATGGCTCCGACCCGCATGAGAACTTCACTGTTGCTCGGATCTCCTTTCAGCTTTTCCAGCAAGGGGGTAGCCTGCTTGTCAGCCATATGCCTCATCTCTTCGATGGTGGGCATTCGTCGGCCAGCCCAAGAACCGCTGCTCGGGAAAGTCGGGCTCTTAGCCGCCGATTGCACCAGGTTCCCGGCGATTTGCGGTATTGCTCCGGCATTAGTCAACTGATCGCGACCTATCGCTGGTGCGGGGATGGAATGCGGCCCGGGACTGGCGGCGGCCTGTGCCGATGTCGGGGACGGTTGTGATCCTCTAAGCAGATATCCAGCCGCCAGTCCCGCGAACAGGCAAATGACCGCCATCACATAGACATGTTTGGCCTGCAGTGCAGGACTCTCTGTTGGGGCCATGGTTGTTTCGTTTGTCATGCAAATGCTCCTGACCGGAGGTTTGATGATTTGAGGAGCCATGGTTTCAACCCGCGCGGGAATGTTCCCTTTTCAGATGGGTGTCTGCCCAATTCAACTTCTTCAAATCGTGATTAGTGGACCATTTTGCGGCACGACGGAGAGTGACGGGGATCACACAAAGTGAAACGGATGCCAAGAGTGATAGGCGTCACATTCAGTGACATTAGTCACATGCAAATCTTTGGAATAGATCCGAATGCCTGCATATGTAACAAACGAAGGCAATCGGCCGTTCTTGGAAGTGACGGTTCTCACGTATGAAAACGGTGCATAAGACATTAGAGTTTATTGGGTCAATTCACCGTAGTGATTGCGGAGGAACGCACGCCACTTTGCGGCAAGCTCCCGCAGGTGTCGCAACTGACTCACAGGACAAATTTCGCACTCTATCTCTCAATACCCCTTTCGAGGTACGGACAAACCATTGTCCCGCCCCGAGCAGCAGAACGTTCGTGCACGAGGTGTGCACCAAAACTGAACTTCGGACAGCGCCAGCAAGGTCAGCGTCGCAGTTCAGTCGGGCAGCAGGAGTGAGCTTAGGAGGCTCAACAAAATGAAGCGCAATTTTCTTATCGCATTGATGTTTATGGCGACCGCGGGATTCGCGGCTGCTCAGATTGGCGCACCTTCGACGGACGTTCTTGGCGCACACCTTAACGGCGGACGCGGATGCGCGGGCTGTCACGCCCCACACAGCGGCGCAGCCGGCAACGGTAACAAGACCACCGCAGCCGACTCCGGCGATTATGCACTTTGGGGTCAGGATGTAGGCGGTCTGGAAAACACAACCCTCGCCTTTGGCGACAATGGCAAATACGTCGAAGCTTTAACCACCTTGACCGCTGGGACACCTGATTCACAGAACGTGCTTACCTGCCTCAGCTGCCACGATGGCAACATCGCCAAGGGCGCCATGATGACGGGCACAGTCTATGAGACGCTGCCGGCAAGTTATGGCACCAATGGCGTCCCTACATTCATCGGAAAAAACGGTTATAACAGCGACCACCCAGTGGGACCCATGGCGACCTTCGGTTGCGGCGGAGCCTATAACTGGGATTGCACCCTCTCGGTGAGCTCATCGAATAAAGCAGTAGTAACGCCCGGACCCAAAATGGCCCAGTTCATCCAAAACTACGGTTTCTTCGTGAGCCTGTCGAGCACTCCTACCGGAACCCCGTACGTGACTTGCACCAGCTGCCACAACCAGCATTCGATGAACGTGGTCAATGTGACGAATACTGCCACGATCTCCACCACGGCCGGCGCAGCTGCTGGACTCAGCGGCTTGCCAAGTGGCTACTATCAGACGATGTTCTTTATCCGCGCTCCCTACAACCCGAAGGACCAAACCGTCGGAAGCAACCAGACAGCTCAGTTCTGCCGCCAGTGCCATGGTGGCGAGTCGAACGAGATGAACGGCGGCACCGCTGTAACAAACTTCTAAATCATTCGATTGAAGGGGAGGGGAAAAGACTTCCCTCCCCCATTTTTCAAAAGATTCAGGATGGCAAACATGAATTACAAACTTCCCCTATGCTGTTTAATTCTTCTGGCTCTTGTAACAGTGCAAGCCCAGGTAGCGTCCCACGCGCCAACAGTTTTCACGCAGCCTTCCTCCCCGCCGACTGCTTCGGCGTCAATGAGTCACGCACCTGAGGGGCCCAGACCGGTTGTGCGCGTGAATGGCTCGGTGCTTACCGAGGCTGACCTCTTGCGCGAGGTTTACGCGATCTTTCCGTATGCACGTCAGCATGGCGGCGTCCCGAAAGAGATGGAATCGGACATCCGCAATGGCGCGATGAAAATGATCGTTTTCGAAGAACTGGTATATCAGGAAGCGCTGCGCCGCAACATGACGGTGCCAGTTGCAAAGCTGAATGCCGCCGAAATCGACTTCCGCAAGCAATTCTCCACGCCTGATGAGTTCAAAACCGTCTTCCAAACCGATTTCCATGGCTCCCGCCAATTACTGCGAGAGAAGATTCGACGCTCGATGCTGATTGACGCTCTTTTGAAGGCGGAAGTCGAGGATAAGAGTGTCTTGTCCGCGGAAGAGCTCAGAGCTTATTACGATAGAAATTCCGTGCAATTCGAATTTCCGGAATCCTATACCTTTCAAACCATCTCGATTCTGCCTCCGGCTAAGGCTACCGCCGACCAGCTAAGAGAAGGGCGCAAGCGGGCCGAGGATGCTTTGGGTTTAGCGAAAGCGACAAAGTCCTCGGAAGAATTCGGCATGCTGGCAGAGAAGAAATCCGACGATGATTTTCGTGTGGTGATGGGGCAACATAAGCCGGTCCCGGTGAGCGAACTTGCGCCGCAGGTTCTCAAAGCGTTGCAGACGATGAAGGCTGGCGACGTGAGCGATCTGATCCAGATAGAGCAGGCTTACACCATTGTGCGGCTCGGTGCACACACATTGGCAGGTAAGAAGAAGTTCGAAGAAATAAAGGCTCAGCTTGCACCGCAGTTGCAAAAGAACAAGCAGAACCAGATTCGTGGCGAACTCGACAAGAAATTGCGGCAGACGGCAAAGATCGAAGTGCTTTAGAAGTTTTTGAAAGGGGTGCGGGTTTTTGCTGGCCTGCCCAAGGTGCGACGCCAGATTCGGGACGACTATTCCGGATGGGTGGACAGCAGTGGCAAGGTGGACGGGATTCTCAAAGGCCTTGCAATGCCATGAGAGCTTGAGGATGGGAAACGGTGACTGGGTCGGTCAAATGCGTGTTCTTCCTGCTGGCAGGGCTGATCTTCGCGAAGGCATTGCCGGCAACTGGGCAGATCAAGCTCGGTGATACCAGCACGAATTTGAACGGCACCGTTTCTGTCGGATACAGTGGGGATTACGGCAACGCAGTAGGCTCGGATCACAATTGGAATGTGGGAGGAGCAGCCAACGCTTCCGGCTTCTTTTATAGTCCCAAGTTTCTCAGCTATAGCGCGAATATTTATTTGAATCAGTCGCGTGCCAACTCCAACTTCCAGTCCATTTCGAATGCGAGCGGCATTGCGCTTACGACCAATCTGTTTGCGGGGAGCCACTTTCCCGGCGCAATCAGCTACTCCAAGGCAATCAATAGCGAGGGAAACTACGCAGTGCCCGGGCTCGCAAATTACGTGACCCGAGGCAACAGCGATGCCGTTGGAATCAATTGGAGTGCGAACCTGCCTAAAATGCCAACTGTTTCTGTCGGATTTCAGAAGGGCAGCGGCAAGTACTCCGTATATGGAACAGATGATGACGGTAATACTTCCTACGATTCACTGAATCTCAACTCTGGCTATACCGTTGCTGGATTAAGCATGGCTGGCTTCTACAACAAGGGAGGTAGCCACTCGCTGCTTCCGGGCGTGGTGACAGGCGAAGCGACGGCCGAGACACAATCAGACACGGATTCCTATGGATTCAATGTCTCACACCGACTGCCGTTCAACGGGTCATTCGCGGCCACTGTAAACCGGTCGTCGTGGAATACGGGCTTTCAAGGAACCAGTTCAACCGGCAGCATTGACTTGGTCAGCTTGACTGCCGGCGCACACCCTACAAACAAGTTCTTCCTTTCAACGAGCGCGAGTTATTCCGACAATCTGAGCGGACAGTTGATAGAGGCGATTCTGGGTGCCGGCGGGGTGCCCACAGGAACTGACTCCAACGAGAGTTCCGATTCATTGGACCTTTTCGGAAGCGCTACCTACGAATTGGCTGAAAAGCTGCAAGCTTATGCAACCATCGATCGCCGCGCGCAATCCTTCGAAGGCCAGAACTACGGCGTGACCTCTTACGGCGGGGGAGCAAGATATTCGCACGCGCTTTTTGACGGTTCTTTGAACACAGCCGTCAACTTGTCGCTCAACACGTCAGATCAATCAGGTGAGGATGATCTTGGGTTCACGGTGGACGAGAGTTACACCGGCGAAATCAAGCGCTGGGGAATCCAGGAGTCGGCGGGCTATTCGCAAAACGTCGAGACTCTGCTGATCACTTATATGAATTCTGTCTACAACTTCTCAGGCAGTGCGAACCGTAGATTTGGCCAGTATTCTTTAACCTTGAGTGCCGGTGGATCGCGAACCGCCCTCACGCAGCAGCCAGGCGCAGCGAGCCAGACTCAAAGCTACAGCGGGAATTTCGGTTACACCTCAATACTCACCGTAGGGGGGAGCTATTCCAAATCAAGCGGAGAGGCGCTGGTTACCGGGGCAGGCCTGGTTCCTGTGGACACAATCCCGCCTTCTTCGAGCCTGGTGAGCCTTTACGGCGGAGTGGGTTACGGCATCTCGCTAACCAGCACGCCTGTGAAGCGCCTTACGCTCTCTGCAAATTATGCAAAATCGAACAGCAATACTTCGAGCACTGGATTCGCCTCAGTGAATGAGAACGATGAATATAACGCGCTCATCATCTATCAGGTCCGCAAGCTTTATTTGACAGGCGGATTTTCGCGTTTAGGACAGGGATTCAGTGCCTCGGGTTCGCCGCCGGAGGCAGTATCTTCGTATTACCTCGGGGTATCGCGATGGTTCAACTTTTTCTAGCACGAGAACGACGTCGCTGGTTGGCCAAGGCATTGACTGTGGCGAGCATTGCGCTGCTGCTGCCGCCTCCCTCGGCGTCCGCGAAACCAAAGCATGAAAAAGCCGTGCCCGAGCAATGGGAAATGTCGTTGGATGGTGGACGAAAGCTCACATTTGAGCGAAGTATTCGTTCCGAATCCGACGTAAAGCCGGACCGCGCCTTTTGGACCAAAGTGGTGGACTTCGTTGCAGGCGAGCCTGATTCCCGTTTTATGGTTCGGCCCTACAGCGTAGCTACCGATTCGCGTGGACGGATCATTGTCACTGATCCGGGCGCTGCCGGCGTTCACATTTTCGATTTCGCGCAGCACAAGTACAAATTCATTCAGCGCGAGGGCAAAGTCGCAATGCTGGCGCCGCAATGCGTCGCGGTTGATGCTCAAGACAATATATACGTGACCGACTCGGATGCCGGCGTGATTTTTGTCTTCGAAGCCAGCGGCAAATTCATGCATGCAATAGGCAGCCTGAAAGGCGGCGAAGGCTTCTTCAAAAGGCCTACAGGAATTGCGGTGGACTCCGTGGCCCAGCGAATTTATGTTACGGACACTCTACGCTACGAAGTATTTGTACTCGATATGCAGGGCAACGTAATCAAGACGATCGGGAAAGAAGGTAAGGCGGACGGAGAGTTCAATCTCCCTACAGAGTTGCGGTTGGTTGGGCCGAACTTGATGGTCGTGGATGCCATGAACTTTCGTGTGCAGGTCTTCGACCGCTCGGGAACTTTTCAGTATGCCGTTGGAAAGGTCGGCGATAGTCCTGGTGCGATGTTCCGCCCGAAGGGATTCGGTGTCGACTCGGAGGGCGATCTTTACCTGGTGGATAGCTTGTTGGGAATGGTACAGGTGTTCAACCGAGAAGGCCAACTGCTCTACTACTTCGGATCGCTTGGCAGCCATTCGGGAGAGTTTCAGTTGCCGACAGGCCTCGACATAAACCGTCGCGACCAAGTCTTCGTTGTGGATTCATTCAACCGGCGAATTCAAGTGTTTCAATACTCCGGTCTGCATGTGTCGGCAGCGCGGGGGGGCCAGTGAAGCACCGGTTGCTGGTAGCTGGAATCGCATTCTTGTTGAGCGGCATTGGTCTCCAAGCCCAAATTACGGGCGATGTCCTAGGGATGCATAGCCTGGGCCCGGGCACATCGTCGCCCATCAGAGGAGCTCGTCCTGACGCATGTCTCTATTGCCACGCCCCGCACTCAGGCTCGAATCTTGGGCTATGGAACCAGAAACTAACAACCCAAACCTATACGACCTATACCAGTGACACCGAAAAGAACACGGGTAAACAGCCTGCGCTTGGTTATTCCAGCAACCAATGTTTGAGTTGCCACGACGGCACCGTAGCTGTCGGGACGACCGTGGCCTATGGCAAGGTCACCATGACTGGAAAGGTGAATTCTGCGGACATCTTCGGCGCCAACATGCAGCCGACACACCCGTTCAGTCTGGTGACTCCGCTGAAGGATACAATCGACCTGGCCGCTTCGCTGGTGGCGAACTTGAAGACAGCCGACCCCACGGGAGCGGTTAAGCTGATCAAAGGAAATGTGGAGTGCACCTCCTGCCATAATCCGCATGTGCAGGCCAAGGATCTTGTGTCGCAGAATTTTCTCGTGAAGGACAGTTCCAGCGGTCAACTATGCCTTGCGTGCCATGATCCCACTCGGACAATGAGCGGCCAAGTGAACCCGCTGGCTGACTGGTCCACGAGCGCACATGCGCTCTCCAGCAATTCGATCCTGCCTCAGGCTAACGTCGGAAGCTACACCACCGTTGCGGGGAGCGCGTGCATCTCTTGCCATGCACCGCATAATGGAAGCGGAAGCGCACGGCTGCTACGTGGGCAGAACGAACAGGATTGCATCGCATGCCACAATGGCGCCAACGTCTCTCAGATGAAGCCCTATGCCAACGTGTTTCCCGAATTTGGCAAGCTGACCGGGCATCCATTTCCATCTGCGACCAATCCCCATGATGCTGCGGAGGGTATTCTTCTCAATAACAACCGTCATGCGACCTGCGTAGATTGCCACAATCCACATGGAAATCAGACTGTCAGCATCTTTTCGCCTCCGCCTCTGATCAGAACTTCTCAAAAGGATATCGCGGGTATCAGCGTCACTGATGGCGTAACCGTGCTCACTCCGGCCGTCAATCAATACGACAATTGCCTGCGCTGCCATGGCACCAGTTCGGGGAAACAAGTGCAGGCAGTTTATGGATATTTTCCGGTGCGGGCTGTTGCAGCAGGCGATCCCTTGAACCTCACCCCACAGTTTTCGACGACGGCCACTTCCAGTCATCCTGTCATGCATCTGCGCAGCAGCGCTTTATCTCAACCGAGCCTGCTGTCGAGCATGTTGAATTTGGACGGTTCCACCCAGGGCCGCACCATGGGTACCCAGATCTTATGTACCGATTGCCACAACAGCGATGACAATCGCGAATTTGGAGGCTCCGGCCCGAATGGTCCGCACGGTTCGAAGTGGACTCACATCCTGGAGCGGCGTTATGAATTCAGCCAAACCACCGCACCGGGTGGAACGATCTCAAATCTGTTTCCCGATCCCGACCTTAGCGTGAATGGGCCTTACGCTTTGTGCGGAAAATGCCACGATTTACCCGATCAGATCATGCAAAACAGCAGTTGGAATCAGCACAGCAGCCATATCAACGCCGGCTTCACCTGCTCCACCTGTCATACCGCTCACGGAATGGGCGCAACCAGCGGAACTATCAGTGGCGAGCGGCTAGTCAACTTCGACTTGAACGTCGTTGCGCCGAATGGCAACTCTCCCATCTCCTATAACCGCAGCGCCAATACCTGCACATTGACTTGCCATGGATACGCACACGATTCCACTACAACTTCGCAAATACTCCGGCATAGAGGACCAGTTGTGAAGAAGTGAGTAGTGTTCAGCCGACGAGCCTCTCAAAACAAGTATGAACTGGAAAATATCCGCTCGCTCAGATGGCGCTTAGAACACTGTCGCTGCCGAACTGCCATTCATCTCGTTCGATTTGTCAGCATGGCACTGACGACAGAATTGCGTAGTCTGATTGGACGCTGGGTTGGGGTCGTTTGGATTGTAAGGAGCGCGGAGGAAGAACATGGTTGCGTAATTCCCACGGGGCAGACCGGACGCTGAGGTGCTGGTTACTGTGACCACATTCATTACATGCTCGTTATGGCAGGTTGTGCATACGACTACGGCGGTATTGTTGTAACTACCTAGCTTGACAAAAAATCCGTAATTAGAGACGAACTTGCTGGAGTTCGCGCCCTTCATGCTGATCACTCCATTTGTTTCGGTGCAGTCCCAATTTGAGTCACCTCCGCAACTCATCTTTGCGCTGAGTCCGGAAGGGTGCTGGTTGATGTAGTCGCCACCGCCGGTGGTGGTGTTTCCGAACAGGGTAGGGATTGTGTTGCCGTTTCCGTACGATGCAGGCAGGTTCTCATAGACCTTGTTCTTCATCATGGCGCTCGAGGCATAGTTGCCGTCGTGGCAAGTGAGGCAAGTGAGCATGCCGTCAACGTCAGGCGTCTTGGCCGACATGCTTTCCGGCAGAACTTCTACGTAATTACCTCCGCCAGTTCTAATCGTCTTGCCGTACAAAGGGCTGGCATCCTGCCCCCAGAGCATGTCATTACCCAAAGTAGAATTGCTTCCTTTGGCGTTACCGTTGCCAGCCGCACCGCTGTGTGTGGCATGGCAAGCTGTGCAGCCACGCCCAGAGTTGAGGTGAGCGCCAAGAACATCTGTCGCAGGTGAAATGATCTGAGCTGACGTAACACCGGCGGATGCAACTACTAATAGTGTAAAGACCATAACTCTCTTCATCGTACAAAACCTCCTTGGGCATACTTCTAGTGAATCGGCTGGGTTTCGCCCAGCCGGGAGCGATACCGAGAAATTTGGAAACTCCACGGTAACTAGAGAATTGGCAGTTCGGAACGCGGTTGATGGAAGATTAGGGAAAGATTGCAACCCATCCGATCCAACCGCCTAAAGACGAACCGGATGGCGGGTGCTGTTGTTCTATGACGCGACCGGGGGCCCAGGGAAAACCATGCTCAAGGTCGCAAGAGCACGGGCGTAGCGATCTGCGAAATGTCCATCGGCACTTTGGCCTTTTTATTCAGATGTTCCTCGTCTGATTCCATGCAAACTTGCTTTTCACGACATTTCTTTTCCGACCCAGTGATGAGTTTGCGGAAGCAGGCCGAATGGGCAGTCGTTCGAGCCCCATTGTGTGATCCAAATCACCGTCATAGAATCCTGCGGCAATATCTAATTCCATTAAGAACTTGTTCTCACTCAATCGCTTGTGCGGGTTGAACAACCATGCCGTCGTTCGCAATTCCGCGAAATTCGTGCAAGATGCTTCCTTCGGAGTCGGTATGAAGCAATTCCCCCCCCATGCCTGGTTCCCTGAAGCGGCCGCTCGCGCAAACATCCGTGAATTCGGTCGAAACCTGCGGCTTATTGTCCCGTTGTTGGTTTTGATCGCGACCACGCGAAGCTATGCAGCTGTTCATCCCGTTCCGCTTGACCCGAAAACCGAACCCGCGAAATGCCTTGAGTGCCATGTGGACAAGACCAAGGGAAAGGCGGTCCACTCTGCCATGGCCATGGGGTGTACGACCTGCCACGAGATACGGGTCAATAAAGATGTCACGCGGGTGAAGCTGATCACCGCCGCGCCATCCGCGCTCTGCCTCACCTGTCATGCGGATAAGAAAGCGGCTGACATAAAGGGAACGGTGCACCCTCCGGCGGTTCGCGACTGCCTTACCTGTCACGATCCTCATACGAGCGAAGTCAAGAATCAGCTCGTCAAGCCCACCTCAGGCGGAGAGAAAGAGAACCTCTGCCTCAGTTGCCATCAGACCGGCTTGAACATGCCAAAAGGCGGAAGCCGTCATGCTGCCCTGGACATGGGCTGTGATGCCTGTCATATAACGCACAAGACCGGACCCGAAGCCACAGCCGAAAACCGTTTCCATCTCACCAAGTCCGCGCCGGCACTCTGCCTTGATTGCCATGATGCGAAGGATGCAGACCTTCAAAAGGCTCACCAGAACCAGCCATTCACTACGGCAAACTGCCTGGAATGCCATGATCCCCATCAATCGGCTTCGCCAAAGCTAATGGCGAAATTCATGCATGCGCCTTTTGAGGCGAAGAGTTGCGACACCTGCCATGCGCCGATAAAGGATGGCAAAGTGGTGCTGACGCAGGCCGACGCGAAATCGATATGCGTGACGTGCCACGACGATAAGGCGAAGCTGATCGACAACGCCAAAGTGCCGCATCCCGGCGCAGCGGGCGACTGCACGGACTGCCACAGCCCTCATGCCAGCAACGAGCCCGGCTTGCCAAAGACCGACGCAGTTTCCATTTGCCTCGGATGTCACTCCGACCTCAACGATCTACGTAAGAAGTCGGTGCATCACCAGCCTGCATTTATTCAAGGCTGCGCCACCTGCCACACGCCTCACGGCGGAGACAACGATCATCTGCTACGCGCCAAGGGGAATGCGCTCTGCCTGGAGTGCCACGGTCCGGACTCAGCTCCACAGGCGGATGAAGCCAACCATCTCCTTACAATCTTCGACGGCACTGTCAAGTTGCCAGACGACTACTACAAGAAAAACAGGGTCACTATTCTGCCTCTGCGTTATGGCCTCGGACACCCGGTGGAGTACCACCCGGTCTCAGACGTCATGGACCCAACCGATCAGAGCAAGATCAAGACTTCGCTCAGTTGCCTCACCTGCCATCAGCCTCACGCCTCGGCGCAGGCCGATCTGCTGGTGAAAGATCAGGCCAACAACATGGCATTCTGCGATAGCTGCCATAAGAATCGAATGAACATGAAGCAGACTACAGCCCCCGGGAAATAACAGGAGTTTGAGATGTTACACATCCTCTTCAAATCAGCGAATACGCCGAAGCTCATAGCCGCTGCGCTTGTACTGATGCTTGGCCTTGTTTATCCCTTTTCAGCCCATGCGCACAAAAAGAAGAAAGCCGATACTGCGGCTGCTCCCCAGGCTGGCCCTCGCAAATTCCCTTTCGACCCGACTAAGCTTGTGTGGCCGGCCGCTCCGAATGTTGCGCGCGTACATTGGCTGGATTACTTTGCGGGAGAAAAGATCGAATACGAGCCAGCAGGAGACGCGAAGCCAAAAGCATCCTGGATGGACCGCCTTGCCGGTGGACAGTCACAGCAGGAAAAGTTTAACTCGAAGGCCTTTCCTTACCAACTAGTCGGACCCTATGGCATGGCTGTCGATTCAAAGGGACTACTGTATGTAGCCGATCAAAAAGTCGGTGCGATATTCATATTCAATACTCAGACCCACGAGACACAACTCATTCGCAACGGTGTTGAGGCTCACTTCGGTTTGATCAACGGCCTAGCGATCGATGACGATGACCGACTTTTTGTCTCCGATGGCAAGATGCGGCGCGTCATGATTTTCAATGCCAAGCACGATTTGGAGGGCCAGATCACTGATGGACTTGTTGATCCGGTGGGCCTCACAATCGATACGGCCAACCGCTTTCTATATGTCGTCGACACGCAGCAGGATCAGGTCATCGTCTTTGATGCAGACACTCTCAAGCTACTGCGGCGGATTGGAACCGGTGGCAAAAATCATTACCTCACCACGCCGGGCGATTTCGGCGCGCCGCAGGGTGTGGCGCTTGACAGCGACGGCAATGTTTACGTGACTGACACCTTGAACAACAGGGTGGAGATCTTCGATGCCGACGGAGGCTTTATCAGCACGTTCGGCAAGAATGGAGACGGTCCGGGATACTTTGCCCGTCCGAAAGGCATTGCAGTCGACGGCGACGGGCACATCTGGGTAGCCGACGAGATGACGGACAGGCTTCAGGTCTTCAATCGTGCCGGCCAACTGCTTACCTACATCGGAGTCGGTCACGGCGAACTGCCCGGCCAGTTCAAGGCCCTCATCGGAGTCGCGATCGATAAACAGAACCGGGTCTTCACGAGCGAGCAGTACCCCGGACGGGTGCAGATTTTCCGCTACGTCAGCGACGTCGAAGCGACAGCCGACAAAGTGAAGCATGACGAGGAATTGGAGAAGGCAGCGGAGAAGCGCCAAAAGCCAGGATCCTCTGCAATTCCCTCCAAGCCAGCAGATGCTACTCCACAAAAGGCCCCAAATGCGACCGCTCCGAGTGATGGCTTGATTCCCACAAAACCGGCAAAAAAGCTCTAACGGATGCTCGGCTTAAAGAACTTTGATTGCACACCTACTACTGTTGCCGGGATTGAATTGTTCTGCCGTATTCGAAAAGTGGCAATCTGTCGTGCGAGGTCTCCGTCTCAAGAACCAAACTGTCCAGCTGATCTGGAGCGTGGTACTCGCAGCGTAGTGTTCGAATGCAGAGCCTTTTTGCGGTTTCTCATGTTCTGCGCCGCTCGTATCCGCCCGACGGAAGTTGTACTACAGTCTGACGTCCAGCGCCGTCGGTTTCATCTTCGCTTTCGAGCTTTTTCCGCGATGCATTTGCGGGCACCTGTGATTGTGTCCGGCGGCGTATCACATTGGGCTAGCCGATGTAGGACCTGAACCGCAAACCTTTGGTCATTGATCTGATCGGCTTCCCGCCAAAATGTCGCGGCGCCATGTACGCGGAAGGAGTGCGGGAGTTTGAGCGCCTTCCTAAGACTCTCAGACTACGATAAGGTTTACAGTTCTCACCATCTTATTCCCGCAGGATATACGCTCATCTGAATTTTCGCTGGCGGTCATCACATTCGTCTTAAGGTCACCGTTGAAGAGAGCATTAACGGCATCGTTAACGAAATTAACAGAAGAAGCGAAGGCGAGCGGGGAACCCGCTCTCACGCAAAAACGGATACCTGTAAACTAAACAATCAGCACTAAGTTACCCGTGCACAACCGGGAAGTAACAGAAGTGTATCTACCCCATCAACTAGATATTCGACGAAGGTCAAGAGACATTATCCGTGAATGAACGGGGATTCACTTGCCAACACTGGGATGGCAGGTCGAATCTCCACGCAATTGAGATTTGCGGTTATTTCCATGTCGTCTCCGAAAAGGCGAAGGTCCATGAGTCGACCTTCCTGAATTTAATCAACTCGCACCCGCGCCTGTGCTCGCAGTTTCAAAGGCAACGATAGCAAATTCGCACCGCGCTCGCTTGAACCCATTGAATTGGAGTCAACCTTAGATGAAGAATCCAACAGGCAATGCCATTCTGGCTTACCGACTGATTTTTTGCTCAATCTTCCTAACGCTCTCTTCGTGGCCTGCCATGTCCTGGGCACAGAACAATACGATATTTGGCCCAAACGTTTATGTTTTTACGCCCAGCACTTCTGTATCGACTATCAATTCGACCCTTGCCACGCTTGCCGGAAACGCGCAGTTCAGCACCAATCGCTATGCTGTGTTTTTCGAGCCCGGGACTTACAGCGGCGTCGAATCCCAGGTTGGCTTCTACATGTCCGTTGCTGGCCTCGGTGAGGAACCCACGGCCACGGCAATCACAAACGGCTACCTGACGGTCAACACCACGGATAGCAATGGAAATCTGACGACAAATTTCTGGCGCTCCATTGAGAACATGGAGATGTCCCTTCCCTCAGGCGACGTCGAGCAATGGGGTGTTTCGCAGGGAGCCGATTTCCGGCGCATGGATATCAATGACAGCGTCGAGCTTACCAATACCAACTGCGGCGAGGCGAGCGGAGGATTTATAGCCGACAGCGTGATCACCGGAAACATCGAATCCTGCTCTCAGCAACAGTGGTACACGCGTAACAGCAACTTTGCCGGCTGGACCGGGAACCTGTGGAACATGACGTTTTCAGGGGACAACGGTGCCCCTGCCGCGGCCTGGGGTGGTGGCGGCAATAACTACGCAGTCGTTGCCACTACTCCGGTTGTCCGCGAAAAGCCCTTTCTCTATCAAGACAGCAACGGGAACTACTGGGTTTTCTCGCCGACGTTGAGAACTAATTCCGTTGGCCCGAGCTGGACGAACACCAATCCGGGGCCTGGCAACTCGCTGGCGATCAGCACCTTCTTTATCGCCACGCCGTCAAGCACGTTGGCCAGTATCAATGCAGCACTGGCTGCGGGACAGAACCTGATTCTGACGCCTGGCATTTACCAGTATTCCAGGGCCATCAACGTCACTAACCCGAACACGGTTGTGCTCGGACTCGGCTATGCGGATCTGGTTCCCCAGACCGGAACAGCGGCGCTTACGGTTGCCGACGTGGACGGAGTACAGCTCGCGGGGTTCTTGATCGATGCAGGTCCGGTCAACTCGCCGGTACTCCTCCAGGTTGGAGTCAAGGGTGCATCGCGCGTTAGTCACGCAAGCAACCCGACATCGATCAGCGATGTGAACTTCCGCATCGGCGGAGCTACCGCAGGAACTGCAACCATAGCGACGGAAATCGACAGCGACAACGTGATTATCGACAACATGTGGTCGTGGCGCGCGGACCATGGGACTGACGCCGCCTGGACAGGCAACGTGGCCATGAATGGCCTGGTTGTAAACGGGGACAACGTCACCGCACTGGGCCTTGCAGTCGAGCACTACGAGGCAGAGCAGGTCGTGTGGAACGGCGAAGGTGGCGAGACCATTTTCTATCAGAGCGAAATGCCGTACGACGTTCCCAGCCAGTCTGCATGGATGAACGGTAGCCTGGATGGTTATGCGTCTTACAATGTTGCGCCGTCGGTGACGACTCACACAGCCTATGGCCTTGGTGTTTATTCCTACTTCGATCAGGGTGTTACGATTTTCTCGAACAGTGGTATTGCCGCGCCCGTTGCCACTGGAGTTACATTGAACGACTTAGTAACTGTGTATCTGGCCGGAGATGGTGGAATCACTTACACCGTCGCCTCGGATAGTCCCGGAATCACCGATAATGCCGGCACGACGGCGCAGTCCGGATCGTACATCAGCTTTGTAACTTCCTGGGGAGGCACAAACGGCGGTTGCACAGCGGTTCCCAGCGTGCCCGGAACGCCTTCAGGAACGGGGACTTCTTCGAGCACAATCGGTGTGACCTGGGGTGCAAGCACTGCCGGCTCGTCGTGCACTGTGAGCTACAACTTGTACCGCAGCACAACCTCCGGATTCACGCCTGGCTCGAGCAATCAGATCGCTTCGGGCCTGACCAGCGCGTCCTATTCGGATTCGGGGCTGGCTACAGCTACCACTTATTACTATGTGGTGGAAGCCGCTGACGGAGATGGCTCATCTGCGGCCTCGGCGCAGGGAAACGGTACTACGACTGGCACCGCTAGTTGCAGCGCGGTTCCTTCGGCGCCCACTGGTCTGACAGCAACCGCAGCCTCCTCTAGCTCTATCGGCTTGACCTGGTCGGCAGTAACTCCACCAGCTAACTGCACCATCAGCTCCTACACCGTTTACGGCGGAACGACGGCGAATCCAACCGCCGTAATTGCGAGCGGAGTGACGGGCACAACTTACTCAAATACCGGCCTCGCTGCTTCGACGACTTATTATTACGTCGTAAAAGCAGTTGACTCGGACGGCACGTCGGCAGCATCGGCGCAGGCACAAGCTACCACTTTGGCCAACACATCCTGCACTAGTGTTC
>Ga0302320_10006838_pt1 | contig 25237 bp, 21 predicted proteins | sample Bog_T0_3_FD_202130 | JGI IMG/M metagenome (GOLD analysis project Ga0302320, IMG submission 202130) | Peat permafrost microbial communities from Stordalen Mire near Abisko, Sweden - Bog_T0_3 | ecosystem: Environmental > Terrestrial > Soil > Wetlands > Peat | place: Sweden: Abisko, Stordalen Mire... | reverse complement strand
AGCGAAACGGGGTGGGCAGTTGATCAAACGAAGTGAGATCGAAGTAAGGAGCCGAGATGCGATCGAGAATGAGTCCCACTTGCTGGCCCGAGTTGAAACCACTGGGCAGTGTAATCCCATTCTTGAGTCCGAATTCGAGATCAGCGGGATACGCACGTTTATCTTCCTTACGCCGGAATGCGAGGTCTCGGTAAGGGGTCTCGTCGTTAAGCGCCTTCTTCCAGTCGATGGTATGAACGAAATCGTCGAGTTCTTGCGCCGACATGCCGCTGGCATAGAAACCGCCCACCAGTCCGCCCATGCTGGTTCCGGCGATGCCGTCCACGGGGATGTGGTGCTCTTCCATCCAGCGCAGCACCCCGATGTGAGCCAAGCCGAGCGCGCCGCCGCCGTTGAGAGCGAGCGCGATGTGCGCGCGTTGGGCTGGTTCCGCGGGCTTGGCAGGAAGCGGAACCGGTGCTTGCTGAGCCAGGGAAAGCAGTGCCGTCAGAAACACGACGATAAAGCAACGTAAATAAGACATGAACAGTCTCCGCTGAGCGAAGTATATCCGCATATTCGGAAGTGGTAACATCCCGAAACGAAACAGGTTAAGCCCTGTGGTTCTAAATCGGCAAAGTGGGTTTAGATGATGAATGGAGCGGTCGCGGCCATTGCGATTAGAAAAGGATTGCCAGCGGGTGTTACTTTGTAGGGTCGCAGAAAAGCGAAGTGGAGAGTGATCGGAACCGACTATGAGACTTGGCGAGATTGCCGAACGGCTGGGGGCAACACTGGAGAATGGAGCGCCGGAGACTAAAATTATCGGCGTCGCGGGCATTGAAGAAGCGGTCCAGGGCGAGCTCACGTTTGTGGCGAATCCGAAGTATGGGGCACTGGCGAGGACTACCAAAGCGTCGGCGGTAATTGTGGATGAGGAGTTTGCGTCGATTCCGACGGCGCTCTTGCGCAGTAAGAATCCTTATTTGGCGTTTGCTCAAGCCATGCGGCTGTTCTATCAGCCGCCGAACTATGCGCCGGGAATTCATCCCTCGGCGATGGTCCATCCCTCGGCGAAGATTGGCGCGGGAGCGCACATTGGGCCATTCGTGGCCGTGGATGCCGGCGTCGAGATTGGCACGAATGCCGTGCTGCTGGCGCATGTTGTCATTTATCGCGACGTCAAGGTTGGCGACGACTTCTTTGCGCACGCACACTCCGTCGTGCGCGAAGGATGCCGGCTAGGACATCGTGTGCTCTTGCAGAACGGTGTGATTATCGGTGGCGACGGCTTGGGATTTGCGAAGGATAGCCAAGCGCATTGGCATAAAATTCCGCAGCCTCAGCCGGTAATCATTGGCGACGACGTCGAAATCCAGTCGAACTCTTGCGTCGATCGGGCCAGCGTTGGCGTAACCCGAATCGGCCGCGGCACGAAGCTAGATAATCTGGTGCAGGTGGGACACGGCTCAACCATCGGTGAGGATTGCCTCCTAGCGGCGCAGGTCGGAGTTGCGGGATCAACTGAGATCGGCAATCGCGTGATCTTGACTGGGCAAGTTGGCGTGGTCGGTCATTGCAAGATTGGCGATGGCGCGATTGTGACGCCGCAGAGCGGAGTGTCGGGAGACATCGAGGCGGGTGCGATTGTTAGCGGCGCTCCGGCGGTCGATCATAAGGCGTGGCTGAAGTATTCGGCGGTGCTTCCGAAGCTGCCGGAGATTTTGAGGGCGGTGCGGCGCAGCAAAGAGTAAGCACTCACTACAGGAGCAACTCATGGCAATTTTCGGATTCATCGAATATAAAGACGCGAGCCCGGAAGTCCGGGCGGTGTATGACGACATCATGGCGACCCGCAAAGTCGATTGGGTGAGCAATTTCTGGAAGGCGCTGGCGCACGATCCGGTAGCGTTGAAACGCACGTGGGAAGATATCAAGCAGATTATGGCTCTCGGCGCGCTGGATGCGTTGACGAAAGAGATGATCTACTTGGCCATCAGCGTGAGCAATCAGTGCGATTACTGCATCGCGTCGCACACGGCCGCGGCTAAAAAAAAGGGCATGACCGACGCCATGTTCAAAGAGTTGATGTCAGTAGTTGGTATGGCCAACGAAACCAATCGCGTGGTGGCCGGGTATCAGGTGGAAATTGACAAGCAGTTTAAGACTCACTAAGCCGCCGAATTAGGCGGCGGCGCCTTCGCCAAAAGACTCGACCGCCTCGGCTTCTTTACCGAAGACTTCGAAGATAGTGACCAGCTTGGTGACCTGAAGCAGATCGTCCACGCGGGCGTTTAGGTTCGACAACTTGATTGCACCGCCGGCGTTGCGGGCGGTGGTGTAGAGCGAAACCAACGTGCCCAGGCCGCCGCTATCGATGTAGGAAACATTTTGCAAGTTGAGTAAAACGCGGTTGCTCTGGGTAATCAGTTTGCGGACTGCGTCGCGCAAGAAAGCGGATTCTTCGCCAAAAACAATGCGTCCATTGAGATCGACGGCGATGATGTTGTTCGCCAGGTTCCGGGTATTCATGGTTAGCTGCATGGCCAAGCCTTTCTCGTCGTCACCGTACTTCGCAGTTCCAAAGAGTATCGCGTTACAGGTCCTTTTCGCAAGCGCGGGAGCCTGCGCGATCACTGTATAATTAGGCGCAATCCTTCAGATGAGTTATCAGGTTTTAGCCCGCAAATACCGTCCGCAGAATTTCTCTGAGGTTATCGGCCAGGATCACGTTACCCGGACCCTAAAGAATGCCATCGCGCAGAAGCGCATTGCGCATGGCTATATTTTCAGCGGGCATCGCGGCATTGGCAAGACGACTATTGCGCGCATTCTGGCCATGGCGCTGAATTGCCGGTCGTCGGAGGATCCGGTGACCGAGCCTTGCGGCGTTTGCGATTCCTGCACCGAAATCCGAGCGGGAAATTCTGTCGATGTCATTGAGATCGACGCCGCCACGAATCGGGGCATCGATGAGATTCGCGAGTTGCGCGACGCCGCGCGGTATCGTCCGGCGCGGGATCGCTTCAAGATTTACATCCTGGATGAAGCGCACCAGATTACCGATGCCGCGTTTAATGCACTCTTGAAGACATTGGAAGAGCCTCCGAGTCATGTGGTGTTTATGCTGGCGACGACGCAGCCGGAAGACATTCCGCAGACCATTCGATCGCGCTGCCAGCATTTCAGTTTTCGCGCTGTGAAGTTTGAAGAGATCCTGGCTCAGTTGAAAGACTTGTCCGGACGCGAAGGCATTGCTGCCGACGAAGATGCTCTGGCCTTGCTGGCAGAGGCCGGCGATGGTTCGATGCGCGATGCGCTCTCGATTTTGGATCAAGCGATCGCTTCGTCGGCAGGTAATTTAACCCTCGATCTGGTGCGGCAGTTGGTGGGCACTGCACCCTCCGGCGTGATGGAAGAAGTGATGCAATCGGTCGCTTCGAGCCAAAGCGAAGCGATCTTGCAGTTGGTCGATCGGCTGATCGGGGACGGGCAGAATCCGACGCATTTCGCGCGCCAGATGGTGCGGTTCTTGCGCAATGCGATCGTGGCCAAGGTCGCGGGAAAAGATTCGCCGTTGTTGCAGCTCTCGAGCGATGAACGCGAACGCGTGTCACGTGTCGCGGAGGCTTTCAGCGAAGAGGATTTGACGCGGCATTTGCAGATCATGCTGCGCACTCATTCCGAGCTTGGCTACCGGCAGGAGCAGCGCTTTCATCTTGAGCTGGGATTGTTGAAGATGTCGCACGCGCAGCGTTTATTGCCGATCGAACAATTGCTCAGCGAGGCGGGGATGTCGGGTCAGGCGCAGCCTTGGCCGGCGTCGTTGAAACCAACAGCGCTGCCTTCGCCGAGCAAAGCGGAGAGTCTCCCTCCGGCGCGTCCGAATTTTGTGTCTCCATTTGCTGCGGATTCTGCGCGAAAGGGCGGCTCCAAGCCACAGATGGCGGCCGAGGCTCCTCTGCGCGCTACTTCTTCCGCGGCACCCGCAGTGGTGCAGCAGCCTGTGATTATGGGCTCTGTGGTTGCTTCCGCTGTCGAAGAAGTGACGCCCGCGATCGAAATGCCGCAGCCGGGGCCGGTTTCCGTGCCCGATCCAGTAACGAATGAAGTTACAGCGTCCGTCGACCAGATTCGCGAATCCGTGCTGGCTGCGTTGGCTGGCCAAACTATGGCATTGTCCATGCTGGAAGCGGCAGAATGGCAGTTGGGAGCAGGCGAACTTGTCATCAAGATTGCTTCCTCGGCAGCGGTGATCGATATGTCGATCGGGGCGGAGGCGAAGAGGCTCATTGTCGCGACCGCGAGTGAAGCTACGGGCGGAGCGGTGCGACTGCGGCTCGTTCCCGTCGAGTCAATGACGCAGACTTCGTCGAATGGCAGCGCTCCGCGAGCGCCCGTCGGCAGCCTGCGCAGCCGGGTGGAACAAGATCCCGTGGTGCGAAAGATGAAAGAAAAGTTTGGGGCTGAGATTCGCACCGTCATCGACCACACGCAGAAGCGATAAAGTCCATCGCAACGAATCAGGAGAACAACATGAGCGGTTTCAACCTGCAAGAGATGATGGCGCAGGCCAAGAAGCAGTACGAAGTTTTGCAGCGCAAGATGCAGGAAACGGTGGTCGAAGGCTCGGCGGGCGGTGGTAGCGTAGTGGTTAAGATGGATGGCCGCAAGCAGGTGCTTGGGCTGAAGATCGATCCTGAAGTGGTGAAAGCTGGAGACATCGAGATGCTGCAAGATCTGATCGTCGCGGCGCTCAACGGCGCAGGCCAACAGATCGACTCCGCCATGCAGTCAACTATGGGCGGGATGATGAGCGGCTTGGGTATTCCGGGGCTGTGAAGCATTTTGTAATTGGGTAATTTTGTAAGTTAAGACATTCTATGAGCCGTTTTGCTGAGCCGATGGCTCGCTTGATTGAAGAGTTGAAGAAGCTGCCGGGGATTGGCAGCAAGAGCGCGCAGCGCCTGGCGTTTCACATTTTGCGCGCGGAGGATGCGGACGCGGAGGCTCTCGCGGCTGCGGTGCGCGATGTGAAGGCTAGCCTGCGGCTGTGCTCGATTTGCAACAACATCACGGATGTCGATCCTTGTGTGTATTGCAGTAGCGCCACGCGAAATCACAGGCTGGTGTGCGTGGTCGAGGAGCCGACGAATATTCAGTCCATCGAAAAGACGAAGCACTTTAATGGCGTCTATCATGTGCTGCACGGCACGATTTCGCCGCTGCATGGCGTAGGGCCGGAACACCTTCGCATTGCCAACTTGATGAAGCGCGTCGACGCCGATGGATTGGAAGAAGTGATTCTCGCGACCAACCCGACGGTTGAGGGCGAGGCGACGGCGACTTATCTTTCGGGACAACTGCGGCGTGCAGGACTGAAAGTGACTCGCATCGCGATGGGCATTCCGGTTGGCAGCGACATCGAATACACGGACGAGATTACGATGCTGAAAGCCATGGAAGGTCGGCGGGAGTTGTAGACACTAGGTGAGGGACAGGTTCGGCTCGGCGTCGAGGAATGAATTTGGTTCTTCTTCTTGCGGTACGAGTCCTTCAGGCAATGTTCCGCGATTGTATTCGGCCATCCGGTTCTTCCACTTTAGAAAGTCTGTGATGGACTGCGGTTCGATCCGGACTTCGACACGTCGCAGACTCGCCAGCAGTAGGTTCATCTCGCACTGAAAGCCTTTAGCTGAGCGCAAAGCTTTGTCCGAGGGCCTGATCATTTCCACGCGACGCTGACGATAGGAGAGTAGCCCCCATCCGGCGGGAAGGTCTTCGACTGCGGCCAGGTCGTTCGGAACGAGATAGAAGCGCTCGCATCCCACGCCAAGTTGGGGCTTGCGACGAAAGGGCTTATCGCGATCGGCCAGGAAATCGTTGCGCGTAACTTTGCATTCGACGAGAACGGAGTGCGAGCCGCGCTTCCAGCCGATGGCGTCGGGCATCTCTCCGTTGCCGCAGGCTTGCTCGGATAAGATGACTCCGCAGCGATAGGAACGCAGCCACCGCACCGCGACTTCGACTAGTTGAGCGTGAGTCATGCAGCTCTCATTTAAGACTCGCAAGGCTTTTTTGGAAAGTGGCGGATCGGCTTCCTAGCCCCTATGCGACAGAACGCAGCTTGGAAGCCCGCAGCGGCTTAATGATTACCGGCTTGCGATACGCGGTTTCGAGCAAATGGCGGGCGGCGGCGATGCGCTCGGCGGCGCGATCGCGAGGGGAGTATCCCTGGGCGGCGACGACGATGCAGCCGTCTTGCTGCGAGACTTCGAGGCGCTGAATATGGCCGTCGTGGGCGTCGTCGAACGCGTTGGCGAGGCGGAGAATCCCGGCGAGGCGGAAGACTTCTTGACGTTGGGTGGCATCGAGCCCCACGAGCGTGGCTTGGCCGGCGCGGGGTAGAGCGCCTCGATGATAACGCGCGACGATGCCGCACATGCGAAGGTCTTCCCTGCTCCAGCCGAGGGGCGGCGCGAGCTTCGCCAGCTTGCGGTAGGTCCGCTTGTGGTGGTCGTGGGCTTTCTCGGCGCGTCCGATTTCGTGCATGATGGCGGCGACTTCGAGGATCATACGCTCGCGGGCATCGCCGCCGTCCGCTCCGTTGCGATGGGGCAGTCCGCGATACAGCTGCTGTGCTAGGCGCGCGACGAGCGCAGAATGCTGCACGTCAGGATCGGTACGCGAGGCCCAATATTTCAGACGGGCTAACGCCGCGTCGGACACAGCTTCGTCATGCGGCAAGTCGTTGCGCCACGTGTGCCATAGCGATTCTTTGCCTAACATTTCCGAGCGGTACTTTTGAAGGCGAAGTTCTCGCTGTTCGAGGATTCGGGCGCGCCACTGGGAGCGTGACTCGACGCTCGGAAACGCATGAACTTGCAGTGCCGTCGCCCACAGGACGTCGAGATCGTGAATGTCGCCCAGCAGATCTTGGAGCTGCTTCAGTTCCCCGCCCCATGCGGCATGTTCTTCGGGCAGAAAATTCTCCACGATATATCGAAAGCGCTTGATGCCGATGCGCAAATTATGCAAACTGACGGCGGAGCGATTACGAATGGCGCGACGGTGGAGTTCGTAGGCGGCCGTCCAGCGCTCGAGGGCGAGATGCTTCAGCATCACGCTGCCAGGCTTCACTCCGGCGACGCGGCGCGGCAACTGGACTGCCCACTTCTTCCATTGCTTGCGGTCGAAGGCCGCCAGGGCGTCGGCGGCGAGGCGTTTTAGCGGAGGCTGGCGGCTTTCGAAATACTGCCGCAGCCTGAGCGTTACCACATCGTCAGCGGCCCCGACTTTGCCGACCCACTCTTCCATCACTTGCACGTCGCGCAGTTCGCCGAGACTCTGAAAGACGGCTTTGCCGGCGCGCTTCATCTGCTTCCATGCGGGATCGGGGTCGAGAGCGATCATGCCATCGGCCAGCGAGCGCACCCGCCGCAACGCGACACGAAGGTCATGGACGGGATCGGCGGCGAAGTCGGCGGCGGCGTGATCCGCTTCGATCAGGACGCGCTCCATCCACAGCGCGAGGCCTGGCTTGGATGGAACGGCTGGCCGAGGCGAGCGCTGACGAGGCTGAGGATGAGCTAGTACCGCCATGGCATTGAAAGTAAGAGTGTATTCTCTCGCGAAGGTGGAGTTTAATCCAGTGGATTGCGGCTGGCCTAGGGGCGGAAAAGCCTTGACCGCGCCTGATCCCGGTCGTACACTTGCCTCGCTCGCATTAGGAGGATTTGTGCGTACTCTACGATTGTCCCTTCCCGCTTCGTCGTCCTTATTACTATTACTGATGCTTTCCGTGCTCGGCCATGCCGCCGACGTCAAGCCTGCGACCGGAAAAAGTGTCGTTCAACTCGCGGAGCTGACCGCGTCAGATGGGACAGCGGATGCCGCGCTCGGATTGTCCGTGGCTAGCACGAGCAATGTGGTCGTTGCCGGGACGCTCACCAATGCGGTTTACGTGTTCGTCAAGCCCACGGGCGGCTGGCAAAATGCGACGCAAACCGCGAAGCTGAGTCCCTCTGACGGGAAGGCGGGGGACTGTTTTGGCTGCTCTGTCGCCATCAGCGGAGACGTCATCGTGATCGGCGCGCCTGAGGCAACTGTTCACGGTCAGAAGTTGCAAGGGGCCGCATACCTGTTCATCGAACCCGCGGGCGGGTGGAAGGATATGACTGAGACGGCGAAGCTCATAGCCTCTGACGGCGCGGCTGGCGACGAGTTTGGGCGCTCCGTGGCGGTCAGCGGGCCCACAGCGCTGATCGGCGCCCCCTTCGCGGCAGTCGGCGCAAACGCCGGCCAGGGGGCAGCGTACGTTTTTGTTTCGCAGGGTTCTCCGTCACGCAGTGGTGGAGGCAGGATTCGGCTAGCGATGACCCAAGCCGCGAAGCTAACGGCTTCGGATGGTGCGGCGGGTGCTGACTTCGGCGCTTCGGTCGCAGCAAGTGGCGATGTGATTGCCGTCGGCGCGTCGGACGGGGGCGAAGCTGGCGCAGGCGAGGCATACGTTTTTGTCGAGCCCCCAGGCGGGTGGCAGGACGGGACCGAGACGGCGCAGTTGAAGCCGTCCGACCGTGGTGGTTTTATGGGCACTTCCGTCGCTACGAACGGAAACTGCGTTGCTTCGGGCGCACCTTCACGCGGCCAGAACGGGTTCCAGCCTGCTATTTACCTCTTCGTTCAGCCCGAATCTGGGTGGGCCGACACGACCGAGGTCGCCCAACTGGGGCTGTCCGGTCTTACTAACTGGGGCTTTGGCGACGCCGTCGCGATTGGAGCCAAGGGTAATTTCGTGATCTCCGGAGCGCCTTACGGCAATGGGCAAACCCAAGGTAGTGGTGACGCTTTTGTCTTTCTGGAGCCAAGCGGGGGCTGGGTGAGTACGAATCGCCCAAATATCAGAAGCTTTCCATCTGGGGGAGAAAAAAACGACGGCTTCGGTTCGTCCGTCTCCCTGTTCGGACAGTCGTTCGGGGCGGGCTCGCCGGGCGCGAAAATAGGATCGAACCAAGGTCAAGGCGCGGTATATGTTTTCGGTGAACAGCAATGAAAGCGAGCCGCTGGTTCGCCGGGGATGTGGTCTCTTAGAGACCTCATCTCGCGGGGGCTGTTCAACATGTTCGCTGCCTCTTTTGTTTTCACATTAGGGACGGTAGCGTTGGCTAGCTCGCAAACCGTGGATGTTTTGTACTTCTACAATGCGAATCCTGGAACCTACACCGACATGTGCTCCGCCATCGCCGGGGCAAGGGCGGCATACCCCGGTCAAACGCTCGACGCAAGGGGATTCTCTGGCCTTCAGTATTGTGCAGCAGCAAACGCAACCACGATGCTCGGGGGAAACGTCACATCAGGTGTGCAGGGCAAATTGCTGCTGGGAAACGTGACCCTGGTGATAGATGGGCCGACGAACGGCACGAACTATACGGATGGAAATTCGTCCGGACTTGGAACCCCAGCAGTGATAATACCCAACCAGCACTGGGGAATCCAAGGGATCTCGCGCTTCGCGACGACTATTGAATTTTGCACGGGCGTCGGCGTTCCAGTTCTTCAGTGTGCGCACGCGTTCCCGCAGAGGGCGTTCACGGTAAACTCCACTGCCATAGCGGGTACGACCCTAACCGTCACCGTTTCTGGCTCGCTGACTCTGGGCACGAATATTTATGTTGGCGAATATGTAGATATCCTTGGCGCGGCGAATCCCGGCCTCCCGCCACTGAGGGTGATGGGCGCAACCTCCAGCACTTTTAAAGTCAGCGCTCCGGCCGGAACAGCAACATGCAACCCGTGCTCCGGCAGTACGGCCTACCTAATGACTCCCGTCGTGGGATTCGGGCCGGGCGGCTCCGGGGCCGTTTACAGCCCCCAGGGAGGCAGCCACCCCAGCTTCGGGCAGCATTTACAGGACGTAGCAATTAACCTCGAGCAGTACGTTGGGGCGTCGGGTCTGCAGGATCTCTACTGTCAGGAAACCTGCGGAATTAACCGGGTTTCGTTCTCTAACCTGGCGAGCATTGGGTTCGAAGACTATTCAATCACAAGCCAGAACGGCGGGCCATGGACGAACATCGTGGTATCCACTGGGGCCTCGAATTCGGCCTGTGGATACGGCACTGCAGGCGCCGTTCTGGCCGACGCGCCGGATCGCGGCATCCAAGGCTGGACGATGACGCTTGAGTGCATGAGCGGCCAAGAGCCCGTCGCGGCCATTGTGATGGATAAGGATGGTACGGCGATACTACACGGTCACAACGAAGGCACCCAGGATGCCGTGCTAATTGGCTCGCAGGGGGCGAACCTCACGGGATCGACCTTCACGGGGGTTTCCGGCGTCGATGTCGAAGAGGTAGTTGGGCCGCCCTCCACTTCTGCGGGTACTAACATTGTTCACGTGAGCAACATTTACTCGACGACTGTCGCGAATGTTTTCCAGAGTGTCGGCCAACAGACGGGCGGCTCCACAAACGCCATCAGAGACGATATCAACGGATACTCGTGCACGGACGCGGGAGTGTCGTATTACGAAACGGATTACACCGGCACGCCGTCAACCGACTGCAGCCCTTCGACGACGGCTCCGACACAAAAGAGCGCCGTACTGAACGCGGGTACACTCGGCTTTTACAACGGCTCGACCACAGCTTCGAGCAGCATGACCACAACGCAGGTGCTTGCGCCTCTGTACACGGCCGCGGGCAACGTGATCCTGAAGCCGGGGAGCAATAGCACACAGGCGATTCAATTGCAGAACTCCAGCGGGGGAATCTTTGCCTCCTTCGACAGCACAGGCGGTCAGTTCCGAATTGGCGGAACCGGCGCCCCGGGTGCGACTCTTGATGTGAATTCGTCGTTTCAGGTCAACTCAGGCGGAACTCCAGTGAAATCGTCGGGAGTGGGGCTCGTTGGCGCTGGCCTCCCCGGAATTGTCTACAATACCGTCTCGGTCACGGGAAGCACGTCGATCAGCGCTGGCACTTCAACCATAATGGCGACAGCCCCGGCTACTAGCCTCGAGAACTGCGGGGGCTCTTCGTCCAACGCGACCTGCTACCGAATCTCGTTCTACGCCTTCCAGGTGTCGGTCGGGACGAGCTGCGGGGGCAGCACAAACATCGCGGCACAAGTGGTGTTCACAGACCCTACAACCGCCGCTGCGACCACAGTAACTGTCGCCGACTTTGCGACCGCAGGCATAGGGGCAGCAAACACTCCGATTGCTCCGAACACTTCCGGCACCGGCATAACTCTGGTGGTCTCGTCCGCGGGCGGCTATGTGCTGAGGGCCGCTGCCTCGACGAATATTGAATACGCGACTTCGGTCAGCGGTGGTGGCGGATGCATATCCAAGCCGACGTACTGGATCATCCCGATCCTGGAACAGCTCTAGAATCGGCTCCCCAAGAATTCCCCATTACCTCAGTAATGTGCAATGACTTACCCTTCGCATTACCCTAAAGTGGCAACTCGGAATCTGAGGAGCCAGATTATCCTTACCGCGGACACATCGAAAGAGAGCCGGAACGCTTCCGCTCGCGCTTTTATTCATAGCCTGAATATTCTTGTGAAGTACGTGCGCCTCTATGGCTTTGAGCATAAGCGCACCGAGGGCCAGTTCGAGACCACTTGGAAAGAATTGCAGAACGGATTGCCACGTGGCGCCGATGGCGGCTTTGTTCTGGGCGTTTCGGGCAATACACTCTTGCTGGACGGCATAGCGCTGGAGACCGGCCAGGCCGAGCGTAGCTTTGCACAGCTTCTAAACGCAGCCGGACTTGCCAGCCTCTATTTCTCCAACCAAGTTACAGCCGATGAATTTGGCCGTCTGGTGCGGGCGTTTGTGCGGGGCAGCAGCAAAGCTCAGGACTTGGGCAAGCAGATTAAAGATGTTTTCGGGGATGTGAAGACGGCCAGCATCCGGATTAACGAAGTGAAGTTTGTTGCAGCCGATCCGGAGACAGGTGAGATTTCCGTAGCGGCGCAGATCGCGGCGCAGAGTCTGGGACCTGAGTTTAAGCAGTGGTTGAACGATCCGCATAAGCTGTTGCAATTGATTGCGGCGGCAGAGGGTGCGAAAGGCGGCGGCGGAGCTCCTGGTAATGGCGTTCCGTTTGGCGCGGTGCCCAATATTCGCACGAGTCAGAATGGCGGCGCGGCGGCTGGCGTAGCCCCCGCGGCTGAGGGCGCGGCCGGCGCAGTTTGGTCTGGCGGCGTGGCTCCGCTTGAAGAAGAAGAAGTGATTCAGGCGATCCGCCTGCTCACGCGCTTCAGCGAAGTGAATGTCGATCCCACGGCGAAGCCCGAGTCGCTACAAGCAGAAATCAACAAGACCGACGCCAATACAAAAATCAATTTGCAGCAGTTACTCGAAGGTCTGGCCGCAACCGTTCCGGCACAGAATAACGATACTCCGTTGTTGATGAAGGCTGCCGAGCACATGGCGATCCGCTTCGCTCTGGAGCGTTTCCAAAAAGGAGACGTGAAGGTGAATGCAGTACACACCATGCTGGAGCACATGAGCCGGCAGATGGACTCCCTCCGCGGAATTTTGAAGGTGCAGGAAGAAAAGATGGTGAAGGCCGGCATCCTGACCGAGTCTCACGCCGACATTCTGGACCGGATGTTCTGGGCCGAGGTGCCGGACTCGGGCAAGAAAACGGTGTTGCTGTCGAACGAAGCGCACTGCGTTCCGCCAAGAAATATACGGCAATTCGTCGAAGTGCTTTTGGATCGTGAGGATCAAGAGACTGCGGCGGCGATTCTGGAGAACTTATCCGAATGCCTTCAGGTGAAAGAAGCAGACGGCCGTCGCCGGGCCGCAATGGCGATCAGCCAATTGGCCGATCTTTATTCGCTGACTGGCGAGCAAGTTCTGGGTAACGCCCTTCACAAGCTCAGCCAGACGCTAGTCCGAGATCCCGAGCCGGAGTTGCAGGGGATGTTAAGCGCTGCATTCGTGCGTTTAAGCACGGAAGCCAGCAAGCGCCGACAGTTCAAGGCTCTGAACGAAATTTGCATTGCGCTGGATGACTTGCAGGCGCAACGGCCTGGTTTGGCGGCGGAGATGCGTCCGCGGATCGGGCTGGAGAATCGCCTTCCGGAATTTATCGACGAAGCCTTACGGCAGCCGCATGCTCCCGACGATTTGCTGGTGGTGCTGCGAAGGCTTTCCGCGGCCTCGGCGGAGCACTTATCGGATCGCTTCTTCCGCTGCATGCGCCGTGAAGAATGCGACCGCATGGTCGATCTCGCCCAGGAACTGGGTCCATCCGGCACGAAAGAGATGCGCGAGATGCTGCGGGCCGGGCAGACCCGGCAGGCAGCATCCGTCATCGGCCTACTTAGCCGTCTGGACGTGCCTTCCCTGCTTGAACTCTTGCCCTTGCGTTTGCGCGAGTGGAATCGTTTTTATCACGATCTCGCGGTACGACAGATTTCTTATGGCGCGGCCCCCGATCGCGGGCGGACGTTACTGGAGTTGATCGAATACCTCGATCCGCAGGTGTTGCCGCAAGTGATGGACGAAATCGGGATGAGCGGAGATCGCACGGTCGTGCCACCGTTGCTCGTCATGGCGGAGAGCGGAGAAACGGGCGGACGGCCTCCACTCATCCAAGTGAAAGTGATCGAATCGCTGGGGCGCTTGCGCGATTCGGATGCCCTGCCGGTACTTCGCAGTCTGCTTGATGCCAAGAAAATGTGGAAGTTCGCCAATCATCGCGAACTGCGCATCGCAGCGGCGCAGGCGCTCACCAAAATCGATCCCCGCTTCGCTGTTCAGGTCATGGCCGACAGCGGCCTGGAATCGGCGGAGTTGGCCATTGCGCCGCTCGACGTGGCTCCGGCCTGCCCGTGGGTGCGGCAGCGGCGCTATGAACGCATTGCGCTGCGCAAGTCGATCTCGGCTGTGCTTTCCAGCTCTTGGGGCAAATCGAATCTATCGGTTAAAGAACTCAGTCTCGGCGGCGGTATGGGAACGAAAGACGACAACATGCGCCTGGGATCGGAAGCCAATATCGATATCTCGGCTGGGGTGCGGCACATCAAGGCGCAGGTGCTTCTGCGTCGCGCCAAAGTCAACGAAGTAGGATTCGAAATTGTGGGCATGGATCTCGAAAGCCGTTACCGCTTGCGGCGTCTGCTGATGGAGTCCATCGAGACCACTACCGATGCCAAAGGCCGCGACTGGCGCGGCGACCGCAAGAACTAAGCTGTCATTTCCTTCTTGATAAAGAAAAAAGGCGGTCGCTTGATGCGGCGAAACCGCAATCAAAACGACCGCCCATTCCTTAATCCACCTACTTCACTTTAACGAAGATGATCACGAACGTGTACAGCGCGAGTGATTCGATCAGCGCCAAACCCAGAATCAGCGCAAACTGAATGCCCGCGCGAGCGGCAGGATTGCGTGCCAATGCCTCGGCAGCGCCTGCGGTGGCTCTGCCTTGCGCCAGAGCGCACAGGCCGGAAGCGATTGCCATGGAGAATCCTGCGGCAATGGCGACCCAGTTGGTGGCGGAAGCCGCCGCATCGCCCTGCGCGAATGCCGGCATGGCAAACGATAGCAACGACATGGCCATAAAAAACTGACTTAATCTACGCATTGTTTTTCCTCGTGTTATAAATTGCCGCCAGTGGGTGGTTGACGTTCACCGTGCTGACGCCCTCACGCTATGCGGCGAGAAACCGTTTCGGGTCTCAAGTGTCGAGTCTGCGAACCAAGACTCAATACTTCAAGCTCGAACTTAGTGCTCTTCCGCGACTGCTCCCGCCAGATAAACCGTTGCCAACAGAACGAAAATGTAAGTCTGCAGGACGGACACAAAGATATGCAGGGATAAAAATACGACCGGCAGGCCCAGCGGAATCAGGGACAGAAATCCCAGGGTGACCATGTCCCCGGCAAACATATTGGCGTACAGACGAACCGTTAGCGAGAGCACGCGCGCCAGGTGACTGATGATTTCAATGGGCAGCATGAGCGGCGCGAGCCACCAGATGGGCCCGAAGAAATGCTTTAGGTAACCAATGCCGGAACGGCGAAAGCCTTGTACATGGTAATAAAGAAAAGCCAGAACCGCGCAGCCCAAGGGAACGACCGGAGTCGCCGTTGGAGAATAAAGGCCGGGGATGAGTCCGATCAGATTGCCGATCAAAATGAAGAAAAACAACGTAATCAGAAACGGAGTGTAGCCTTCGCTGTGATGCCCAACAATTTCGTTGCTTTGCCCTTCGATGAAGCCGTTTGCGCTTTCGAAGATGTGCTGTAGCGAGCTGGGATCGTCCACCGAAAACTGCGTTCGCACGATGGCGAACAGCAGAATCAAGAAACCGACGACCAGCAACTGCATCGCGAAAGCGTCGGAGATCGGGGCTTGCGGATTGGCCGGCGGCAGATGAATGGCTCGTAGCAGCCCGTCAACCGGACCGGCGAGCGCCTTATTCAGAAGTGCGGTGAACCAGAGTTGTTCGGGCATAACGAATCTAGAATCCTAAGCCTGAGTTCTATTTCCGGGGTGCTAAGCTTCGGTACGGGGCTTACCCGAAAAGTGGACTACGGTCTCGTAACCCGCTTCGCACAGGATGCCTGCCACGGGCAAAAACAAGCCCGCCATGAGGCCGTAAGCACTCCCGCGGGAAACAGTAAGAATACCATAGGCTCCCAGTGCCATCAAAGCGTAGCGCAGCACGAAGCGCACGACCACTCCGGCGCTGGATTGGCGCTTCTGGGAGGCGGCGGCGCGCTCGCCCAGGGCGCTCACGACTCGCTCCAGCCAGATGAAGTTCAGGTAAGAGATCAGGCTGCCGCAAGCCAAGCCAAGAGCAGCCTTCCAGTTCCACCGTAGCCCTGTCCCGAGGGTCGCAACGACGGCAACGGCGATCATGAAGCGGGGGATTCGGGCGAGAGCACCGGCGTAAAAAACCTGAGAAACCTCGTCGGAAACTTCTTCGCCGGGAGCGTCTTGGGAATTCGCGTCGGGAATTTCTGGGGCGTTCACTGGCCTTGGTCAGAACTGGACATAACGGTTCGAATCAACTGGACGAATCCTGCGACGATGCCGAGGATCAGGCCCACCAGATAGAACCAGTGCGTGCCCAGCCAGCGATCCGCGGCTGCGCCGATAAGCCATCCCACGACCGTGGCGGCGGGAAAAATGAAGGCCAATTGGCTGTAGTTGGCCACCTGTACCCACGCGCTTTTCTTGCCAGAAGAATCGTCGTCGGCCAAAACCAGCCTCCGCTCTCAATTATGGACTGAAATCAGCCGACTTGCAGCGTCCAATTGGCGATGTGCGTCATCACGTGCGGGAATATTGCCAGAAGAATCGACGACAATGCAGCCGCGATCAGAAGCGCCCGGATAGCTGCGTGATGCGGCGGTTTGAGCATTGCGTCTTCGCTTTGGGCCGAACTACTCCGCTTGAACATAGTGATCGCCAACCGGACATAGACATACAGGCTCAGCAGGGTTGACACGATTCCGGCGATTGCCCAGCGTGGATGCACACTCTCGTGCAAGCTAACAAAGGCGGAGTACTTGCCGTAAAAGCCCGGCAGCGATGGAATTCCAGCCAGCAAAATGAAGAAAAGTAATAGCAGAACGGTCCCCGCGGGTTCGCGACGAAAGAGCCCAGTGACATCGTCGTCATCTGATTCGTCGCGAAATGCGCGCAGCAATCCGATCATTCCCAGATTCGCCACCAAGTAGACCGGCAGGTAAAGCAACACGCCCCGGACCCCGTCGTATATTGCCGGATTGGGCGACGTCACCGATGCCGCCGCAGCCACCCCCAGCAACAAAGAAGCGGCTTGTGCGAGCGAGCAATAAACCAGCGCAGCCCGCACGTTGCTTCTAAACAGGGCGATCAAATTTGCCAGGAACATGGTGATGGCGGCGATCCAGAACAGCGCTGAAAAATAATTCAGGTGCAGGGGATAGATTCCCCAGAGCAGCAACCGAAGAGCACATGCCCACGCCGCCGCCTGCACCGCGACTGCGGCAAATGCGCTGGCGGGATTATTGGCATCCGACTGCCAGCGCGCCAGCACTGATGCGATGACATTGCCGAGCAATCCCGCGGCGATCAGGAACCACGCCCATTTGATCCCGCCATGCCAAATTCCGGCTTTCGATGTGTAGAGGAAGCGCGCAGTTCCCTGCGCCACATCGTGCAGGTTGGTGCCGCCGGAGATGCGATGAAGCCAGAACAATCCTGCCGCAAAGAGGATCGAAAAAAAAATGCTGATCGCAGCGAACCCGCCTCGACGCTGGCCGTCGGGAGAGACGAACGAAGGGAGCAACGCTAGCTCAAAGCCGATAAATTGCAACCACAGCGTGAAGCCTGACGCAGTCAGCATCAAGCCGATGACCGAAATCAAAATCAACGCGTAGGACCAGGCCGATTGCTCTGAGAAGTCGAGGCCTCCAAGAGAAATCAGTACGCTCAGCGCGGCCACGCCAAGGAAGAGTCCGTAAAAATAAATAGCAAAGTGGTCCAGTACCATGTTGTGCTGAAACGCGACTTGCAGGCGGCGTCCGAGTTGGGCCGCTTCGGTTTGCGTATAGAAAATCTTGACCACGGCTGCTGCGGAGAACGCCAGTCCGATGAGCGCGGTGACGGCGTGCGTCCAATTCCACTCTGGCGGGGTCATGTTGTTGACCACGGCCAGGCCGGCGGCGAATAGCGCCAGTAGGATGATCGGCAGCGTCAGGACGTAATCCGGAGAGGCGATGAAATGGCTTATGCTACCCACGGAAGCACCCCTGTAGCGATGTTGGTGTAATCCACACTGCGAAGACGTTCACGAAACAGTAATACTACAGCCGGGGCGATTTTCGGCCAGCTATCCCGCGGCGGGGCAGTGACTTGGAAGGTGCCTGCCCACGCTTCGCTATAATCGCTGAGACCGTTTTCACACAAAGGAATTCATTGGCACTCGACGAAAAAATTCATGACATGCGGCTGGAGAAGCTCAAAGCGATTGGGGCTTTGGGGCAGCCTGCATATCCTACGCATTTCGATTTCACGCACACGATTCCAGCGATTCTGGCGGCGTATTCCGAAAAAACTGCCGAGCAACTCGACGCCGAGCGAGTGTCGGTGCGCATCGCGGGCCGCATCATGGCAATCCGCCTGATGGGCAAGGCTGGGTTCGCGCACCTGCAACAGGACGGCCAGCGGCTACAGATTTACGTGAAAAAAGATGCCGTGGGAGACCAAGGTTTCGAACTCTACAAACTCCTCGACCTGGGCGATCACATCGGCGTAAGTGGCTACTTGTTTCGCACCCGCACCGGCGAGCTTTCGGTTCACGTCGAGACGATCACATTCCTGGCCAAGGATCTGCTTCCCTTGCCCGAAAAGTTTCATGGACTCACTGATGTCGAGATTCGTTATCGCCAGCGTTACGTCGATCTGTTTATGAATCCCGAGGTGCGCGAGGCTTTCCTGAAGCGCAGTAAGCTGGTGCAATCGCTACGGCGATCTCTGGATGCACACGGCTTCCTCGAAGTCGAAACGCCGATGATGCAGCCGATCGCCGGCGGTGCGGTGGCACGGCCGTTCGTCACGCATCACAACACGCTCGATATGGATTTGTACCTGCGTATTGCACCGGAGTTGTATCTCAAGCGTCTGGTGGTCGGCGGATTTGATCGCGTGTATGAGATCAATCGCAATTTTCGCAACGAAGGCATTGGATGGCGCTGGAATCCTGAGTTCACCATGCTGGAGTTTTATCAGGCCTACACCGACTATCGCGGCGTGATGGAGCTAACGGAGCAGATCATTCGGCAAGCGGCTTTAGATGTGACGGGGAGCACGAAAACGAAGTGGACGATCACAGACGGCGAGCAGGAAGTCGTCCACGAAATCGACTGGGCCAACTGGCATCGCATGACGATGCGCGAGGCGATCATTCATTATTGGCCCGAGGCGGCTGGAACGAAGCCGGACATGATCGACTTCGCGACTTCGAACTCGGTCGGGATTTTGGTGGATCGTTTACGCTCGGCCCACGGGCAGATAGCCTACGATCCGAATGAGCCTGCGGGCAGAACGATTGCCGCGATCTTCGAAGCCGTCGCGGAAGAGCACCTCATCCAACCCACCATCATCTACGAGTTCCCTACCGCAGTGTCGCCGCTCTCCAAACAAAAGCCCGACGAGCCGGATTGGACCGAGCGCTGGGAAATCTACGTCGGCGGCATGGAGATCGCCAATGGATTTAGCGAATTAAATGATCCCATCGATCAGCGGCGGCGCTTCGACGCTCAACTAAAAGAACGCGAACGCGGCGACGACGAGGCTCACCAAATGGATGAGGATTACATTCGTGCGCTATCGTACGGGATGCCGCCCGCGGGCGGAGTCGGCGTCGGCGTGGATCGACTGGCCATGCTGCTGACGGATTCGCACACGATTCGCGACGTGATTTTGTTTCCGCTGCTGCGGCCGGTGAGAACGAACGAACAGTCCGAAAACTCTATGACCTAAAAACAAAAGCCGCGGATCGCTCCGCGGCTTTTCCTTCCACATAGATTTCAGGCTTAGTGCTTGTCTTTGTAAATTTTCGCGCTCTGCTTGTTCTGCATGCGATTCAACTGCTTCTGGTCAGCCTTAGTCAGGTGACCGTTATCTTGACGCATGTCGCGCTTTTCGGTGCGATCGATGCGGGCCTGGCCCTTTTCAAGATTGGCCGCCTGCCCCGGTTTCAGCTGTCCATCTTCGACGCCGTTGGCGATGCGCTTCTGCTGATTCTCCTGGCGCTGATTGACTTCGTTCACGCGCGGATGGTTCGGGTCATCGACTCCCGGACCCGCGCCCGATTGAGCGACGGCTGGGCCAGCATACATCAGCCCTCCGATTGCGAGAACTAATAGAGACTTCGTAAAATGGTTCTTCATAACCAGTCCAACCTTTCCTAGAGTGAATTTAACTTCTCATGATTGAACCCACTCTGTAAAGATAAGTTTTGCGGACGGATAACTGCAACGTTACCATTGACTTGCGGCTGCACCGCAAGCCCTGTACTTCTGAGTGTCGGGCGGGTTAATCTTGGTTCCCGACGACGTGGGCCATCGGTTCCGAGGTCATCGGCGACGGAGTCGGTTATCCTAACGGAAGATACTCTGAATTCGAAGAAATGGCTAAGAACAAGCGATGAGCACTGAGGCAAATAAGCTAGCGACAGGAGAACTAGGTGGTGTCGTAGTCGGCACCGATGCGCATTGGTACGCCATCCGGACTCGTTCGCGGCACGAGAAAATGGCGGCCCAGCAACTGGGCATGTTGGGTATCGAGAATTTCCTTCCCCTGGTCACCCAAACTCACCGCTGGTCTACCGGGCCAAAGATGGTCGATGTGCCCCTGTTTTCCGGATATGCATTTGTTCGTATTACGTACACGCCGGAACATCGCCTGCGCGTGCTTCGCACCCACGGAGTCGTCGATTTCGTCGGGGTGCAGGGGCGAGGCGTGCCTATTCCCAACAAACAGATTGAGGACATCAAGACGCTGCTCGATAACAAGGTTCCGTTTAAGAGTGTATTGCGCCTGCACATTGGGCAGCGCGTGCGGGTCAAGGGTGGATCGCTCGATGGCGTGGAAGGCACTCTGCTCAGCCACGGCCGAAACAAAGAACTCATCATCATGATCGAACCGATTCAGCGGTCGCTCTCGGTTGATCTCGCAGGCTATGACGTAGAACCTGCCTAACGGACTAGCCTCTTCGCGGCTGGTTTTGCATCCACTTCCAAGCGGTCTTCACGCTGTCGTGCATCGAGCGCTTCGGCTCCCAATTAAGCAACTTCTTGGCGCGCGTCGGATCGGCCACCAACGCTGGCGGATCGCCGGGGCGCCGAGGCACGATGGTGTGCGGGACCTTTTTTCCAGTAACGGCTTCGACCGCGCCGATCACTTCCTTAACCGATGAGCCTTTCCCGGTTCCCAGGTTTACCGTGAACGACGGATTCCCCGCTTGCAAATGTTGCAAGGCTTTGACGTGCGCTTCGGCGATATCGACTACGTTCGTGTAATCGCGAATCGGAGTGCCATCCGGGGTGGGGTAATCGACACCGAATACTTTGAGCTCCGGACCAAACCCTCCAGCCGCTTTAAGTGCCAGAGGAATTAAGTGCGGCTCGGGATCGTGGCATTCTCCGATCTCTCCGCTCTCATCTGCGCCCGCGGCGTTGAAGTAGCGCAGGCTGGCGTACTTGATTCCGTAAGCCGTGTCATAGGAATGTAGAGCCTGCTCGAAGAAAAGCTTCGAAACTCCGTATGGGTTCACGGGAAACGCTGGGGTCTCCTCGGTGATGGGCATTTTTTCCGGCGCGCCGTATACCGAACAGGTGGAAGAAAAGATCACATATTTGGTGCCGGCGTCCACGACCGCGTGCAGTAAAGAAAGCCCACCCTCGACATTGTTGCGGAAGTACTTCCGGGGATTGATAACGGATTCACCGACGTAATGGTTGGCCGCGAAGTGCATCACCGCATCGCAGCCCTTGAGCGCGGCCACCAATTTGGCGCTCTCGTGGACATCGGCCACGAGCATCTCAAACCCCTTCGCCAAGTAATCGAAGCCGGTGGAGAGATTGTCGTAAATCAATACGTCGAGACCGGCATTGCGCAACACGCGTGCCGTATGACTTCCGATGTAGCCCGCACCGCCGACCACAAGAATCTTCACGAAACTTCCTCCACTGAGTTATGGACTGGAATCAAAATGAAGCAAAAGACTATCACGAATCATTTAGGAAACACTGTGATGAGCCATTCGGAATGGACCGTTGCAAGAAGGCGAGTGGACACATGAGCAGCCACCCTGAGCGTTGGTTCACGAACGACTTAGCAGCCCGAGCCTTTCTTGCAGGTGTACACGCGGCTGGCCCAAGTGCATCCTGAACCATTCTGTTCGGAGCAGTTGCCGGCCTGATTTCCCTTCATGTATTCGCTGGTCGCCCAGAACGTCAGGTCATCGTTAGGATCGGCAAATACACTCATGAACTCTCCCCAATACGCGTCGGTTTCATCCTGGCCACTGCTGCCACTGTTTTTCAGTACCAGCGAGGGCGAGCCGATCACACCGGTCGGAGATATGGTGAGCAGCAGCGGTGACGCATCGTAATTCATGGCGCTGCCGTAGCCGGTGTTGCCGGTGGCGGTCATTTGAATCGCGATATCGCCGGCGCTATCCATGGCGACACTGGGAACTGTCAAGAAAAAGTGATATGTGTTGTCTTGAATCGTAGCCGCCTGCGCGATTTTTGGATTTGCTCCTGCGGCAATCTTGTAATAACGAATCCCGGCTTGCTGCGTGGATGCATTCACTTCGATGGTGTGAGCGACAGCGAGATACTCGGTGCCGCTGTTGCCGCTCTTGATATAGCGATAGGCCAGCCGATACATCAGTCGATCGCCGACACCGTCGCTATAGCCTCCGTAGGGCTGCGGGATGCACACCGTGTTGAAGGGATGCTGCTCGTTGTAGCAAGCGGGAGTATAAGGTTGGGTCGTAATGAAGGTCGGCGGCGCACCACTCTTGAAACCAGACCATGTCCAAAAAGCCAACTGATTCGAAGTGCACGCCCCGCTGCTGCATTGCTGATTCGTGCCCGGATTGGCGGGATTGACCATGGCGAGAAAATATTCCCCTGCAGTACTCTCGGGAACGGAATTAGTGCCCTCGAAATCAGCCGGGACAAGCGTATGGATCAAGCTGGCGTCCGTGCCACCGGTGCCTCCGACATAGCTTGGAATGTAGGTGTAGCAATGTGGAGGCGTGCCTGCCGCGCCTTCGATCATGTGTAGCTTGTCGAGCTGGCACACTTCGAACCCCACGATATTGACTTCATCCGTAGCTGGGTCTTCGAGATCGAACGCGACGTAGAATCCGTCAGAAAAGGTGCCGTATCGAATGTAATCGGGATAGTAGGTTTGTCCTTCAGCATTCTTCGGAATAGCGGGATTTAGGTTGTAGACATAGACATTCCAATTGTCGTGTCCTGCTGAGCCCTGAAGATTGTTGGCGGGGACGGAGCCACTGGCGGCACTGACTCCAACGCAGAGAAAGTAGGTTCCTGCTGAGGCCGGATTGAAAATATCGCCCACTACAAACACACCATCGAGGCGATCATAGCTGGCAAATGCATCGAGCGAACCGTTGGCGCAATAGGACTTCCCACCGGGCTGAAAGATGGCGTTAAGAGGTTGCGGCGCGGCGCTGGCGTTGGGCTTATGGCTAAAGATGCCATTGCCAGTGGCGCGGTCGAAAGCTTGCACATAGCCGCCCGCGTACTCGAAATACTGGCCGACTCCCTGAGCGTTCGTCGGACCCACGGCACCGTTGGCATCGGGCTGAGGTCGGGGAATGCTGCCGGAGCTGTTGATGCCGGACGCATCCAATCCTTCAAACTGGCCTGACCACGAGCCAGAGGCGGGCGCCGTGGTGCTGAACCCAACCCACGAGGTTCCACCGGGGCAAGTGCTGGTCGGGTCGTTGCCCGCGCACCACGATTCCACGGGTGAAGCAGGAGCCGGACAAGTCCCCGCCGGAGGCACGGCCGAGCAATTGTTCTGTGCCACGGCGAAGCCGCTGCACAGGGCGAGCACCAGAGCCACGCGCTGAACTGTATTGATGTTGTCGCTCACGGCATTTCCCGAATGATATTTAGTTACCGTCATGATTACCCTCTTCCCGCTCTTACTGCGTACTCATAGGAGGCACTCTTCGTGCCAAGGCTGTGCTATCAAAGCTCAGTAAATTGTGGAACTTACAACCTCTGTCAACGCGCTACGGACATTGGTGTGCAACTCTTTGCACTCAAAACAAACTCCCCTCTTAACAACCGGAACCCTTTTTGCATACATAAACCCGACTAGCCCAAGTACAGCCCGCCTGGCTCTTGCTGCCGCATTCACTTGACTGCGTGCCGTTCATATACTGATTGGTTGCCCAAAAGGTCAGATCGTCATTGGGATCGGAGGCCACGCTTACATACTCGCCCCAGTAGCCATCGGTCTCGTCCTGGCCACTGCTGCCGCTGTCTTTGAGCACGGCAACTGGCTGCCCTATCTTCCCGCTCGCGCTGATGGTTATGAAATAAGGCGAAGGGTCGTAGTTCTCTGCGCTTCCATGTGAGGTGTTTCCCGTAACCGTGAACTCAACACCGAGGTCGCCGTTCTTGTCCATCGCGACGCTGGGTACGGAGGTAAACATGTGATATGTCAAATCCTCAATATCGCCTTGCAATACCACCGTTGGATTCGCACTGGCAGCGAACTGGTAATAACGGACACCGGTGCGCCCGGTATTGCTGCTCTCTTCCACCGTCTGACCGACTGCCAAGTATTCGGTTCCGCTCGAACCGTTGGTGATGTAGCGGTATGCGAGGCGATAGAGAAGCCGATCGCCCAGGCTGTCGATGGGGCCGCCATACGGTTCCGGAACACAAACCGTGTTGTAGGGATGAGCCGGATCGTAGCATCCGGGCGTGTACGGCTGCTTCAGTGTAATCAGAGTGGGTCCCGCTCCGGTGGTGAAACCTGTCCAGGTCCAAAACGCCAGCACATCCGAAGTGCACGGTGCGGTCGTGCATTGATCGTTTGTTCCGGGATTGTTGGGATTGACCTGAGCCAGAAAATATTCGCCCGCAGTGTTTGAGGGAACGCCGTTCTCCCCCTCGAAGTCCGCCGGAAGGAGCGTGTGAATCAGACTCGTGTCAGTCCCGCCCACGCCTGTGACATAGGAAGGAATGTAGGTATAGCACTGCGGCGCACCAGCAGCGAGGCCCGCAATCATGTTGGTCTTATCCAATTTGCAAACTTCAAATCCCACGATGTTGTATTTGTTCGGAATATCTTCGAGATCCCACTCCACGTAAAATCCGTCGGACCAGGTTCCATAGCGAAGATAGTCCGGAAAATAAGTGCCCCCTGCGGGATTGCGGGGGATGGCGGGCGTGATGTTGTAAGCGTATACATTCCAGTGACTCGCGCCGCTGCTGCCTTGAAGATTGTTCGCAGGAACTGAGCCAGAAGCCGCACTCACCCCCAGGCATAGGTAGTAGGCTCCCTTGCTTCCGGGGTTAAACAGATTGGCCACGACAAAAACACTGTCGAGGCGGTCATAGCCGGCAATGCCATCGAGCGAAGCCGAAGCACAGTAAGACGCTCCGCCCGGATAAAAAAGTCCCGTAATCGACTGCGGCGCACCACCGCTGTTCGCCTTAGAACTGAAAATTCCGGTTCCT
>Ga0302320_10006836_pt1 | contig 25240 bp, 25 predicted proteins | sample Bog_T0_3_FD_202130 | JGI IMG/M metagenome (GOLD analysis project Ga0302320, IMG submission 202130) | Peat permafrost microbial communities from Stordalen Mire near Abisko, Sweden - Bog_T0_3 | ecosystem: Environmental > Terrestrial > Soil > Wetlands > Peat | place: Sweden: Abisko, Stordalen Mire... | reverse complement strand
GAAAAGGTGGCCCAAAACGATGCGCTGCCGCTGGCAGCCCGAATGAAGAATTTTGTCCCACACCTCGCCAGTTTTTAGCCGTGCCCCGGAATTGACGCCCGCCAATTTTCCGCGCACACTCGTCCGCCATGACTTCGCAGGAACAGGGCTTCCACGATTTCGCCGCGTTCGCCGCCAAACTCAAAGGCGATGAAAAGAGCGAGGCGCAAACGTTCCTGTTCCATTTGCTCGAAGCCTTCAATCACGACTCCAACACGCTGCCGGAAAATTCCACGTTCGAATATCGCGTCCGCTTTCCCGGCCAGAAAACCAAATACGCCGATTTCGTCTGGCCGGCCCGCGTGCTCATCGAAATGAAGTCGCGGGGCGTTAAACTTTCCAAACATTACCAGCAGACGTTTGATTACTGGCTGAACCTCGTGCCGCATCGTCCGCCTTACGTCGTACTGTGCAACTTCGACGAATTCTGGATTTACGATTTCAACACGCAATTGTACGAGCCGCTGGATCGCGTCAAGGTCAGCGAGCTGCCTGCCCGCCATTCCGCGCTCAATTTTCTGTATCCGCGCAAGTCCACCCCCATTTTTGGCAACAACTGGGTGGACGTCACCCGCGAAGCCGCCAACGACGTGGCGCTCGCCTTCAACGAAATGGTGCATCGCGGCGAACCGCGCGAACGCGCCCGCCGCTTCGCCCTGCAATGCGTCGTGTCCATGTTCTCCGAGGACATCGGCCTGCTGCCCGCCGATCTGTTCACCGGCCTGCTGGAGGAATGCCGACGCTCGGACAATCCGGGCGAAACCAGCTACGATTTGATCGGCCAGCTTTTCAAGCAGATGAACGACGCCAAACCCGCGCGCGGCGGCAAGTTCGCCGGCGTGGATTATTTCAACGGCGGACTGTTCGCCAAAGTTGAACCCATCGCGCTGACGCCGCACGAAACCGGCTTGCTGCTCTCGGCGGCGAAGGAGGATTGGAGCAAAGTCCAGCCGGTCATCTTCGGCACGCTCTTTGAAGCCAGCCTTGGCAAAGAGGAACGCCACGCCCTCGGCGCGCATTTCACCTACGAGGCCGACATCCAGAAGATCGTCCGCCCAACCATCGTCCGTCCGTGGGAGGAACGCATCGCTGCGGCCAAAAACGTTTCCGAATCGCTGGAACTGCTCCGCCAGTTGCGCGCCTTTCGCGTGCTCGATCCCGCGTGCGGTAGTGGCAATTTTCTGTTCGTGGCCTACCGCGCGTTGCGTGAGCTGGAACAGAATCTGTTGGTAAAGCTGTTCATGCAGGACAAGCGGCAATTTGAAAAAGTCGGCACCGCCAGCGGCATTTCGCCCCGCCAATTCTTCGGCCTGGACGTGAATGACAACGCCGTGGAAACCGCCAAAGTCACGCTCATGCTCGCGCGGCGCCTGGCCGGCCGCTCGGCGCATGAGTTCTGGGATGCACACGCTGACGTGTTGCCTGGCGCTGATACTCACGCGCTGCAATTCGAGAAAGACCTGCCGCTCGACAATCTGGACGACAATATCGTTTATGCCGACGCACTGTTCACGCCGTGGCCGGAAGCGGATGCCATTATCGGCAATCCACCGTTTCTCGACGCGCGACGCCTGACGATGATTCATGGCGCGGATTATTCAAAACGGATCAAGGCCGCATTTCCCGATGTCCCGGGGCGCGCCGATTTTTGCGTCCATTGGTTCCGGAAGGCGCACGAGATTTTGAAGCCGGGTTGCCGCGCCGGACTTGTCGGCACGAACAGCATTCGTCAAAATTATTCACGCGAAGGCGGGCTGGATTATATCGTTAACCACGGCGGAACAATTGTCGAAGCGGTTTCCTCGCAACCGTGGTCAGGCGAGGCGGCGGTTCACGTTTCGATTGTAAACTGGATAAAAGGAGATTACGCCGGCCCCAAAACCCTTTTCAGATTGACGGGGCAAGATCGCGAAGGCCCTTGGGAAAGCAAATCTGTGCCCCAGATCAACTCCTCGCTCTCATTCACAATCGACGTAGCGAGCGCGAAGCATCTTGAAGCGAATCGCAATCCCAAAAAGTGCTTGGAGGGACAACAGCCTGGCCACACAGGATTTGTAATCAAGACGCCAGAACTCAGCCGGCTAACAAAAGATGATCCCAATTGGCGCGAAGTTGTTTTCCCAATACTAAACGGGGATGATTTTATTGCTGGTCTATTTCAGCACGACCCAAGTTGGTTGATTGATTTTGGCGAGCGTGACATCTTCGCTGCCAAACGACACAAAGGTCTATTTGCACACCTTGAAAAGGTGGTGCTGCCCACATGGAATCACAATGCCGAAGAGGAAAAACGAAAGACAGGCAAGACGCGCGGCGAACACCAAGACCGGCTGCAAACTTGGTGGCTCCTTAAACGCAGGCGCGGCGAACTCATGGAAGGGATAGAAAAATTGTCGCGTTACATCGTTTGCTCCGCCGTGACCAAACGGCAAATCTTCGAGTTCATCTCTTGTGCTGTTCGGCCGAGTAACGCACTCAAGGCGTTTCTTTTTGAGGATGATTATGCTTTTGGAATTATTTCATCCGGCATTCATTGGGCGTGGTTCACAGCCAAATGTTCTACGCTCACCGAGCGTTTCCGGTACACGCCGGACACAGTATTCGACATGTTCCCGTGGCCGCAGTCCCCGGCGATGAAAAGCATCCGCGCCGTGGCCGAAACCGCCCGCGCGTTGCGCACGTTGCGCCGCGAAATCATGGACGCCAATGGCTGGTCGCTGCGCGAGCTTTACAAATCGCTCGAAACGCCTGGCGAAAACAGCCTGCGCACAGCCCACGCCGCGCTCGACACCGCCGTCCGCGCCGCCTACGGCATGAAACCGGATGAGGATATTCTCGCCTTCCTGCTGAAATTAAACCTGGAACTCGCCGAAAAAGAGGCGAAGGGTGAAACCATCACGCCACCCGGCCTGCCATCAGGCTACCTCGACCCGCAAGAACTGGTGACGGCGGATTGCATCCAACCGGCGATAACCTGAACCAAAAAATGACTGCGCGAGGCCCATTGCCGTTTATGAAGTCCATGGAGGACGCTTTGGCAGTGTGCGCGAAAGAGGGTGACAATTTTTATGTGACGGCCTTCATGATTGAATGCTGGCTTGGCCATATCATTTTGGAAGCAGCGGAAGAGTATGCCGGGAAGAAATGCGCCCGAAACCGGAAAATGCAAACGGGACAGGCCTGGCGCGTCTTCATGGAGTTGTTCGGTCATGCCAAGGACGCGGAATTTCCCCACGTGCTGCAAAGCTTTTATCGGTTTGCGGAATACGACGATTCGCAAGCGCGTCTCCTGTGCCGTGCAATCATTCCGCTTTCTTTCGAGCATGAGTGTTTTGGCGATTATGTCGGGCCGAGGACGATGGAAGTCGTCCAGCGGCCTACGGAAGCGGTGAGGCTGGCGCGGCGAAGCGTCGAACGCTGGTGTGACTGGATTGACGCTGTGATCCACTTTGAGACCCACGCTGGATGGCATTTGCAGCCTGTCAAGTTCGACCCGGACCCGGAAAAGCGCGAACTCGCGGTGCTGGGAATCAACCAGCGGAATTATGCAAAGTTGGATGAATTCAGCAAAACTTGGTGGCAATGGCATCACAGCGAAGCCGCCGAGCGTTTCAAGAATTCGCCAAAATGGGGCAACCTGGGCAAAGCCATGGGCACGGACCAAGAGCGGGTTTGGAATTATCCCGACTTGGACATCGCGATCATCACCAACTGGCCGTTGCTGAAAAAGCACAATTGGACCTACCGGGACATGCTGGAGGTTGTAAAGCAGCTCTTGCCGCCTCCGCATCGGTATCCGCTGACAAACGAACCTGTGTTGGCGACCTATTGCCAGAATGTTTTGGGGTTGCGCAAATCCGGGCCCCAAGGGCGCAGCAGCCAGGATGGCAAACCACGCGGCTGGGAAGTGGCCTTGAGGATGTGCCGCAAGACCGCAGAGTCTTCTTAATAAAAAGTCGCTTCAGCTAAGAAGAAATCGAGCAGAGCCATGCCTATAGTGGTGGCATGGTAATGTACTCCGTAAATTCAAGCGCGATTTCGGCCATTGGATATGATGGCTACACGCTGTCCGTTGAGTTCCATAGCGGCAAAATCTATGACCACCCCGGCGTGCCATATTCCGTTTACGCTGGCTTGATGCAGGCCTCTTCCAAAGGGGCGTATTACAACCGTTGCATTCGCGGGAGGTATCGGTGAGCGCGCCCAGTTCCAATCTGGCCAATACCCAGGAACGGCTGCGCGCGATGGTGGCGGAAGCGCGGGAATTGCAATCCGCGGCAGGCGGCTCCGTCACCGACGCCATCGCCGGGTGGCTGGCGGCGCAATATGCCTCGACTGCGCACGAAAAGCTGGCCGGTGCGGACGGCGTTCGCCGCTGGGAAGTCCTGCGCGCGTTCGTGCAGGACTGGAGCCTGCTGCGGCGCGGCGACCATACTGCCGCACGGCTGCAATTGGATTGCGAGGAACTGGAATGGCAGCGAGCGAACGGCAAATTGCAAAAAGAAAAGGAATTTCGGGAATGGATCCAGCGGCCGGAAGTGCGCGAGGAATTCTTGCCGAAAAGCAAAGGCGGAATCACCCCTGAAACCTTGGAGAAAATTGAAAGGGAATTGAACCTGCTATGAATCAACGCCATAAACCGCCGCCACGCCGCCCGAAAAATCCCGCATATCGTCAGGCATTTGAACGCCTGGACGAGGCACTGGAGGAAAACACGTCCTTCGACAATGTTGATAAAAGAAAGTTGCTGCGCCGCGCCCTGTTTGGCGACGTGGAGAAGCATGTGAAAACCAACCCAATCACCCTGCCACAGCCATGAACATGACCCGCAACGGAAAAATCGCGCGCCCGCTGACGCGACATCCGGCTTATCGAGCCGTCTTTGGACGCTTGGACGCAGCCCTGGCGAAGAATTCCGAGACGAATGCCAGTGAGAGAATTGATATGGCGCGCCGCGCCCTGTTCGGCTGTTTGCCCGGCGAGCAGGAAATCCCGAAACAAAATCATGGTTAAGCAAAATAACAGAGGACTTATTTTGTGCCCTTTGCGCCTTTTCGCGGCCATTTCGGGCCATCCGCGTCCATCGGGGTTTATCTGTGGTTAAAAATTTTTAGCTTATGGTTCGAAAAGGAAAAATCGCCCGCCTGCCGCGTGAAATGCGCGATGAATTGAACCGTCGCCTGTCAGAAAGTGAGGACGGCGGTGCATTGTTGCGCTGGCTCAACGACTTGCCCGCCGTCCAGGCAATTCTGGCCAAGGAATTTGGCGGCGCCGCCGTCACCAAGCAAAATCTCTACGAATGGCGCACGGGCGGCTTTGTGGAATGGCAGGCGCGGCAGGAGATGCTGGAGCAAACGCGTGAATTGGCGGCGGACGCCAAGGAACTGACCGAGGTCACGGATGGAAAATTGACGGATCATCTGGCCACGGTGCTCGCGGCGCGCTACGCCGTGGCGCTGTCTGGCTGGGATGGCGAGGCGGATGAAGCTTTTCGCCGCAAACTGCGCGTGTTGCGCGGCCTGTGCCAGGACATCGTGGAATTGCGCCGTGGCGACCACAGCGGAGCGCGGCTGGCAATGGAACAGGAGCGGCTGGGGCGAGAACAGGAGAAGACCGAGACGGAAGTGGTGGAGCATTTTGAGCGCTGGTTGAAAAATCCGGAGGTGCGGGATCTCGTTTGCCAGAATTACATACCCCCCGAGGAACGCCGGCGACGAATGCGCGCCATTTTCGGCATCGAGGCCGAGCCGCCCAAAACACCGGAGGAAACCAACGAGGAAAAGGCGCAGGAAATTCGCAATATTTACGGCTTGCCGCCGAAACCGCAGGAACCACCGGAATCACCGGAACCAAATAATGGGACTGAATTGCCGAAAGATACGGAAACAAACGGCTCTGAATCAGAGCCGGTAAAACCAGGTAAAACCAGGTAAAACCAAATTCCTCATGAACGATGCACTTCCAAACCATCACCCAAAAAATTGTTCAAAAAATAATCTAGGTTGGACAGTCTTTGTCCCACCCCCTTGGTATGCGCAAGCAGGAATTATGGGATTGACGATCCATGAATTTCGACGCCGTCACTGTCCACCGACAGTGGCCAGGCGCGCTGCTGTCGCGAAATGTCCACATTGCGGACACTGCATCCAGCTTAATCCGACTAAATCCGAGTAAATCCGACCATAGAAAAATACACACCATGAAAAAAACGGGTATCTCACGTCTCAGGTTTCAGCCTTTGAACTTTTGTTTCCCGTCCTCCGCCCTCTATCCTCCCCGCACTGGCTTGTCGCGCCAAAGCGCAGCGGCGGCGGATACAGTGGTCCTGTCGTCTCGTGGTGGCAATTGGGACATTGCTGCGCCCGGGACACGGGCGCGCTCCGGGCGCACCTTGAAACCACGCGTTGCCCTGTCAAAAAATCCATTTCCTTTGCCATTTTGTCCATTGCCTCTAAAAGCCGGATGTGCGATTTTTTTGTTTAAACAATACTTCGGCAACTCTAAATGAAAATCACGGACATCAAACTTTACACCATCAAATCGGGCGACACGGGCGCGCGCGGCGCGGCCATGGGCGAGTCCCAATATTGGGGCGGCGGCTGGCAGGCCCAGACGCTTATCTCCAATCCCATGTCCGTTCATCCGAAATACTCCCGCATCCGTTCGCTATGGATGGGCGGCGGGCAGGACCCGTTCGTCATCGAGATTTTCACCGATGAAGGCGTCAGCGGATTTTGCGCGAACTATGGCGGCGGGGCGTTCGCCTGCGGCATCATTGACCAGCATCTTAAGCGGTTTCTGATCGGCCAGGACCCGTTTAACATTGAATTGATCTGGGACCAGATGAACCGTTCAACTCTGCCTTACGGCCTGGGCGGCGCCACCAGCATGGCCATGGCAGGCGTGGACCTCGCATTGTACGATCTCGTCGCGAAGGCGCTGAAACAGCCGGTCTATAAGATCATCGGGGGGCAGACCAAGGAAACCATTCCCTGTTACGTGACGATTCATCCCGACTATGTGGACGCGTGGCGCGACCGGGGATTTCTCGGCGTCAAGATCGCCGCGCCGTGGGGCGTGGAAAGCGGACGCGACGGCATCAAGAAAATGGAAAAGCTCATCGGCAAACTGCGCAGCGACCTCGGCGACGACATGGAAATCATGATTGATTGCTATTTGTCCTGGGATATTGAGTTCGCCACGCGCGTGGCCGAACGCGTCCGCGACTACGATGTGAAATGGTTTGAAGATCCGCTGCAAAACGGCTGGGCCACCGAAAGCAACCGCATTTTACGCGACCGCATTTCGCCCATCCTGCTGGCAACTGGCAACCTCGAGTATCATCCGAAGGCGTTTCACGACATCATCCACCACCACGCCACGGACATTATCCAGCCGGAGATGCAATGGTGCGGCGGATACACTCCCACGCGCTGGATCGCGGCGATGGCCAAGCCTTACGACATGCCGGTCATCCCTCACGGTTCATCCGTGTACAATTATCATTTCGTGATGGCCAACACGAATTCTCCTTATGCCGAATACCTTTCCGTGGGCAAGGGCACGGACATCCAGCCTATCTTCAGCATCCTGGAGGGTGAGCCGCTGCCGGTGAACGGAAGAATTTCCCTCGACCCGAACAAGCCCGGCTTCGGAGTCGAACTCAAGCGCGAGCTGCTGGCGCCTTTCAAGAACTGAAGATGAAGACCGTTCGCATCGGCGTGATTGGCGCGGGTTGGTGGGCGACGTTCGCCCATATTCCAGCGATCAAATCGCATCCGCATGCCGAATTGGTCGCCGTGCAGAGCCGCGAGCGCGCCAAGGCCGAAAAAATCGCCCGCGATTTCGGCGCGAAACACCCTTGCGCGGGCATTGGGGAGATTTTGGCGATCAAGGAACTCGACGCGGTGATCGTGGCTTCGACGCCAAATGTGCATTTCAGCCACGCCAAAGCCGCGCTCGAACGCGGCCTGCACGTTTTGCTGGAAAAGCCGATGACGTTCACCGCTGCCGAGGCGCGCGAACTTGTGGAACTGGCGGCGAAGATGAATTTGCAGCTCGTCATGAGCTGCCCGTGGCACTACACGCGCCACGGCATCGAGGCGAGGCGATTGATCCAGGGCGGCGCTCTCGGCGAAGTCAAAATGATTTCCGTGCTGATGACCAACCCGATTGATGCGCTGCTGCGCGGCATTAACACCTCGCCCACGCACGGCATGGACAATGTTTACGTGGAACCGCGCAAAGGCTCCTATAACGATCCCGCCATCGCCGGCGGCGGACAGATCTACTGCCAGGTTTCGCACGCGGCGGCGTATCTCACGTTTCTTACCGGGCTGCGCCCGGCGGAAGTCTTTGCGCGCTTTGACCGCGACGGTTCGCCCAACGACATTTACAACGCGCTCACCGTCACTTTGGAAAACGGCGCGCTCGTCTCGCTGGCCAGCACGGGAGCCACGCCGCTCGCCGAGCGCAACTATGAAGTCCGCGTTTTCGGCAGCCAGGCCATTTTACAGCTCGAGCTTTGGCGCGGCACGATGACGCTGGTTGACTTTGGCGGCAAACGCACCGAATTCGAACCGCTCGAGGAACCGGAGATTTACCCGGGCCGGTCACCCGCGCTGAATTTCATTGATGTGATTATTGGCCAGGCGGAGAATGGCTCAGCGGGCGAATTGGGCCTGGCCTCGATGGAAATCATTGAGGCCGCGTGCGAATCGGCGCAGACCGGGCGCAACGAAATAATCCGAGCCGTGCGCTCGGGCCGTGCAAAGCCTGTGAAAAAAACTCCGGCTGGCAGAGTTGAAGCCTCAGCTTCCCGCGCATGAGTTTGCCCATCCACCTCGCTGGCATCGCGTGGGATCATAGCCGGGCCTTTCCGCCGCTGGTTGCCACCGCACAGCGCTACGAGGAAACTCATCCGGGTGTCCGCATTCAGTGGCAAAAGCGCACGCTGGATGAATTCGGCCACGCCCCGATTGACGATCTGGCGCAAAAGTTCGACCTCATTGTCATTGACCATCCATGGGCGGGATTCTGCTTTGAGCGCAATTTGGTCCACGATTTGAGATCGCTGGCATCCGCCGGGGCGCTGGCTGAATTGGAACAGGATTCTATCGGCCGTACTTTCCACAGCTATTGCTATGACGGCAAACTGCTGGGCCTGCCGATTGATGCCGCCACGCCGGCGTCAAGCTGGCGACCTGATTTGCTGGAACGCGCCGCTGTCCAGCCCCCGCAAACCTGGGCGGAGGCGGTCATGCTGGCTCAGCGCAGGCTCGCGGTGATTCCCGGTTTCAACGCGGATTTATTTCTGCATTTCTTCATGCTGGTAAAGGCACTCGGCGCGGATCCTTGCGCCGACCGTGAAACTCTTGCGCCGCCTGAAACGATGCGGCAGGCGGCTGAGATGCTCCGCGAACTCACCGCCCCGATGCCGCGCGAAATTTTTGGACTGAATCCGATTCAAATCGCCGAAGGCATGGCGGCGACGGACGATTTTGGATGGAACGCCTTTGCCTACACTTACAATAACTATGCACGGCGCGGTTTTGGGCCCAAGCAGCTCAGGTTCGGCGGTCTGCTTGCACTGAAGCCGGGCGGCGCGCGTTTGCGGAGCGTTCTCGGCGGCACGGGCATCGCCATTTCAATAAATTGCAAGCATGTCCCCGCAGCGCTCGACTACGCGCTATTCACCGCCAATGGCCACACGCAGAAGACAGTTTACCTGTGTGCCGGCGGCCAGCCATCGCATTGCGCGGCCTGGGATGACCCGTTTGCCGATCATCTCGGCGGCGGCTTTTTCAGCGGCACGCGCCAGGCACAGGAGGAAGCGTTTGTCCGGCCGCGATACAGCGGTTATGTCGCGCTCCAGACGGACGGCGGCAACGCATTGCAGGAGTATCTGCGCGACGGACGCAGCCTGGAGACCACCTTGGAAAAGCTCGGCACGCTTTACCGCGAATCGCGGGCGCGCGGTGGAAAAGGTTTTCAAACCAATTGACACCATGAGATTAAAACTGAGTTGCACGGATTTTTCCTTTCCATTGCTGGAGCACGACCGAGCCTTGGCCGTGATCGCGTTGCTGGGTTTTCGCGGCGCGGATATCGGATTGTTTGAGGGCCACGGCCATTTGAAGCCCAGCCTTGAACTGCTGAAACCCGTGCGCAACGGCGCTGCGCTGAAACGGAAACTTGCGGCACACGGCTTGAGTGTCTCGGATATCTTCCTGCAAATTCATGCCGGTTTCGCGGAATTTGCGGTGAACCGCCCCGAGGCAAAACGCCGCCAGTTCGCGCGCGAACAGTTTTTGCTGGCGCTGGAATACGCCAACGCCGCCGGTGCGGAGCACGTCACCATCCTGCCGGGTGTGGCCTTGGAAAAGGAACGGCGCGCAGATTCCGTCTCCCGCAGCGCGGAGGAGCTTGCGTGGCGTACCATCCAGGCAAAAGCTGCAAAGCTGCAACTGGCCATCGAACCGCACGTCGGATCGCTGTTGGACACGCCGGAACGCGCGCTGGATTTGATGAAGCGCGTACCGGGGCTGGGCGTTACTTTGGACTATGCGCATTTTACGCGGGCGGGAATCACCGATGCTCGCATCAAGCCTCTGACAAAGTTTGCCACGCACGCGCACGCGCGCGCGGCGCGGCGCGGAAGATTGCAAAGCTCGCTGAAAGAAAATACCATTGATTTTCCGCGCCTGCTGGCGGCCTTGAATCAAAACCGGTTCGATGGCTGGATAGCCTTGGAATATGTCTGGCTTGACTGGGAGCATTGCAATGAAGTGGATGTGCTTTCGGAAAGTGTCCAGTTGCAGCAGCTATTGGAAACGGCGGCGGCAAAAATCAAATGACCAAAATCTGCGGCATCTACACCCCGAACATCGTCCCGTTCAAGGACGATCATTCGATCAGTGAAGCTGAGCTGCGCCGACTCACAGCCTGGCTCATTGAGAAAGGCGTGGACGGCCTGTATCCCAACGGCAGCACGGGCGAATTTATCCGCTTGAGTTTTGAGGACCGGCTGCGGGTGGTAAAAATCATGGCGGAGGAAAATCGGGGCAGGTTGCCGATTCTCGCGGGGGCGGCGGAACCGAACTCGGACCAGGTGTTGCAGGCGTGCAAATTCTACGCTGACCTCGGCTGCCGCGCGGTGAGCCTGACCGGCCCGTATTACTACAAGGTGTCGCAAGAGAGCATTGAAAAATACTTTCGCGACCTCGCTGCGAAAACGCCGATTGACATACTGCTTTACAACATCCCCCAGTTCTCGAACGAAATCAGCCTGCCGGTGGTGCAACGGCTGGCGCTGGACTGTCCGCGTATCATTGGCATCAAGGATTCGAGCCGGGATTTTCCGCGCTTCTGCACCATGCTGGCGCAGATCAAGCCGCAGCGGCCGGACTTCGTGTGTTTCAGCGGCACGGAAGAGATTTTGTATCCGAGCCTGATGATGGGCGGCGATGGCGGGACGATTGCCAGCTCGGGCGTCATGCCGGAGGTGATCACGAAATTGTATCGCGATTTTCTCGCCGGCAACCACGAGGAATGCCGGCGCGTGCAACTGAAAATTCAGGAACTCATCGCCACAATGTTCGCGGCGGGCAACTTTCCGGAAGGCTTCCGGGCGGCGGTTTCCCTGCGCGGCTTTAATCCCGGCCCGCCGCGTTTTCCGATGAGCGCGGAGGAAATGGCGAATCTGGAGGACGCGAAAGGCAAACTCGCCTGCCTGCTCGGCGAGTGCGGCTATGTGGAAGCGGCACGCGAATGCGAATTGCGCCGTCAGTCTCCGGCGCGCCCGCCCGCGCCTGCGGGGCCGCAGCACGAAGTGGATTCCATCGTCAAAGCCGTCCTGGAGAGGATGCGGAAGTAGCGACAACCCATGCGCGCACTTGGTCTGATCGAGATTCCTGGTTTGAGTGTTGCCGCCATCGTGGCGAACCAAGTGGTGAAGGCGGCGCGCATTTCGATTCTGGGCATGGAAGCGACGGGCAACGAAAATATTTTGATCCGCATCAGCGGCGGGATTTCGGACGTTGCAGCCGCGCTGGTCAAAGCTGACGCGATGGCAGCGCGCCTCCAGAGTTCCATCGTGACCCATTGCATCGCCCGGCCGGAGGAGGCAATGCAGGCCATGGTTCATTTCCCCAACACCCAGAATCCGCTCTACGGCGGACGCGACCAGTTATTAGCAAGCGACTTTCCCAAACCTGAAAATGAAAATATGAATGACAAACAAGAAGCCCTGGGCATCCTTGAAACTCAAGGACTTACGGCCATTCTGGAGGCCACGGACGCGATGCTCAAAGCGGCGAACGTCGCCCTGGTCGGCAAGGAGAAAATCGGTGCGGCCTATGTCACCGTTATCGTGCGGGGCGATGTGGCGGCGGTAGCTGCGGCGGTGGAGGCTGGCGCCAAAGCAGTCGGCACGCTGGGAAAATTGATCGCGGCGCACGTTATCGCCCGGCCACACGAGGATTTGCTTGCACTGCTTCCAAAATAGCGGAGAGCCTCCCCTCCCGAACGGTCAGTGGCCGCGTTGAATGCGGGTATCCAGCCCCCATTGGCGGGCATAGAACAACAGGCCACGATCGTTGTGGACGCCGATCTTTTGCCTGAGGCGCTTGCGATGGACTTCAATGGTGGCGGCTGAAATACCCAAGGCCAATCCGATGCGTTTGTCATCCCAGCCGGCTACCACGCCGCGCAGGACTTCTTGTTCGCGCTCGCTTAAAATCTTCTGGAAAGCTTCAGGTCGGGCCAGCCATTCCTGCCTGACTTGTGAAAAGGTGGGGCCAAAGAACGTGTTGCCGCGGGCGACGGCGCGGACCGCTTCAACCAGCAATTCAGGCCCCTGCATCTTGTCCACATAGCCGTGGGCGCCGCATTGCAAGACGCCCCAGATGGTGTAGGCATCCGTGAGTCCAGACATGGAAAGGAGGCGCATCCGCGGATACTCGCCTGCCAGGCGCTGGATCAACTTCAAACCGTCCACCTTTGGTAGTTCAATGTCCACCAAGGCCAGATCGGGCTGTGTGGTTTGGCACAGTTGCCAGCCTGCTTCGCCATCGGCGGCGCACCCGACCACGGTTAGATCGCGGAATCGTGTGAGTAAATCGACCAACATCCTGGACAGCAGGAGTTCATCTTCCACAATGGCAATGCGGGTTTTTTTCTGGTTGGTGGCCCGGATCGGGCCGCGAGCGGAACGTTTTTTCATCAAAATTTCAGGCGGTGATTTTAACACACAAGGCAAATAATTACCAGATAGCAGGTAACGCCCTAGCCCAACATTGCTTTTTGCAAGGCCAAAAATGGGTAGTTTCGGCGCTCCAATACGCAGGCGTCGGATCCCATAGTGGGCACCATGAGAAAAATGTCTCACTACAGGTGCACCTGGATGATGCTCTGCCTGCTGGCCGCGCCCGTTTCGCGCGCGGTCATCCTGTTTGGCAGCGGTGATCCCGCCTACAACACCACGCCGCCAACCGGCGCGCTGGCCGGCAGCGGCTGGCAGTACGAGGGGCAATGGGATGGTTTTCTGGGCACCGCCATCGCGCCGCATTATTTCCTGGCCGCACAGCACATAGGCGGGTCCGTGGGCGACACCTTCACTTTTAACGGGTCCAATTACATCACGACAGCGTATTGGAACGACCCAGGCAGCGATCTGCGCCTCTGGCAAGTCAGCGGCACGCTTCCCACTTATGCGCCGCTATGTTCCACCAGCGATGAGCAGGGTGAACCCATGGTGGTGATTGGGCGCGGCACACAGCGGGACGCCCCGGTGGCAGTGGCGGGGACGCCATTAGGCACAACCAATTTGGCCGGCTGGCAAGACGGCCCGGCAGACGGGGTGATGCGGTGGGGAATAAACCAGGTCAGTGACACCGATGGCTGGCTTCTGAGCGTCGCTTTCACGGGGACGCTGGGTCCCAATGAGGGGTTTATTTCTGGCGGCGATTCGTCGGGGGCGATTTTCATTCAGGATAGCACGGGCACTTGGACACTGGCGGGTATCAATTATGGCATTGACGGCCCGTTCGCGACCAGCGCCACTGGTTCCCGGTTCAACGGCGCGATTTTCAATGAGGACGGACTCTACGTTTGTGGCTGGCTGGAACCGCAAGACGGGGTGGCGCGGCCCGCGCATTTCTACGCCTCGCGCGTCTCGTCGGAGTTGGCTTGGATTCAGAGCATCGTGGGCATTGTGCCGCCAGCATCCTCCAACTCCCAGACGCCCGCATTGCCGCCGTTGCTCAACCTCCACTGCGCGGGAGGCTATCTGATCGTGTCGTATCCAACCAACACCATTGGATTCACCCTTCAATCCAGCCAACTGTTCGGAAGCGGCGCCGCTTGGCAGGCGGTCACCAATTCGGCAACCCTTAATGGCAGCAATTGGAATGTCGCCCTGCCAGACACCGGCGGGAGCGCCTTTTTCCGTCTCCAGTCCACAAACTAAGCGCCATTTCCCATTCATTAATTTGAATAAAGTCATTCAGCCAAATAGGCGGTTATTCACATATAGTTAGGCGTTAGCTTTAGTTCGCCTAAATCCTAATAGGCAATTATTTATTTGCTGGCAGGAGTTAGCTTTAGAATGAATAATTTACTTGCAAGGACGCGGTTGCGAACGCATGGCTGCATGAGTTTTGCAGGGGTTCGATAGCAGCGGAGGAATGGCAGCGTCCACTTCACAATATACTAAAATGCAACAGGTTGCACGCCATCCATCCTTGGCCAGGCATCATTCCAGTTTGCTTTTTCCAATGCAAGGTGGCCGCCTATGGAGGCGACAACCGCGTTGGTCTGGGATACTGGTTGTTGATTTTCAGTTTAATTTGTCAGGTGGCTGCTAAAAAAACCAAAAAAAAGCTTGCAAGTAATGCATTAGAATGTAAACTGGTGAGTGTTCGTAAATGTTGTGAGCATGAACAACGACGTAAAAGGTGTAAATGATTATGAAATCTTTAGGAGTGCGGATATATTGCAATCGAAACGGGCTCGCCTTGGCGGCTGGCGTGGTGGCGGTTTCAGGCCTTACCACAAACGCTGAATTGGTTTACGGCGTGAGTGATCAATTGGGCGAACTGGTTTCTTTCGACAGCGCCACGCCCGGAACCCTTCTCACTGCCCACGCCCTCACCGGCATGGTGTCGGGCGAGCAGATTCGGGGAATTGATGTTGTCGGTAGCACCCTCTACGGGTTGGGTGACCAGAATCATCTCTATACCATCAATCCCGCCACCGGTGCCGTCACGATGGTGGGCGCAGGATTCACGCCGGTCTTGAACGGCGTTGATTTTGGCTTTACTACTGGAAGCAGCGCGCTTTATGTGTCCAGCGATTTGGGTCAAAACCTGACAATCAATCCGACGACCGGCGCGGCCACGGCGGGGCCCAACTACACTGGGATGCCCATTGATGCCATGGCTTACAACTACCTTAACGGCGATTTTTACGGCATCAGCGCGGATAACCAAGACCTGTACTTTATGAATCCGGCCACGGGACTCACAAGCCTGATTGGCCCAACGGGCGTCAATTTTGTTGACCGGATTGGTTTTGACATCTCCGATAACACCGACATAGCGTATTTTGCAGGTACGGTTGGCGGGCAGACCGAGTTTTTCACCGACAACTTGACCACCGGTGGGCTGACTTTGGTAGGGGACGTTGGCACTCCGGGAGAATTTTCGTCCGGGCTGGACAGCATTGCCGTTGCCAACATTGTCGTGACTCCGGAACCGAGTTCGCTGGCTTTGGTGGCGACCGGCGGCGGGACCTTGCTCCTGCTGATGCGCCGCAAGAAATAGCAGGAATTGTGCATTCAGGGTTTTCTCAAGCGCCGCAACATTGTTCGAGCCATTTCGTTCTTGGAAATCCAGGAATCTTTGAGCTGATAAGAACACCGCTCATTTGTGGCTCCGGCTTGGTGCGGCATCGATGGCCGGTGCAGCCTGCTGGGCTTGTTTGAAAATTTGTTGAACCCGACATGGTTGGACCTAAGCCTTCCATTATACCGTTGAGTTACCCCCCCGGCATATCCAATTTCGGAATCCGGATTTCGCACTTCTTTTGGATTTCGGGGATTCGGATTCCGGGCTTACTTCTTTCCCGCCAGCCGTTCGACGGGGAAATTCTCGAACGCGCCCAGGTCTTTCCATTTCGTGGCCACATTGACTTGCCGCCCCTGCGGGTCAATGACGGTGCAGCCGTCGTCGGTGACGCGAAGGTTGAGTTTCTCCATGGCACACAAGCCCTGCCGCTGGGCGAGATAGACAGCCACGGGGTCGAATAGCGTGGTGCTATGTTGGTCGGCGAGGTTCACTTTCGACGCATCGTCGGCAGCTAGCCAGACGAGGTAATTGGCGATGATGTCGGCTGCGTTGCGGTCGGTCGCGTTGCGGACACGCTTGCATTTGTCGCCGGTCAGGACCACCAGACTGCAAGTGTCGAGCGGGGTGAAAGTGATGTCCCACGGAGCCGCGAACACCGCCTGCAGTGCTTTGGGGTCGCTTGACGTTCCATTCCGCGCAGGGTTGCTTGGCACCGCCATGGCCCAGGTACACGCTGCCGTCCATGCCCACGAAACGCGCGTGTTGCGCTATGCGCGGCTCAAGTTTTAACGCGGCGGCAATGTTGGGCACGGGGCCGATGCAGATCAACGTGACGGGCTGCGGCGAATGCATGATCGTGTCAATCATGGCTTGCACGCCGTTGGTGAGAACCTTGCCTGGATACGATTTCAAACCATAATCCGCAAGCCTTTCTGCCTGCCGTCCGTCGCCTTGCGGGCTGATGTCGAGGCCCACACCCACGGCCACCTCGCGGCGCTCGACTCCCGCGAGCAGCTTGGCGAGCAGCCGCGCGCGATAATGCGCCCGGCCGTAATCGCCGACGGCCAGTTTCAAGTCCAGTTCCGGCGATTTGAGCAGCAGACCCAGCGCCCAAGTGTCGTCCATGTCGTCGCCTATGTCCGTGTCGAGGATGACGGGGACGGGCTCAGCACGAGGCCCCGTATCCCGCCATTCGTAGGACCAATTGAACGCCGCTACAGCGGCACTATCTCGTTTCGGCTCCGCGTTATTCAAAACGCCTTGGGGGTCGGCTGAACTGGCGCGATGGCCTTGGCCGAGCAGGTTTGAGGTCATGTGGAAACACCAACCTGACGTTTCCCTGTTTCTCGGTGATGTTTTTCAACGCGGTGCCGAACCCCCGTTTGTCAGCGCCCGTGACTCCGTCGAACAGCTTGCCGTAACGGTTCGGATCGCCTTCGACGTCCTGGTCAGACCAGCGCCTCCACCAGACCTCGGTGATGTTTACCGGGGCTTTGTCCGCGATGGGTTTATACTGCGAATTACAGGGTTTTCTGATCGCCCTCGGATTGTTCCCGATGTCCCCACAAGCCGGATAGATGTGGACTGCATAACCGATATTTGTGCCGGCGACCGGCTTGCTGGCAAAACCCTTGCAATTGCTCTGCCAGCCAAGGCCGGGAATCCAGATGATGTTGTCGGCCCCGTGGTTGCGAATAACCTCTACTACGGGTTGCAACCACCTTATGAGCGCATCGCTATACTTCTGTCCGTCCAGGCCCCAGGAACCATCCGCAGCCTGCGCGTGCACCGGTTCATCGCACAATTCAAACTGCAGATTGGCCTTGCTCCTCAAGGCGGGGTGCGACGAAAAATAGTTCCAGACCTGGATCATTTTTGCCTGCAACTCCGGCGTGGTGGCAGCAGAATCACATAGACGCCGTGTTGCCCGCAATAGTCGGTGAACGGAACCAGGACGTTGTCGGTCCATTGTTTCAGTCCGGCCAGATTTTGCCTCGTTGAGATGCGCTCATGGCGGGTAGTTAAACAAATGGAGACTGGACACGCGAAGAGAATTCAAGGGAATTTATGTGCAATCGAGAACCTCACCCCAGCCGCCGGACAGAATCCGGCGCCAGCATCCCTCAACCCCTTCTATCGCGATGTCGGTCCCATCTCAAATTCCAAAACTTTGGCCTTGAACAAGTCAGTAAGCCGGTGGCGGGATTGAACACGTTCCGGTAATTTTGGGAAGGCTTCATGAAAAATTGGTAGTCGCTGTCCTTGCCGAGGTCTTTGGCCACCTGCGCCGCGCAGAAATCCTCGAACGCGTCCTCCATGGTGCAGGAAACCGATTCGGCGGTTTCATCAGCGGGGATGTATCCCCGCGTTTTGTAATGCGTGAGTCCCGCGCGCGCTTCGCAGGCGGTCCATTCGGCGCGATCCGCCCAGCGCTTATGTTCATCGCCGTTGGGCGGCGTCATGGCGTCCTTGTAAATCGCGGCCCAGGCTTGCTGCAAATCATAGTCGCGGAACCCTTTCACAAACGCGTCAGCGATGATGGCATCGGCGGGCGTGCCAATCATGATCAGCCCGGCAGCCTTGGCGAAGGCAATAATGATACAAGTACTTAATTGGAGCGAAAGCCTTGTAGGATTAGATCGAAACACCTCTGTTCCACTTAGCCCGCACATGCGACCGGCGTAGTATATCTCTGCCGAGTTACCATCAAGTGGGGCTGACCCGCTTTTCGGCCTGCGTTGTCGCGTTTTCCGGTATCATAAAGCATTCTTGTTGCCCTATATGCAGCTTTTTTAAACGTGACGGAGGACTTTATTCCGCCTTCATTTCCTCTTCGCAGGTTGCAACCATGCCACGTTCGGCCAGGCCAAGGAAACCGGTAAATAACTAGTCAATAAAAATAAACTTGCATCCCCCGCGGTGATTCTTATCATTTAAGCACCATGAGTACAATACTTGACCTAACATCGGCACAATTGAAACAAGCGGCTGACATCAAAGACCAGATCGAAGCCTTAAAACAGGAACTGAATGCCTTGCTCGGCGCCGAGGCCGCGCCCGTGGCTGCCTCCTTTGCGGCGCCAGTGCGAAAAGTTGGCAGACCCCCTAAGCAAGGCGGAATGAGCGCTGCGGGCAAGGCCCGGATTGCGGCGGCGCAGAAACTGCGCTGGGCCAATATCAAGGCCGCCAAGGCCGGAGAAAGCCCGGTTGTAACTGAGACTCCAGCCAAGAAGCGCAAGATGAGCACGGCTGGCAGGGCGAGCATCATTGCGGCGCAGAAACAGCGCTGGGCCAAAATCAATGGCGGAACCAAAGCCGAGGCCGCCAAGCCCGCCAAGAAGAAGCGGACCATGAGTGCCGCAGGCAGAGCCGCCATTGCCGCTGCCGCGCGGGCCAGGTGGGCCAAGGCAAGAGCCGCCGGCAAGTCATCCCTGTAATTGGATTTCATCGCGTTGCGACAAGCCGCGTGCAAGCACGCGGCTTGCTTTCTGGTGATTACGCGCCAAGTTCAATCGATTGTTTCCGGCTCCGCCAGCTGCCGCACTTGGCCAAGCTGTTTGATCAACGCGCAGACCAGCGCAAACGCCGTAATCGGCAAAGCGGAATAGATGATAAAGACCGGGGTGAACGATCCGATCGTCACTGTCCGACCTATCAACAGCATGGTGATTGCGCTGACGAATGAACCCATCGCGCCGCCGAAGCCCGCCACCGAACCGACCACGTGTTTTTCAAACACTTCCGCCGGCAGGGTCATGTTGCCCCAAGCCGCGTGAAAAAACATGGCCACGGTGGTGCAGGCAATCGCCGCCGCCGGAGTCGGCACGCGCGTGATCAACACGAAGCAGGTCGGAATCATGAGCGATGAAATCAGCATCATGGTTTTGCGGGCGCAGTTGAGCGACCATCCGTGCCTTGTCAAATAGCCGGGAATCGCGCCGCCGGTCAAGTTGCCGAGGGCCAGCCCGACATAGGGGATCCAATAATACTTGCCGATGGCCGCGAGATCGAAACCGCGCTCCTGCTGCAAGAATTTGGGCATCCAAAAAGCAAAAAAATAGGAGATGGGGTCCGTCAGCACTCGTGCCAGAATGCAGCCCCACGCCTCGCGGGTCTTGAGAATTGCCAGAATGGATGCCGCTTTGGACGAGGTTCGCGCCGGTTGATTGTCCTCGATGAGACGAACTTCCTCCACCGTGACCCAGGGATGCGCTTGCGGAACCCGATAAAACCAGAGCCAGAATATCACGAAGAGAATGCCCAACCCTGCGCCCACGAGGAAGGTGTAGCGCCAGCCGAAATGCAGGGTCACCCACGCCACCATCGGCGCGGCAAAAGCCGCCCCAATCGCGGTGCCGGAATTGAAAATGCCAACAGCCAGCGCCCGCTCCCGCATGGGAAACCACTCCGACACCGCCTTGACACCCGCCGGAAAATTGGCCGGCTCTGTCGCGCCAAGAAAGAAACGGCAGACCGCAAATTGCCCGACCGTGCGCGCAAACATGTGCATCACGTCCACCACCGACCAGCCCGCGACAAATATCGCGAGGCTGCGGCGCGTGCCGAGATAATCCACCAGCCGCCCGCTCACGGCATACATGATCGTGTAGCTCGTCAGAAAGGCGGCGAGCACGCAGGAATACTGGTTGGTGGTGATGCCCAGTTCCTTTTCCAGCGTGTGCGCCAGCAACGCCAGCGTCTGCCGGTCCATGTAGTTGAGCGCCGTTGTCAGGCAGATCAAACCGGCGATATACCATCTTAGGCCCCTGATTTTCATTTCGTCCGCGTCAGCGCTTTCATCCGCGGTTTATTTTCCACCAACTCATGGTCCCTTGCGATACTTTTCAGAAATAAACCAACACCCGTAGCGGCGCCTCAGTAGGGCGCAGCCACCTAAACGCCAAAGAAACTTGAGTCTCCGCAGGTCGGCCGCTACGGACGAATGATTGGAATTTCGCGCTCGCCTTGGCCGTCAATTTTGGTGATGCTTGGTCACCGATGCAGATCAGCCTTTTCGACATCCAAGTCAATGGTTTTAACAGAGTGGATTTTCAACAGCCCGGTTTGTCCGCCGCGGAATTGCGGCGGGCGGTGGATGCGCTGGCGGCCCGTCAAACCCTGCGCTTTTTCCCCACTCTGATCACTGACGACCCCGGCGTACTCTGCGAAAAATTCAATAATTTTGAGCGCCTTCGTGCGGCGGACGAAGTGATGGCGTCGGCCATCGCCGGTTACCATTTGGAAGGCCCCTGGCTTTCGCCGGCACCGGGCTATCACGGCGCGCATGATCCGCGCCACATCCGGCCGCCGGAGATTCGCGCCTTCGAGCGCTTGCAGTCGGCTGCGGGCGGGAATATTCGGTTGGTCACGCTGGCGCCGGAACTGCCCGGTAGCCCTGAGTTTATCCGCGCGGTCATTAGCCTGGGAGCGGAGGTTTCGCTGGGGCATACGCAGGCTTCGGAAACGGAAATCAGCGCCGCCATCCAGGCGGGCGCCCGGTTTTGCACCCATTTGGGCAATGGCGTGCCTGCGGAACTGCACCGGCATGAAAATGTCATGCAACGGCTCCTGGCCCGCGACGAATTGGTTGCCTTCTTCATTCCCGATGGCATCCATCTGCCGCCTGGCGTTTTGAAGAACTTTTTCCGGGCCAAGCCCGAAGGCAGGGCGCTGTTCACCACTGATTGCATGGCGGGGGCAGGGGCGCCTCCCGGTCTCTATTCGCTGGGCAAGCTGAGTCTGGAAGTGGGTGACGACCGGGTGGTTCGTCAGCCGGGTCGGGCGAACTTTGCCGGCTCCGCCCTGTGTGCCGACGAGGGTGTCGAGAATATCCAGCACTGGCTGGGTTTGAATGCCGCCGCGGCCCGGAGTCTCTTTTCCACCGCTATCGCGGAGTTTTTCAAAATCGAACTGCCGCTAATTTCCGAATCTGTGTGAGAAACTCCTTGAAACAAAGCGCGTCCTCATCCGCATTCTAGCTAAATCACATCATGGAAAACCCAAAATCCTTCAACGTTGACCAGCTTCAGGTAAAAGTCTTTCCGGACCGCAACCGCATGGGAACTGCCGCCGCCTACGAAGCGGCACGGATATTACGCGAAGCCATCCAGAAACAGGGCTCCGCCCGCCTCATTGTCGCCAGCGCGCCTTCGCAAAATGAATTGCTCGCCGGCCTCGTTGCCGCGCCCGGCATTGACTGGGGACGGGTCGCTGTCTTTCACATGGATGAATATGTTGGATTGACCGAAGCTCACCCGGCTGCCTTCCGCTTTTATCAACAGCGGCATTTGCTCGCCCACGTGACTCCCGCAGTCTTTCACGGCATCCGCGGCGAGGCCTCGGATCCGGAGGCGGAGTGTGTTCGGTACTCCGGCCTGCTCGCGCAAGCCCCAATTGATCTCGTCTGCCTGGGCATCGGTGAGAATGGCCACATCGCTTTTAACGACCCGCGCGCGGCCGATTTTGCCGATCCACTTAAAATCAAATTGGTGGTGCTCGACGAGATTTGCCGGCAACAGCAGGTAAACGATGGTTGTTTCCCTTACGTCGATGCTGTGCCGCGGCGGGCCATGACCCTCACCTGTCCGGCCCTGATGTCTGGGCAGACACTCGTCTGCGTGGTGCCTGGGCCGCGCAAAGCAGCGGCGGTGGCGTCAGCGCTGCGGGGGAACATTTCGACCGCCTGTCCCGCCAGCATTCTACGCACCCATCCTTCCGCCACCCTGTTCGTGGACGAAGCTGCCGCCCGGGCTTTGTAGGAGCCGATGTAAGGAGGCGTTTCCTTCGACCTTTTTCGCCTCCCCCCAGTTTGTCTCCCCGGTGTCTATAATTTGAGTCAACTCGCTCCGTAAAAATTGATGGTTATCAGATTGCTTTTTGCGGGGCGTTTGGGCAAACTTCCCGACCTTTATCGCAAAACGATCATGAAAAAATTATCTATCACACTGTTTTGTCTCAGTCTGGCCGCGCCTTTGTTTGCGGACGGAACCAACCAACTGACCGACGAGAAATCCCGCGTCAGCTATTCCATAGGCATGAGCATCGGGCACAACTTTAAACGAGGAGGATTGGATGCGGAAACTATTGACGTGGACACGGTAGCCCGCGCCATCAAGGATGTGTTGAACGGCGGCTCCGAATTGATGACGGATGCCGAAGTGAATGACACCATGCGAAAGTTTCAGACGGATTTGCGCGCCCGGGTGCTGTCGAAGAACAAGGCCCAAGGCGATGCGTTCCTCACCACGAACAAACTGGTTTCCGGCATCAAACTGTTGAATGTATCGCTGCCCACCGGCCAGTCCGGAGAACTGCAGTATCTCGTGATCACCAATGGCACTGGCCCGGTGCCCAAAGCCACTGACAAGGTCTCCGTCAATTATCGCGGCACCTTGTTGGACGGCACTGAGTTCGACAGCTCATACAAGCGCGGCCGGCCGGGTTCTTTCGCAGTCAATGGGGTCATCCCCGGCTGGAGCCAGGCGCTGCAAAAAATGCCCGTCGGCTCGAAATGGAAGCTCTTCATTCCCTCCGAACTCGGCTACGGCGAGCGCGGCACACAGGGCATCGCGCCGAATTCCACTTTGATTTTTGACGTGGAACTGCTGGGGATCGAAGCCGCCCCGCCGCCTCCGCCGCCCGCCGCGCCCCTGACCAGCGACATCATCAAGGTGCCGAGCAAAGCTGAGCTGGACAAAGGCGCGAAAATCGAAGTCATCAAGTCCGAAGATCTGCCCAAAGTTCAGCAGCAACAGCAGCAGCTGCAGACCAACAAATAAAACAAAGTCTGCCGAAGTGGTGCAGACCTCTCCCGATTCATCATCGGGATGGCGCAGGTTGACAACTTGCGGCGCGCACCTGCCGGCTGTCGGTCGAAAATTTCCCGATTCAGAATCGAGATCCATCGGCGCTAAGAATCAAGTCGTGCCGATCGGCATGGCCAAATTTGAACACCCAGCGACATTGCATTGTCTGTTGGAGGTAGGAATATGGAACTGAACAGAAGCTTGATCGGGGTTTCCGCCGCGGTGCTGGTCTTCGCGTCCGGCATCGTTGCCGCGCGTTTTGTTGCGCGCGGGGCGGAGGGCAGCCCTCGCATCCACGTGGACAGCACCCCCATCAATCGCGATCCGCAGAGCGGCAACAGCTATGCGCCCGTCATCAAAAGAGTCGCGCCCAGCGTCGTCAACATTTACTCGTCGCGAATCGTCAAGCAGCGTTTTTACAATCCCTGGGCGCAGTTTTTTGGCGGTCAGGACGAAGGCCGCGAAGTCACGAGCCGCGACAACTGGCTTGGTTCGGGCATTGTTGTCTCCCCGGATGGCTATATATTGACGGCCAATCATGTGGTCGAGGGAGCCGATGAAATCAAAGTGGGCTTCAAGAATGACGCGACGATTTATTCCGCCAAAGTCATCGGTCTGGACCCGCCGACGGACGTGGCCATTCTGAAAATTGACGCGAAAAATCTGCCCGCCGTCACCCTTGGCGACAGCGACCAGCTCGAAGTGGGGGATGTGGTGCTGGCGGTCGGCAATCCGTTCGGCATAGGACAAACTGTCACGCGAGGGATTATCAGCGCGCTTGGCCGCAGCCTCACCGATCCCAGCGAACGGCAGTATCAAGATTTCATCCAGACGGACGCGGCCATCAACCAGGGTAATTCCGGGGGCGCGCTCGTGGACGCCGAAGGCCGGCTCATCGGCATCAACGACGCCATGATCAGCCCCAGCGGCACCAGCGCGGGCATCGGTTTGGCGGTGCCGGTCAACATGGCGCGAAATGTCATGGAGGGGTTCCTCACCGGGGGCAAAGTGGCCCGCGGCTACCTGGGGGTGGATTCGCAGGATATTGACTCGGGATTGGCCAGGGGATTCGGCGCTCCGAATGCGGATGGTGCGCTGGTCACACTGGTGGCGCCCGGTTCGCCCGCGGCCAAAGGCGGACTGCTCTCCGGCGATGTGATTGTCGCGATCAATGACAAGCTGATTTCCAGCGCGGACAGCCTCCGCGTGGTGGTTTCAGAGGTGCCTCCTGGTTCCCGGGCCACTGTGAAAATCTATCGCGACGGCGCTCCAAAAACGCTGGTGGTCAAGTTGGGCGAGCGGTCTGATGTTGCCTTGGAGTCGGCCAGGCCGGGCGATAACCACGACCAACCGCCCAAAGCCGACGCGCTGGACGGCGTGGAGGTTCAGGATTTGGAATCCGAACTGCGCCTGGAATTGCGCGCACCGGAAAGTGTGGTCGGCGCTTTTGTCACGCGAGTGGACCGGGCCTCAAATTCTTATGAAGCGGGCCTGCGCCATGGCGACATCATCATCGAAATCAACCACGAACCGGTGGCCAATGCCGAGGAT
>Ga0302320_10006835_pt1 | contig 25241 bp, 19 predicted proteins | sample Bog_T0_3_FD_202130 | JGI IMG/M metagenome (GOLD analysis project Ga0302320, IMG submission 202130) | Peat permafrost microbial communities from Stordalen Mire near Abisko, Sweden - Bog_T0_3 | ecosystem: Environmental > Terrestrial > Soil > Wetlands > Peat | place: Sweden: Abisko, Stordalen Mire... | reverse complement strand
TCGGCGGCGGCGTGGTGGGCACCAACGCGGCGAAGATTGCGCTGGGCTTTGGCGCGAAGGTCACGCTGGTTGATGTGAGCATGAACCGGCTGCGCGAACTCGACGACATTTTTGGCGGGCGGCTTTACACGCTGGCTTCGAACAGCTACAACCTCGCCCAGGTCACCCGCGAGGCTGACCTGGTGATCGGCGGCGTGCTCATTCCCGGCGCTACTGCGCCCAAGATCGTGACCAAAGCCATGGTGGCGCAGATGAAGAAGGGCGCGGTGATTGTGGACGTGGCTATCGACCAGGGTGGCTGCGTGGAGACGGCGCGGCCTACCTCGCACTCCAATCCCAGCTACAAAGTCGATGGCGTGGTGCACTATTGCGTGACCAACATGCCGGGCGCGGTGCCACATACCTCCACGCTGGCGCTCACCAATTCCACGTTCCCGTATCTGCTGCGCATCGCCAACCTGGGCGCGCGCGCGGCGCTCAAGCAGGACGCGGGATTTGCCGAAGGCCTGAATACCTGGGAGGGCGTGCTCACGCATCGCGGTGTGGCCGAGAGCCAGCAGCGCGCGTGGACGGCGCCGGCTAGCGTGATCGCTGACTGAGCTGGATTCGATGTGTGATCCACGATGTGCAATCGGCCCTCAACGCGCATTTGGTGCTCAACGCGCGCTGGGGGCCGAAGCGTGTCAGAAGGACTTTGCACCCGTTACTGGCTGGCCGCGGCCAGGTTGGCAGACAGCGCGTCGAAGTGGGTCGCGTCGTGCATGGCATCGAGCAAATCCTGCGAAGTCCCATCGTAGTCCTCGTCGAGCGACCACATGAATGTGCCTCCCATGCCCAGCACCCAGTCGGAATAGAAGACGCGCGTATAGGTGGACAGCGGGTCGTCGTACGTAATGTATCCGGGGGAGCCATCTGCCCTGAGCAGGTAAGGAACCAGGGCAACCGGATCGCGATAACTCACCCAGGCTTTCCCGCTGAGCTTTTTCTTGACCTGCGGCCCGTAGCTCACCGTCTTCACCGTGCCGTTACAGTCTCCATCCTTGGTGGTGGCGGAGTTGGGGCAGGTGCCAAAGAGCGCACTCACGTTGGTGTAATTGTAGCCGTAAAACGGAGTGCCCTGGTTGAGCTGGGATGCGGGCACTTCCGCCATAAAGATGGCTGCTGATTGCTGATCGCTGCCGCCGGGTTCGCATTCTGATGGATTTGGATCGGCCGGGTCCCAGAAGATGGGCGAATTGAGTTGGCCGTCGGCCGTCCACGGCCCGGCGCAGTCGTAGGTCATGATGTTGAACCAGTCGATGACGTTCTTGAGGGTTGCCGCACCGTACTGGGACGCGCTCCAGGGAGCGGCATCCACCGAGAGCATGTACCGCGGGGAAGGAAAACTGCCGCGAAACGCAGTTTCCAGGGTGAACAGGAAAGCGGTGTCGGCAGCGCTTCCGGGATACTCCCAGTCCAGGTCGAGTCCGTCATAGCCGTAGGTGGTTTCGAAAGTCTTGAGATTTGCGACCAGCGTTGGAACGGCGCTGGGATTGGCTTCGAGACCGGTGACATCGCCGCCAATCAGCAGCAGGACCTTTGCGCCGGCCGCGTGCGCGCTGGGGATGAGCGTGGGTTCGATGAACTGGTCGGGCACCTGCAGGTTGCCGTCGGCGTCAAAGCCAACACCGGAGTGGATAATGTCTGTGATCTTGCCGTAAGGGATCTGTGCGGCGGTGTAGGTGTACGGCGCGGCGAGAAATTTGCTGCCGGAATCGTAATCGGCGACCAGACGTTTGACGGGCAGTGAAGAAGTGCCTGCGGCGCTCGTAACCTGCGCCTGCGTGTACATCAAAGGAAACGAGAGCGCAAGGGCGAGAGCGATGCGAGAAAAAGCTGGGTTTGCCAAGAGTCCTCCTCGTAAAAGGCGCGTTGTTAGTGGCAGGAAAGGCTGAACGCTTTGTGAGCCAGAATGATCGGCCTCAAGGGAATGGATTGTCAAGGCGCTCCCGGTGGCGTCCACGTTGTCGAGCGCTCGTGTAAAAATGGTGTTTCGATCGGAGGTCAACATGAAACGGCGTCAATTTCTTGCGGCATCGGTTGCGGCTTCAGCATTTGCGTTCGCGGACGGCAAGTCGATGGCGGCGCAAGCTGCGGGACCGGGCCGCGAATTTTATTTGCTGCAGCGCTACGGATTACAGCAGGGCCCGCAGTCCAAGCTGGTGGAGAGCTACTTTGCCGACGCGCTGATCCCCACGCTCACGCGGATGGGCATGGGGCCGGTTGGCGCCTTCAGCCTCACCATCGGACCCGAGACACCGTCCTACTACCTGCTCATTCCCGGCGCGCTCGAAGGGCTGGCCACACTCGATCTGAGGCTGGCCGAGGATGCAGCGTTTCCCAAGGCAGCCGAGCCGTTCTGGAATGCGACTGCCGGCGTGCCTGCATTCCTGCGCATCGAGACGTCGCTGATGTCCGCCTTCACCGGCTGGCCCAAACTTACGCCGCCGCCCGCAACAGCTGCCAAGGGCAAGCGCATCTTTCAGCTGCGCACCTATGAGAGCCCCAGCCATGGCGAGCACGTGCGCAAGGTGGAGATGTTCAACTCCGGCGAGTTCGATATCTTCGTCAAGGCCGGCCTGCACCCCGTCTTCTTTGGCGATACGCTGGTCGGCTCGCGCATGCCCAATCTGACTTACATGCTGAGCATGACCGATCTGACCGAGCTCGACGCGAAGTGGGACCTGTTCCGCAACGACCCGGCGTGGAAGAAGCTCTCCACCAGCCAGCGCTACGCCTACGACCAGATCGTGACCAATGTGACCAATCTCATTCTGAGTCCGCTCAGCTGCTCGCAGATCTGACGCGTCAACGCGTCGCTGCCCCTAGTGGGAATTGTCGGAAATTCTGCCCTCCGTTTGCCGTCCGCACTATAATCGGCGCATGTCCTTTGGCGGCGATCCACGGCGGCGATCGGTAGCTCTGCTTGCGGGCGGAGTGGTGCTGTTCTTCGCCCTGCTGGGCGCGCTGCAATGGTTCAACACCTCGCGCGTGGGCTTTCTCAACCCGGAGACGTCGGCAGAAACGCTGGCCTTCACCGGCCTGACGGTGCTGGTATTCCTTCTTCTTCTGCTGCTGTTGATGCTGCTGTTGCGCAACATCCTGAAACTTTACGTGGGCCAGACCAGCAGTGCGCTGGGCGCGCGCCTGCGCACGCGCATGGTGCTGGGCGCGGTGCTCATCGCGCTCACGCCCGCGGTGTGCATGTTCCTGTTCAGCTTCAACCTGATGAACCGCTCGATCGACCGCTGGTTCTCGCCCAACACATCGGAGCTGCGCGAGGACTCGACCCGCGTGGTGCTGGAGCTGGCCCAGTACGTGACGGACAACGCGCGGGTGGAGGCCGAGTCAATCGCCACCACCGGTGCGCCGGACTTCGACGTGCCCAAGCTCGAGGACGAACTCGGTTCCCATCGCATCACGCTGGGCGACGGCTTTGCCGTGGTCTATGGCAAGAACCTGCGCCCCATCGCCAGCTTCCAGGCGCCGCCCGAGTCGAGTCAGGCCAGCCTGCTTCCCTGGCTGCCGGAGAAGGATGACAGCGGCACCGCAGCCGCTGCCGTCACGCTGCACGGGCCGCTGTCTGCCAACCTGCTCTCCGCAGCGCAGCGCGGAGATGAAGCGGTCTTCAAAGTTAACGGGCAGGAGTTTGCCCTGGGTATTGCTGCCACAGCTTCCGGCAAAGTCGTGGTGGTGGCGCTGCCCATGCCGCAAGGGCTGAGCCAGACTGTCAGCCGTATCCGCTCCGGCGCCGATGAATACTGGCAGCTGTTCCGGTCGCGCAACAGCCTGCGCCGCTTCTTTATTCTGCTGCTGCTGCTGATCACCGTGTTCATCTTCTTCTCCAGCGTCTGGCTGGCTTTGTTTTTGTCCAAGCAGATCACGCGGCCTGTTGAGGCGCTGGGCGACGCGATGGACGAGATTGCCGATGGTAAATACGACCACCGCGTCTCGGTGCTGGCAACGGGCGAGATGGGCGATCTGGTGCGCGCGTTCAACCATATGGCCGCCGATCTCGACGCCAGCCGGTCGCTTGCCGAGAGCTCTTCCGCGCAGCTGACCGCGGCCAATCAGGCCATCGAGGAGCGCCGGCGCGAGCTTGAGACGATCGTTGAAACCATCCCCAGCGGCGTGGTCACGCTGGATGGTGGAGGAACGGTGCTGCAATCCAACCGCGGGTTTGCCGGCCTGATGGGCCGCCGCGAAGACGTGAGCCTGTCGGGAGAGCGCATTGAGGATCTGCTGCCCGCCGAGTGCTGGGAAGACCTGGCCGGCGTGATCCGCCGCGGCCAGCGTATGGGAGCCGCGTCCACTGAGATTGAGATGCATGCCCACGGCCGCACCATGCACCTGGGCGTGACCAGCGCGCGGCTGGAACTGGCGCACAGCAAGCAGGGAACCGTGCTGGTGGTCGAAGACATGACCGAGCTGCTGCGCGCGCAGCGGCAGCTGGCGTGGAAGGAAGTAGCCCAGCGCGTGGCTCACGAGATCAAGAATCCGCTCACCCCGATCGCGCTCTCGGCCGAGCGCATCGGGCGGCATCTGGAGCGCCGCCAGCCGGATTCGATGCAGGTGATTCGCAAGTGCAGCGAGGTGATTCTCGGTTGTGTTGGAACTTTGCGGACTCTGGTTGATCAATTCTCCGCGCTGGCGCAGTTTCCCGCGCCCCAGCCGCGGCCGTGCGATTTGAACCGGATTGTTGAGGAAGCCCTGGCCATGTTTGCCGGCCGCCTGGAGGGCATCAATGTCGAGTGGGACCTGGAGCCGGACTTGCCCGCGGTGCTTGCCGATCACGACGGCATCCGGCGCGCGCTCGCCAACCTGATCGACAACGCCGCCGAAGCCATGCAGGGTAGCCTGCTGCGCGTGTTGGGGGTGCACAGCGCGCTCAGCGAAGACGGCGCGGCGATCGAGGTGACCATCTCCGACACCGGGCACGGCCTCACCGACGAGATTCGCGAGCGGTTGTTTCTGCCGTTCTATTCCACCAAGAGCCGGGGCACGGGACTGGGCCTTTCGATTGCCGCGAAAATCGTTCAGGAGCATGGCGGCAGCCTGCGCGCCGAGGGCAACATTCCCAAGGGCGCGCGCTTCATGCTGCGGCTGCCGCTGCTAGACCTGGCCGCGACGTCGCAGCCCGCGCTCGAAGGCTCCGCCGCCCGAGGATTGCCCTCATGAATCACATCCTGGTAGTGGACGACGAGGCAGAGATTCGCAATTCCCTCGAAGAGATTCTGCGTGAAGAGGGCTACGGCGTGGCCACCGCGGCCACGGCTGCCGAGGCCCTGGTTCTGTTGCAGGACGCGCCCTACGATGTTGTTCTGCTCGACATTTGGCTCCCCGACCGCGACGGTCTTGACGTGCTGACCGAGATGCATCAGCTGGCGCAGGAGATGCGGCCGGAGGTGGTGATCATCAGCGGCCACGGGACTATCGAGACGGCGGTGAAGGCCACCAAGCTGGGCGCGTATGACTTCCTCGAAAAGCCGCTCTCGCTCGACCGCACGCTGATCGTGCTCAAGAATGCAGTGGAAGCCCGCCGTCTGCGCACGGAGAACCTGGAGTTCAAACGGCAGTTTAGCGTGGGCTCGGTGCTTACCGGCGACAGCGTTCCATTGAAGGCGCTGCGCCAGCAGATTCGTCTGATGGCGCCGACCAACGGCCGGGTCCTCATCTACGGCGAATCGGGCACGGGCAAGGAGCTGATTGCCCGCGCGATTCACGCCGAGAGCCTGCGCCGCGACCGCGTGTTTGTCGAGCTGAACTGCGCAGCGATTCCCGAGGCGCACATCGAGGCGGAGCTTTTCGGCTATCGCCATGGTGCGCAGCCGGGGGGGCCGCTGGAGCAGCGTGGAACCCTGGAGCGCGCCGATGGCGGCACGCTGTTCCTCGACGAAGTGGGCGACATGAGCCTCAAGACGCAGGCCAAGGTGCTCTCCGCGCTTGATGATCAGCTCTTCACGCCAGTCGGCGGCACGCAGCCGTTGCGCGTGGATGTGCGCCTGATCGCCGCCACCAACAAGGATCTTGAAGAAGAGATCGCCAAGGGCAACTTCCGCGAGGATCTTTTTTACCGGCTCAACGTGGTCCCGTTTTTTGTCCCCGCTCTGCGCGAGCGCAAGCAGGATATTCCTCTGCTGGCACGCGAGTTTCTGACCGAGTTCGGCCGCCAGTACGGCCGCCCGCGCATGGAGATCGGTGACGACGCCCTGGCCACGCTGGGCGGCTATCACTGGCCCGGCAACGTGCGCGAGCTGAAGAATGTGATTGAGCGCGTGATGATTCTCAATCCCCGCGTGCTGCGCATCGAGCGCAAGCATCTGCCGCCGCTCACGCACAAGGCCGGCACGCGCTCGACCGAGGAGTTCTCGTCGCTGCAACAGGCCCGCGACGCGTATGAGCGCGAATATATTCTCAAAAAGGTTGAGGAAGCCCGCAATAATATCAGCCACGCCGCGGAGCTGCTGGGCCTGGAGCGCAGCCATCTCTATCGCAAGATGAAGGCGCTGGGCATCAGCGTGCGGGAGTAAGGCAAGGAGAGCGCGGTTGTCCCGGATTCGGATTGGGATCGTCGCGAGCTGCCTCTGCGCTGTCGCAAGGCTGCTTTTTTTGGCATAGTGGGCTTGTCCCACTTGACGCACTATCCCACAGGTGCTAGTATCCCATCCATGTCGAATTCCACAATCCTCAAAAGCTCGGACTTCGAACTGGTATCGGAGTTCGCCCAGCCCGACGCGAAAAAGCGACTGTCGCTTGGCGAAGCGGTCATCGGCGCCACAGCGTACAACGTGTATCGCAATCCACTTGGCCAGCTCATCCTCGATCCGGTAAAGACTGTTCCGGTCTCCGAAATGTGGCTCTACGAGAACCCGCAGGCGCTTGCGAGCGTCAAGAAGGGGCTCTTGGAATCGGCTCAAGGAAGGAGTGTTTCTCGTGGCTCCTTTGCCGGATTCGCCAAAAAATAGAAACAAGCCACCGAATAAAGAGCACGATCATGAATAAAGATGGAGATGTTTATTTATGGAACGGAAACTCAAATTCACGTCGACTGCCGATGCCCAGTATGCTGCACTAGAAAATGAGCCATCGAAGGCGGCGGTGCTTGCACAGGTTCGTAAGGCCCTCGGCTATCTGGAAATGGACTCGCAGCATCCCAGCCTTCATACCCACGAGTTCACCTCGTTGTCCGGCGCGAATGGCGAAAAAATATTCGAGTCCTATGCGCAGAACAACACGCCGGGCGCCTTCCGAATCTTCTGGCAGTGCGGTCCCGATGAAGTCAAAGGAAAGAAGCGGACTCCCGTGATTACCATCATCGCCATCACCCGCCATCCATAATTGCAGGCGGGGTGCAACGGGGCTGGCTCCCGAGACGCGGGAAGCCAGGAACCCGAGTCAGCTTCACGCGACTCAGAACTTCGCCTCCGGCAGGCTTACCGGCCGGGCTTCGAGCAGCGCTTCAATCGTGCCCAGCGCATCCAGCACGGAGCCGGAAACAGGTGCATCCACCTGCACCACGGCGAGTGCCTGGACCGGCTTCGCACCGGAGCGCTGTCGTCCCAACGCGAAGTTGGCAATGTTGACGCCGTGCTCGCCGAGGATGGAGCCGATGCGCCCGATCACGCCGGGCACATCGAGGTTGCGGCAGACCAGCAGGTTGCCCTCGAGCGGAGTCTCGATATCGATGCCGTCAAACTCGAGCAGCCGCGGCTGTTCATCGTGGATGACCGTTGCCGTGGCGTGGCTTGAACCTGTTGCCGTGTGCAGCTCGATCTGCAACACCGAAGCAGACCCGCCGCGATGGCTCTCCGTCTTCTCCTCGTGCAAGCGGATGCCGCGCTCCTGCGCAACGGCCGCTGCATTGATGCGGTTCACGTTCTCCGATCCTTGCAGCAGACCTTCGATGGCCGCGTTGCGTACCAGTTCCGTTTTCGCATCGGCCAGGCCGCCGCCATAGATCAGGTGAATGGACTCGATGCCCGGCTTGCCGGTCTGCGCCAAGAACGATCCCAGCCGTCCGGCAAGGTCGATATAAGGTGCCAGCACTACATATTCTTCGTGCGTGAGCGAGGGCAGGTTGACCGCGTTCTGCACTACGCCGAGCTTCAGGTACTCGCGCACCTGGCGCGCAATCTGAATGCCCACCGCCTCCTGCGCCTCGGCTGTCGAGCCGGCGATGTGCGGCGTGAGAATCACGTTGTCCAGGCCGTGATAGGGCGTGTCCTTGGCGGGCTCCACGGAAAATACGTCGAGCGCGGCGCCGGCAACATGGCCGCTGTTGAGCGCCGCGACCAGCGCTGCGTCGTCAATGAGCTCGCCGCGCGCGCAGTTGATGATGCGCACGCCCTTCTTCATGGCCGCGAGAGACTTGGCATTGATTACGCCCGCCGTCTGCGCGGTCAGGCCCACGTGCAGCGTGATGTAGTCCGAGCCGGCGATCAGCTCCTCCAGAGTTACCAGCCGGATGCCGTTTTCACGCGCGACTGCTGCCGACACAAATGGATCGCTGCCGATGATTTCGAGCCCAAATCCCTTGGCGCGCTTAGCAACTTCAAGCCCAATCCGGCCCAGGCCCAGAATGCCCAGCGTCTTGCCGCGCAGTTCAGCTCCGAGCAGGCTCTTCTTCTCCCACTTGCCGGCATGCATGGTCCCGTTCGCTGCGGGCAGTTTGCGCGCCAGCGCCAGCATCAGGCCGATGGTCAGCTCGGCTACGGCCACGGCATTGGCGCCGGGCGTATTCATCACCACGATGCCGCGGCGCGTGGCGGCGTCGGCGTCAATGTTGTCTACGCCCACGCCGGCGCGGCCCACCACGCGCAGTTTGGGCGCGTGCTCCATCAGTGCGTCATCCACCTGCACGGCGGAGCGAACCACAAGGGCATCGGCATCGGCCAGCGCAGCCGGCAGTCCATCAGGCAACTGGTCGTGCGTCAACACTTCCCATCCCGGCTCGGCCGCAAACACGGCCAGCGTAGCCGGCGATACCTTCTCCGCCAGTACGATCTTCATTTTTTCTCCCTTGCTTTTTTCCGTCGCAACGTAGTCGTCAAAGCGGATGCCCTGTTGCTCGCAGAACAGGTCGAACATCCGCACCACGGCGGCGTGCGGCTTGCCCTCGCCCCGCTCGTATTTGGTGAGCGAGTTGGGGTGCACGCCCAGCCGTTCCGCCATCTGGTATTGGTAGAGGTCGAGCTGCTTGCGCGCAATCAGCAGCTTTTCCGCAAATGTGAGTTCAGCCATAAAAGCAGCTCCTGGCTTCTAGCTTCTAGCCGCTAGCTCAAAACAAAAACGCTGTGCCCCATCCTTGCGCGTTGTTTTTTTCGCAAGGGTGGGAATCCACAATTCTCGATCAGCCACAGGCGAGCTGCAAGCTAGCGGCTAGTTGCTGCACTTTTCGCAAACACTTGCTGCGCCGCGGCCACTGCCTGCCCATAGACCACGGGCAATCCCAGCGTGTCCTTGGCGATGTGCTCCATGGCGCCGAGGAATGCGATGGTATCCAGAAAGTCGAAGTAGCCCAGGTGCGCCACGCGAAAGATCTTGCCCTGCATGGAACCTTGTCCATTCGCAGTTACCAGGCTGAACCGCGTCTTGAGCGCCTTGACCACCGTGCCCGAGTCCATGCCCTCGGGGACAGCAACCGCGGTTGCGGCTCCGGACGGCGAGACCGGCGCAAACAGCGTGAAGCCCAGCGCCGTGAGGCCTGCGCGCGTGGCTGCGGCGTTGACCTGCGCGTTGTCGATCAGTGCGATGCGGCCCTTCTCAATGTCCCCACCTGCCTGGCCGGCAATGTAGTCGAGCGCCGCGCCGAGGCCGGCAATCAGCGACACCGCGGGTGTATATGCGCTCTCGCCCTTGGCTGCGTTCTTGCGCTCCTTGCGCAGGTCAAAGTAGTAGCGCGGGTTCTTGGCCGTCTCCATCGCCTTCCACGCCTTCTCGCTCACACTCAGATAGGCAAGGCCGGGCGGGATCATGACCGCCTTCTGCGAACCGCCGATGAGGATGTCGATGCCCCAACCGTCCACGTCAAAGGTCTGCGTGCCCAGGCCGGTGATGCCGTCGACAATCAACAGGGTCGGCGTGCCCTTGACCAGCTTGGCCACGCCTTCCACGTCGTGGCTCACCGCGGTCGAAGTCTCCGAGGCCTGCATGAAGACGGCCTTGTGCTCGGGCTTGAGCGCGGCCTTGATTTCGGCCAGGTCGAAGGTCTGCCCGTATGGCTTTTCCACCACGTCCACCTGGCAGCCGAAGGCCTTGGCCAGATCCACCCAGCGCTCGCCAAACTTGCCCGCGGTGAGCACCAGCACCCGGTCGCCGGGTGAGGTGAGGTTCGAGACCGAGGCCTCCATGGCGCCCGTGCCCGAGCTCGACAGCAGGATCACATCATTCTGCGTTCCGACAAAGATCTTGAGCTGGGCCAGCACCTTCAGGAACAGGGCGCGGAACTCTGGCGTGCGGTGGTGGATGTCGGCCGCAGCCATGGCAAACTGGGCCGCGGGCAGCAGCGGGGTGGGGCCGGGCGTGAACAAGCGCGTTTTGCGGATCATTTTGGTCTCCCTCGGGGCCGATCCGCAGTGATGTCGGACGCGGCGTCAATCACAGAATACACATTTATGTGGATTATGTGTCCCATGGGGTCGAGAATTCCTGTGGAGAACTCCGAAGAGAGAAAGCGATTCCCGGATCGGCGCGGCCTTCCAGGCACCTCGTAAATCTATGTAAGTCTATTTTTTATAAAGACTTGTGCCTATCAGGCGCGCGGATTATGCGCTCCGGAATGCTCAAAATATAAGAAAGGCCCCGGAGAATCGTTCGACTCCCCGGGGCAGTTTTCATGATTCTTCAATTGAATCTGACTTGGGCAATGGCGCTATTCGAGGGTTGGCTCAGCGGCGTCCGCCGCCACCGCCATGGAAGCCTCCCCCGCCACGGAAGCCGCCGCCGGCGAAGCCTCCGCCCACGCGGCCGTATCCGCCGCCATAGGAGCCGCGCCCGTAGAATCCGCCACCCCAGCGGCCGCCGTACCATCCCCAGGGAGGATAGAACCCAAAGCCGAACGGGCTCCAATACGGGCCCATGCCGATGAAGGTGTAGTCCCCCACATACGAATCCCAATACCAGCCGGGATTGAAGCCGGACACGCCCGTATACTGCTGGGCGATCTGGTTGTTGGCCTCGGCCAGGTATTGTGAACGCAGGCTGCTCCAGTTGTAGAACTGATCCGGCGTGCCGTTTGCGTTGAAGTCCGCCGGCTTGGTGCGCGCGTTTCCTGCGAGCGCCAGCTCGTGATGGCCTTTTACGGTCCTCGATTGGCCATCGCCAAGGCGGACCTTAGCCTCGCCCTGGTAGACCAGCACGGCGGGCTGGCCGGCATTGAACTCGTAGAAGCCGGGCTTGAGCACTTGCGTCCTGACCCCACCGTCCTCAACCTCAAGATCATTCTGCGGATAGAGTTCGTCGGCCTCGATTGCCGCTCTGCCGCTCATTACTTCGACCTGGGTGGGCGTCACATCCGGCGAGATCATCTTGACCGTGCTGTTGTTATCCACGCGCAGAAACACGCCCGGTGTCAGCAACACCTCGGCGCGGCCATTTTGTGTGGAGAGTACCGAGCCCGCGGCCATGGTCGCGCGGCCCACATCCCGCCGGCTCAGCGGCTGGCCGTCCAGAGCAACCGAACCTTCCACATAATTCACCGCGCCCGGACTGGCCGTGTCTGGATTCGCACTGCCCGCTTGAGCTTGTCTTGAATCGTAAGCCGGAGCGCCGTATGCCGGAGCACCATAAACCGGAGCATTGTAAATTGGAGCCTGATCGCTCCCGTACGCCGGAGCCTGCGCCGCGCCGTAATCCGGCGCGGCAAGCAATCCGGCACCGATGAGCGCAATTGTCATGAACCTGGACTTCATCGCGGTTATACCTCATCTATGTAAATGCGAAAGCAAGGCAAAAGTTTCTCCCCGGTCGGATATCCTGCAAAAGCGATTTTGCAGGGTGAAAGCGAATCGCAGCGGAGATGCTAACCGATTCACAATGCCGTACTCAAAGCCCGGTTGCCCAGGCCCAAAGTCCGCTCCGGCAGGCGCGCCCTCATTTAGAATCGGAATGTGAGGAAGGATCCAATGAGCGAAGCAGGCGCACTCGAAGTTCTTGTCAACCAGCAGGTGATCGCCGCCATGAAGGCGCACGATGGGACCCGCACCACGACCCTGCGCCTCATCAAGAACGCGCTCAAGAATCAATCCATTGCCAAGCGCGCCGTGCTCACGCCGGTTGAGGAGCAGCAGGCCCTGGCCACCATGATCAAGCAGCGGCGCGACTCGATTGAGCAATTCACCAAGGGCAACCGGCCGGAGTTGGCTGCCGCCGAGGCTGCGGAGATTGTGGTCATCGAGGAGTTTCTGCCCAAGGCTCTGGACGAATCCGCTCTTGAGGCCCTGGTGGCCGAAGCCGTCGCCGAGGTTGCAGCAGCTTCCGGCCAGAAGCCCACGCCCAAGGAGATGGGCTCGGTGATGAAGGCGGTGCAGGCAAAGTTGCAGGCCTCCGGGCTGCGCGCCGAGGGCCGCACCGTGAGCGAGCTGGTGAAGAAGGTACTGGCCGGCTGATCGCGCTTCAGATTACGGAAGCGCTCTTCTAGCATGGGGAAATCCTCTCCGCGAGGTTCGCCCTCTCTTGACCCAATCCGCTCCCCGCGCGCATGGCTTGGACACCCTGCGCGCCCTGGCCATTGTCTCCGTCATCGTGTATCACCTCCGCGCCTTTCATGGCGAGGGGACGCTGCCGGATTGGCTTTTCCACACTGCCCAAATCGGCTGGACGGGCGTGGACTTGTTCTTCGTGCTGAGCGGCTATCTGATCGCCTCGCAATTTCTGCGCCCTTATTGCATCGGCGGACGGCCCAGCCTGAAAAGCTTCTATCGCAATCGCATCTTCCGCATCCTGCCGGCGTTTGGCGCGGTGCTGGCGCTTTATCTGGCGGTCCCAGTGTGGCGCGAGTCGGCACAGCTGCCGCCTCTATGGCAGCTCCTCACCTTTACTGAAAACCTCTTCGTCGATCGCAGCAGATACCACGCCTTTTCGCACGTCTGGTCGCTCTGCGTGGAGGAGCACTTCTATCTGTTCTTTCCACTCATCGTGCTGGCCGCCATGCGCAGACCATCGTTGCGCAGAACGGTTGCCATCGTTGTTAGCCTGGTGCTCTGCGGCATTCTCATCCGCACGTATTTCCTGTTCCACCTGCTGCGACCGCTGGCCGCATCGGATGACGGCTCCGGCTCCGCGTTTCTCGAGCGCATGTACTATCCCACCTACAGCCATCTCGACGGCCTCCTTGCCGGAGTCACGCTGGGCCTGATCCGCACCTTTCGCCCGCTGCTCTGGAGCGCGCTGGTGCGCCGTGGCCATACACTGTTTGTCGCCGGCGGCGCGACAGTCGCTCTGGCTGTTTACCTGACGAGAGATTTCTGGTGGTCAGTGGACGGAGTCTCCGCTCTCGGCGACGTAATCGGCTTTCCGGTGCTCTCGCTTGGCCTGGGGCTCGTGGTGGCCTCCGCGGTGAGCCGCAACGGCTGGCTGCGCTTCCGGGTTCCCGGCGCCAGGCTGCTGGCTACGCTCGCTTACAGCCTCTATCTCACCCACAAGGAACCGATCCACATCGTGGACCTTTGCTTTCCAGCCATCGCGCACGGGGCGATGCTTGCGTGGCTGTGCGTCTATGGGCTGTTTTGCATGACGGCTGCCGCAGTCCTTTATCTGTGCGTTGAGCGGCCGTTCCTCCAGCTGCGCGACCGGCTGCCCGGAACGGGTTGACGATGTGCAGCTGGGCGCCTCAGGCTGCCGTGTTGTTCCGGGACGAAATGGGGGCGCTCAGCTGCTGGCGCAGATTGCCGGCCAGGTCAGCTACCACGCGCAGCTTCTCGGCCACCGGGGGCGACACCTCGCTGCCCGTGAGAGCCAGCTGCGAGTGCAGCAGCAGGCCGGCCACGGTGTTCTTCAGCTCACTCTCAATGGCCGCCGCGGCGGCGCGCCGGGCCAGGGTCTGCTCGCGCTCGCGGCGGTGCAGGGCGGCGCGAATTTCGCGGACCAGCCGCGCCGCGCCGGACAGCGCGAAGTTGATCTGCAAGGGGATGGCGAGGCCGGCGCGCTCCCAGATGGACTCCGCTGCCGAGGGGTCGCACTCGGCCATGGTCTCATCCACCACCACGGCGGAAAATTCCTTGCGCCGAAGTGCGGCCAGCGCTGCCTTGCGCCCGTCGGCTACTTCCACTTCCATGCCCAGCTGCGCGCCCACCACGGTTGCGCAGTTGCGGGCGCCTTCAATTCCAGTCACGATCAAGATGCTCATCCCCAGCTCCTCATACGCTTCATGGGCCTGTTCCGGACCGGATTCAGGCGGTTCAAATTCGTTGGTGCTCAAGAAATGGCTGGTTTCCCTGCGGGCGGGTCCAGCTCCGCTCCAGGTTTGTCAGTGCTCGGCGGTCATTCCCGTGCAGGTGTGCTTTCGACCTGGGTCGGTCCGGCCTCGACGCAGGCTCTAGTCGTCCCGCAGCGGGTCGATGATGCCATACTCTTTCAGCTTGCGATAGAGCGTGGTCTTGCCGATGCCCAGCAGCTTGGCCGCCTGCAACTTGTCGCCACCCAGAGTGCGGATTGCGCCCAAGATTGCATCGCGCTCCAGGTCGGCCAGCGTCTTCACCTCCGCCGAGCCGCTTTCGCCGGCCGGCGTCTCGGGATTGGCCGCGGCGGTGCGCCGGGCTTCGAGGCCCTGCTGCTGCAGCTGCGTGGGCAGGTCGCCCAGGTGCAGGACCGGGCCGGACGACAGCGCGCAGGCACGTTCCACGGAGTTTTCAAGCTCGCGCACATTGCCCGGCCAGTCATGGCGCATCATGGTGCGGAGGGCCTCGTCGCTGAGTGTGAACTTGGTGCCGTGCTCGCGGCTGATCCGGTCAAGAAAATGCGCCGCCAGCAAGGGAATATCCTCGCGCCGGTCGCGCAGCGAAGGCAGGCGCAGGTTGACCACGTTGAGCCGGTAGAAGAGGTCTTTGCGGAAGGTGCCCCTTTCCACCATCACCGCCAGGTCGCGGTTGGTGGCGGCCACAATGCGCGCCTTGATGGGCACGCGGTGCGTGGCGCCCACCGGGCGAACTTCCTTCTCTTGCAGGGAGCGCAGCAGCTTGGCCTGCAGGTCGAGCGAGAGCTCGCCGATCTCATCCAGAAACACGGTTCCGCCCTCGGCCGAGACCAGCAATCCATCCTTGGACCGGTTGGCCCCGGTGAAGGCCCCTTTTACATAGCCAAACAATTCACTCTCGATCAGCGTGGGCACCAGCGAGCCGCAATCGACGGGCAAGAACGGCTTGCCGGGATTTGGACCGTAAGCGTGGATGGTGCGGGCGACCAGTTCCTTGCCAGTGCCGCTCTCGCCCAGCACCAGGACCGGGTGTGTGGACTGCGCGACCTTGGACAGGATGCGATAGAGCTTTTCCATCTCACCGGAGCGGCCGATCATGGCGCCGAGCCCCTGCGAAAGCCTGAGCCGCTCGCGCAGCTGGCGAGTGGCGGTGTCGGTCAGGTGGCTTTGCGCGGCGCGGTCGAGCACCGTCGAAAGCTCATCCATGGCAAAGGGCTTGGTCAGGTAGTCCGAGGCGCCGCAGCGCATGGCTTCGACGGCCGCGTTGACGCTGCCGGATGAGGTCATGGCGATCACCGTGGTGTCCGGATACAACAACTTGACCTCGGAAACCATCTCCAGGCCATGGGTGGTGCCGGTGGGCAGATTGACCAGCACGATGTCTGCCGCGTGGCCGCGGAGCAGGTTGCGGGCCTGGTTCAGGTCGCTGGTGCTCTCGACCGCGTAGCCCAGACTGGCGGCGATCTCGGCGCAGGCCGAGCGCATGGCGGCGTCGGCGTCTACCACCAGCAGGTGCAAACGGACTGGCGGCTCGGCAAGTTGAGGGATGAACTCCATGATTCGGGTGTTCTCGGCTGTTTCGAGCATTGTATGCGCCTCGCATGAGAATCGGTGGAAGGTTTGTGGATGGCCGGCGCTCTCCGCATCCGGCAAAACTGGGTCAGGCAAAAACCGTGTCAGGCAAAAGCCGGCTTCCGCGCAATCGGCGGGTGTCCGCAGGTTTCAGCGCTGGCGGACGGGCAATTCGATTTCAAACCGGGCACCGGACGGTTGGCGGTTGCGGGCGTCGATGCGGCCTCCAGCAGCCTCGATGATGGAGCGGCTGATGGACAGGCCCAGGCCGCGATGGGCCACCGGCCAGCTCTGACCTGGGGATGAGGCCGCCTGGGTACTGAACCCGGCCTCGAAGATCTTGTCCAGCACCCGCGCGGGGATTCCAGGGCCGCTGTCTTCAATCGCCAGCAGCAGCCCACGCTCGTCACCGCCCTCGGTGCGCTGGTGCAGGGTCATCTGGATGCGGCCTCCAGCGGGCATGGCTTCGGCGGCGTTTTTGACCAGGTTGACCAGCACCCGGGTCAGGTCCTCGCCGGTCAGCCGCACCGGCAGCGCGCCGCTCTCGGCATCGACGGTGAGCGCGATGGACGGGCCGGCCAGCGCGGCCAGCAGGTTGCGGTTGGCCATCAGCTCGGCCGCCAGGTTGTCGATGGGCAGGGCAGGAAGCAGTTCCCAGCGTCGCGCCTGGCGCGCCTGCGCCTCTGTCGCGGACTGCACCGGCCGTCTGCCCATTCCGATCTGTCCGTTATGCGGGCCGCCCGGTTCCCAGCTCCGGATCGCTTCCGCGGCCACCAGCTTCTCCACCAGTCGGCGGCTGGCCGCGGCCACCAGCCTCAGTTCGTTCCCGTAATGGCTATAGCGGGTGGCCAGCACGCCCGGCTCTTCCAACAGGTCGCAGTAGAGGCCCAGCGCCGTGACCATGTTTCTGGCGTCGTGAGCAATCTCCACCAGGCTTTCTCCTCGCCCTCGCAGGGTGGCCAATGCCTCAACCGCAGTTTCCACTCGCTTGCGCTCCGCTTCGCCCCATCCCGCCGCTTGCTCCGCCTTTTGCATGGCCGCTCCCGTTCCGCGTTCGTTGCCTGGTTCCTGTTGAGGGCTGCGGGGAGGCAGGGATCGACTGCGCGTGGAATGAAGCGGTCCTTGCCACTCCGGTTCCATCCCTGTCGTTGCCCATACTCCCGGTCCTGTTTGCTGGCTCTTCAGTTCCGTTTCTGCTCTGCTCCTGGGTTTTGTCCTGATCTATTACACGTGGCGTGCCAAACCAGAACGGCAAGTTTAAGTTCCTGATAAGGGACTGGTTGCTGTCCAAAGCCGATACACCCGATCCGCGCCGATGGAGGACGCTTTGTCCCAAATGGGGATTCCTGTGAACGCATTGGTGGATATAAGATATTTGTATTCATTGGCTTGCACTGCTATTCCCGATCCGGCACCTTTTTCCCATCTTGGAACAAGACCGTCCCAGCCCTTCCCACAGGCCGCTTGGAATGCCGTGCTCCCGTACAATCGCCCTATGCACGCGCCTGCCCAAACCCCCTTCTTTCGTCCCGGCGGACGGTCCGCCGCCCAGCTTCGGCCCCTCACTCTCGCTCCAGGCTTCGTCCAGACGGCCGAAGGCTCGGTTCTGGTGTCCTTTGGTAATACGAGGGTCTTAACGAACGCCACCATCGAGCAGGGCGTTCCCGGTTGGCTGCGCAACTCCGGCCGCGGCTGGGTCACGGCCGAGTACGCCATGCTGCCCCGCTCCACTGTGACCCGGACCGCGCGCGAGAGCGAACGCGGCAAGATCGGCGGCCGCACCCACGAGATCCAGCGCCTGATCGGCCGGAGCCTGCGCTCGGTGGTCGACATGCACGTCCTCGGCGAACGCACCGTGATCCTCGACTGCGACGTGATCCAGGCCGATGGCGGCACGCGCACCGCGGCCATCACCGGCGCGGCCGTCGCCCTGGCCCTGGCCCTCAACGCGCTGGTGGAGGCCGGCACGTTGAAAACTTCCCCGCTCAAGCAGCTGGTGGCCGCCACCTCCGTCGGCATCGTGGGCGGAGCGGAGTTGCTCGACCTTTGCTACGAGGAGGACTCGCAGGCCGAGGTGGACATGAACGTGGTGATGACCGAGGACGGCGGACTGATCGAGACCCAGGCCACGGCGGAGAAGCGGTCCTTCTCGCGCGTGCAGTTGAACTCGCTCGTCGATCTGGCTGAAGTGGGACTCAAGGAGATCTTCGCCGCGCAGCGGGCAGTGCTGGGGGCGTGAGCCGGCGAGCTCTCAAGGTGCACTGCTGCGCATGCGGTAATGAATACGCAGGAACCCGATGCCCCAAATCCAAAGTGTGTGATCTGCACGAACCGTCCCGGCTTCGGCGGCATAGACGTGAATCTGCTCTTTCAGGCTCGCGACATAGCGGGCCGTCACCATTCCATCTCCGTCCTGAACGGTGAAGTAGAAACCCGGTTCTCCGAACCGGCTGCCGATCGAGCGGAGCAGGAGAGAGCCACCGGGACCGGCCTCTGCCTTCATCACCACGATGCCATTGCCATTCGGCAGAGGGAAGACGACCTTGACGCAGGGGCTTGGGTGGCGGGGAACCCGCGTGATTGAATAACTGCCCGCATAGATCACATTTCCCGTTGCGTGCAGTTCCCGGGTCCAGGCCGTTTCGCGTATCGTCCCCGACGCCGGGTCACGCAGAGGAACGACCTTGCTGCTCATTCCTCTGGCGGTGTCCAGCGGTGACAGGGGAACATTGAGTTGCTGAAGTCTGCGGCTGAAGAGCGCGCTAAGAGCGCCGCCGAGAGGCCGGAACAGCCCATGCCACTCCGACCATCCATCGAGCTCAAACACGGCGGTATGTTCGTAGAAGGACCTGACGCGCTCATCGACGCCCGCCAACTGCGGGTTTTCAACTTCGAGGAGGCTGAAGTCGGCGAGCAAGCCGCGGACTCCCGATTCCACGGGTTCGAGTCCTTGCCGTTTCGCATAGGTCTCAAAGAAGTCCCTGCCGATCAGCGTCGTTCCGCCGCATGGACCATCGAGCCAGGCGTTCGTAGCCAGGGAAACCTTTCGTCCCGTTGCTCGTACCCATTGCTGGGTTGTCCAGTCAGTGAGATAGCCCCGCTTATCTCCGAGCCAGATCATGGTGCAAGTATGTCACGCGGCCGAGGCCGACCAGTCGCGACCGCGTTTGCGCTTACCGCAGCGCCAGCCCCAGCAGCAGGGTGGTTCCCAAGCCGGCCACGGACAGCACCGACTCCATCACCGACCAGGTGGCCAGCGTCTCCTTCACTTCCATTTTGAAGAACGACTGTACCATCCAGAAGCCGGAGTCGTTGACGTGAGAGAGGAAGAGCGAGCCGGTGCCGGTGGCCAGCACCAGCAACTCCGGCCGCAACCCGGCGTGGCCGGCTAGGGGCGCCAGAATCGACGAAGCCACGGCCATGGCCACGGTGGCCGATCCCATGGCGACGCGAACCACCGCTGCCAGCAGCCAGGCCAGCAGCAGCGGCGGCATGTGCGCGCCCATGGCCAGGCTCACCGTTGCCTGCGCCGCTCCGGACTCGCGCAGCACGCCGCTCAAGCCCCCGGCCGCGGCTAGAATTACCAGCACGTTGGCGATGGGCTCGAAAGACTCGGTGGTCAGTTTCCGCAGTAGCTCGCGGCCCCCATTTTTGCGTGGCCCGCCTTGGCCGGTCTGGATGCGCGGGCCGAGCGTCAAGAGGGCTACGATCACGGCGATCAGCAATGCGATGTCCGGGCTGCCGATGAGGTGGAGGACCTGGTTAAAGACGCTGCCCGGCACGGCAAGTGCCTCTGCCCAGCTGCCCAGAAAGATGAGCGCGATGGGCAGCAGAATGGCCAGGGCGGCAAGCACCGGCCCGGCCGGCACGGGAATCGCTCTGCCTGCGGGCAATGTGTGCGCTGCCGCTGCCACTTCAATTTGCAACTCTTCTTCCTCGGTGGGCGCAAACAAGGGAGCGCGGACCTCACTCGGTGACTTCTCTTGCCGCCGCTCCCAGCGGCGCAGCATCAGCCATCCCAGGCCCGGCCCGGCGATGGCCGCTGCGGGCAATCCCACTGCCAGGCCCCACAGAATGGTGCGGCCCATGTCCGCGTGGTACTGGGCCACGGCCAGCATCGCCGCAGGGTGTGGCGGCAGCGTGCCATGCACGATGGACATGCCGGCCAGGAGCGGCATGCCGGCCAGTACAGGAGGTTTGCCGGTGCGCCGCGCCGCCTCGGCCACAATGGGCATCAGCAGGACCAGGCCGACCTCAAAGAACACCGGCATGCCCACCAGAATGCCGAGCGCGAGCAGCGCCCAGGGCAGGCCCTTTGGTCCGCAGCCATCCACAAGCACTCTGCCCAGCGCGATTGCTCCGCCAGAGTCGGCCAGCAGCTTGCCCAGAATTGCGCCCAGGGCCAGCACAATGGCGATGTGGCCCATCAGGTTGCCCACGCCGGCGGTAAAGGCGACGGGAACCTGCTTGAGCGGCATGCCGGAAGCTACGCCCAGGGCCAGCGCGGCCACCGCCAGCGCCAGTGCCGGATGCAGCCGCACGCGCGCGATCAGCAGCAACAGCAGCAGCACAACGCCGGCGGCGCAAGCCACCAGATACCAGCTGTCAGGAGAAGCCGCGGCAGGAGTCACCGGGCGATTATTCCATATTCAGCCGCTTGCTGAATCCACGCCGGGAACAAAGCCGTGGGTCACAGAGAGCTCAGGAACGCGACCAGGTCAGACTCCTGCCGAGACGTCAGCGTCAACGCGAACCGCGTTTCATAAAAATGGACAACGTCCAGCAGGGTTTGCGCAGAGCCATTGTGGAAATACGGGGCGCGTGCCGAGAGACCGCGCAGGATTGGCCCCTTGATCTTGCCCACGTGATCGAAGTTGCCGTCGATCAAAGCCTGGCCAAGGTCCGTCGTTGTTTTGCAAGTGGATGTTGGCAGCCCCGTTCCCGGATCGGTTTTGCACACCGTGATCGTCGGCAAATAGCGAACGTCCAGCCCGCCCAGATTCGTCGCGGCGTTCGATGGATTCGGATCGCCGGTGCCAATGTTCAGCGGTGTCGGGAAGGAGTGATCTCCCACGTTCGGAGTATCGTGACACGTACCGCAGGTGCCGGTGAGCGTGGGAATGCCGCCGGCCACCAGGCCGCCTGTCGTAACATCGTCGTTGATTCCGGCTACGCCCGTAATATTGATCGGTATCGAATTGAAAAGCGCTTCGCCGCGCGCTACCGCTGCTCTGGGGTCCCTGGCCGGCAGGTTGGCCCAATTCGCAAACGTGTTGAAGATTGCAGGAGTAAACTGGCCATCTCCCGGCGCAACCATTCCGCCCGGCTGTTCGAGTTGCGGAACCAGAAAGTTCACGCTCGAATTGATGCTGATGAAGAAGGGCTGCTCCACGAGCGCCTGCGGCCCTGCGGTTGCCCCATTCGCGTTGAGCGGCCCAGTGCCGTAATTAAAAGCCTGCGCGGTGTTCAGGCCCATCTCGAAGTTGACAATCTCCTGCTGTTCCGTGGCTGTGGGCCGCGTCCCGTCTCCTTGTGCGTGGATCATGGTGGCGTCGAGCGATTGATGTTGCAGATCGCTGACGAGCGCGGCAGGGTAATTGCTGTAGATGATCTTGGTTGTGCCGGTTGCGGGCGATGATTCCCGTCCATCGAACATGACTGAACTCAAGAAGCGAAGGTTGGTTGTCGGCAGAGGACGGCGATATTCTGAAATCGTATCCGTTTCATTGCATCCATACGGATTGCTGACTTCCATGACCTGGTAGTTCGCGTTTGGCGGCACAGCAAGAGGAATTCGAATCAGCCCACGCGTCCGCAGCAGGCTATAAGCGGCCCTTTTCCCTTGCAGGGTGGAGACGTCAATATCGTGGTCGCAATTCGCGCCGTCCACGGTACGGAAGATCGGATCCTTGCCCTGTGTGAGAACGAAGCGCAGATCGACACTTGTGGCTGCAATCGACATTCCGTCGCCTGGCTGGTGGCAGGTTCCGCATGTCCGGCCGTTGGTTCCCATGCTTTGGAAAAACGGGCCAGTCAGATCGATCCCGCCGCCGTTGGTGCTGTACGTTTGCGACGCGCCATTCGGGTTCGGGAAGAAGATTCCGTTGGGAATCAACTTCACGAAATAAGGGAACTGACCGCGTACCGCTGCAATCCCAACCAGCAGCAAGCCCGCAACCAGACATGCGCTGACCGCAAGGCGCCGGTTTCGCTTGACTGTCCACAGTTGACATACGTACTTTATTCCCCAGGAACGCTGAGCCAGGCTTCGCATCGACTGTCACCCTCAAACTCCCATGCCCCCGAGGCATGAGAGGAAATCAATTTGGCATTCATGTAAGGGAGCCGACGGCGGCTGTCGCTCCAGGGATCGAGATTGAATCGTGGTAAGATTTCTCAAACTCTGTTTGCTGTTCTGCTACTATCCGACGCAAAACCTATCTCGCGTTCCCCGCAAAAGTCCTAAAAGTTAGGCTCAAAAGTTCTCAAAGTCTCTCAAAGAACCCATATGCCTAGTCAGGCCAATCACTTGTACCAGTTCGGCAAGTTCAGCCTCGACACCCAGAGTCGTACCTTGAAGAGAGCCGGAGCAACGACGCCCATGACCCCAAAGGCGTTCGACACCCTGCTCCTGCTGGTTCAGAACGCCGGCCGGGTGGTGGCCAAGGGCGAGCTCATGAAAGCTGTCTGGCAGGATAGCTTCGTCGAAGAGTCGAACCTGACGCAGACCATCTTCATGGTGCGGAAGGCGTTGGACGAAACGAACGATCGACGCTACATTCTCACCGTACAGGGGCATGGTTACCGGTTCCTTGCTCCGGTTGCAGAATTGCCAAGTCAGGCGCCGGAGCGAATTGCGCCCGAGCCTGCTGCGGATGCGGGAACCATCCTGAAGATTCCCTCCGCTTCGCCTCCGCGCCGTGCCAGCAAGCTGAGGTGGGCTGTTCTGGCCTCTGCCGTGGTCGCGATTGCGCTGCTTATCGGGTTCACCTGGCGGCCGTGGCGTTCACGGCACGGCGCGGCGGAGCCGCAAGGCAAAATCATGCTGGCGGTGCTGCCGTTTGATAACTTCACCGGCGATCCGGGACAGGAGTACTTCAGCGACGGGCTGACAGAAGAGATGATCAGCCAGCTCGGCGATCTCGATCCGGCTCATCTCGGGGTCATCGCGCGCACCTCGGTCATGCATTACAAGCACTCCCAGGAATCACTTCCCCAGATCGGCAAGGAGCTGGGAGTGCAGTATGTGATCGAGGGCAGCGTTCGCCGGGATTCGGAGCGGGTTCGGATTTCGGCGCAGCTGATCCAGGTGAAAGACCAGAGCCACGTCTGGGCACGGCAATACGATCGCGATCTGGGCCACCTGTTGGAGTTGCAGGGTGAGATTGCGCGCGAAGTCGCCGGCGAAATCGACTTGAGCCTGAACGGACAGCGACGACTTCAGGCTGCGCAGGCAGCGGCCTCGCGCCCGCCAGGAACAAAGTCGTACGAGGCATACGACCTGTATCTGAAGGGCCGGTATTTCTGGAATAAGAGAACGGCCGAGGGGTTCCGGCAGGCGGCCGATTATTTTCAGCAAGCGATCGATAAGGACGCGAATTATGCGCCGGCCTATGCCGGGCTGGCGGACACGTTCAGTTTGATGAGCACATGGTACCTGGGGCCGCAGAACCAACTCATGCCCAAGGCGCGAACCGCAGCACTCAGAGCACTCGAACTTGACGAGGGCCTGGCCGAGGCTCACGCGTCACTCGCGCTGATCGAAGAGAATTACGACTACGACTGGCCAGGAGCAGAGAAGGAATTCCGGCGGGCAATTGAACTGAACCCGCAATACGCGACAGCGCACCAATGGTATGCGGAGTTCCTCTCGTGGCAAGGGCGATTCGATGAGGCGTTTGCGGAGAGTTCGCAGGCGCGGCAGCTCGATCCTTTGTCGCTGATTATCGCCACCGATCATGCGTCGATCCTGTATGAGTCGCGCCAATATGAGAAGGCAATCGAGCAGTGCCGCTCGGTGCTCGAACTGGACTCCACCAACGGCCATGCGCGGGGCCTGATGATTTCTCCGTATTTGGAATTGGGGCGGTACGACGAGGCGGTCGACACCATCAATCGCTGGACGCCCCGCGAAGCGGAACCATGGCGGTGGGCATGGAAGGCGGTTGTTTACGGACGGTCGGGCCGCGCCGCAGAGGCGCAGCGACTTCTGGCCAAACTCGAACAGCTCCCTGTTTCGCGGCCAGATCGATACGAATTGCTCCTGCTGGCATACTCGGCCACAGGTCAGAAGGAGCGGGTTCTCGATCTGCTTGAGAGGGCGTATGCGGAGCACTCCAATTCGATTGTGAAAATCAAAGTGGATCCCATCTACGACCCGATTCGAAGCGATCCGCAGTTTAAGGATTTCCTGCGACGGATTCGATTAGGCGGTTAAGTGCCGGCCCATTTCAGTTGCCGGCAGGAGCTCAGTGCACGCGTTGAGCAATGCGGCCAACAGCCTTCCAGGCTCTATCCGCTCTGCCGTGAGATGAGTTGGGTCGTCTCCGCGCACCGGCCCTGAATCGGGAACGCGCAATTCCGGGACACCACTTCCAGCCTGTGCGCGGTGACACACTTTTCCCTTGCGCGTCTCTGCTACCATTGAGGACGACAAGCAGTTTCTGCCGCTCGCAAGGGGTGTTTTCCTGACCCTTATACGAACCTGGGGAAGCGGGCCCGGGCGCACCGGCGGCCAAATTCAATCCGAGACCCATTTCAAGAAGGAGAATTTCTATGCCTCTAGTCTCCATGCGGCAACTTCTCGACGAGGCCGCCACGGGCGGTTACGGCGTCGGCGCGTTCAACGTCAACGATATGGAACAGATTCAGGCCATCATGATTGCGGCCAAGCAGACCAAGTCGCCGGTCATTGTGCAGGCCAGCCGCGGCGCGCGCCAGTTTGCCGAGGACCTTTACCTGTTCCGGCTGATCCAGGCCGCGGCCGAGCTCAACCCGGAGATTCCGATCGCGATGCACCAGGATCATGGCAACAACTTTGAGACCTGTCGCAGCGCCATCGAGCTTGGCTATACCTCGGTCATGATGGACGGCTCGCTGAAGGAAGACGGCAAGACACCGTCGACGTTTGAAGAGAACGTTGAAGTCACGCGCCGGGTGGTTGACTTCGCCCACGAGCGCGGCGTGACGGTGGAAGGCGAGATCGGCGTGCTGGGCGGCG
>Ga0302320_10006831_pt1 | contig 25245 bp, 21 predicted proteins | sample Bog_T0_3_FD_202130 | JGI IMG/M metagenome (GOLD analysis project Ga0302320, IMG submission 202130) | Peat permafrost microbial communities from Stordalen Mire near Abisko, Sweden - Bog_T0_3 | ecosystem: Environmental > Terrestrial > Soil > Wetlands > Peat | place: Sweden: Abisko, Stordalen Mire... | reverse complement strand
GCGCTCCAAAGACGGTCGCCTGCTCCCCTTCAAAAAAGGCCCGTTCTACCTGGCGATGCAGACCGGCGCGCCCTGCATCCCCGTTTCGCTGTGGGGCACGGAAGGCCTGATGGCCAAAGGAAGCGTGAGCATCCGCCCCGGGTCGGTACACATCCTCTTTCACGCGCCCATCTACCCCGCCGACTTTGCCAACCGCGAGGACCTGCTGGAAGCGGTGCGAGCCTCAATCGCCTCCGGCCTGCCGGAGTGGATGCGGGGATAGGCAGTGTCCGGCGAATCCAGAATCAAGCGGCCTTATAACAGGGCACGACCGGGGTTCCCTCTGGATCGCGTGCCGAAAATGGCAAGAAACAATGTGAGGTTTTAACCCCTGGGGGATTGCAGAGGCAATATGCCAATCCATTTCTGTAGAATCCGACCAGAGGAGTTGTCATGAACCGGTCCGCCAGCAAACTAGCTGAGAAGCTTGACACTCTCGGCCCGGATCAGATCGCCACCGTGGATGAATTCGTCGAGTTCCTGCGCGTACGCGGTCTGGATCGCGCTTTGACGCAAGCGGCCGCCGCAGCAAGCGAACCTGCCTTCGGGGCAGTGTGGAATAACCCCGAAGACGACGCCTACGATGCCATTTGAATTCGGCGACGTGGAATTGGCACTTCGGGACTGCCGAAGTGGATGCGTTGGGAAGGGTTAGCTATAGACGCTTTTTGGGCAGATTCGACGTCCCGTTCTTTGCCGGTGAACGGGCATCATCGAGAAGGAACTCTATCTCCGCCATCAAGGTAGAAGGACTTCGGCAATCCCTCCTCATCACACTTGAATGAATTTCCATCTTCTTCAGAAACCGGGAATCGCAGCGAGTCCGGCTTGACTAGAACAGGACGATCCGAGACCACATATTGCCCTACATAATTTCGATCCTCAATAAATATGAGGCGATAACTTGCATGAATCGCGCGCCCTGGTGGATGTGATTCTTCCCACGTGTAGTAATAAACCTGGAGCATTGTGGAGTTGCATTTCATGTTTCCAAGAAGAGTGAATGTAAACTAACCTTCCAGCAGCCCTGTAAAACCTTGCTTGGAGAGAATATCCTTCAGCGATTTCGTATCCAGCTTCTGCGCACTGGATGTCAATGACAGCAGCATCGTCACCAGCAACGCTCGTATTAGATGGGTGCTCCGCAACATCGGGCTTGCCTCCCCTTGGGGCACCTGTGTAGGGTGCTCAGGGTTTCGATTCTGAAACATGGGATCGCTCTCCGGTTAGGAATACAAGCGCTCACGGCTGCACAATAGCGTTATACCCATCGTTCAGCAGCTTCTGCCGCCAGTTATTGGCCTCGTCGCGGCTCCCGAACGGCCCAATCCGCACATGGATCAATCCATCCGCGGCGTCGCGCTGCGCCGTCACCGGATAGCCGCGCTTGCGCAAGGCAGTCCCCAGCACAAGCGCGTCCTCGGCATTCCCCACCGCCGCAATCTGCACCATCAACGCGCCGCCCGACGGCAAAACCTGCGCAATAGCCGGCGCGACCCCTCCCGGCAGAGGCGCGGGAGGCGCGTAGGAATGCGCGGAAAGCGCGGGCCGAATCTGCGGCCCGCTTGCCACGGCAGGTTGCGGAGCAGGTTCCTGAGCCTGAGCCGCCTGTGTTGCGCCGCCCGCGGGTTCTGAAGCCTGTGCGCCTGAATTCGGAGTGCTGCCGGCATCCGCCGGGATAGCTGGATCGGAAGCGTCGAGCGGGGCCTGCTGCCCCCGGTTGGCCGGCGTTGTGGCCGATGGCTTGGGCTTCGAACTGTCACCCAGCGGAGACGAGGGCACCCCGGCAACCGCCTGCTGCACAGCCGCCGGAGCCCCGCGATGGCCCACCCAATAGCCCAATCCGAAGCAGACCCCGCAGAGCAGAACCAGCCCGAACGCGATGCCCAGCAGCAAGGTTGAACTCAACGTGAGTTCCGTTTCCTGGCCTTCCTGTGCCGGCTCCGCCTCTTCGGCGTCGAACAGTCCCCTCATACCAAGCCCCCGAACTCAAGAGTTTGCCCCCAGACTCCAGAGCCGATCCCAACCCATCCAGAAAATCTCAGATTCATTCGGCGTTTTCAAAGCCTACGTTTTGAAAATCAGCGTCTTGGAAGCCAACGTTTTGAAAGGGCACGACTTTCCAGGCTGCGGAGAAACTCATTTCGGCCAGGCTTTGTATCAGGGCACGACTTCAGTCGTGCCGATAAAGCCAATAAAATGAGTCGGGCTTTAGCCCCTGCGGGATGCTCTTCGCCTCTTGCGATGCCTTTTTCCGCAACCTGTTTAGTCGTGCCGAAAATCCCTCATCCAGAAAACTTCAATCTCGTTCAACGTTTTGAAAGGGCACGACTTAAGTCGTGCCGAGAATTCCGCAAAATCAGCGCGGGCTTTAGCCCCTGAGGGAACGTTGGTACAAAAAACTGTTCTGAGCTTTCCGGGCCTCGAGCGGTTAGACGAATTCTACGGCTTTTCCGCGGGCGGCGTTCCCAGCGATCCGATCTTATTCAACAGCGTCAGCAACTCCATCGGCAGCGGGAACACAATGGTGGTGTTCTTTTCCACGCCGATCTCGGTCAGCGTTTGCAGGTAGCGCAACTGCAGCGTCATCGGTTGCGTGGCCATCAGCGTGGCCGCATCCACCAGCTTTTGCGCGGCGTTGAACTCGCCCTCCGCGTGGATGATCTTCGACCGGCGTTCGCGCTCCGCCTCGGCCTGCTTGGCCATGGCGCGCAGCATCGTCTCGGGCAAATCCACCTGCTTCACTTCCACTGACACAACCTTCACCCCAAACGGTTCTGTCCGCTGGTCGATGATGGTCTGGATGCGCAGGTTCAGCTTGTCGCGATGGCTGAGCAGCTCGTCCAGTTCCACTTCTCCCAGCACCGACCGCAGCGTGGTCTGCGCAAACTGCGAGGTTTGGTAAACATAATTCGCCACCTTGATGGCGGCGTCGTTGGGGTTCACCACGTAGAGCGTCACCACCGCGTTCACTTTCAGGGTCACGTTGTCGCGCGTAATCACGTCCTGTGGCGGAACCTCCAGCACGTCTTGCCGCAAGGAAATGCGAACAATCTGATCGAATGGCCGGAAGACCAGAATGATTCCGGGCCCTTTCGGCACCGGCAATGCGCGGCCCAGCCGGAAAATCACCGCGCGCTCGTAGTCGCGCAGAATCTTGATCGAGTTCAAAACGTACAGGACAACGATGGCGCCGATAATTCCAACTGCAGTTAACATTTCGGTTTCCTCACTCAGCACGGATTGTACTCCTGCCGGCTTTTTCCCGTGGAACTCAAAAATGCTTCTATGCGCCTGGCCTGTTCGATTCCGCAGGCATCACCCGCAGCAGATATTGCTCATGACCCACCACCCGAAGCAGCACCCCCGCAGCCACCGGTTCGCTGGCCACCGCACTCCATATCTCTCCCTCCACCAGAACATGTCCCTCCGGCGCCAACGGCTCCATCGCCTTGGCGTTTCGCCCCACCAGGGCATCCACGCCGACAAGGCTCTTCATGCGGCGCGCCCGCACCGCCAGCCGCACCAGAAACACCGTAATCAGCCCGAAGGCCGCGCTCACTGAAAAAGCGACAGACTTTGTGATTCCCATCTCCGGCACCGGCGCGGCAACCAGCGTCAGCATTCCAAACGTCAGGCATACAATCCCAGCAATCGCCAGCACCCCGTGCCCGCCAAATTTGGCCTCCAGCAGCAGCAACACCAGCGCCGCCACCAGCAGCAGCACTGCTGTATACCGAATCGGCAGCAAGTCCAGCGCAAAAATCGCCAGCAGCACCATCAGCGTGCCCAGCGCCCCCGGAACGATAGTCCCCGGCACATTGAATTCCAGGTAAATCAGCAGCGCTCCGCCCACCAGCAGCAGCAGGGCGATATTCGGGTTCACCAGCCAGCCCAGCAACCGCTCGCGCATCGTAGGCTCCACCACCTCAATCCGCGCATTGCTCAAATGCAGCACCAGCTTCGCTCCGTCCATGCGTGTAATCTCACGCCCGTCCAGCGCCCCAAGCAGTTGCGCATCGTTATTGCTGATCACGTCGATCAGGTGCTTGTCCAGCGCCTCCTCGGCGGTGTAAGAGTGCGACGTAGCGGCCGCCGCCAATGCTGCTTCAAGGTTGCGGTTGCGCTTGGTCACATACGATCGCAGATGAGCTTCCGCGTCGTTCTCCACCTTCTGGCTCATGGTGTCGTCCATCTTGCCCAGCTCCGACACCACATGCGCCGCGCCGGCATTGGTCCCCGGCGCCATCGCCGCCACATCGGCCGATTCCATCAGGTAGAACCCCGCCGACCCCGCCCGCGCCCCCATCGGCGATACAAAAACAATCACCGGTACGCGCGAATTCAAAATCGCGCCTGCCATGCCGTACATCGAGTCCAGCAGCCCTCCCGGCGTGTCCAGCTCCACCAGCAGCGCCTGCGCTCCGTCGGAGTTGGCCCGTGCAATCGCCCTGTCCAGTTCCCCCGCGCTCACCGGCTGAATGGTGTCTGACAGCACCAGCTTGTCCACCCTCGGCTGCTGTGCCACCCCCTGTGCCGCCAGGTCTGAAGAGCCCAATCCCACAGATCCCAGAAAAGCCGCAACCAATCCTGCCACAACCGCGAACCTGCCTATGCGCCGAACCATGGCTTGCTCCCTTCAAGGCCGTCCTGCAAACCCATGCCGCCGGCCTTACTTCTTCTGCGCTTCCCGTGCCTCAACCTGTCGCCGCAACTCCCCCGCCGCGCGGTCCATGGGAGCCAGCTTCAAGGCTTCGCCGGCCTCTTTGTCAGCCTCTTCCAGCTTCCCGCCCGCCAGATCCAGCCTTCCCAGAACCATATACGCATCCACCGACGGTGTAAGTTTCAGCGATTCGCGAGCTTCTTTGCGCGCAGCCTCCGCATCGCCGGTCCGCTCGCGTACCTCGGCCAGCCCGGTATGCGCCTCTGCAACCGAGTTGTCGATAGCCACCGCCGTCTGGTAAAGCCGCTCCGCCTCCAGCAGCAAGCCGCGGTTCAGGTAGTCCTGCGCCTGGCTCGCCAGCGTCTCGGCCCGTTTCCGCGGCGTCAGCGCGGCCAGCCTCGATTCGCCTACCTGGTCCAGCATCGTCGCCGCCTGCCGGAAAGCGACGGCATCGAAGTTGCGCGCCACTCGTTCCAACGGATCGGTCGTGCGATCTGCCGTCGCGCCGGCGTTCTGTCCGGCGGGCGGCTGGGTTTCCGGCTCGCTCCACGCCGTCTTCTCAAGCGCCAGGGCCTCGCTGTCGTTGGGCCGCAACCGCAGGCATTGCGCCAGCTCCGTCAAAGCCTCTGTTGTGTCCCCGCGGCGCTTCAGGCTCACCGCCAAATTGAAATGGTAGTCCGCCGCATTCGGATCGGCTGCCACCGCCTGGCGAAAAAGCGCAATGCCGTCGCGCCCCTGCCGACTCACCGTAACCGCCTGGTTGTTCACCACCTCGGCCAGCGGCAGCACGCGCGCCACATCGCCAAACGCTTCCTCGGCCTTGGGGTAGTTGCCACTGAACACCAGCGAGAGCCCGCGAAAGAACCCCGCCTCCAGAGCGTCCGGATCGTTCCGCTCCACCTTGCCGAAGGCCTTTGCGGCTTCCTCGTACTGCTGAGCGTTGTAGTCCTCCCGGCCCAGCGCCATCCACGCCTGGCTGAACGCGGGATTCAGCGCCACTGCTCCGTTCAGGTGGCGCAGCCGCTCATCGTGATCCGGCTCGGTAATCCCGCGTATGTATTGCTCGAAGGCGTCCACCCGCATTCCCGCCCCCGCCGCCACAAACGTATCCTCCGCGCCGCTGAAGCCGGGGTCCAACTGCTTTGTCAGCTTCCACGCCAGTGAGCTGAAAACGGCAATCAAATCGCGCATTTCGCCGCGCGCGGTCACCGGCGCGCTCATCCTCAGGTGCGGCACGTCCACCACCTGCGCCTCGGCCACAATTCCGCTTCCGTCGGTTACAAAGCTACCCACCACAATCGAATCGGCATCCAGCGTCTCGGCCAGCTTCAGCGAGCTGGCCCGCGAGGGATGAAACCCCTGCGGCAGCCCCAGATGGTCCAGCGCATACATCCTGTCCGCCCGGTTCATCGGCGCAAACCCCACAGCGGCAAACCGGCTGCCAAGAACCTCCGGCGCAGCCTCACGAATCCACTCCAGGCTCGGCTGCCCGCTGCGGTTCTCAAACGGCAGCACCAGCAAAATGCGCCCGCGCCCGCCGGTCGACCCCATTTCTGCCTCCGCCTGGCCCAGCGCGCAAATCGCCGCCGCCTGCGCGAGCATAAGCAGCATCGCAGCGGCTAAAGCAATTCGCCGGATCAAGAACGAGCGAGATGAGAAAAAGATAGCCACAACAGGCTGATTATAGGCGCTGCGGCTTTCGGGCGGCGCAATGCGGCTGGGTAGCGTTGCCAACCGCCCCTTGACTCCGGGATCTAAAGTTCACCTCATCGAAGCTGTCATCCTGAGCGACCGCAGCGAAGCGAAGGGAGTCGAAGGATCTGCATTTCTCGTTGCTTGCGAGCCGAGAACGCTCAAGAAATATGTTTCGAATTTGAGAATCACCACACCGAGAGCCCCCAAGTGAAATTGAGGTTTTGAAAGGGCACGACTTCAGTCGTGCCGATAACGTCAATAGAATCTGTGGGCTTTAGCCCCTGCGGTATGAATCTATGGCTCGCCTGGCAAACTCAGACTGTTTTCGTAACCTTTTTAGGCCCAGGGGAACGTCTCCTCAAGGTGATCCACAACCGAGAACTCTGTATTCGTGCATTATCTTGGTTGGCGAAGACACAATCAGAACCGACCTCGAAGCGCCGGGAGCGGATATTGAAGCGAGCTCTCATACAACAATCAGTGTGATGAGGCGCTCCCAGCAAGCCTTACAATTTGAGCAAGTCGGTTCCTTGGAGGAGCGGCCTGACATGGTCCGACGACTATGTACTCACGAATTGTTCCGCCCCGCGAAGATTTCACCTTTTGCACGAAGGCTTGCTGCAATGGCGCTTTGCTCAGTTTGCGCAATCGCTCTCGGGCAAAGCCTGTCGGCCAACGCTTCTCGCGCAGGCCAAGTCGGCTCCGAGGACATCATTGATCAACTTGCAACTGGCGGCGTTCCTCCCGCTACCCTTACGCTACGACCCACTCAGAAGACTGAGGCGATTCGTCTGCTCATCGCCGCGAAGCAACAGGAGAAGGGGTGGCGGAGGCAACTGGCAATATATCTCCTCGCGACACTCGGCCAGGATTATCAGCTCAACCGCGACGACCTCCTTCGGACTTGGCACGGGTGTGTAGTCAGAGACTTCGACCACGGCTGTGATGAGAATACTGCCGACATGCTGATAAAGCTCTATGGGCAAGGACACAAGGAGCTTTTGCGTCCAATCCTGGCGGGATGCCATTACAGCGATGGGGCGCTCTCGGAAAAACTGTACCCCTTCTACGCTGACCGCTTGGAACACAGCCCAGAAGAGCTCGTTTCCGCCCTCACGTCGTTTCGCCCCAACGAGCAATCGTATATTTGCGTGCAAGTCGGCAGCGACGTGTCCGAAGAGACCGGCGGAGGACCAACAGACGGCAGTTACCCGAAGACTATGCGAACGATCCTTAACAACCTGAGAGAGGCCGGCGGTGACGTTGCCAGTCGGTGCTCCCGCGCTGTGCGAAAGGGTTATGGAAATGGCGTCGCCGCGATCTTAGAGGAGGAGAAAGGCCCGCCGCCTCCACAGAAATGATGAGCAGCGCACTGCCCAACATTCGACATCCCGTCAATTCCCCGTCGGAATAATCCCCGCGTTCTCCACCATCAGAATCACCGTTCGCTCCGGCGCGCGCGTTCGATGCACCACCCCTTTCGGCACAACAAACCCCTGCCGCGGCGAAAGCTCAACCACCCGCTCTTCCAGGTCGATCAGCAGCTTGCCCTCCACCACATAAAAGAACTCGTCGTCCTCGTCGTGCTTGTGCCAGTGGTATTCGCCTTCGATTATCCCCACCCGCACCACCGACTCATTCACCTTGCAAAGCGTCTGGTTGAACCACTTATGCTCGCAACCATCAGCCAGTGCCTTCTCATCGATAACCTCCAGCGGCGCATGCAGAATGTTCAACCGCGTTTCATAAGGGTAATCGACCACCGAATCCGCCATTGAGACCTCCGCCTCCTATCGATCTATAAGCCCCACAATATCAACGTTGGGCTTAACATGCTGCGGAAAAACTAATTGCTTTGAAAGGGCACGACTTCATAGGCTGCGGAAAAACTCATCCGGGCGGTAGGCCGGGGATTTATTCCCGGCAAAACGCCAATCAAATCAACGTGGGCTTTAGCCCCTGAGGTACATTTCTCAGACTCTTCGTCCGTAACGAGGCCTTTTTCCGCAACCTGTTCAGTCGTGCCGCAAAGGCAAAGAATCAACTCGGGCTTCAGCCCCTGAGGGATGTCTTCCGTCGATTTCCACAGAGCCCCGACGTTTTCCGTTGAGGGCCTCTCTTTCAAACTCACCCGAGATAACACTCCCAAACAACTTGCATTTCGAGTCGAAGAAGAGTGTAATACCTTCGAAGAGGTCTCGAATGACGCTCACCGCCAAATCCAACCCTCGGCCAGCCGCGCGGAAAATCCGCAAGTCGAAGTTTCAGGCCGACCTTGCTCCCGCGGAAGATACCATGGTGCGCGCGCTCAAGGCTGAATTGCAACTTACCAGCAATTCCGACTTCCTCTCCGATGCGCTGACGCTTTTCCGCTGGGCCGTCTCCGAGCGCAAGCGTGGTCACCGCATCGTAAGCGAAAGCGCCACCGGGGAGCGGAAGATTCTGGTATTTCCGCGACTGGAGCGCGTGGCTCCCGAACTGGATCTGCCGCATGTGGAAATGGATTGGACCGACTGCGAAATCGAGAGTCTCTTTGAACTGTCCCAACGGCAACCAGCCGAGCCGACTGAAGCGCTTATTCGAGCCATGAGGCGATGAATTGGCTATAACGATTCGCCGGCTCGAAGAATTCGATGGCACAAATGGTTTCGATTGCGGAGACGAACCGCTGAACAACTACCTGTCGAAGCACGCATGGATCAATCAACAGAAGAGCTCCATCGGCGTAACCTACATTGCCGCGGATGAAGCAGCTCCGCGATCCGTGCTCGGCTACTTCACGCTGGCAACCTCCGGCATTCCGCGCGACCGCTTGCCGAAGAAACATGTGCGCGGACTTCCACCGTACGATTTACCGCTGATTCTGCTTGCCCGTCTTGCCGTGGACAAGCGCTTCGCGGGGCGTGGCTTAGGCCGGGTGCTGCTCGCCGAGGCATTCAGTATTGCGTTGCGAGTGGCTGGCGAAGTCGGCTGCAGGTGCATAGTTACAGATGCCTATCGAGACATGGTTAGCTGGTACGCGAAGTTTGGATTCATTCCAATTGAAGGCGGATCGGACGCCGGACATCAAAAGATGTTTCTGGACATTCGAACGATTCGCGCAGCAATCGGAACTGACTCTGCCTTCAACTAAAATCCTGTCCAGACCTGCAACCGCCAGGACTGTCTTGATACGGCACGGCGCTCGCAGCCAGATGATATCAGTGCTAGCATTGATATCATCTTGTAAACGTTTGCACGCGCATTTTTGTACGCGAAAACACGCAAAAAACGCCCTTATTCGCCCCTAAACAGGCTTATTTCATGTCATTTTGCACTGTTTTGTCACACGTTTGAGTACGCGTATACGCGTACGCTGAGCTGTTCGTTTGCCATCCCAGCGTACGCAATTCACCGCACGCACGGCGAAGCGCCAGATGCATGGTTCTTACCGGGCCAGCAGCCCCCAGCCGCGCTTCAAATTGCCGATTGAACCGGATCAGCGCGATCCACATCCCCTGGTCCTCGCCCTTCCATTCCAGGGTCCCACCCAGCTCCCGCGCAATCGCTTCCGGCCCAAGATCGTGGTGCAGCCCGAAATAGCGCTCCTCCATGGCATCGCTATCCAGTCCAAAACTCCTCAACAGAGAAGGCGGATCTTCCTTGGTGCTGAACACCAGCGCCGTGGAATACTTCCCGGGCTCGCCTGCGGCCTTCTCAATCTGGGCGGGGGTAAAATCCTCCAGCCGGTAAACATCATACGGCTGTTTCAGATAGCCAAGCTCCGGGCGCGTCAGTTCGTCCGTCACCGGCCAAGCTGAGAGCACCGTTGAGCCGGGAAACCTCTTGTTGAGCTGGGCAATCCCAGCCAGATGCAGCCGGACAACGTGCGCGTATGCCAGGTTGTCTTCCGGCGCAAACCCATAGGGAGGATTCACAAACAGCCCCGCCACAAAGGCCGCCGCCGAAAACACAGCCAGCCCTTGCCAGTACGGCACCCGCCGGTAAAACGTTGCAACCGCAACCAGCAGCACCAGCGGATACATGGGCAACAGGTAGCGCGTCAGCAGCGCGCCGCCCAGCACGCTGAAGAGAAGCGCATTTACCATAAGGAGGAAAAATATCCGCCACAGCGCCGCCTTCGAGATCGTCGCCCGCTCATGCCCCTCGGCGTCCTGTCGCGGCTTCAGCAGCAGCGCCGCATACGTCATCAGCACCGGCACAAACAGGTTCATGTGCGCTGTCAGGTGCAGAATCCGGTGCCCAAAGGCCGCCACAATCCGCAGCGGATCAAGCGTGGCCTGCGCGTTGTAACGCAGAAACTCTGGATTTCCAAAGAGATAGCCGGTCTGTGTATAGTGCCAGCCGTACCAGCCGGCCAACGGCAATGCGCAACTAGCAAGCCATGCCGCCTCGCGACCCAGCCTGCCCCTCTTCGGCGGAAGCGCCCGAAAGCCCTCCACGAGGCTAAGCGCGGCCAGCGCAAGCGGAATCGCAATTGCCGTCTCCTTGCACAAAGCGGCGGCAGCAAACCACAGCGCAGCAGCCCACGGCTTACGATCCCGATCCGGCAACGCGTACACCAGCCCCCAAAGAGTACAGGCTGCGGCAAAGATATCCGCGTGAGCCAGCGTGCTCTGCGCAAACCAGATGGGGTAAAGCCCCGTAAGAACCACCGTCCAGAAGGCCACCGAGCCCACTCCCACGAGCCTCATTGCCAGGCGCCACACGGCCAGCAGGCCCAGCGACGCCACCATCAGCACCGCCTCGCGCGTCACCTCGGGATTGAAGCCTGAAAACTTCCACCACATCGCCAGGTAAATGCTGGGCAGCGGAGGGTGGGCATTGGTGAGCGTAGTAATCGGAATTAGCGAGCCGGTGCGAAAGAAATCCCATGCCGCGGGAATGTAATACCCGGCCTCGTCCCAATAGTAGGGCAGGCGAAGTAGCGTAAAATGTGCGGCATACAGCGCCGCGAATACCACCGGAAAAATCATCCAGAGCGGCAGTGGCGCGTCCATCCGCGGCTGCATCAGGCGTCTCAATCGCTGCTCCTTAAAGAGACTTAGGGACGGAGGGACTAGGGACTGGGGAACGGGCCATTGCGGAGGCTGAAACCGGCTTGACTGTTGTTCGCTGATCCCTGACCCTTAGTCCCTGGTCCCTTAGTCCCTAGTTCACCGGTCCTTGCGGAAAGTTATGCCCGTGCGGCTCCAGATTCAACTGACCGAACGCCTGCTCGTACTGGGCCAGATTCTGCCCCAAAACGTTCCAAAGGGCTTTCGCTTGTTGCGGGCTCAGGAAGATCCCCTGGTGGTTGCGAATGCTCACCTTATCGGGGCTTTCGCTCGATGCAATGCCGAATGACAGCTGGAAATCCCAAACACTCACGCGCACCTGCACGCTGTTGGCATAGGACTCGCGGTAGTCGGGTGTCTGGACAACATTCATTTGGGTCTGCTGCGGCGATGGACTCATGATTTAACCAGCTTACTCCGCCAGAGCAACCTCGGCCCAATTCCTCGAATTAAGCCCTCGGCGTCGGCGGCGCCCATGCGTACTGGATTGGTGCGAAAGGAGAGGCTCGAACCCTCGTTGGTACCCTGCCGGTTTCCAGGCCACTCGTGACACTCTGGGCCGTTTCAATACCGCTTCTCCGCGAGCCAATAAGCCTCCTTCCATTCGTTCCGCAATGGCACAATAGTCCAGAGGTCAATCGTGAGGCTCTGGTTCGCCCCCAGCAGTGAAGTCCCCATCTATCGCCAGTTGGTAACGCAGGTGGTTCTGGCCATTCTCAGCGGCGACCTGCGCCCAGGCGACCGGCTTCCGAGCACACGCGAATTGGCTCGCAGATTTGCCATCAATCCCAATACCGTCAGCGCCGGTTACAGGCAACTGGAAAGAGAGGGGTGGACCGAACGGCGGCGTGGGAGCGGTGTCTATGTTCGTGCCAACGCCGAGCCGCCAACCACCCCGGAACAGATTCTCGATCAGCATATCGCTGGCTTCTTTCGCGCCGTCCGCGAACTCAGCCTGCCTGCTCCCGCCATTCGCGCTCGCGTGGCCGATTGGCTAATCGCTCCCCCGCCGGATCACCTACTTCTGATTGAGTCGGACCCGGAGTTGCGGGAGATTCTGCTGGCCGAAATCCGAGCGATTACCGAATGCCCCGTGGAAGGCATCTCGCTGGGAGACTGTGCCGCCCCTGCGATCCTGGCTGCCGCGATTCCCATGTGCCGCCCTAGCAAGGTGAAGGTCACTCGAACAGCTTTGCCTGCGGGAGTCGAGCTTGTCACGCTGCAGATACGTTCGGCATATGTGTGGCTTGGCCCATGGCTTCCCGCTTTGAAGGGCAAGCTCGTCGGTGTGGCTTCCGCCTGGCCGGAGTTCATCACCACCGCGCGCACTATGCTGATTGCCGCAGGTCTGGACGCGGAAACGATCATCTATCGCGATACCCGCAAGCTTCGATGGAATCGAGGACTTGAGCTTGCCTCCGCCATTATCTGCGACGCCCATACGGCCACACTGCCCGCATTCCCAAAGCAGGCGAAGGCGATCGTATTTAATCTGCTTGCGGATTCGATGCGCGCCGAACTCAGCCGCTACCCTGACACCCCCTCCGCTTTATGACACTCGCGAAACTGTATTAGGCATTCGATCAGTGACGATATACACCCGTATGCTCACCCTCGTACGCTACTCCACTTGAGGGGTTCGAGACATGACTAGCTCAGCCAACGAAACTGCAATCACCGGTGCAGATGAGATGCTGCCCGTGGAACCACCCACCGGGACTCGCGGCTTCTGGTCGCTGATCGCAACCCAGTTTCAGGGCGCATTCAGCGATAACATACTCCGCAACCTGCTGCTTTCAATCATCGTGGGAATGGGCCTTGCGAAAAATGAGCGGGAGACGTTTGTTTCCGTCGTCACGGTTATTTTCTCTGTGCCATTCCTGCTGTTCAGCATGCCTGGGGGCTGGCTGGCCGACCGTTACAGCAAGCGTCAGATCACCATCTGGATGAAATGGATGGAAGTGTTCTCCATGGTGCTGGCGACAGCGGGCCTGGCAACTCACATCCTTCCACTCTCTCTGGCCGCACTAACTCTGGTAGCCACGCAGGCTGCGCTCTTTGGGCCATCGAAGTATGGCCTGTTGCCGGAATTGCTTCCCGCAAAGCGCCTGTCATGGGGAAACGGTGTAATCGAGTTAGGCACCTTCCTCGCCATTATTCTGGGCACTGTAACCGGCGCGACGATGGCGGAGAAACTCCATGGACGCGAGGTCTATGCCGGGTACGTTCTGATAGCAATTTCATTCATCGGACTGCTCACAAGCTTCCGCATCGACAAAGTCCCCGCCGCGTCACCCAACAAGAAGTTTCAATTCAATATTCTCAGTGACCTTTGGCAACAGATCAGCTTCATGCGCCGGGATCGCGCGCTGTTTTTGGCCGTAATCGGCAACACCTATTTCTGGTTCCTGGGCTCGCTGCTGTTCTCAACCATCGTTGTCTACGGCCCCGACGTGCTGCACATTGGCCAGGCCAAGACGGGCTACCTAAATGCCACGCTTGCCGTGGGCATTGGTATTGGCAGCATGGTTGCCGGATGGCTAAGCGGCAACAAAATCGAGTACGGCCTCATTCCCCTCGGTTCCATCGGCATGACCTGCACCGGGCTGCTGTTGGGTGGGACGCATCATGGCCTGCTTGGTTCCGCGCTGCTGTTGGGGTCACTTGGCTTCTGGGCCGGCTTCTACGCTGTGCCGGTCAATGCCCTCATCCAGCATCGCCCTCCAGAGAAAGACAAGGGCGGCATCATTGCCGCGGCAAACCTGCTTTCTTTTGTGGGCATCGCGCTGTCGGCGGGCGTGTACTACATCTTCACGACCTTCATTCATCTTGATCCCCGCGGAGTGATCCTGGCCGCATCTGCGATTACCGGCGCAGGCACTGTATATGTGCTCATTCTGCTGCCGGAGTGGTTTGGCCGCTTGATTCTCTTCTTCATTACGCACACTGTCTATCGCGTCAAAGTGGTTGGCCGTGAAAACTTTCCCGACAAGACCGGCGCATTGCTGGTGTGCAACCACATGTCTTTCGTGGATGCGGCATTGCTGATTGCCTCGACCGACCGGCCGATCCGCTTTCTTATTTACCAGGGCATTTACGACAACCCGATTGTGAAGCCCTTCGCAAAGATGATCAAGGCGATTCCGATCTCGGACGAACAGCGGCCGCGGGACTTGATCCACTCGTTGCATACGGCCAGCGAGGCGTTGCGACAGGATGACATTGTCTGCATCTTTGCCGAAGGGCAAATCACGCGCACCGGCCAGTTGCTGCCTTTTCGGCGTGGCCTTGAGCGCATCATGAAGGACGTCGATGTCCCCATCGTTCCCGTAAATCTTGACGGAATCTGGGGCAGCATCTTCAGTTTCGAGCGCGGGCGCTTCTTGTGGAAGATGCCTCGCCACATACCCTATCCGGTGACTGTGACATTCGGTAAGCACATGGCCTCCACCTCGACTGCCATTGAAATCAGAAGCGAGGTGCAGCAACTGCAAGCCGCTGCATACGAGAGCCGCAAGCATGGAATGAAGACGCTTGACCGCGCCTTTGTGCGCTCCGCAAGACTCCATCCCTTCCGGTTCATGATGGCCGACGGAAAGTATCCAAAGGTCTCGTTCGGCTCAGCTCTCGTGAAGACCATGTTCATTGCCCGCAGGCTGAAAAACCAGATAGGCCGCGAGCCTATGGTGGGCATGCTGTTGCCGCCGTCCGTAGGCGGAGCGCTCACCAACTATGCGCTGATGTTGTTGGGGCGCGTGCCCGTGAATTTGAACTACACGTCTTCCAGCGAGATCCTTGCGGCGTGCGCGAGCCAGTGCAATCTGGACGTGGTGATCACTTCGAAGGCTTTTGTCGAGCGTTTTCCCAACCTCGCTATTCCGGGGCGAACGCTCTTTCTTGAAGACACTTTGAGCGCTCCGCGCAAGGGGGAAAAGCTGGCCGCGATCGGGCTTGCCTGGTTCACGCCCGGCGCAGTGCTGAGGAAGGTTCTGAACGGCGGACCCACGAATTCGAATCCGGAGATTGGTGCCGATTCGAAGGCCAAAGCTACCGTTGACAGCCTGGCTACGATCATCTTTTCCAGCGGCAGCACCGGAGATCCCAAGGGCGTGATGCTGACCCATTTCAATATCACGTCGAACATCCAGCAGGTGTCGCAGGTATTCATGCTTGGGCGGCGCGACAAGATCCTTGGCATTCTGCCGTTCTTTCATTCCTTTGGATTCATGGCCGCTCTGTGGCTGCCCGCGGTGAATGGCATAGGCGTTGTGTATCATCCCAATCCGCTGGACGCGCAAGTGATCGGCGAACTGGTGAAGCGGTACAAAGTCACGTTCATGGTAGCGACACCAACTTTCCTGCAGGCATACATGCGCCGCTGTTCCGCTGAGAGCTTCGGCTCGCTACAGTATGTGCTGGTGGGCGCGGAAAAGCTGCCGGAGCGCCTTGCGCAGGCCTTCGAAGACACGTTCGGGATTCGCCCGCTGGAAGGCTACGGCTGCACCGAGTGTTCCCCGGTGGTTACCGTCAACGGGCGCGACTTCCGCGCGCCGGGATTCCGTCAGGTTGGGGCGAAGCGCGGAAAGATCGGCCATCCGCTGCCTGGAGTGACGGTAAAAGTTGTCGACATCGATACGGGAAAACCGCTCGCGCTGGGAAATGCCGGGATGTTGCTTGTGAAAGGCCCGAATGTGATGAGGGGATATCTCGGCAAACCGGAAAAGACAGCGGAAGTGCTGAACAACGGGTGGTACACAACGGGCGATGTCGCCATGGTGGACGAGGACGGTTTCCTGACGATCACCGATCGGCTTTCGCGCTTCAGCAAGATTGGCGGCGAAATGGTTCCTCACATCCGGATCGAAGAGATGCTGCACGACCTGGCTGGTTCCACCGAGCAGGTTTTCGCGGTTACGTCTCTGCCCGACGAGAAAAAAGGCGAGCGAATCGCGGTCCTCACCACCCTTTCGAGTGAAAATTTCATACCGGTTCTGGAGAAGTTGTCTAAATGCGATCTCCCCGCGCTATGGAAGCCAAAGGCGAATCTTTTCTTTCATACCGAGAAACTGCCGATGCTTGGAACAGGCAAGACCGACCTGCGGGGAGTGCGGCAACTGGCGTCCTCGCTGGCCCAGGAAGCCGGCGTGTAAAGCGCCGGCATCCAAATCCGGGCACCATTCTATTTGGCAAGGTAAGCGATGGAAAGCGTGGAGTGAGTTAGATCACATCAAAAGCACTCGGCCCATCGTACGCTTCGGCATGGCAAACAAACCGGAGTTGTACATCAGCTACGACAGGGAAATGTTCCCTGCGCGGGGCGTTTGCACTGTGTGCGGAGACGAAATGCCGCATAGTGAGCCGAGGATCACGGATTCACCGGGCGTTATCCGGTGGTTGGCGGGTGAATTCAAACTTCATGTGGGCCGGAAGCATCCGGGCAAGCCGGAAGCGGATTTGACAGAGTATTGATAAGCGCGTACTTTCTGACCATTGCTCCCCCTCTCCACCTTCCCCAATCTACACGGAGCCTCTCGGAGACGAGGGGCTTTCGTGTTCTCATGGATTCCCGGCAGGTTTCCAGGTTGGGGGGCAACTCTGTTTCCCGTGCGGACAAGGCGAGTGATTCTTGTCACATCCCATAAGTAAACATTGCTGTCAGATGCGTAGCAGTGGGGAATCTCCATGACAGCCGTTACGGAATTGATCGATAAGCTGACCTGCATTGAATTATCCGTAGGAGTGGCGAGCGACGCAATGGTGCGCGACATGGTAATTGACGCCCAGGATTGCGCTCTTCAGATACAGGGAGAGGTAGCCGAAGCCCTTCGCATAAGGTGTGGGCGCAATATGGCCCAGGTCGTTTCCGGCCCTTGTTTGCGCGAGCTTCTGCCCCACCCCGGTTGGCATCGGGCATTCGGGTTCGCCGCCATTCGGCTTCTCGGCGCCGCATTTCTTCTTTCGAGACGGTGAACGTCGTGCGGCTCGCAAAATGGACTTCGATGGGAAACAGGCGTAGCGTTCCACTATCCCCCAGAAAGGCCAGGGCATGAATCGAGGCTATCCGTTTCCAAACTCCCGCGTCCCGTCTTTGCCCACCGCCGCAATCCCGACAGCACAATCGATTTAATTTGCACCAAGTGTTTCAAAACAGTGGCCACAGGAGCAACGGAAGCCGGTCTGCGGCCGGCTGAAGAGGCCCATGTGTGTCCCGGTTTCGACTTGGAACGCATGTTTCACCCGCCCCGCGGAAAGTGACCGCAAGGGTTAAGGCCGGGCTTCCTTTGTGCGGTGGTGGCGGAACGCGACCCGATTCCGACCCTGAAGCGTGCTGCGGAGCCCCGTTTGTACACGGACACGAATCCGCAACCTTATCGTCGCATTCGGAACGCCGCCGGAGCGAACTGGATGATCTTTTCCTCGCGTTTAGCCGACAGCCCTGTCGGCACCGATGCGCAGAGGGTTGGTGCGAAAGGGGGGACTCGAACCCCCATGGATTGCTCCGCCAGATCCTAAGTCTGGTGCGTCTGCCAATTCCGCCACTTTCGCGCGTCTACCGTCTCCTCGATTCTATTATCCTTTTGGGTTTCCGTGTCTTGGAGCTTTTTTGCCCCAATGATGCCCACAACGCCGTTTGGCGCCTCGGATTTTCCGCTTCTCTGTAAACTAATTCATTAGTTGTACGTCAAACTACTCAGGAACGGTCAATCAGCGACCCTTCGAGTAAATTATGCCTCCAAAGCGATCCATCACGCTCACCCAGGCCGAACTCCGGCTGATGAAGATTTTGTGGGATCGGGGCGAATCGACCGTGGCAGACATGGTGGCAACTATACCCGATGATGAGGCGCTGGCCTATACTTCTGTGCTGACCACCATCCGAATTCTGGAGACCAAGGGCTACGTGAGGCACCGTCCCGAAGGTCGAGCCTTCCTTTACAAGTCGTGCATCGACGAGGCCGAGGCCAGCCGAAGCGAGGTTCGCCATGTGTTGCAGCGGTTTTTCGGCAACTCGCGGGAGCGGCTTTTGCTCTCGCTGCTGGGAGACGACGAGATAAGCCCGGACGAGTTGAAGCGCCTGAAAGAAGCGATTGCCGATTCCCCGGACGACGCGCGGGAGGTGCTCTAAATGGAAACCCTTGTACACACCGCCTCCATGATGTCTGCCGCAGCCGTAAGCAGCCTGGTTTCCGCAATCTGGGAGGGCTCGGTGCTATCGCTGTGCGTGGTTGTTTGCCTGCGGCTGTCGCCCCGGCTTAGCGCCGCTTCCCGGTCGCTGATCTGGATGAACGTCTTTCTGTTGCTGTTGCTGCTGAACGTGGTCCCGTCGTTCTTTTCGAAACAGGACGCCGTGAGCATGGCGCATCGTGCTACACCCTGGTCTCTTGACGTGGGCTGGAGTATTGGCCTGGCCGGGCTGTGGATGGCGCTTTCGCTGTGGAGAGCGGCGCAGTTGATGCTGAGCGCCGCGCGACTGCATGGGCTGGCAAACCGGGCGATTCCGGTAGCGGCCGATCTCGCGCTGATCGCGATTCTCGAGGGCAGCGGAGAGCGTGGGCTGGGCGGGCGCAGGGCGGAACTGTGCATCTCGATCGAAGTGGAGCGGCCCAGCGTGTTCGGCTTCTTTCGCCCGCGAATCCTGATTCCTCCCGCTTTGATGGAAAGCCTCTCTGCCGAAGACCTGCGGCAGGTGGTTGTGCATGAGATGGAGCACTTGCGCCGCGGCGACGACTGGACCAATTTGCTGCAAAAGGTGGGGCTGGCGCTGTTTCCGCTGAATCCGGCGCTGCTGTGGGTGGAGCGCCGCGTGTGCGCGGAGCGCGAACTGGCCTGCGACGACCGGGTGCTCAATTCCGGCGGCGCGCGCAAGGCATACGCTATCTGCCTTACACGCCTGGCTGAATACTCCATTGTTCGCCGCAGCCTGTCGCTAGCGTTGGGCGCGTGGGAACGCCAATCGGAACTGGGGCGGAGGGTACGCCGTTTGCTGCGTGGTCCCGATCATTTGTTGAGCGCCAGGATAGGGGCGCTGGTGACTGGCAGCTTGCTGGCGGGTGTTTTGGGTGGCGCGATTGTGCTGGCTCACGCGCCTCGGATTGTGAGCTTCGGGCCGGAAGCCCAATCGGGTGCCCAATCCGCAGTGCAGCCGCGCTCCATCCTGCTCGAGGATATTCGAGAGACCGGCTATCGCCAAGCCAGCCTACGCGATACGCAAGGGTCGATGCAACTGGTCAAGGCCTTTGTGCCCCAGCGGTCGGTTCCAACCGCATTTACAGCAAAGCCGGCGCACAACAAAGAAGTCAGGCGGACGGTCAAGCGGACTTTACCGCAAACCCGGCAGGCCTGGATTGTGCTGACGGATTGGAGCAACGCGCAAGTTCCTCCGCACCTGGTGTTCGCCGTTGCGCCGGGCAATCGCGCTTCCTATGCCGCCGTCCCAATACCAGAGGGCTGGCTGATCGTTCAAATTTAATCCGAACTCGCGCAACTCCGGTTGCGCTAAACATCAACAGCAAACTGAACAAGGAGATCAACTTTCATGAGTCAATCAACTAATCAATTAGTAGCAACGGCAAAGAGAATGGCCTTTCCCGCCGCGCTTGCCGCAGCCTTCGCACTCGGCGCGGTATTCTTCGCCGGCCACGGCAATGTTCACGCCGCGTCGGCAATCGACGATAACAGCGTAGCGGCTCTCACCTCGCTCGATCGTGCCATGGAGGCTGTCGCGGCGCGAGTTACGCCTGCGGTAGTGAATGTGGCCGTGACTGCGCGTGGCAACGGCGAAATGTCGGCGTCCGGTTCGCCGATGCAGGGACTTCCACCGGGATTGCAACAGTTCTTCGGGCCGATGCAACAGGGTCCGCAGCAACCGCAGATCGAGCATGGAGTCGGAAGCGGAATCATCATATCGCCGGATGGATACATTGTTACCAACTGCCACGTTGTGGATGATGCTGTGCAGATCAAGGTAACTCTCAACGATCGCCGTGTTCTGAAGGCGAAGCTGATTGGCGTGGATAAGCTGACGGACCTGGCCGTGATCAAGGTAGACGCGACGAACCTTCCCAGCATCGCTTGGGGCGATTCGACAAAACTCGAGCCGGGCCAGACTGTACTTGCATTCGGCTCCCCGTTCGGAATTCAGTTCTCGGTCACGCGCGGCATCGTGAGCGCTGTCAACCGGCAGAATCCCTTCGCGGACGATCCGCGCAAACCGGGAAACTTCATCCAGACCGACGCTGCAATCAACCCAGGCAATTCCGGCGGCGCGCTGGTGAACGCACATGGCGAACTGGTTGGCATCAACACCTTCATCATCACCAACAGTGGCCAGTTTGCCGGCGCGGGATTCGCGATTCCGTCGCAGATTGTGCGCGCCACAGCCGAGCAACTCATCCAACACGGAAAGGTCGAGCATGGCTATCTGGGCATCGGCATGAACGATGTAACGCCGGACAACGCTCACTTCTTCAATCTGCAGGATGCGAACGGCGCTATCGTTTCGCAGGTAACTCCGGACTCTCCCGCAAGCCGCGGCGGAGTGCAAACCGGCGATGTTATCTCGCAACTCAACGGAGAGAAAATCGCCAACAGCAGCGACTTGCAGGTAGCGGTAAGCCAGATCGCTCCTGGAACAAAGATAGCTCTGGGAGTCATCCGCGAAGGCAAGCAGGTAACGCTGAACCTTACAGTGGGTGAGTTTCACGGCAAGACTGAAGTGGCCGACGAAGAGAATCACGATGGCCCGCAAAGCGGCAAACTCGGCTTGGCGGTGAGCGACCTGACGCCGGACAGCCGTCAGCAGATCAACGTGCCAGAGCAAGTTCACGGCGTCGTCGTCGAGAGCGTTCGTCCGGCCAGCCCGGCCGACGAAGCAGGCATTCAGCCGGGCGATGTGATCGTCGAGGTCAACCGCAAGCCGGCTCAATCGGCCAGTCAGTTCGCAAGCGAGGTACACCAGAACAAGGATGGAAAGGATCTTCTTCTGCTGGTGTGGTCAAAGGGCAACGCAAGCTATCGCACGCTTCATCCCGACGGGGACGAGCCGAAGGGCTAGTTACTGTGAGGCGAGGCCGCCGGACATCGATTCCGCGGCCTCGCATCCTTCCATGCTTGGATTGCGCCACACATCTACGACAATGCGCGATTCATCCTGCGCTGGACGAGCCTTCGCTGGCGGGATTATGCCAGCCCCCGTCCGCGGCAATCATTTTGTCGGCCTCTTTCGGGCCCCATGTGCCCCGTTTGTAAGAGCGAACGCGGGGATGATTCTTAAGCACCGGATCGACCACCTTCCATGCGGCTTCAATCGCATCTTCACGCGTAAAGAGCGCGCCGTCTCCGGCCATTGCATCGCCTAAAAGCCTTTCGTATGGAGTTTCTTCTCCAGGCTGCTCTTCCGATAAATAAAGCTCCCGCTGCTCTCCAATGAAATCCTGTCCCGCACGCTTCACGCGGGCGGCAAGGGCAACTGCCGAGTTAGGAGAAAGCCGGAAGCGCACGTAATTCGATCGCCCGGTCAGCGGCGCCGAGTCGGCGAAAAGCCTTTGCGGCGCGGGCTTTAACTCAATCAGGACCTCGGTTGCCGTATCCGGCAGGTATTTGCCCGAGCGCAGGTACCACGGAACCCCCTCCCAGCGCCATGAATCGATGAATAGCCGCATTGCGCAATAGGTCTCAACATCGGAGCGCTTGGCCACGTCCGCCTCTTTCCGATAGCCCTCGTACTGGCCGCGAACCATGTCACCGGGCTTGAGCGGGCGCATGGCTTCGAACACTTTGGCTTTCTCGTTGTGAACAGCTCCAAAATCCCTGCCTGCGGGCGGTTCCATGGCAAGCAGCGCGGCTACTTGAAAAAGATGATTCTGGATCACGTCGCGCAGGCAGCCGGCGGTCTCGTAAAAGGACCCGCGATTACCCACGCCAAAACTTTCTGAAAGAGTTATCTGGACACTTGCAACATAGTTACGATTCCAAATTGGCTCAAGAAACGAGTTAGCGAATCGAAAATAAAGAATATTCATGATCGCTTCCTTTCCCAGGAAGTGATCGATGCGGAAGATCGAGTCTTCAGGAAACGCCGCGTGCGCCACTTTGTTCAGTTCCCGCGCGGAGGCCAAGTCCCGTCCAAACGGCTTTTCCACGATGACGCGCGCGTCAGTGTTCAGGTTCGCGGCGGCCAGGCCTTCAATCACGGTCTCGAAGAGCGATGGCGGAATTGCAAGGTAGTGTGCCGGCCGTCGAGCCTCGCCCAGCGCTTGTTTGATAGCCGTAAAAGTGCCTGAGTCCTTATAGTCTCCGCTTACATACTTGAGCCGGGACAGAAACTCCTTGAATGCTCGCTTGTTATCGATTCCGCCCGCATGCTCGATACTGTCCGTCACCCGCTCGTGCAACTGCTTCATGCTCCACTGCGGAAACGCAACTCCAATAACCGGGACCTTGAGGGCGCCTCGCTTGACCATTGCATACAGTGCCGGAAAAATCATCTTGTGTGCCAGATCGCCCGTGACACCGAATAGCACAAGAGCGTCAGAATGTATTCTTGCCATCAGTTGCCTGCCTTGGCGGGCGCAGCCTTTTCTTCATGTCCGCCAAATTGGAACCGAAGCGCCGATAGAAGCTTTTCCGCAAAGTCGTCTTCGCCGCGCGAACTGAACCGCTCGTAGAGCGCAGCACTCAGAACCGGTGCCGGAACCGATTCGTCGATGGCTGCCACGATTGTCCATCGTCCTTCTCCCGAGTCGGATACACGACCGGAAAACTTGCCAAGATCGGGGCTGTCGAGCAGGGCGATCGCGGCAAGGTCCAACAGCCACGAAGCAACAACACTGCCGCGGCGCCAAACTTCGGTAATGTCCGCAATGTTCAAATCGTATTGGTAGTGCTCCGGGTGCCGAAGCGGCGTTGTTTCGGCATCCACCGTTTGTTTCGCCTTGCCCACGTTGGCGTGTTGCAGAATATTCAACCCCTCAGCATAAGAAGCCATCATGCCGTACTCAATGCCGTTGTGGACCATCTTGACAAAATGGCCCGCGCCGCTTGGACCGCAGTGCAGATAGCCATGCTCGGCCGTGCCTCCAACCTTCTCGCGGCCCGGCGTGCGCGGGGCTGAATCGATGCTTGGCGCCAGCGAAGAAAAGATGGGGTCGAGGCGTTCGACGACGCCCTTTTCGCCGCCGATCATCAGGCAATAACCGCGCTCGGCGCCCCACACCCCGCCGCTTGTCCCAGTATCCACATAGTGAATGCCCTTCAGTTTTAGCTCGCCTGCGCGCCGGATATCGTCGTGATAGTAGGAGTTGCCGCCGTCGATAATTACATCGTCGGCTTTGAGCAGTGGAACGAGCGACTCAAGCGTGGGATCGACCACTCCCGCAGGCACCATCAGCCAGACAGCGCGCGGCGTTTTCAGCTTTGCGGCAAATTCCTCCAGCGTTGTGGCCCCAACCGCTCCCTCCTTCACCAGCGCCTCAACGGCCGCCGCGTGAATATCGTAGACCACGCATTGGTGGCCGGCCTTCATCAGCCGCCGCACCATGTTGATTCCCATCCTGCCCAGCCCGATCATGCCCAATTCCATCTTGTTCTCCCTCTCTCATAGGTATGGTTACGCTTGTCCCGCTTTGAAGTCAGATGCATTTGCCAACTTAGAGGATTCTCTGGGACCGCAGCTTGGCGTGACCTGTCCTTCCCCGCAAGCATCGAGCGAGGATCGTCGTGGACTGGGGTTGTCCAGATCTACTGCGTCGTGAAGGTGTAAACAGTGGGCTGCCAGGCTCCTCCGATGTACGAATAGAGCGTGGCATAGATCTTCTCGCCGTTCGTGGGAAGACCGGATACGGTTACCGAGGTGGCTGTTGTCGAACTGCCGGAGTAGAGGTTCTTCGCGGCTGCTCCTGAGGTGCCCGTTCCCACGTTGAGCCAGAAATAGGTAACACCGCTGCCAGGCGACCACGTGAACGTGACCGTGGAGCTTGCTAGCGGAGTGCTCGTGCTGGGCAATGTGAGAGTCGCTGGCGTGGGCGATCCGCTGGCGGTGTATGTGTAGACGGTGGGCTGCCAGGCTCCCGCAATGTACGAGTAGAGCGTGGCGAAAATCGGTTCGCCGTTGGCGGGAAGGCCCGTGGCCGTAACTGAAGTTAGCGTGGTTGAACTGCCGGAATAGAGGTTCTTCGAGTTTGCGCCGGAAGACGCGGTGCCCAGGTTGAACCAGTAGTAAGTAACTCCCTCGCTCCCCGACCATGCGAAGGTAACGCTGGAGCTTGCTAGCTTGGTGCTGGGTGTGGGAGTGGTTAGCGTGGCCGCAATGGGCGCGCCAGATGCGGTGTAGGTGTAAACGATCGGCTGCCAGGCGCCTGAAATGTAGGAGTAGAGCGTGGCATAGAGTGTTTCACCGTATTGCGGAATACCGGCTACGGTTAACGAGGTGGCCGTGGTTGAACCGCCTGCATAGATGTTCTTTGCGCCGGATGACGTGGCCGAGGTGCCCAAGTTGAACCAGTAGTGTGCGATCCCGGTGCCGGGCGTCCATGTAAAGGTCGTGCTGGCGGTGAGCTTGGTGCCCGCCGCAGGCGAGGTCAGCACTGCCGGTCCGGTAGCATAGAAGGTGTAGACGATTGGCTGAAAGGCCCCGCTAATGTAGGAATAAAGCGTGGCGTAGAGAGTTTCGCCGTTGGTTGGCAGGCCGGAGACGGTGACCGAGGTCGCCGTGATCGAACTGCCGGAATAGATGTTCTTGGCGTTCACTCCCGAGGGCCCTGTGCCGAGATTGAACCAGTAATGAGTAACGCC
>Ga0302320_10006829_pt1 | contig 25247 bp, 28 predicted proteins | sample Bog_T0_3_FD_202130 | JGI IMG/M metagenome (GOLD analysis project Ga0302320, IMG submission 202130) | Peat permafrost microbial communities from Stordalen Mire near Abisko, Sweden - Bog_T0_3 | ecosystem: Environmental > Terrestrial > Soil > Wetlands > Peat | place: Sweden: Abisko, Stordalen Mire... | reverse complement strand
CTGTGTCTAGTGACGACACCGCGTCCCCGTCCTACTGCTCCTCGGCGATGAACTTCTCGTAGTCGGCGACGGAGAGCAGGTTGGCGATTTCGGCGGGATCGGTGAGGTTGATTTTCACCATCCAGGCGGAGTGCGGTTCGCTGTTGACCTTCTCGGGCGAGGTGGCTAGCTCCTCGTTGATGGCCGTGACGGTGCCGGAGACCGGGGCGTAAAGATCGCTGACGGCCTTGACGGATTCCACGGTGCCGAAGGTTTTGCCGGCGGTGAGGGCTGCGCCGATTTTGGGCAGTTCGACAAAAACGATGTCGCCGAGGGAGTTTTGCGCGAAGTCGGTAATGCCGATGGTGCCGGTGGCGCCATCGACGATGAGCCACTCGTGCTCTTTGGTGTACTTGAATTCCGGTGGATAGGCCATGGTGATCTCCAGAGATGGAATGCGCGCCGATGCATCCGGCGAAAGACAAAAGACGTGGACTTCAAAATTGTATTCTAAAGATCAAGCGCAACGGCAAGTACAAAAACAAAAGCGTTGTTGCGGTGCTTGGCCACGCGCTCGCGCAGAAACTTGAGAATGCGGCGAGCACTGGGCGGATCGAGTTTGGCGAGCTCGCGCGCGGCGGCTTCGGCAAACTCAATCTGCCAAGCCATGATCTTTCAGTACAGCTCCCATGGGCACGGTCTTACGGCGTCCGGCGCGAATCTCCTCCAGGCGGGACTCGGCCAGGTAGATGTCTTCGAGCTCTTCGAGATGAGCGAGGATAGCTTCGCGGGCATAGAAGGTCTTGGTGCGGCCAGTACGCCGGGCGAGTTGTTCCAGCCGCTTCTCGATGCTTTCCGGGAGCCGGACAGCGAGCATGGGAGTCTCCTTAGTGGCAGGGTGCTATACAAGTATAGCACAGCCGGATTTTCACTTCGACGCACGCGGACGCTTGTAAAACGGCGTGGGCACCACCTTGCATTTTACGATCTGGTTGCGCACCTCCACGCCCAGCTCCGTGCCCTCGGCGGCGTGCGCCAGGGGGACGTAGGCGAGGGCGATGTTTTTCTTGAGGAACGGTGCGGGCGAGCCGCTGGTGACCGATCCGATGAGGCTGCCCTGCGGGTCGACGACCTTGTAGCCATCGCGGGGAATGCCGCGCTCGATGGCTTCGAGGCCGACGAGGATGCGATCCAGGCCGCGCTGTTTCTGATCGGCGAGGGTGGACTGTCCGATGAACTCCGGCTTGTCCATCTTGACGAAGCGGTCCAGACGCGCTTCCCACGGGGTGATGGCGTCGGAGATTTCGTGACCGTAGAGCGAGAGCGCGCCTTCGAGGCGGAGCGTGTTGCGGGCGCCAAGGCCGCAGGGCAGAATGCCGAACTCCTCACCGGCCGCGAGCAGCGCGTTCCAGACGCGGACGCTGGTGGCTTCGTCGCTGGGAATGTAGATCTCGAAGCCGTCCTCGGCGGTGTAGCCGGTGCGGGCGATGAGGGTGTTGGGCAATCCGCAGACGGTGCCGTGGGTGAACCAGTAGAACTTGACCTGGGTGAGATCGGCGTCGGTGAGCTTTTGCAGGGTGCGCCAGCCGTTGGGGCCCTGGATGGCGATCTGGGTGAAGTCATCGCTGAGGTTTTCGACGGTGCAGCGGAAGTCGGCGGCGGCGTCGCGTACCCAGTTGAAATCCTTCTCGCGGGTTCCGGCGTTGATGACCAGGAGGAAGTCGTCATCGGCGAGGCGATGGACGATGACGTCATCGACAAAGGTGGCGTTGGGATAGAGCAGGGCGGAGTACTGGGCCTGTCCGATGGCGAGGCGGGAGGCGTCGTTGAAGGTCATGTGCTGCACGGCCTCGAGCGCCTGCGGGCCATGCAGGCGGATGTCGCCCATATGGCTGACGTCGAACAGACCGACGGATTGGCGAACGGCCATGTGTTCGTTGATGAGGCCGCCGATGGGGCGCGAGGAGTTGGCTGGATATTCGACGGGCATGTCCCAGCCGGCGAAGTCGACCATGCGGGCGCCAAGCTGGCGGTGGGCGGAGTTGAGAGAGGTTTTGCGGACGAGAGCGGGTTCGGGGTTCAGCGACATGGACAAAACCTCGGGCAGGGGAATCATACGGCCACAAACCTGCGGATGGAACCCTAAAAGTTAACACGCGGCGAGGCGGGCAGGCAACGCGGAAGCAGGGCGGCGCGGGACGGGGCGCGGGATAAAGTTGCGCGGGGACAGAATGAGAGTTAGAGTTCGCCCATGGCTCAACGATTTCTATGCGGCGTCTGCGACCTGGTGGAAGAAAAGTGCACCTGCGACAAGTATTGCTATATCTGCATGGGTGCAAACGACGTGCGCCTGGTGGAGGACGGCTGCTATTACTGCCTGGAGTGCCGCGAGGTGTGCGACTACGTCCCGGAAGAAGACGATGTATCGCGGTAGGGCTAGAAGCTGAAGCTGAAGCCGGCGCGAATGGCGCGGGCGCCCTGGACCAAATAGACGGTGCTGCCATCGGCGCTGAGCACGGGGCGGTATCCCTGGGCCAGCAGGTTGCGTACGTCGATGAGAGCTTCCAATCCGCTGGGCAATACATGCATGGTGGGGATGGGCTGACGCAGGAAGAAGCTCAGGTAGGGATCGGTCTGCCCGGCCGAGGCGTTGAACATGTCAACCGGGGTGAGGCCGCTGCCGGAGAGCCATCGATAGCTGGCGATGACCTTGGTCTTGCTGGCGGGCACGGTTCCGGAGAGCTTGGCGGCGGCGGCGTGGCGCTTTTCGACAAGCAGCGAGCTGGGTGCCTGGTTGAGCTGGACGAGGCTTTCCGGCGCGGTAAGCACGCCGCCGTAGGCGTAGTCGAGGGTGGCGTCAAGCCCGCTGACGAGGGGCCGAGAGTACACGGCGCGCACGCCCTGGGTGTGGAGGTTGCCGCCGTTGTAGGCGAAATTGCCGGAGTAGGGATCGACGATGAGGGCGTTGGTGTCCTGGTTGAAGCTGGCTCCGGCGCCGTTGAGGGCGGCGTTGTGGACGGTGTCGGAGAACAGGGCAAGCTGCACCTTGTTGCCGCCGATGCGCTGGGAGGCGGAGATTTCGTTGTGGGTGGAGCGCTGAATGCGCTGGCCCAATGGGGTGATGGTGAGGCGGGGATTGCTTTCGCTGAGGTCGTCGGGCGCGGTGTCATAGCCCTTGGCGGCGCGCAAATCCGGCACGCTGGTGGCGTAGCGATACTCAAGGACGGTGTTCTTGCCGGGGTGGGCGCTGAGCGAAGCCCTGGGCAGGAAGCTGGTGGCGCGATCCTTGAACTGCACCATCTGGGTCTCGCCGCCGTAGTCGAGCTCGATGTACTCGCCGAAGGTCATGGAGTTGGCGATGGAGAGCGCGAGGGCCTGGATGGCGGGCTGATCCGGGTTGAGCGAGGCGAAGTGTTTGGCGGAGAGGGCAACCTCGGGCGAGGAGCCGTCGGGCAACTGGCGCGAGAAGGCGGCGCGAATGGCGGCGTTGGGATTGGTGAAATTGCTGCCGACTCCGCCGTTGAGCGACCAGCGAGCTGGGGCGGAGCGTCCCTTGCCGAATACGGATTGCTCGACCTGAAAATTGGTGTTCACGCCGGAGCCGCCTAGGACATCGCCGTCACTGCCGGCGATGAAGGAGACGCGGGCCTTGAGCTGGCCGTCGGAGGCGTTTTCACCGCTCTGCACGACCACCAGGGGATCGTCGTCGGCGAGGCGCAGGATGGGACGGTTGGACATGGAGCGCAACGCCCAGCGCCAGTCGTCATCTCCTCCGGCAGAGGCCTTGCGCCGGGGGACGAGCTGGATGGCTTCAAACAGGGTGTTGAGGGTGACGTTGATCAGCAGGCTGGCGCCGGATTGCAAGTGGACGTGCTCACGGATGGTGGGCAGAAAGCTGGGCGCGGTGACCTTGACGGTGTAGAGGCCGGGGAGCAGTCCGGCGATGGCGAAGGCTCCCTTGGCGTCGGTGAGCACGCTCTGGATGTGGGGCGCGGAGTTGGCGAAGATTTCGACGATGGCGCCCATCTGGGGCACGCCGGCGGTATCGCGCACGACTCCGGCGATGGCGCCGGGATTGACGGCGGCAGATGCGCCGAGGGAGCAGAGGAGTGCAAGCGCCAGAATTCCGAGCTTACGAGTCATAGAAAAGCCTCCCCAGAGTTACGGGCCGATCCTGTTAAGACGCCGAATCTGTAAGAGCACGCGGGCTTGGCCGCGACTGCGTTGACTTCCAACTCCTGCCACGGCCGGCATGCCGGAACGGCACGCCTCCATGCAGGGGAAATTCTATCCTATTCGACCTGAAAGCGGGCAGTAGGATTGATGGTTTGTTTGGTCACGTCGTCATTGACGGTGACCTTGAGATTGTACAAACCGGGATCGAGATTGGCGAGCGCCAGCGACTTCTCGATGGTGATCTGCTCGCCGGTGTTGCCGTAGGTTGCCGAGGATTCATCGGCGTGCAGTACGGACTTATTGGTCTGAATGTTGACGATGTCGTAGGTGATGGTGGCGCGCGTCTTCTTGAGCTGCTGGTCCTGCTGCAGGTTGTAGATCTGGAGCCAGATGTTGAGGCGCTGGCCGCGGCGGAAGCTGGCCGGCTTGCCATCGGCGGCGTCGAGGCGGGGCCGAACCTTGGTGTCACCGATGATGAAGTTGCCGGCGCCGATGCTCTTGGCCGGGACATGCTCCATGACGTCGGCGAGGATGAGCGAGGAGGAAGCGAGCTTCTCGTCGTCGAACTCGGGCACGCGGATGGAGCGGACCAGGGTTCCGACGCGGTCGCCGTTGACATCCTTTACGGCGATGTCGATTTTGTACATTCCGGACTTGAGCGGAACGGCCTTCCAGTAAAGCTGCGAGGTGAGCATCGCCTTCTCCAGCAGCTCGTTGGGTTCGTCCACGGTGACCGTGTCCTCAAAGGTGGAGGCGACGCGTCCGGAGATGGTTGTGACACGGCCGAAGATATTGATGGCGGCGCGCTGGATGCCTTCCTTCTGCACGAAGGTCAGATCCTTGGTCTTGATCTGGATGGTGATGGGGACGAGGACGGTATCGGCGGTGACTTTGACGAAGTCGGAGCGCATGTCAAAGGGCAGAAGGTTGTAGCGGAGACGGGTGTTGACCTTCTCTTCGAGATCCTTGAACTTGACCGGCGGAGGGCTGCTGAGTTTGGCGTAGCGCTCGAGGGCGTCGAACTGCCGGCCGGTCGTGCCGGTGGGATCGTTAGCCATGCCGCCGGCGCGGCTGCCGTTGCCGCCCAGGTTCTGGGTGAGCTTGGGACCGCCGCCGGGAGTGTTGCGCAGGGCGTTCTTCTCCTCGGGATCGATGGAGAAGTGGTACTCGCCGCACATGCAGGTATCGACGAACTCAATGATGACCTCGTTGCCGAGGCCTTCGAGGTAGCGGTAGCGCCATTTCTCGAACGGGAAGGACGTGGTGGTGCCGGCGCCCTCGGATTGTGCGCGCTGATAGGTGCCGCCGGAGGAATGGGACTCGATTTCATCGGGCGGGCCCCAGACGATGTAAATGCGGCCGCGATCGGTTCTCCAGCCGGGAGTGCCGGCGGCGAAGTGCTCGTTGGCGTACTGAATGCGGCGGTAGTGCTCTTCGCGGAACTCGTTTTCCTCGGTGTCCGGCGTGGGATCGCGGCGCAGCCAGAACTGCTCGATGAACTGATCGCGCTCCTCATCGTTGCCCAGGAGTTTGAAGGCCTGCTCTTCCTCGGGAGTGATGATGTAGCGCACGTCCTGATCGAGCCACGTCTGGTAGGTCTTGCCGACTTCGTGCTTGTAGTCCCTGAGGCGCTGGCGTTTTTCCGCGTCCGTGAGATCCTTTTTTTCCGTGACGTCCTTCTTGGGCTGCTTGAGATCCTTGAGGGAAGTCCCGGCGTCCTGGTCAGGCGTGGAATCCTGCGCGACGAGCGGTGCAACCAGGATGGCGGCTGCCATCAGGACGAAGGAAAAATGACGTACGGAAAAAAACCGCATGTAGAGTCTCGCTCCTGGGGACGATTGGGGCTGGCTAGATTGTAAGTATTCGATAGGGCCAAGGCAAGGTGCGGGGCAGCGGGCGGAGCGCTCCGGAGGCGCGGAAAACAGGATGGCAAGCCGGAATATGAGGCAGAGGCGGGCTCCAGCGGCTGCCGGGAATCGGGACTGGGGCGACAGGTTACAATCGAGCAGCGGCTGCGGCGGAGCCAGGTGGCAGCAATGGACCGGGCCGGAGCCTCGGAAGGCCGGGCAATTGGCGGCGCGGAAATGAAGGATTGGCCGGTTTGCTCGAATGGCCCGCAAAGGGACTGCGTTGGCTGGGAACTTTTCACGCCGTCCGCTCGTATGAAAACCCAGGCACATGCAAGAGGGGCCTCGAGCAGGGTTGCCGACGCCGAATGCCCCGGACTGTGCCGTCCGGCTGAAGTGCGCGGTTGAAGTGCATAATGAACGAGGACCGATGAAAACCTGGAAAAAAGTTTCGCTTGGAGTAGGTGGTGTGGTGCTGGTGGGAGGAATTATTTTCTTCAGCATCCAGCAGAGCCGCAAAGGCGTGGTTGAGGTGCAGACCGGCAAGGTGTTGCGGCAGGACCTGGCGTCGCAAGTGACGGCCTCGGGCGAAATCCGGCCCAAGACGTTCGTGAACGTGGGCGCCAACGCCTATGGCAAAATCGTGAAGCTGTACGTGAAGGAAGGCGATCGCGTGCAGAAGGGGCAACTGCTGGCGCAACTGGATAACGTGCAATCGGCCGCCGACGTGAACTCGACCGAGGCCCAGTTGACGGCGGCGCAGGCCGACTACCAGTCCGGCGTGGAGCAGTTGAACACCAACGTCGCCGACATGGACCGCGCCAAGGCCGACCTGCAACAGAAGCTCTTCGACTGGAAGCGCTCCGAAGGGTTATATAAGGATCAACTGATCGCAAAGAAGGACTACGACGCGTCGAAGAACGCCTACGAATCGGCGCTGTCCTACATGGAACAGGCCAAGACGAAGATTGCGCAGGCCAAGGCGCAGGCAGAGGCTTACAAACACCGCATTGCGGCGCAGAAAGCCAACCTGGTACACAACAACGACGTGCTGAGCAAGACCGAGTATCGCGCGCCGTTTGACGGCGTGGTGACGAACCTGCCGGTGCGCCAGGGCGAGTCGGTCGTGGTGGGCATCCAGAACGCGCAAGGCTCGACCCTGATGACGCTGGCCGATGTTTCGGTGATCACCGCCGAGGTGAAGGTAGATGAAACCGACATTGTGAACGTGAAGATTGGCCAGCCGGCGGAGGTGAGCATCGACGCCATCCCGAAGAAAAAGTTCAAGGGCGTGGTGACCGAGATCGGCGACCAGGCGCTGCTGCGTTCGACCGGAGTTGCGACCTCGCAATCGACGGGGAGCACGCAGGAGGCCAAGGATTTCAAGGTGGTGGTGACGCTGAGCGAGGTACCGGATAGTCTGCGGCCGGGACTGTCAACGACGGCGAAGATTACGACGGCGAACAAGACCGCGGTGCTGTCGATTCCGATCCAGGCGCTGACCATCCGGCAGAAGGGCGACCTGGAACCGAAGAAGAACAAGAAGGACCAGAACGCGGTGCAGGCGGCGGAAAAGCCGGCCGACCTGAAGGCGGCCAAGGAAGAGATCCAGGGCGTGTTCGTCATCCGCGGCGGCAAGGCGCAGTTTGCCCCGGTGCAGACGGGAATCACGGGGACGACCGACATCGAAGTGCTCGACGGGCTGAAGGAAGGCGACGAGATTGTGACCGGCAGCTACAAGGTCCTGCGCACGCTGAAGCCGGAGACGACGGTGAAGATCGACAACAGCGCGCCCAAGAAGGAAGACGATAAGAAGTAGGCGGCTGGGCGCGGGCGCGCACATGTGGCGCCGGGACAAGACGAAGCGCACGCAAGCAGCGGGCACAAGACCGCGGGAGACGAGACGGGATGGCAACACAGAGCGCTGGCATCGCCGAGGCACCGAAAGCACCGCCGAGCAATTGCATCATCTGCACCGAGGACCTGTGGAAGACCTACGACATGGGCAGTGAGCAGCAGGTGAATGCGCTGAGCGGCGTCAACATCGCCATCAATCGCAATGAGTACGTGGCGATCATGGGGCCCTCGGGCTCGGGAAAATCGACGCTGATGAACCTGATCGGCTGCCTGGATACTCCGACGCGAGGCGTGTACTGGCTGAACGGGCAACTGGTCAGCGAGTTGGACGACGACGAACTGGCGCGGATTCGCAACAAGGAAATCGGTTTTGTCTTCCAGACGTTTAACCTGCTGGCGCGGGCGACGGCACTGCACAACGTGGAGCTGCCGCTGATCTATGCGGGCATTCCGGCGGCGGAGCGGCTGGAGCGGGCACGGCAGACGCTGGTCAGCGTGGGCATGGGCGAGCGCATGAATCACAAGCCCAACGAACTCTCCGGCGGACAGCGGCAGAGAGTGGCGATTGCGCGGGCGCTGGTGAACCGGCCGTCGATCATCCTGGCCGACGAACCGACCGGCAACCTGGATTCGAAGACGGGAAACGAAATCATGGCGCTGCTCGACGAGCTGCAGGCCAAGGGAAACACCATCGTGGTGGTGACCCACGAACACGACATTGCGGAGTTTGCGCATCGCGTGATTCACATTCGCGACGGAAAAGTTGCGGGGGACGAGAAGACGGCGAGAGCGAAGAGTTAGAGATCGAAGGTAACTTCTGTGTGGTGAAATCCCCCGGCGGCGTGCCGGGGGTATTTTTTGGGGCGCGGTGGTAGGCTGAGGGGCGATGAATTTGTTTTCACAACCGATGGATGAGGCGTCCGACCGGACACGGCCGCTGGCCGACCGGATGCGTCCGCGCGACCTCGACGAGTTCGTGGGACAGGAGCACATCCTGGGGCTGGGCAAGGCGCTGCGGGTGCAGATCGAGCGCGACGACATTGGCTCGATCCTGTTCTGGGGACCGCCGGGCGTGGGCAAGACGACGCTGGCCAAGATCATTGCGCGGCGAACGAAGGCGGAGTTCGTGGAGTTCTCGGCGGTGATGGCCGGGATTAAGGAGATCAAGCAGGTGATGGTGGAGGCCGAGCGGGCGCGGCAATATGGCACGCGCACGATTGTCTTCATCGACGAGATTCACCGCTTCAACCGGGCGCAGCAGGACGCGTTCCTGCCGCACGTGGAGCGGGGCAACATCCGGCTGATCGGCGCGACTACGGAGAATCCGTCGTTTGAGGTGAACTCGGCGCTGCTGTCGCGGTCGCGCGTGTACGTCTTGAATCCGCTGACCGAGGAAGAAATCGTGGTGCTGCTGGGGCGCGCGCTGGTTGACGAGGAGCGCGGGCTAGGTGCGCTGAAGCTGACGGCGCGGCCCGAGGCGCTGGCGCGGATTGCGGCGTATTCGAGCGGCGACGCGCGGGCAGCGTACAACGTGCTGGAAATTGCAGCGACGCTGGCGGTGGAAGCCGCGGGGGCCGCGGGCGCCGAGGCGGATAACGCTTCGCTGCCGGCCACGGGCGCCGAGGCGGATAACGCTACGCTGCCGGCTGCGGGCGCGAGGGTCATTGAGCAGCCGATGGTGGAAGATGCGCTGCAGAGGCGCGTGCTGCGTTATGACAAGGCGGGGGAAGAGCACTACAACCTGATTTCGGCGCTGCACAAATCGGTGCGCAACAGCGATCCCGACGCGGCGCTGTACTGGCTGGTGCGGATGCTGGAGAGCGGCGAGGACCCGATGTACCTGGCGCGGCGGATTGTGCGCATGGCGGTGGAGGATATTTCGCTGGCCGACCCGCACGCGCTGGAGATTTGCATAGCGGCGCGCGATGCGCTGGAGTTCATGGGACTGCCCGAGGGCGGACTGGCGCTGGCGCATGCGGCGGTGTACCTGGCGATCGCTCCGAAGTCGAATGCGCTGTACCTGGCCTACGGCGCGGTGAAGCGCGACGTGGAAGCGACGGCGGCCGATCCGGTGCCGCTGCATCTGCGGAACGCTCCGACGCGGCTGATGAAAGAGCTTGGCTACGGCGAGGGCTACAAGTACGCGCACGACTTTGAAGAGAAGGTCGCGGACATGGAGTGTCTGCCGGACAATCTGAGGGGCCGGCAGTGGTACTTCCCGACGGAAGAGGGCGTGGAGAAAAGGATTCGGGAGCGGCTGGCGGCGGTGAAGGCAAAGAAGGAACGGATGCGGGAGTAAGGAAAGACCGGCGAAAGGAGTTCGTCTTTTTCGCTTGCGAGCGTAGTCTCTCAGTTGAAAGGAACAGAACGTGATTCCCGACTTTCAGACCCTGATGCTGCCCGTGCTGCGAAGCGCTGCGAACGGGGAAGTAAAAATTTCCGACGTGGCTGACCGATTATCGGATGAATTCCAACTTTCTCCGGACGAAAAATCGCATCTGCTGCACTCCGGTAAGCAGACGACGTTCTCAAATCGGGTCCATTGGGCAAAAAGCTATCTTGGAAAAGCGGGATTAATAGAGCTCACGAAGAGAGCATATTTCCGTATCTCCCAGCGCGGAAGAGATGTGCTTGTTCAAAATCCAGACCGCATTGATATCAAATACCTGAGCCAGTTTCCCGAATTCCAGGCTTTTAGGGAGACCGCGAACAACGCTGCTGAGACTGGTAACTCCGTTGTCAGTTCCACTGAAAGCGGCGACGGTGTGATAAAGAATACGGATTCTCTGACGCCCGACGAGGTGATGCGGCAGGCGCATAGCCAACTGGACTCGTCACTAGCGACAGATCTATTGCAGAGGCTGAGAGGCGAGTCGCCCGCTTTTTTTGAGAAGGCAGTTGTTCAGCTCCTCATTGGAATGGGCTACGGCGGTGGGTCGGTTATAGATTTGGAAAAGGCATTGGTAGGGGGGAGCGGCGACGGGGGCATTGATGGCGTGATCGACCAAGACTTGCTCGGTCTTGATCGCATCTATGTGCAGGCCAAGCGCTACGCGGATGGCAACTGCGTTGGGCCGGGAGCCATTCGGGACTTCTTCGGAAGCCTCGACATGAGGAAAGCTTCCAAGGGCGTTTTTGTCACCGCTTCGACGTTTTCCTCCCAAGCGAAAGAGACGGCAGAAAAGCTTGGGAAAAGAATTGTATTGATTGATGGAATTCAATTAGCCCGCTTGATGATCCGCCATCATGTGGGGTGCCGCGTGGAAGAAACTCTGGCGATTATGGAGTTAGACGAGGAGTTCTTCGAGTAGGAAATCGCTCCCGGCGCGCATTTCGCTCAACCTTGTAATCATACTCGGGATCGAAGACAACGGTCCCGAACGCCTGGACCTCCTGCTGCCGCTTGAGATGGCGGACATCCTCATCGAGGGCAGCGGTGACGGCGGCTTTCTTGGTCTGGTGGCCGCCGAGTTGTTTTGCGGCTTCGATCATGTCATCGAGATCGGGCATGGTGCGCTCCTGCTGACATTATGCGATGCGCGATCGCTTTGTGGGGCCTTGCCGGCTGAAAAGCTTGCGACTGCACGGGAGATTTGAGCGGCGTGGGGATTCCTCTCTTCGTTCGGAATGACAACGCTCTTGAGGGAAGGCGTTAAGGAGAAGGACGCCGTTCGGGCCTCTCCGCACTGACCTGCTCCCCTAAATCCGCACACAACCGAGTATGATTTCGTACTCAGGAAAGGGCGGAAGCATGTCGAAAGGCAAGCATACGGAAGCGGAGATGATCGGGGCGCTTAAGCAGGTTGAGGCGGGACGACGAGTCGAGGACGTGGCGCGGGAACTGGGCGTCAGCAAGCACACCGTTTACGCGTGGAAGGCGAAGTACGGGGGGCTTGAGGTGAGCGAAGCGCACCGGCTTCGGGAACTGGAGGACGAGAACCATCGGCTGAAGAAGCTGGTGGCCGACCTCAGCCTGGACAAGGAGATGCTGAAAGCGGTGATCGTAAAAAACGGATTGCGCTCGTAGACCGAAGGACGGATGCAAGCTGGCTGCGGGAGCAGTACCGGGCAGTCAGCGAGCGCCGGGTTTGCGGGCTGCTGTCGATTGCGATCAGCAGTTATCGCTATCAGGTGAAGGATTCCAACGTTGCCTTGCGCACTCGCATGGTGCAGTTGGCGCGGGAGAAGCCGCGCTACGGCTACCGTCGTCTGCATGTGTTGTTGCAACGCGACGGTGAAGCAGCCAACCACAAGCGGGTCTATCGCGTGTATCGAGAAGCAGGGCTGTGCCTGCGGCGCAAGAAGCGCAAGCACTGCATGCGGATCGCATCGCCATTGATCACGCGCACGGCGGCGAACCAGGAGTGGGCTCTCGACTTCGTGCATGACGCGATGGCTGCCGGCCGCACGATCCGGGTGCTGAGCGTGGTCGATGCTTACACCCGCGAGTGCCTGGCTCTGGAGGTTGACACCAGCTTTGCAGGACGGCGCGTGACGCGCGTGTTGGAAGAGATCATCGCGCAGCGAGGCCGTCCACAAACGATTCGCTGTGACAACGGCCCGGAACTGACGAGTCGGCACTTCCTGGCCTGGTGCCTGGAGCACAAGATCGAGCTGGTACACATCCAGCCCGGCAAGCCGATGCAGAACGGGCGGTGCGAGAGCTTCAACGGTAAACTTCGCGAAGAGTGTTTGCGGATAAGTTGGTTCGAGAATCTGTTCGATGCGCGAAGGAAGATCTTCGCGTGGCGGAAGGAGTACAACGAGCAGAGGCCGCACAGCTCGCTGGGCTATCAGACCCCAGCGGAGTTTGCGGCAGCAGCAGATAGCCGTGGAAAAGACGCGGGCTGTGCCCGCTTGGAAAACGTAACAGCCGTTTCCCACTTTCCCACCGCTACGACGGCGGTCAGTTAAGTTGTAAACTCACCGTGCGGAGAATGGGGGCAGGTCAGCACCACCATCTCCCCGCTTGCCTGCAATACCATCCCCTGAAATGTCATTCCGAACGAAGTGAGGAATCCCTGCGCTGGTGGCCGTGAGAATGCGGCTCCAGGCTTTTCAAACGGGGCTGTCGAGGCGGGCCATCTGCATTCCCCAATTCCGGGCGAGATCGTTCCAATGCGGGTTCAGAGTTTCAATCAGCGCGAGCTTCTTGGCGCGCGTCCATCCTTTGATTTGTGTTTCGCGGGCGATGGCGCTGCGGACGTCTGACCACTCCTCAAACCACACGAGACGGATGCAATCGTATTTTGCGGTGAAGCCCCGGATGAGGTGGTGTTTGTGCTCGAAGACACGGCGGTCAAGGCTGTTCGTCATGCCCGTGTAGAGCGTGCCGCTCTCGCTGGACATGATGTAAACCCAAAAGCGCCTATGCATGGGCGGAATGAGAACACGGAGGCAGGAGGTGTTGCAACGGAAAACGGCGGCGGAGAAGAGTGGGACAGCATGAGGTGGTTGTGGGGAAAGCCTTCGCGCCGCAGCAACAGGAATAGGCGGCTGAAAAGCCTGGCACTGCACGGGAGATTTGAGCGGCGCGGGGATTCCTCACTTCGTTCGGAATGACAGCGTACAGTCAAACGCAAAAGCAAAGTCAAACGCAAAAGCAAAGTCAAACGCAAAAGCAAAGTCAAACGCAAAAGCAAAGTCAAACGCAAAAGCAAAGTCAAACGCGACGGCTTTACTTGCTTCTCTGCCTTTGCGCCTCGTAGAGCAGGATGCTGGCGGCGATGGCGGCGTTGAGGCTTTCGACCTTCGGGGAGTGGGGGATGAGGATGGCTTCGTCGGCGGCGTCGAGCAGGGCGCGGGGAACTCCCTGGCCCTCGCTGCCGATGAAGATGGCGGTGGGCAGGGTGAGGTCGATTTCATGCACGGGGCGGCCTTTGTGGCTGGAGGTGACGGCGAGGCGGAGGCCGTGTTCGGCGAGGGCTTCGAGGGCCTGGGCGATGGTGAGCTTGATGACCGGCAGGCGGAAGACCGATCCGGCTGAGGCGCGGGCGACCTTGGGATTGGCCGCCGAGACGGTGCCTTCGGTGGCGAGGACGCCGCGAGCGCCGAAGGCTTCGGCAGAGCGCAGGATGGTGCCGAAGTTGCCGGGATCCTGGACGCCGGCACAGCCGAGAATGAGTGGATGGGTGGCGGGCCGAGTGGCGGGTGAGGGCGCGTCGTCCCCACATTCGCCAGAAGCAGGCGGATGTGGGCCACCCTCTTCGGGATGTGGGCCACCCGAGGGCGGCGCGGCGGGGCGGAACAGGTCTTCGAGGGTGGAGGCGAGGGGATAGACCAGGGCGGCGACGCCTTGCGGGGTTTCGGTGGCGACGGCGCTGTGGAAGATGTCGTCGGGCAGGAGGATGGTTTCGGTGGCGCGGCCGAGCTGGGGCAGCAGGCGGTTGGCGCGCTCGCGGGCGGCGTTGGCGAAAAAGACGGCGCGCAGGCGCAGGCCGCTGCGGATGGCCTCTTCGACCAGCTTGACACCCTCGATGGCGACCGAGCCGTCGTCGGCGGGCGCGGCCTGGGCGAAGGCTTTGCGGAGGTCCTTGACGAGCGCGTTCTGGCGGCTGGCGATGGGGCGGAGGCGCTCGTGGGGCGGGTTGGAAAAAACCTGGGACATGTTCCTCCGGTGGCAGGGGCTCTGGCATTGTAGAATGCATGAGTACCAGCACGGACATGATAACCTCCCGTACGATAGCGCTTATGAGTTAACCTTGTCCGTTGCATTCAACTTGCCGTTAAGGTTCGCAGGTTTTGAGCCTGGAAGAAGAGGTAAACGGGTGCGCCCGGAGATTATTCGTATTCATGCCAATGAACCCGAGCCGTCGCTGCTGAACTACGTGGCGGAGAGGATTCGCCAGGGCAGTGTGGTTGGACTGCCAACCGACACGTTTTACGGCCTGGCGGTCGATCCCTATAACTTGCACGCCGTGGAGCGTGTGTATGAGATCAAGGGGCGCGAGCGGCACAAGCCGCTCTCCCTGCTGATTGAGAGCGTGGAGCAGGCCGAGGAGCTGGCTCACGAGCTGCCCGACGAGTTCTACCTGCTGGCGGAGAAATTCTGGCCGGGCCCGCTGACGATCATCGTTCCGGCGGCTCCGCGGCTGCCCCTGAAGGTGACGGCGAACTCAGGCAACATTGCGGTGCGCATGCCGGATTCGGCGATTGCGCTGGCGCTGGTTCGCGCCTTGAAGTGCCCGATTACGGCGACCTCAGCCAACCTGGCCGGAGCGCTGGAATGCACCACGGCCGAAGCCGTGGTGGAGCAGATGGGCGACCGCGTACAAGTGCTGGTGGACGGCGGCACGACGCCACGCTCGGTGGCGACGACCATCGTAAATCTTACGGAGGACGGACGCTGGTCGCTGCAGCGCGAAGGAGCCATTGCGCTGGCCGAGATCGAGGACCTGCTGGGCGATCAATGACGGCTGGCGTGGGTGGGCGATGGCATTGGCCGGGCAGGATTGCCGCCGCGCTGCTGGCCGCCTACGCCTGCTATTTCGCATGGACCGCGGTGCAGATCGTGGCGCAGTCGGAGCGCGATGAAGCGCGGCCGGCGGATGCGATCGTGGTGTTTGGCGCGGCGGAGTATTTCGGCAAGCCTTCGCCGGTGTACCGGGCACGGCTGGATCACGCCTTCGACCTGTACGAACGCAAGCTGGCGCCCGTGGTTATCACCACCGGAGGCAGCGGCGGCGAACAGCAGTTCACCGAAGGCTCGGTGGGACGCGATTACCTGATCGAGCGCGGCATTGGCGACCGGCACCTGATCGCCGAAACCCAGAGCGACAACAGCGCGGAGAGCGCCGAACGGATCGCCACCATCATGGACGCCAACAACATGCGCTCCTGCATCGCGGTCAGCGATCCTTATCACGTCTTCCGCATCAAGCAGTTGCTGGAGGCGCAGGGACGGGTGGTGTACCTGTCGCCGCGCAAGCCGGAGGTGGAGCCGGCGGTGTGGGCGCGGGCGCTGCACGTGGCGCGCGAGGCGCTGAGTTACACGCTGTGGCGCGCGCACTTGACGCGCTGGTAGCGCTTTATACAGCGGGGCGTGACGGGCATCACTGAGGGGATGCGCGGCGGGCTTCTAGGATCAAAGACATCCATAAGGGAGGATTTGGAATGGCGCACGAGCAGGGGAGCGTAGCTCCGCAGACAGGCATTTACTGGTGCAGCGTGTGTAAGCTGCCAGTGCAGTTCAAGGCAGGCGAGACGCTGCCGGCGTGCAAGAATCTTTGCGGTCGAGGGAAGTGGGAGTTTGTGAGGGCGGCCAAATAGGACGGCCAGAGAAAGACGCGCAGGGCAAAATCGAAAGTGTGGGCCGGAGCCGGGTGCTCCGGCTTTTCGTTTGGCGTCAGCGCCAGCGCTGGACGAAGAGGATGGCGATGGTGACGGCGGCGGCGAAGGCGGTGCCGGTGAAGTTGACGCCGTTGTTGCCGAGGCGGCCGGGGCGCTCGAGTGTGGCTCCCAGCAGGCTATCGACGATGGTTCCGGCCAGGGCCGCGCCGAGCGCCGTCGCCTGGAACTGGGGGAGCAGAAGATTGGCCCAGCGGCAACTGGCGCAGACGATGAGGATGGCGCAGAGAGAAAAGATGGTTCCGGCGATGGTAATGCCGCCATCCTGTCCGGGGGGGACGCGGCGCCAGGTGGTGATGAGGCGCGGATGGCCGCCGAAGGTCTGGCCGAGTTCGCTGCTGACGGTGTCTCCGGCGGCTTCAGCAAGGGCGGCCGCGGCTCCGGCGAGGAGAATGTAACGCGCGTACGGCACAAAGATGAGGGGCGCGGCGCAGATGGCGGCAACCGAGACGTTGGCGAGAATCTGCGGCGCACCGCGCCCGCGTCTGGGTTCCGCGGTGCCGAGGCGCTCTTTCTTGCGGCGTCCGATGCGGGTGGTGACCACGGTGAGCAGGAAGACGATGATGACCGGGATGAGCGCGGCGGGGCCGGCAGCCAGGCAGAGGATCACGGTGAGCACAATTCCGGTGAGGGCAGCGGCCGCGGTGACCGCGCTGAGGCCCCAGGCGAGGAACGCAAAGGCCACGGCGAGGCCGACGGCGGGGAACAGTTGAGGGTTGGCCTGCTGCCAGCTCTGTAGGAGATTCATGCCCAACTCAATCGTACTCCGAAATAGCCCGCGAGGGCAGGGGAGCGTCCGTATGGCAGCGGCGCTTGCCGGAGTGCGCATCCTAACAGATTTGCGCGGCGCGGCGAGGGTGGGTCCGGGCGATATCGGTTCTTGCGCGAGCGAGAAGACATTGGCCGGGACGCGCCCGCATCCTTTACAATAGCTGCACCCGAAGAGTGCAGAGGATCTTGCGTCGGTAGCCGGAGAGCGAATGAAAGTCATGTGGAAAGCCGCGTGCACGGTTGTGTTCTGCATAGCGGCAGCTACGATTGAGATTGGATGCGGCGACACTTATCGTCCGATTGCAACGCCCGCCCCGGTGACTACCGGGAATCCGTCGGGCACGGAGACGGAAGCGGTCCTGAACCAGTGTCCCAGCGGCAGTGTGTGCGTTGCGGCCAACGGCACCACCACGGGCAGCACGCTGACCGCAATCTCGGTGGACGGCGACACGAACTCAGGCAACAAGGTGCTGGCCAACCAGGTGGCAGGCGTGGCGGGTCCGGTGGCGGGAAGCCTGGGATCTCCGTTCGCGTTCGATTTCACCCGCACCGTGGCATTCACGGCAAACACGGCCACGGATTCGGTGACCGAGGTACTGCTGAACTTGTCGAGTGCCGGTTTTGCAGCCAATACCACGACGATTTCGCTGCCTGCGGGCTCGCAGCCGATCGACATGAGTTTCCAGTATTTCGGTATCACTTACACGCAGGATTACGTGGTGAACTCGGGAACCAAGACGGCGAACTGTCCGGGCACGGGTTCAATGGGAGTGATTACGCAGGCGTCCGCGGAGTTGACGGCAACGGTCTGCGTGGGCGTGAAGCCGGTGGTGGCCTGGATCTATCGCGACCAGAGCAAGGTCTTCGTGCTGGATAACAGCGAGAACCAGGTTTACGTGGTGAGCGCCGGGCTGTTCAAGTGGACCAATAAGATTCCGGTGGGCGACGCCCCGTTCAAGGCGGCCCAGAGCAGCAACGGCAACTACGTTTACGTGCTCAACGGCGGCGGCTCGATCTCGGTGATCGACGGACAGGCAGAGGTGGTGGTGGACACGGTCTCCACGTCGAACCCATTGACCTCCTCGCCACCGATCGACATTGCGCAGGTTACGAATTTTAACGACCCCACGACCAACACGCAGACCAACCATATCTGGATACTGCACGCCGACGGGACGGTAAGTGTGTGGGACGGGACGACGCCGGGACAGTTGACCTGGATCACGTCGCTTTCGACGATCACGGCGGCGCAGGCGGCCGCCGGTGCGTATCCGACCAACGTGGCGCTGATGCGGGATGGAACCCAGGCTTACGTGGGCGTGGGTAAGACGGACCAGGTGATTGCGATCGATACCACCAAGCTTGCCGAAGCAGGTACGGTGACGCTGGGCGCGAACCCATGTCCGGCCAAGCTGACCTGCTCCGTGATTCCGGCGACGACCTCAATCACGGTGGGTGTGCACCGGACCGTTACCCAGACGGTCGGTACGGTGGTGGAAACGCTGGAGACTACCACGCCTACGGTGAGCGAGGTTGCGGTCTCGCGGCAAGGCAACTCGGCGGACCTGTCGAAGATGTATGCGGCCACCACGACGACGACCACCTATAACTACTACGACGCGAGTGGAACGCTTACCAGTAGCGCGACCTATCCCAACCTGTATAACGGCACGGCGGTGACCACGGCGGCAGCCAATGGGTCAACCCCGATCCATACCTACGTTACAACCATTGCGGCGCCCTCGGTGGTTACCTATTGCGACCCAGGCAATCCGGCGACGGGCGAGTACGACGGACAGAAGAACTGTCCGGCGATGATTCCGGTCATGGTGCTGGGCCGCAGTTAGCGTTGCAGAGCAGGTCACTCGAAAGCGGCTCCGGCCGTGATCGCCAGCAAGGCTCCCGTAATTGCGGGAGCCTTGTTGCATGCGGCAGTAAGACGCAGCTCACCGCAAAGAACGGGGTACGCAGGGAGTTTGCATTCGTATTTCCTGCATGGGTCGAGGGTAGGTCAGGGCAGGGATGTTGAGTGGAGAAAGTAACGTAACTTGCGCGGTGAGGACAAAGTCCACATCTGAGTTACTTACTCGAGGCGCCAGGTAAGTCCCGTAGTGAGTGCGATGGACAGCCCGGCGTTCCCTGGACGCGCCTGCACCGTCGTTATGGCTTACGGCGCAACATCCCTTCCGAACCGGTAAGTGAGGTTTACGCTGGCGTAGGAGGGGATGCGCACGCCCACTACCTCATTGACCGGGTTGGCGGGAACCAATTTAGTTGCGGGGTCAACTCCCACGGCTCCGGGCGCGTAGGTGCCAGCGGCACCGAAGTTCTCCGTGGTTTGCCCCGTCCAACCGCTGGCGATCATCATGTTCACGCCAACATTGAGCCTTCCTTTGAGAAAAGGCCGCGCCACGGCTAAACGGAACTCCCTGGTGGCCACGCCGAGGCAGTAGGCAGAGCCGCCCGTCAGAGGTTGGTTCACGTCGCAGGAGGTCCCCACTACCTTCTGTCCTACATACTCAAATTCGGCCTTCGCCTGCAGATGGAAGGGCAGCTTCTGATAGGTTCCGGAGATGTCGCCGATCAGCCGCGGCGCTTCGGGAATGATGGAGTATTGGTTTCCCGGCAGCCCGGTGTTCGTCAGGCGTGCATCGGCCTGCTCGAAGGTCGCCTGCAGCGATCCGTTGCGCAGGCTTTGGCGCACCGTTGCCGACAGGAAGCGGATGCGTCCCGGGCCCAGCGGGAACTGCAATCCCTGGTCCGAATCGATCTTGCCGTACTCGGCGTTTTGCGTCTCATGGCCCAGGGTCAGCTTGACGTCGGTACGGTGAAAGGTCTTGCTCGCCACCAACTGATACGAGCGCGCTGCCTCCACCGGGTCAGCCGATGTCGGGCCGTTAAAGGCAGCTCCCGCCCGCGGATCTTCCGTGAAGAACGACTTGCCAAAACCGAGCGAGATCAGCGGAACGTACCAGGATTGCTCGGGAAGAAACGTGATCGTCGCCTTCGGAGAATTCACGCCCACCCACTTACTCCAGGAGTTCGCCGGCGTGATCAGATCCTGGTTGTTGATGTCGATCTCATCTCGCCGCCATCCCAGATAGTAGCGTACATATCTACCGAGCTCGCCCTGTCCGGCGACATACAGCGTTACCGGCGCGATGGTCACATTATTGCCAATGATCTTAATGAACGGTCCGTAGGAATACGGCGCGGCGGGATTGTAGAAGTTGTAGTGGTCCAGATCGTCGCGCCGCGGAGCCTCACGCCCGTAATCGGTTCCGGCCAACAGGGTGAAGTTCTTCGTGACTTTGTTTACATACTCGACATTGGCGCCGGTCACGGTGCGGAACTCGCTCTGCCGAATCAGCCCCAGCCCGAAGTCCGAATAGAGCGAGAGGTTGTAGGTACGGAAGAAGCCGGAGAGATGTAGCTCCTGTTTATCGTTCAGTTTCCAGACGTCGTTCAGAGCCACTAAAGCCGTGTGCGTCTGCTCCTTCTGCCGCGGATCGATCGTATCCGGGTTGCTCACCTCCCAACCTGCTTTGGCGTCGATCGAGTTGAAGCCGTAGAGCGGCCGCAGCCCTGCCAGGTAGCCGTAGCCAAGGTAGGCGAGGCCAAACAGCGTCAGCGTATGATCTCCCGCGTGGAAGACCTGCCCGCCGTTGAACTTGAACTGCTTGCGGTGCTCCAGACGGTCCAGGAAGCCGTTACCGAACGAGCCCTCGACCACGGCCCACGAATTTGCCGAAGGACTCATCCCCGCCGTTGCCGTAATGTCCCGCTGGTCGCCGGTCAGGGTGAGGAACGGGGCGAGGTGTGAGCGCAGACCGTAGATTGCCGCCAGGTTCAACGCGTGGTTGCCTTCGCGCACGTTGTAGGCGCCGCCATCCACCTGTACGCTCTCGATCACGTTGGCGACGTAAATATTGGGATCGGCATAGCCGTTTCCGTGAGCATTGGCTGAAAGGTTGTTGGGCACCAGATAGCTGCCCACTTGAACGAACTGCGCAATCGGTTCGCCGTGGTCACCGGCTACGCCCGGAGCAAAGTACTGCGGAGCCTTGATGCCGCTCGACGCCGACTCAACCGGGTAGCCGGGAATCGAAATCGGCGCGCCCGGACTTCCCGGGTTGGCGTCCAGCAGGTCCTCGGAGGCAAAAACCTTCATTGCGGCATCCGGTGAGAGCACGTCGCCCTCGTTCAAGTCGGCCGTCACCGTCACCGACTCGCTCCGGGCCGAGAGCTCTTTCATGCCGATCTCAATCCCAGTTACTCCGGCTGCCCGAACCGTCACCGCCTGTGTGACCGGACGGAAACCCGTGGCCTCCACCTTGATGACGAACTGCCCAGCGCCTGCAGCCGTCAGCTCGAACTGCCCCTCCGCGCCGGTCGTCGTCTCGCCCAGAACGCGCTCATGGTCCAGCAGCTTCACCGAGGCCTTCGGCAGCGCACTTCCCTTGGGATCGGCGACATGCCCATGCAGGACAATCGTTTGGGAAAGCAGAGGGAGCGGCAATAGAACAAACAACAGTATGACAATTGTGCCCATGGACGAATTCGTCCAATGATTTTGGTTCATCTTGTACCTAACCAGGCAGTGCATGCAACGTTGCACGTAGTACGGTGTACGTAGTACGGTTTCCATACTCGTGTTACCAGCGGTACGCACCAAACCCGCCGCACAGGACGACGGACAGTTTCACTGACTAAAAGGTTTGTTACAGCTAGCATCGTCTCACAGGTAGCACGATTTTGTAAATCGTATGTTTTGTAATTTATGGTGAGACCGGGGATGGAATCGAAGTTGAAGGAAACGGCCACGGCTGGAGCGGGTTTGCCGGCGATTCGCCGATCAGAAGTCCTTTCCCGTGGAAGTCATCACCAGCTTCCCATGCTTGACTCCGCGCATGCTGAGCATGTGGTCGGCGAGGTGCTTCACTTCTTTCGCAGGCCCCTTCATGATCACCACTTCGAGGCAGTTGCTGGCGTCCAGATGGACGTGGGTCGCGGCCAGCACATTGCCATGGTGATGATGCTGGGCCGCATTCAGCTTGTTGGAAAGTTCCGGACGATGATGGTCGTAGATCATGGAAAGGGTTGCCACCACGGGCCGGTTGTCGTTCACTTCCTCCGACACCAGCATCTCGCGAATCAGGTCCCGGAGTGCTTCGCTGCGATTGCCGTAGCCGCGCTTGGCAATCAGTTTGTCGAACTTGTCCAGCAGGTCCTGTTCGATGGAAACCCCGGTCCTTACCAGCTCCGCCATGGTCTTTCCTCTCCGTGCCACTACGTTACTGTACGGGCAAATGATACGGCAATGGCAATCACACGGTGAGAAAGCGCGGGTAGTCGCGGGGCGGCTGAGATTTTTCTTTTCCGCCATGGTCGCGCTGACGTAGAGTAAAGTCTCGCGCGGGCGGTTGCCGCGCAATCGATACGGAGGAATGATGCGCAAGAGTCGAGTTTGGTTGACGTTGATCTGTTGCATTTTTTCCATGGCAGCGGTTGCCGGGGCGCAGGGCAGAAAACCGGGTCTATGGGAGATGACCACGACCATGACGTGGCAAAAGTCTCCGTTTCCCGAAGGTATGATGGGCGGCCCTGGCGGCGCCACTTCGCCGATGAATGGCGCCCCGCGAGCAGTGCAGGTTTGTCTTACCCAGGCACAGATTGACAAGTACGGCGGCCCCGTTCCGCAAACCCGCAGCGGCTGCCAGCTCACCAACTTCGTAAAGACCAGCGACCGGGTAGTCGGCGACATGGTGTGCAGCGGAGTGATGAGTGGCAAAGGGAGCTTTGAGTCCTCGTGGAACAGCGAGGGACGCGCCACGGGCAAGGTTCACTTCGTCGGCTCAGTGAAGGCCGGGGGACCCACCCCCAAGCCGGTGGAATGGACGAGCGAGTCCACCTCCGTCTATAAGGGACCGACCTGCGGCGGGGTAAAACCCTGGGCAGACAGGTAAGCCCGCGAAAGGCGCGGAGGCAGCGTGCGGAGTGAGTCTCAGTTAGCAGGTTGAAGAATTGCGATTCGCGTTTCCTGACCGGTGGTGCCGAGGGCAATCACCTTGGTGGCGCCGGGGCGGTTGACGGCGATGATCTTCTGGCCGTTAACTTCCATCACCTCGGCGTCGGGGTAGCGCCCGGTGTAGTAGGCAAGGACCGTGGGCAGAGGGTCGGCAGTGGTATAGAGTTCGCTGACAACCGGGACGCCGATGTCGGGGAGGCTGACATCCTTGACCTCCAGCGGCTGCGAACCGGGATAACGGTCGGAGCCCGTGGATGGGCCCGATGACGCTGGCGGAGGTTGCATGGGTTGTGCGGCATGGCTGTTATTTTCAGCCATCATGGTTAACGCCTCCTGCACGGCTTTGGGGTCGATGCTGCCGGCCGGATGGCGGCTGGCTGAGTTGTCCTGGATCGGGGCTCCGGGCTGCGCCGGCTGCGGCTGTGAACTGAATCCGCCGCTCGCCACAACCTGACCGGGCGAACTCTGGACGGCGGCTGGCTCGGTGGAGGGTGCAAGCTGTGGCGGCGGCAGGGAAGCCAGGGGCGCGCCGCCGGAGAGCGCTGGGGCCGCTGCATGAGTATGCAGGATACGGTTGACGATGAAGCCCGCGGCTATCACGAAGAGCAGGACGAGCGTGACTCCAAGGATGCGCATCCGGTTGCGATGAAGTTTCGCCGCGCTCTCCGCGACGGCTTCCGGCGCGATGGGTCCACCACAGGCGGCACAGTAGCGCCCGCCGTCAACTGGCTTTCCGCAGTGGCAACAAAACGTCATTTCTGTTATCAAGGATACGCCGTAAGTCAGGTACCTGCGCGAACCGAAGTACCGAGTACGGTGAGTTACATTTTTCCTTTTCCGCCGTAATCTGAAATACTCAGTAACAACGGAGAGCACATGACCGAGCCAAGTTACGAAGAACTGAAAGCAAAGCTAGCGGACCTGGAAGCCAAACAGCAGCGAACCGGGAGCATAAGCTTCAAAGTCAGCGACAAAGGCGGAGTGAGCGTGTACGGACTCGGGCGGTTTCCGGTCACCCTCTACTACGAGCAGTGGGTACGTCTCCTGGACAAAGCGCCGGAGTTGCGCGAGTTCCTCGAAGAGAACAAGAGCAAGCTGAAGTTGAAAGAGTAGTAACACACGAGCGCCAGCGCACCGGCCCTCACGGGTCCAATCCCTCCACGCTGGTGACGGAGACCGATGGATACATCGAAGATTCTCGCTGAACTTCGCGCCGAGCGCGATCAGCTCACCCAGGCAATCGCGGCATTGGAATCGCTGGGTGGGCCCGCCAAGGGTGTAAAGGCTGTCGCAAAGGCCGCGCTGGTCAAGACCAAGGCAAGCGTGATCAAGCGCGTGATGAGCGCTGCGGGGCGCAATCGCATCGCCGAGGCGGCGCGCAAGCGCTGGGCGGCGGTAAGGAACGCAAAGACCGCTCCGGTGTCCGCTCCGGCTGCCGAGAGTGCGCAGCCACCAGTAAGCGCGGCCACGAAGAAGAAGCCGGCAAAAGCGGCAAGAAAGACTGGGGCAAAGCGCGCGGCCAAGACGGTGAAACCGGAGACCGCCGCCAAGCAAGCAGCCCCGGTGAAGAGCGCGGCCAAGGCACCCAAAGGCAAGCGCCGCGAACTGACAGCGGCAGCGCGCAAAGCAATGTCGGAGGCAGCGAAGGCGCGTTGGGCTAAGAAGAAGGCTGCCTCGAAGATGGCGTAGTTTGAGCCGGGCGATATCTCTGACCTGGGGCAGCGTTACGCTGCCCCGGTTACGGCACGCGCCGGAAGGCTGGAAAGATGGAGCGCGAGGCGTTCGCCAAAGTAATGGGAGAGGTGCTGGACACACTTCCCACGGAATTCCGCAGCCGTATCCGCAATGTCGCCGTGTTGGTGGAAGACTTCCCGCCGGCCCAGTCGTCAGCTCCGCCCGTAGGGCCAGGGCGGCTGCTGCTGGGTCTGTTCCACGGTGTTCCCATGACAAGGAAGAGTGTGTTTGGCCTGTCCACCGGGCCTGATTACGTTGTGCTCTACCAGAAGAACATCGAGGCAGTTTGCTCCAGCGAAGCTGAAATCCGCGAACAGATCCGGCTCACGCTGATTCATGAGTTCGGCCACTATTTCGGCATGGACGAAGAGCAACTGAAGGATGTTTAGCGAGAGCGCCGCAAGCAGTGGCCGGGCATTGCCGGAGCCGCGTGCCAACCGTGCCGGATCGCTTGCAGGAGTACGATGGACTTCTGAGTGAAGCGATGGCGTTACTTGGCGAAGCGGCGC
>Ga0302320_10006828_pt1 | contig 25248 bp, 19 predicted proteins | sample Bog_T0_3_FD_202130 | JGI IMG/M metagenome (GOLD analysis project Ga0302320, IMG submission 202130) | Peat permafrost microbial communities from Stordalen Mire near Abisko, Sweden - Bog_T0_3 | ecosystem: Environmental > Terrestrial > Soil > Wetlands > Peat | place: Sweden: Abisko, Stordalen Mire... | reverse complement strand
CACATACAAACGATAGTAGCCACGGGAATATTTCGGCGGCAATTGTCGCTGCCGCCAGTTGGCGGCACGCGCGGCCAATTCTTGCGGCGCCACCAGCAGTTCGAGCCGGCGCGCGGGACCGTCGAGCAGAATTTCATCGCCATTTTGCACCAACGCCAACGGGCCGCCGGCGTCAGCCTCGGGAGCCACGTGCAGCACGACGCTGCCGAACGCCGTGCCGCTCATTCGGGCATCGGAGACTCTCAGCATATCCTTGACGCCGCGCTCCAAAAGCTTGCGCGGCAGCGGCATGTTGCCGACCTCGGGCATGCCCGGATAGCCCTTCGGGCCGCAACCTTTCAACACTAGAACGGAATTCTCATCCACCTCGAGCAGAGGATCGTCGATGCGTGCGCGCAGATCCTCGATGGACTCGAACACCACGGCCTTGCCGCTGTGCTTGAAGAGCGCCGGACTCGCCGCGCTCGGTTTCATGACGGCACCATTCGGACAGAGATTGCCTCTCAGTACCCAGATTCCGGAGGCGGGGCTGACGGGATGGGCGAGGCTTCGGATGACATCATGGTTGAAGCACTCGGCGTTCGCAAAACTGTCGCCGATCGGCTGACCCCATACCGTGCCGGCCCCGAGCCGCAGCAGCGGGGTCAGCTCTTTCATGGCGGCGGGCAGGCCGCCCGCGTAATGAAAATCCTCCATCAGAAACCGCCCCGAAGGCTGCAGGTCGACCAGCAGCGGGACATCCGCCGAGAGATGGTCGAAGTCCGAGAGTTCCAGTGGCACGCCGAGGCGGCCGGCAAAGGCGAGCAAATGCAGCACCGCGTTGGTCGAACCGCCGATCGCCGCCAGGACGCGGATCGCATTTTCAAAGGCCTCGCGCGTCATGATTTTCGACAAGCGCAGATCCTCGCGCGCCATTGCGACAATCAAGCGCCCACTCTCGTGCGCGTTTCTGCGCCGGCGAGCATCGACCGCGGGTGCCGTTGCGTTGAATGGCAGTGCCATACCCATCGCTTCCATCAGGCTCGCCATGGTCGATGCGCTGCCCATGGTCATGCAGGTGCCGGGGGTTCGGGACATTCCCGACTCCGCCGACATGAAGTCATCGAGCGACATTTTGTTGGCGCGCACCGCCTCGCTGAATTTCCAGACGTCGGTGCCGGAGCCAATATCGCGGCCGCGGAATTTTCCGTTGAGCATGGGGCCGGTGGAAACCACGATGGTCGGCAGATCGACGCTGGCGGCGCCCATGACTTGGCCGGGCGTGGTCTTATCACAACCGCCGAGCAGCACCACGGCGTCGATAGGGTTGCCGCGAATCGATTCTTCGACCTCCATGGCGAGCAGATTCCGGAACAGCATCGCGGTGGGTCGCATTTGGGTTTCGCCGAGCGACATGGCGGGAAACTCGAGGGGCAGGCCACCCGCTTCCCATACGCCGCGTTTGACGTGTTCGGCGATGTCCCGCAGCCCCGAATTACAAGGCGTGAGTTCAGACCACGTGTTACAGATCCCAATCACCGGTCGGCCGTCGAAGACGTCGGCGGGGAAGCCCTGGCTTTTCATCCAGCTGCGGTGAATGAACCCATCCTTATTTTTTGGACCGTAGCTTCGGGCACTGCGCAACGGCTTCTTATCAGTCGTCATGGTTCGTCCCTTCGAAACAGCCAGCCAAAGACCCCACTTCAAATCATATTATCAGATTAATGTGATTTATTAAACAAGTGCAGTCTCGCTCGATTCACGGCCGGGTCCGTCAGTGCTGTTGTGGACGCTTCAAGAGGTCGAGGCGATCGACCGAGCGGACGTTCAAGTGCAGCCGCGTACCGCCGCGAATTGCAGTCAGTGGCACGCCGCTGCCGGCAGGACCCACAGCCCACAGACGCCGATAGAAGTCGGGGAGGGTTGCCACATCGTGTTCCGCGACTCGCATGATCAGATCGCCTTCGCGAATATCGGCCAATTGCGCGGGGCCGCCGTCGGCGACGCCCGTGACGTAGATCTTGCCGGTCATTTCTGCTGCGTAAACGCCGAGCCACGGGCGCGGTTCGCGCAATGCCCGGCCGCGAGTCACCAATTCTTGCAGAATGGGCTTGAGCAAGTCGATCGGCACGAACATATTGGCGTTGATTTCGGCACCATCGGTGAGTTCCCGAACCAGCAGCGAACCCAAGCCCACCAGATTGCCGCCGCCGTCGATCAGCGCTGTTCCCGACCAATGCGGATGGGCAGGTGTCGCAAATATCGCATCCTCGAGAAGGTACTCCCAGGCGCCGGCAAATTCGCGCCGGGCGAAGACATCGACCGGCTGCGGTTCGGCAAATTCCGGCGAACTGACGACGAAGGCTTGATCGCCCGCCCGGATGTCGGCCGACGATCCTAAAGGAACCGGCGCAATGTCGACTTTCTCAAGCGGCAGGACCAGTCCGAATCCGGTGACTTGGTCGTAGGCGAGCGGATGGGCGGCGACTTCACGGCCGTCCGGCACCGTCAGCCACACATCGGTGGCCTCGGTCACCAAGTAGCCGATGGTCAGAACCAGACCGTCGGAGTTGATCACCACTCCGTTTCCGGTGCGCTGCGAGCCCAGAATTCCGGCTGTGAACGCATCTTCCGGCACGTCGGCTCGCAGCTTGACCACGGATCGGCTGATACCCTCCAAATCGAGCGCCGACATCGCAGCTCCTTTAGTTCAACTAACGCGGCTCACGCGAGCGCATGTCCAAACTGTGCCAAATACCACTGCTGAAAGGTCACGACTCGGCGCTCATGCTCCGAGTAGCGGCCCGGCTGATACTGTTTCGACAAGATACCAGCCTGATTGTTCTCGGTAATCTCCTTATCCTGTTTGGTCGTCTCGTTCCAGCCCCAAATCATGCGCTTGACGTCGACGTCCGTGGCTTTGCCGTCCACCAACCAGTACAGGTCCACATCCGTCGCCATGGTGCTACGCGGCGTGAATAGAAACAATACGGCGAAATCGTTGGTCGCCACGAGCTGGGTAAACGGGCTGAACGACAGGTACATTCGCCCTTGATCGAAGGCCACGCGTTTGCCCATCAATGAGGACGCGGGCTTCCCGTCAGGGGTTTCCGTCTCGTAGCCATCGCGAATCGTCCGTTGCAGCAGCAGGCGCAAATGCGAGGACTCGGGCCCGTCGTCCACGGTGCCCAAGGGGCGCCCGAGGCTCGCCGCTCGGGCTTCCCAGGCCTTGAGCGCTGGCAGGTACTTCTCCACCGCCTCTCGAGGACCGGAACTCGGGCCGGCACCAAAGGCGATCAAGGCCTCGGGCGGATGCATCGAACAGAATTCCGGGTGCGCGGGCGCACAGTGGTAGCACTCGACAAAATTCTCGACGATCAGCTTCCAGTTGGCGGTCGTCGGGTACGACTCGGCATGCGCAATCTTGGCGTCGTCGAGGCCGTGAAAGTCGAGAAACGGACCCAAATCCGCGAACGTCGCATCGAAGTCGACCGGCGTCCGATCCGACAGATTGATAAAAATTAGACCGTGAAACACGCGCACGTGGCAGCGGTGCAAACCATTATCCTGTTTCGAGAAATCGGCCGGCATCAAACGCGCGGCGAGCAGCGCACCGTCGAGTCCGTAACTCCAGGCATGATAACCGCAGGTCAGGCGCGCAACGTGACCCTGCGGTTTCGTGCAGATGAGCGAGCCGCGATGCCGGCAAACATTGTAGAAGGCGTTGATGGTCGACTCGTCGCTGCGCACGATGATGATCGATTCTTGGCCGATCTTGAACAGGAAATAATCGCCCCTGTTGCGTACGCGATCCACATGGCCGGCGACCAGCCACTTGCGTCCGATCACGTGATCCATATCCGCCTGAAATACCTCATCATCGCAATAGAACTGGCGCTGCAGGCTGTAGCCTAAGCGCGTATCCGCGGCCAGGCGCGCAACTACAGGGGAATCGCCCATGACCTCACCTCCCATGACAACAAGTCTTCAACATTTGATGCGCTCGTTCTTTGGATCGTACAAAGGACGCAGCGACGCGGTACTCGGGTAGCGCACCCCTGCGACTTCGACTTCATAGGCAGCGGCATGTGCGAGCACGCCGCCCGCGGGCACGGTCACGTAGCCAAGACCCACCGCGGCGCCCAACGAATGGGCAAACATGCCGGAGCGAATGCAGCCGACTAAGGCCTCGCCCCGCCATATGGGCTCGTTGTGATAGAGCAGCGGATCGGGTGATTGCAATTTGAACTGCATCAGCTGCTTGCGCACGCCCGACTGCCGTTGGGCAAGCAATGCGTCGCGGCCGATGAAGCCGCCGGCTTTATCCCATTTCACCGCGAAACTAAGACCGGCTTCCAACGGCGTGTCCTCATCGGTGATGTCGTGCCCCCAGTGCCGATAGGCCTTTTCAATGCGCAGCGAGTTGAGCGCGTGATAGCCGGCGTGCACCAATTCATAAGCTTTTCCAGCGCTCAGCAGTTCGTCGTAGACGCCCTGCAGGAATTCCGTCGGCACGTACAATTCCCAGCCCAATTCACCGACGAAGGTGATGCGCGATGCGCGCACCAGCGCGTAGCCTAATTCGATGACTTGGCTGGTGGCGAACGGGAACGCAGCATCCGACAGGTCGTTCGGTGTCATCGATTGCAACAGCTCCCGCGATCGCGGCCCCATGACCGACAACACGCCCATGCCGGAAGTCACGTTGGTGAGCACGCAGTGGGCGGCGGGCGGAGTGTGCCGCTGCAGCCAGTTGAAGTCTTTAGTCTCGGTTTCTGCGCCGCTGACAATGAGAAACGCGGTCGCGCTCAAGCGCGTGACGGTAAGATCCGCCTCGATTCCGCCGCGCTCGTTCAGCCATTGGGTGTACACCATTTTTCCGCAGGCGACGTCAATGTCATTGGCGCAGACGCGGTTGAGCACGGCCATCGCGTCCGCGCCTTCGAGTCGAAATTTCGAGAATGAAGATTGGTCGAACAGTCCCACCGCGGTGCGCACCGCGTGATGTTCGCGCGCGCTGTGTTCGAACCAGTTCTGGCGGCCATAGCTGTACTCGTAGCGGGGCGAGACGTTGGCGGGCGCGTACCAATTGGCCCGCTCCCAACCGAAGGCCTCGCCGAAACAAGCACCGGCGGCGGCCAAGCGGTCGTGCAGCGCAGATTTGCGCGCGCCGCGCGCCGTCTCGTATTGCCGGAACGGCCAGTGCGTCGCGTATAGCAGCCCAAGACTTTCCGTGACGCGCGCGCGTAAGTATTTGCGGTTGATTTGGAACGGCATATTGCGCCTGACATCGACCTCCCACAGGTCGACCGGCGGATGGCCGTCGCGAATCCACTCCGAGACGACTTTGCCGATGCCTCCGGCTGATTGCAGCCCGATGGAATTGAGCCCGGCCGCGACAAAACAATTCGTAAGTTCCGAAGACTCGCCCAAGTGGTAGCGTACGTCCGGCGTAAAACTCTCCGGTCCGCAAAAAAATTTCTGAATACCCGCCTGTTCCAACGCCGGGATGCGCCGCATGGCATCCAGCAGCACGGGTTCAAAATGGCTGAAGTCGCCTGCGATTTCGCCGAAAGCAAAATCGTCGGAAATCCCCTCGGCTCCCCAAGGCCGGGCGTGCGGCTCAAAGGCACCCACCAGCAGTTTTCCGGCGTCGTACTTGAAGTAACTGCAATGATCGTAGTCGCGCAGGACCGGCAGGTCCGGGTTGAGGCCAGGCACGTCTTTAAATAAAACGTAGTAGTGCTCGCAGGCATGCAGCGGCACGGTCACGCCGATGGTGGCGGCGAGATCGCGGGTCCACATGCCGCCGCACAACACGACATAGTCGGCGTCGATGCGCCCGCGATCGGTTGCAACGCCGCTGACGCGGCCCGCGGCGTGGTGGATGGCGGTGACTTTGGTATCCTGAACAATCAACGCACCGCCCGCGCGTGCGCCTTTCGCCAGCGCTTGCGTGATATCGACGGCGTTGGCATAGCCGTCGCTCGGGATGTGAATGCCGCCGATCACATCGCTAAGATTGGCAAGCGGGTACAGCGCCTGAATCTCTTGCGGCCCGACGACGTTGACCTTGAGACCGAAGACTTTTGCCATCGAGGCATTGCGCTGCAATTCCTCCATGCGCCCCGCCGTGGTCGCGAGCGACACCGAGCCGCATTGACGATAACCCGTCGCTTGACCGGTCTCCGCTTCGAGCCCTCGATACAGCTCCGCCGTGTAGCGGGCGAGTTGCGTCATGTTGATACTCTGGCGCAGCTGCCCCACCAGCCCGGCGGCATGCCAGGTCGTGCCGCTGGTCAGTTGCTTGCGCTCGAGCAGAACCACATCGCTCCAGCCGAGCTTGGTTAAGTGATAGGCCACCGAACAACCGATGACTCCGCCGCCAACGATCACGACGCGCGCTCGCGCCGGCAGATCGACCGTCACGTTAAGTCCTCATCCGAGAGTTGTCTGGATCGAACGCCGCAGCGCCAAGCACGCGGGCCGCGCGCCGTTCGCCTTGAATCAGCACATCGAAGGCGCTGCCGGCAGCGGCAAATTCCGGCGCTACGCAGGCAAACGCCAGGCTCTTCTTGACGCGGTGACCATAGCTTCCCGAGGTCACGACGCCGATGCATCGATCTTGAATCATGACCGGTTCGCCGCCGCGCGCATCCGCATCCGTTGCCGCGAGTTCCGTATAGACAATCTTATAGGGCCGGGGCGCCTGCGCGAGCGTCGCGTCCTTGCCGACAAATTCGCCCTTGTTGAAATTGATAAAGCGCGCCATATCCGCTTCCAGCATATTGAGCTCGTTGGTCAGTTCGCTGGACCACGCCTTGTAGCCTTTTTCGATGCGCATGGAATTGACGGCGTACAAGCCGTAGTTGGCGATGCCGAAGCTCTGTCCGGAGCGCCAAACGGCGCCGTAAAGCGTCGGCATGGAGTCGATCGGCGCATGTAATTCCCAGCCGAGCTCGCCGACGTAGCTGACGCGCAGCGCGCGCACCGGTTGCCCGGCGATGCGTATCTCGCGTCCGCGCAGCCAGCGAAAGGACTCATTGCTCAAGTTCTCGTCGGTCAATGTCGACAACAGCTCGCGCGAGCGCGGACCGCTGACGACGAGCACGCCGCGGGATTCGGTGACATTGTCGATCGATACCGCTTCGCCCGGTTTAACGCTCTGTCGCAGCAGGTCGAGATCGCGTAACTCGGCGGCAGCGGCCGACAGCGCATAGAAATGTGCATCGCCGAGCCGCGTAACCGTCATCTCGCCCTGCACGCGGCCGCCGGGCGACAATAGATGAATGAGCCCGATGCCGCCCGCATTCTTCGGCACGAGGTTCGCACACACGCGGTTGAGAAACGCTTCGGCGTCGGCGCCCGTGATGTCGTACTTGGCAAAGCCGGTAAGATCGAGCACACCGACGCGTTCGTGCACGGCGGCGACTTCGTCGCGCACCACATCAAAAACATTATTGCGCCGATAGCTGCCTGCTTCGCTGCGGCCGTCGAGCGAAAACCACTTCGGCCGTTCCCAGCCGAACGTTTCCGAGTGCACGCAACCCTGCGCGCGCAGCGTGTCGTGCAAGGGGCTGGTTTTCTTGGGACGTCCCGCCATTTCTTCCTCGCCTGGCGGGCGGGTGGTGAAGGTCAAGCGATAGTCCTGGAAAACCTTATCGCGTACATACGCGGCATCCGCAAATGCGCCGAAGCGCCGCGGATCGAATTCCGTCATATTGATCTCGGCATCACCGTGCAGCATCCATTGCGCGAGGTATTTGCCGCAGCCGCCGCCTTGCGCAATGCCGAACGAGGTGCCGCAGCACATCCAAAAGTTGCGCAGTCCCGCGGCCGGACCCAGCAACGGCGCGCCGTCCGGCGTATGCGGAATGGCGCCGTTGATGACACGCCGTATCCCGACCTCGCCGAATATGGGCATACGCTCGATGGCGCGCTCGAGCCAGGGTGCAATTCTGTCCAAATCGTCAGCGAACAACTCGTTCGAGGAATCCCATTCCGGAACACCGCGCGGTGCCCACGCTTCGGTCAGCCCGGAATTTTCGTAGATGCCCATCAGGCCCGATTTTTGTTCCTGCCGAAAATAGCCCGACGTGTACGAATCCCGCATCACGGGAATCTCTTCACTTCGTGCCATGAACGCCGGGATCGGGTGAGTCACGACGTAGTGATGTTGCATGTTGGTGATCGGCGCGTCGCTGCCCACCATGGCGGCCACTTGCCTCGCGTAGCAGCCGGCGGCATTGACGACCATCTCGGCAACAATATTGCCTTGTTCAGTGATGACCTCCCACTCGCCGCCGCGCCGCTGGCGAATCTCGAGTACGCGATTGCGGCGCATCACCGTCGCTCCCAAGTCGCGTGCGGCCTTGGCCAAGGCATTGCACAGACCCGACGGGTCGCCGTGTCCATCGTCCTGGGTCCACGCCGCGGCCAGCACCTGGTCGGTTGTGAGGAAAGGGTTCAGCTTCTTAATCGTCTCGAGCCCGACGATTTCCATGCGAAATCCGATGCTCTTGGAATATCCGTACACCTGCTTGAGCCACGCGAGTTCGTGCTCATTGGTCGCGAGCCGCAGGCCCCCGCAAGGATGCCAGCTGACATATTGACCGGTAAGCGCCTCGAGCTTGGGATACAACTGGTTGCTATAGGCGTGGATCTTCGCCAGGTTGTAGCTGCCGGTGATGCTCGGGCATTGACCAGCGGCATGCCAAGTCGAGCCGCAAGTGAGCTCGCCTTTTTCAACCAGTACGGTATCGATGCAGCCTTCCAAGGCCAAGTGGTACAGCAGGCTCGCTCCCATCATGCCGCCGCCGACTACGACCACGCGTGCGTTTGTTTTCATGCCAACCTTGGTATTGCGTTCGCGAGGGTATGACCACAATAGATTGGGGGAAGGGCGGTATACAACCTAAAAATTTGGTACCTTTGACCTGAAATTTTTGGTTCGAGGCTGCGATGAGTCAAATTCGTCCTGTCGTGGGGCTGCCTAGCCTCACATGGCTGCGCGCATTCGAGGCCGCGGCGCGCACCTCGAGCTTCACTGCAGCCGCCGCCGAATTGAACCTGACCTCGGGCGCCATCAGCTATCAAATCCGCGGCCTCGAGGCCCATTTGGGATTTGCCCTGTTCGAGCGCCTGCCACGCGGCGTCAAGCTGACACCCATGGGGGTCGCGTATCTGCCGCCGGTCCGCAAGGCATTTGAAGAACTCGCCGACTCGACCGTTGGGCTTTTCGGTGGTGCTGAACGGGTGCAAATCACGGTTCACGCGCCAGTATCCCTCGCGGCGCTGTGGCTTGCACCGAAGCTTCCGGCTTTTAGCCGTGCCAACCCGTCGATCGACGTGCGGTTGTCTTCGGTGATTTGGGACAACGCCGTGCTCGATGAAGCCACTGATTTGGAAATTCGCTACGGGTCAGGTCTGTGGCACGGCTACCACTCTGAGCGACTTCTCAATCAGCACATCCGGGCGGTTTGCAGCGCGTCGCTGCTGCAGGCAGCCGGTCCCAACGCCGCCGCGTCGGATCTATTGCCGCGTCACTTGATCCATATCATCGGCTACGAAAATCACTGGCTGAAGGTGCGCCAGGTCCTGAATCTCGCGGGCGCGCCGTCCGGCGCGGGCCCGACTGTCGATACGACGGTGGCGGCGCTCGAACTCGCGGCCGCCGGCGCGGGTGTGGCACTCGCGCATAGTATTTTTCTTGGTGCGTACTTCGCCACGGGACGGTTGGTGAATGCACTGTCGGAAGAATTCACCGACGACAATTCGTATTTCGTGATTACGCCGGAGCGTCCGCAGCGCGTACGACGCGAAGTGCAACTGCTGCGCGACTGGTTGATCGCGGCTGCAGCCGCAGATGCTAGTGAGAATCGTTCGCGCTTGCAGCGGCATTAATTATATTTATGGCATGCGGACGCGGAAAAGCAGGAAAATGCTCGCGAGTCGTTCACCAGAGGATCATTCCGATGCAAAACAGGATTTCACGCCGAGCTGTCGTTAAGGGCGGACTGATCGCCGGCGCCTTGATTCCGGCCATGGGTCTCATGACGAGTTCCGCGGACGCCGCCGCACTGCCGCCGCTCGATCCCAAGGATCCCACGGCGCAAGCCTTGGGTTTCGTGACCGACGCGACCAAAGTCGACGCCGCCGCCAACGCAACATTCAAGGCGGGACAGAAATGCAGCACGTGCGCACAGTTCCAAGGCAAGGCCACCGACGCCACCGCGGGCTGTAATATTTTCGCCGGCAAGAGCGTGCCCGCCGGCGGCTGGTGCAAGGTGTGGGCAGCGAAGCCCGCCTAACTGCGGCGTCACCCCCTTCTCGCGCTACTCCTACTGGCCTACGTCGGCTGGGGCGGGTGGAATTGGTTCATCAACCGGCCAGTCCACCCGCCGGATGGCGTGCTCGCTGCGGACGATCCGCGGCAAACCGACGCGCCCGGTGGCGCCCAACTGCTGATCGGGCGTTGGCGGCTGACGGTCCGGGCTCACTATCTGATCACAGCCCGCATCTTGGGTCTCGAGCGTTATCATTTTGATACGCTCTCCGATCTCGTCCCGGAAGATCTCGCGCTCGGGTGGGGACCCATGTCGGACAATAAAAATCTACTGCACGTCGAGATCACGCAATCGAATCGTTTCTATTTTTGGCGCGCACCTGCGGGTACTCCCATTCCCAAGGACTCGATCATTCTTCATAGCGCCAACACCCATGTGATTCCACGCGATGCGCTTGTGGCGCGGCAGCTGAAGCGGCTGCGGCCCGGCGAAGTGGTGACATTGACCGGCGATTTGGTCGACGGCGTACGCGATGACGGGGCCTGGATCAATACCTCCCTGGTGCGCACGGACACCGGCGCCGGTGCCTGCGAGGTGATGTTGGTGAGCGACGTGGCGCTGCTTTCCCCGTAACGCGATGCGCTCGAGCCGTCGCGCCATTCCGAGCTTCTCACTGTATGGTGAAACGCCGACCGCGGCGCAAATCGACGGCGTGCATATTGAGGATATTCAATCGCGCAGCCGCAAATACCTATGGCGCATCGGCACCCATCGCCATAGCTTGCTGAGCCAATGCGTCGTCGTGACCACGGGTCCGGCGATTGTGACGTTGGACGACACCCGCACGGCAATCACGGGGCCGGCCGTGATCATCATTCCGGCCGGCACCGTGCACAGTTTCCGCTTCCGTGCCGACACTCAAGGGCACGTCCTCTCCATCGACTTGGCGCGGATACTGAGTGCGGCAACGCCCTCGCAGCGCTCGCCCATCGAGAGCGTGTTCGGCATTGCGCGCGCCATCGATCTCAAGGAGGACCCGGTGCTCGTGCAGCGCATCGAGGGACTCCTCGAACTACTCGAGCGGGAGTTTCGGCATCCCGACAGTTGGGCAGGTCCGGTGGGTGGCTGGCTGGCGTGTAGCATTTTGTGGATATTGGCGCAGGGCTGCGGGCGACACGACCCCTCAGAGGTCCCGAGCGGACTCGATGCCGAGCGGCTGCGCCGCTTTCGGCAGCTGATCGAGTCGCAATACCTCAAGCATTGGTCGGTGGAGCGCTATGCACGCTCGCTGGCGCTGTCCGAGACCAGTCTTAACCGGCTGTGCCGGCGTCTGGCGGGCACCACCGCTTTTGATCTGATTCAGCAGCGCCTGGCGCTCGAGGCGCGGCGCCGATTGGTGTACGCCGGTAGTTCCGTGAGCGGCATCGCCGCGCAATTGGGCTTCAAGGACCCGGCATATTTCTCACGGTTTTTTCGCCGCCACAGCGGTTTGAGCCCGCTCGATTTCCGCAACCGTCATCATGGCGGATAAGTACCAGCGCCCACTGTAATCGTGCAACAAGGAAGTGACCGCGCTGCTAGGCTTTTGCCATGGCCCGCACACAAGTCGCGATCATCGGCGCCGGCCCCTCGGGGCTGCTGTTGTCGCAGTTGCTGTATCTGCACGGCGTCGACAACGTCGTGCTCGAGCGACAGAGCCGCGAGTATGTCGCGGGCCGGATCCGCGCCGGCGTGTTGGAGCAGGGCACGGTCGAATTGCTGCTGGAGGCTAAGGTAGGCGAGCGCATGCAGCGCGAGCGGCTGGTGCACGACGGCTTCGCACTCGGATTTGCAGGTCAAACCTTTCGAGTCGATTTGAAGCGCTTCACGGGCAATGCCGTGTCAGTTTATGGCCAAACCGAAGTCACGAAGGATTTGATGGACGCGCGCACCGGCGCGGGCGCGACAATGATCTACGACGCGGGCGACGTATCCATTGAGGGCTTCGATCGTGCGCATCCCACGGTGCGCTACGTCAAGGACGGTCAGAGCCACGAGCTCGTCTGCGATTTCGTCGCCGGCTGCGATGGCTACCACGGCGTTTGCCGCCGTAGCTTGCCACCGACCGCGATGCAAAGCTTCGAACGAATTTATCCGTTCGGCTGGTTGGGAATTCTGGCCGACGTGCCGCCCGCGGCGCATGAATTGGTGTATTCGAATCACGAGCGCGGCTTCGCACTTTGCAGCATGCGCTCGCTCAACCGCAGCCGCTACTATGTGCAATGCGGCCTCGATGAGAAAGTGGACGCGTGGTCTGACGCGCGCTTCTGGGACGAACTGCGGCGCCGCCTACCCGCCCAAGTCGCGGATGCCGTCGTCACCGGCCCGTCGATCGAGAAAAGTATCGCGCCGCTGCGAAGTTTCGTGGTCGAGCCCTTAAAGTTCGGCCAGCTGTTTCTGGTGGGTGACGCCGCACACATTGTGCCTCCCACCGGCGCCAAGGGTTTGAATCTCGCGGCCGCGGATGTACGCGTACTGTACCAAGCGCTGGTCGACTATTATCGGAGCGGCAGCGCCGAACTTATCGATCGCTATTCGGCGCAGTGCCTGCGGCGCATTTGGAAGGCGGTGCGATTCTCATGGTGGTTTACTTCCGTGACGCATAAATTCTCGGACGACGCATTCGCGCATCGGCTGCAACTGGCGGAGCTCGATTATTTGACCGGTTCGTCTGCGGCGCAGACGAGTCTGGCCGAAAACTATGTGGGTTTGCCGTTCGAAAACTAGAATCGCTGATGCGCCGGCGGCAGGGAGTTGATCCGCGGCAGACATGCCGTGAGGAGTTCCGGCAAATGCTGCTCAGGCGATTCCAAGTGACTGGCCGACGGAGTCAACGATGGGACAGGTCGAGGCTCCGAGCCACCGCCTGCTTGGCGCGCAGGGTCGCCGGATGGCTCGCGCCCAACTGGGATTCCAAATCGCGCGCGGCGTTTTGTAATAATTCGAGCGCGCCGCCGCCGCTCGGCGCTAAGGCTTCGCCGAGCCGTTCGCGCGCCTGCGCCAATTCCCACAAATCCTCGGGCGATTTCTCGCGGATGCCGACCGCCTCACGCAGCGGCGCGACCGCATCGGCGCTACGCCCGGCAGACAAACAAGCACTGCCGGTCGCTTCCAGTGCCTGCGCCAACGTGGTCTCGCTTTGGGCGCCCAATTTTCGCAAGGCGCCAGTCGCCGCGCTCAACTCGGCTAATGCGTGGTCGTACTCGCCGCGGTCAGCCGCGAGCTGCGCGAGCGCCAACTGCGTCCGCAGGACCAGCAAGTGGCCGGCGCCGTATTGCGCCAGCGCCGTGTCGTGCGCAGCGCTCAAGGTCAGAGCCGCGGCTTTGGCGTCACCGCTGGTGGCCTCGGCCTCTCCGAGGTAAAGGCGATCCAAGATGGCGACGGGACTTGCGGGACCCGCATATCGATTCGCGAGATCCGAGGCCTCATGCAACACGCCCACCGCGAGCGGCGCGCGATTCGTGATCGACAACACGCGGCCGTAGTACCCCATGGCGGCGGCCACCGCCGCCGAATCACCGGCGAGCGAGCGTTCTCGTTCGACCGCGGTCTTCAACAGGGTCTCTGCTTCCTGCAAATGACCGATGCGAAGTTCCAGATTGCCGGTATTGGCGAGGATGATCTGCGCGTCGAGCCCATCAGCGAGCCCAATGGCGCGATAGATCCCCGAAGTTTCGTGGAACGCAGCCAAAGCCTCGTCGAGCCGGTTGGCGGTACTCAAGGTGATGGCGAGAGCATTGTAGAGAATCGCTGTTTCTCGGTGATCGTGACCGGACAGGGTGATGCGTTGCGTAATCGCCTCACGCGTAGCTTTGATCGACCCGTCCAGATCGCCGCGGGCGCGCAGCAGTCGCGCCCGAACAGTGAGGCCCTCGAGGCGCTCTTCCGGATAGGCGCGCGGCGCATGCGCCCAAAACTCCTGCGCCTGATCGAGCAGCGTTTCCGCCCGGTCGACGCGCCCGCGCAGCAATTCGATGTTGGCGAGTTTCTGGCGCGCATCGGCGAGGGCTGCGGGATCGGCGCTCGGATTCGCCTCAGCAATGAAGCCCTCTAACAGTGAGCCGGCTCCATTGACATCTTCGAGCGCACCGTAGAGATCGGCGAGCGCCAGCACGATTTGACCGGCCAGTTGCGGCTCATCGTGATATTCGCGCAAGACGCGCTGGGCGCTGCTGTCGATCATGCCTTTGGCCGTGGCGGGTTGCTTGTCTTGCGCGCCTTGATCGGCTAACGCCGAGCGAAACATTTTCGTCAAGTTGTAGCGTACCGCTTCTTCGCGAGCCGCGTCGCGCCGGGCGATGTCTCGTTCCACCGCGGCTCTTTGCGCCTGCCACGCTGCCAGTCCCAAACCCACGGACAAGGATACGATGACCGCCGCGATTGCGGCTGCGATCCAACGATAGCGGCGCAGAATGCGCCCGACGACGTAGAGACGTGCGCCCTCGCGGGCCACAACCGGCGCTCCTTGCTGGAAGCGCCGCAGATCGAGTTGCATTGATTCGACGGTGACGTAGCGCAGCGCCGGCTCCTGGCGCAGCGCCTTGGCAATGATTGCGTCCAAATCGCCGCGAAGGGCGTGCGCAGGCACGGGTGAATGCGCTCGTCCTTGAGCAGTCACGCTCGCGAGCGGCGCCGTCCCGTGCAGCACCGTTCGCAGCGCATGCAGCGCCGGTGTATCGATACCCATCCAGGGATTTGTCCCGGTCAGTAGCTCAAACAGCAACAGTCCTAACGCATACACATCGGTGGCAGTGGTGATCGGCTCGCCGGTCAATTGTTCGGGCGCCGCGCAGATCGGCGTCATGGGCGCGATGGCCTGGGTCACTCGCGATCGCTGACCATCGAGAAGTTTGGCAACGCCGAAGTCGAGCAGCTTCACGGTGCCGTCATCCGTAACCAGAATATTCGAGGGTTTCAAGTCGCGGTGCACGATGAGATTGCGGTGCGCGTAGGCGACGGCTTCGCAGACTTGATCGAATAACGCACAGCGCTGCGCCAGCGTCGCATCGATTGCCGCGCAATAATCCGTGATCGCGCGCCCGTCGACGTATTCCATCACCATGAAGGGTCGGTCATTGACGATGCCGCCGTCGTACAACCGCGCGATGCCGGAGTGCTTGAGCCGCGCGAGGATCTGGCGCTCGATTTGAAACCGCTCGAGTTGTGCGGCGGCCTCTTTCTGTAGCAGTTTGACCGCAACGCGCTGCTCGAAATCGCCATCGGCACGGGTGGCTTCGTAGACCTCGCCCATGCCACCGCGGCCGATCAAGCGGCGGACTCGCCAGGCGCCTAAGCGCAGGCCAATCACCTCGTCGTGCTTCATTTCCTCGACGTAGGGGCGAGCCGGCGAACTCATGAAGTCTGCCGACGCACGCGCCGCGCGCAATAAGCTCTCGACTTCGCCAGCCACTGCTGAATCGTCGAGCCCGTGGGCGTCGAGCGCGGCGCCGCGCCGCTCCTCGGGCAGATCCAAGAGCTCATCGAGCAACGCATCGACCCGGCTGCGCTGCTCGGCAGACAACTCGGCTGGGACTCGCTCGTCGGGCTGCATGGTGTTGTCGCGGCTAGCAGTAAATCGCGGGATTTCAGTCTAACTCAGGCAGGTATCGCTTCACACGCATCGGCGGGTCACGAGGCGGAGAAAATCTTATTGCATAACGCGCCGACCACCGACGCCAGTGCATCGTCGGCGATCAGGATGTCGCTGTCGCCGCCGCGGATTTGAATGTCGCACAGCTGATTATTTTTTTGCGCGACCACCTCATGCAAGGCCGACTGCCATACGGCACTGTCGCCGACGCCCGCGAGCGGCCGCACGTCGAGCTGCATTTTTCCGCTGGCCCAGGCGTCCACCGTGGCACGTCCGATTCCCGGCCGGACCGTGATCAGTACCGCGGGAAAGCCTGCCGTCTTGAACTCGCAGGATTGGGAATCGCCGTCCACGGGCGCGCTTGCGACTATGGGAGCGGTGAACAGGCCCGCAACATCTTCTGGGCGCAGCAGATGTCGGGTGCAGACCGAGGCGACAGAAGCGCCTCCCGGCGCGAGCGGCGCCATGGTCGCGGCAGCGTCCGCTCCTGTTACCGGGCTGTCGCCGTGATGCGTACAGCCAACGGCAGCGGCTGCGGCGAGCGCCAGCAAGGCAGCGATCGCGCGGCGGGCCGAGAGGCTGCGCTCACTCCTGTCATTTGGCAGGCGCACCTGCATCCTTCATCGCTTCAAGTTTTGCCAGATCGACTTGCCCCAGAGCCTGTTCGAGCGTCTGCATATCGGCATGCTCCCCGGTTACTTCGACCTGGTAGCGCCTCACCACAATGATGCTGACCTCGCCGGACTTCGCTCGGGTGTCGTATTTCTCATGGACGGTGCGGCCGCCGATTGTTGCGTTTTTCTCGTAGCCCGTGTCGCTCTCCGATTCGGTGTCTTTTACCAGCCCATTACTCACATCCAAAAGCCCCGCCATGCCGGCGAGGTCGGAAATGGTCACGTGCACACTCGCTTGAGCCCCTTGGTAATCCGCCTTGGCGGTTGCGGATTTGACGCCGATTTCCTCGCGGTTTTCACCTTGGGCAAAGGTGCGCTTCATTCCAGGCAGCGACGCGGGCAGAAGAACCTTCAATAAATGGAAGTCCACCGTATCATTCTGATGGTTGCCCTTGAGCGCTCCGCCCATGGCCGCGAGCAGACCCCCGGCAGCGCCCAACGGACTTTGTACCTCGGCGCCATTGGAGGTCGCGCCGCTCTGCGCGCTAGCCAAGTATATGGGCGAGACAAGCGCGCCGAGCGCGGCGGCGAGAAGGAATTGACGAACATTCATGTTGGCCCCCGGGTTGTTGCAGTTGAAATAAATAACCGGATGCCGGCCAGTAACCCGCCATTGGAGGCGGGTGCGCCCTCTGACGCCGGGTTGAGAAAAAAAAATTGTGCCCGCCTGAGACAGTCGGCCATAAGAGGCGTAATTTACTGTTGTGATTCGTCGGGATGAGGCAAGAATGGACACCGATTCGGTTGAGCGCGTCGCAGCGACGCCCGCGCAGGTGCCGCTGCAAGGTGCCATCGAGCGACTGCAGGCCGGTCACGGCTCGGCTGAGGTTCGACGCCTGGCGGTGGAGATGCCGCCCGTTTTCTATCAGGACCTGAAGCGCATCGCTAAACGAACCCGAGCGCGGCTCGGCGCAAGGCCAACCCTGCAGACAACCGCTTTGGTCCACGAAGCGTACCTGAGGCTCGGCCAATCCCGGGACTTCGCCGATGAAACTCACTTTCTGCGCGCCGCGGCACTGGCGATGCGCCATGCCCTCATCAACTACGCTGAATCGAGAATGGCCGAGAAGCGCGGCGCCGGCGGGATTCACCTCACGCTGTCTCACATCGCCGATTTTTCGCTGGAATCCGATGAGCAGCTGCTGGCGCTCAACGAGGCGGTGGAGCGGATGGGCCGCGAAATGCCGCGGCTTGCGGACGTCGTCGAATGCCGGTTCTTCGGCGGCTACGGCGAAGAGGCGACCGCCCGAGTATTGGGTGTCTCGTTGCGCACCGTGCAGCGCGATTGGCTCAAGGCTCGCGCCTGGCTGTTTCGTGAGCTGGGCGGACTGAAAGACTGACGCGCGCGCCGACTGCTGTGCGGACGCAGTGAGGTTCACTGGTGGGATCAGTGCAGCACGGAAGTCTCGATGCAGGCGCGAACAACCTTGTCGACGCTCTGCTTGTGCGAAGCCTGGTGACTGACCGATGTAATTGAAACGCTTTTCGACCGAGACGCCTTCGCTCAGGCGCTTGCGCTCGACCACCCTGAATTGATGCGACCCGACCAGTGCGGCGGTGAATATCTCGCCGGCAGGGCGGCCAAGGCGCTGTTTTGCATGGTCCCCTGAACCGCCGGATCCTCACCGTCGGCTGGCGCGCTGCCGCAGGCGAATGCAAGTGACACGGCTGCTGGTCGCGTCATTTTTTTTAAGCGGATTGCATCGTCGAACTTCGCCGATACAGCACGGACCCATACGCAGAAACCCCGTTGGCGGTCGATCCCGCCACGGAACTCGTCATCCGTGGCGTGTTTGCACGGCGTTTTCTGTTTTCTACTGCAACCTCGAACTTAAAAGGAGTGTGCAACGTGAGTCTATTTGGGCACAGCAACGATCTGAATCGCGAGTTCATCGCCCGGCCAGATGCCGCCAAGGGAGACATTCTCTTCAAGTGGCCGGACATGACGATTCGCAAGTTGACCCAAGTGACGGTGGAACCCGACGAGACCGCGTTGTTCTTCAAGGAAGGCAAGGTGGCGGGCGTCGTGCCGCAGGGTCGCTCCACCTTGGACGGCGCACTGTTGCCGTTTCTCGGCGACATCGTCGATTGGGCCAGCGGCGGCAACCTGTATCGCGCCGAACTGTACTTCGTCGGCACGCGCGAGTTCGTCAGCCTGCCATTTGGGGGTCCCATCGATAACATCGAGGATCCGGAAACCGGCCTCGCCGTCGGCCTACGCGTCTACGGCGAGTATGCGTTGACGGTCAGCGACCCGGCGGCGTTGATTTTGAAGTTAGTCGGTACCCGGCAAGCATCCAATGACTTGATTACCGACTGGGCACGAGAACAGATTCTCAAGGCCTTGCGGAGCAGCGTCGTGCGCAAACTTACGACCGAGAAGTGGCCGGTGCTCGGAATCGCGGCACGCAGCGACGATATCGAGAGCGCTTTGCTGACCGATGTACAGGCGCCGTTGGCGCCGTACGGCCTGAAGGTGACCCGGCTCGGCAACATCACCATCAGCTTAAATCCGGAAGACGAGAAGACGCTCAAAGGTTTGCGCAAGGACACCGCCTACACGCGGCTCGCCGGCGGCTTTCGCGAGTATGGCCTGGGTGCGGCCCTCAAGGGCATGGGCGAGGGTGCCGCCATCGGCGGCAACGGCGCCGCCGCTCTTGGAGTCGGGATGGGCCTCGGCGGTGTCGTGGCGGCCCTCGGCACGACGCCTGCGGCGGGACCCCCGGCAGCCGCTCCCGCAGCCGGTGGTAGCCGGCACTGCACGCAATGCGGTACCGCTGCGGCGAGCGGTTCGAAATTCTGCGGTAATTGTGGAGCGGCACTCGCGTGATGCGAAGCGCCGGGCGGGGTGCTTCCCTGGCCAGGTCGACGATCGGCCTCTCGCAGAGCGTGCTCGGCCGAGCGGGCGGGGGCGCGCACTCGGCATCCCATGCGTCGTCGAGCTACCACGGCACGAGTTCGACCGGCGGCGGCAGCGGCGGATCCTTCGGCGGGCTGATCGCGCTGCTCGTGATCGCGTTGTTGATTGGCTATGTGGTGCGCCGGATCAAACGCAACAGTGCTCAGAACCTGGTTGCGCCAGGAACCAAGGCGGCCCTCGCTGCGCTCGGGTCCGTGTTGAGCACTTCCGGAGTTGCAGGCGCTGCCGCTTCTGCGGGCAGCGCCCGGCCGCTTCGCCCTGTCGTACCCGCGGCCATCGACGCGATGCGCGCCCAAGATCCGGGTTTCGACATGGAGACCTTCCTGCAACGGGCAGAAATGACGTTGTTTTTGGTCAAGCGAGGCATTCAGCGGAACGCCCCGATCGAGTTCCGGCCGTTCGTGAGTGATAGTGTTTTTGCCGACCTGTCGCGAAGCGTCGGCACAATGCACGACACGCACCGCCACAGCCTGCTCGAGGGTCTCAACGTGCGCGGTGTGCACTTGAAGAGCGCCGACTGCGACCCGCAAACGCAGAAACTGCAGATACATTTTGACTTGGTGTATCGCGCCAAAGTCCTGGACGACGCCGCGCAGGCGGTGTCCGACGAAGGCGAGGAGCACCAACACGCCGAGCTATGGACCTTCGAGCGCGCAGCGCAGGCGCGCACCTCGACCAGCGGCGATGTGACGGCTTCGCGATGTCCGGCGTGCGGTGCGCAGCTGCGCCTGAACCTCAACGGCAGCTGCGAGCATTGCCAGGCGAGCGTCACCAACGGCACCGTCGATTGGGTGGTTGGCAAAATCGAGAATGCGGCGTTTGGCGACACTCCGGATCTCGCGTTGGTTGCGCAGAATGCCGGGGAAGGCATCGAGACCCTGCGAGCCGGCGATCCCGCTTTCTCGCTGGACGCCTTCCTCACCCGGGCGCGGACCGCTTTCTTGGCGCTGCAAGACGCCTGGTGCAAGCAGAATCTGGATGCGGGCCGCGGGTTTTTAAGCCCCGGTGCCTATTTCGCCTGGAGCGCACAACTCGAGACACTGAGAGCAGAAGGGCGGCGCAATGTGGTGGAGAACTTGCAAATCCGTGGCATGAACGCCGCGCGAGTCGTGCATGGCCGAGTCTTCGATGATTTGACCATCCGTATCGATGCGGCCGCGGCGGATTTCGAAGTCGACGCCTCGGGCAAGATCGTGTATGGCGATCGGAGCATTCAGCCGTTTTCTGAACTATGGACGTTCCAAAGATCCGTCGGCGTCGCGAGCACCGCTCGCGCGGGAACGCTCGAAAGCACCTGCCCGGGTTGCGGTGCGCCGGTGGCGCTCACTCAAATCGGCGAGTGCCGCTATTGCAAAGCGGCGGTAACCAGCGGCAAGTTTGACTGGGTGGTGTCGCGCATCGAGCAGGAGGACGGCATCGACGGTGGCGATTTTGCCGAGCAAGTCACCGGCGCCATCGTGCAGGGGCTCATCAATAGCGTTCGGGAGCGGGCGACGCCGTCACGCTAGCGGGCATTCATTTGGCCAATTGCTGCTCGAGTCGACCGAGAGTGAGCATCGCCGGCAGGACTTGCGCGACGCTGGAATTGGGCTCGCGCCGGTCGCGAATCGCGGCAAAGAATTCCCGGTCCTGCAATTCAATGCCGTTCAACGAGACATCGACCTTTGAAACGTCGATTGGATTGTTCTTGCCGTCCAACAGCTCGTCGTAACGCGCGATGTAAGTGCCATTATCGCAAATATAGCGAAAGAAGGTTCCCAAAGGCCCATCGTTGTTGAATGACAGCGACAGGGTGCATATCGCGCCCGATGCGACTTTGAGGCCTATGCTCATATCCATCGCGATTCCGAGCACCGGATGTATTGGACCCTGCAGTGCATACTGCTGCGAGATGTTCTCGCCGGTTTGATAGCCGAATAAGTCGACCGTGTGGCAGGCATGGTGCCACAGCAAATGATCGGTCCAACTGCGCGGCTTGCCGAGCGCGTTGGTGTTGCTGCGGCGAAAGAAGTAGGTTTGCACGTCCATTTGCAGTACTTTCAGTTCGCCGGCGAGGATGCGCTTGTGAACCCACTGATGGCTCGGGTTGAAGCGGCGCGTGTGCCCAGCCATCGCAACCACGCCGGTTTCTTTTTGCGTGCGCACCAGCAGCTCGGAGTCCGCCACCGAGTCCGCCATGGGGATTTCGATCATGACGTGCTTGCCGGCACGCATACACTGCACGCCCTGGGCCGCGTGCATTTGCGTCGGAGTGGTCAAAATAACCGCATCGAGGCCCGGCTGCGCCAGACACTCGGCGAGATTCGCGGTCCAATGCGGGATCTTCCATTGCTGCGCGACCTCGCGAGCCGATTCCATATTGGATCCCGCCAACGAGATCACTTCGATTCCCGGAATTTTCGCCATCGCTTCCAAGTGTTTGATGCCGAATGCGCCGTGACCCGCGAGACAAACCTTCATGCCGAACTCCCATTTTCCAAAATCATCAGACCGGCAGCCGTGTTGGAGGCTGGAATATGGTAATGGCGATATATCTCGGTGGCGTTGTCGTCAAGAGCGCCGCGCATGACGTGCCACATCACCATCTCGATTCCCTCCGAACCCGCCTCACGCATGTATTCGGTATGAGAGATTTTAGAGAGGGCGACCGGGTCCTTGGTCAGGCCGTCGAGAAACGCCGTATCGAATTGCCGATTGATCAAGCCGGCACGCTCGCCTTGCAGCTGATGCGACATGCCGCCGGTGCCATAAATCACCACGCGCAAGTCCTGATCGAATTTTTCCACCGCCCGACGAATGGCTTGTCCAAGTTTGTAGCAGCGAGCGCCGGTGGGTGGCGGATATTGCACCACATTTACGCACAACGGAATGACCGGAAATGGCCACGCGGCCGGCTTGCCGCAGGTGACGGACAGCGGCACGGTGAGCCCATGGTCGACTGTCATCGCATTGGCAATAGTCATATCGAACTCATCGAGAATGAGTGATTCCGCCAGATGCCAGGCGAGGGCCGGGTGACCCACCACCGCCGGTACCGGACGCGGCCCGAATCCCTCATCGGCAATCGGGAACTTGTCGGCGACGCCGATCAGAAAGGTCGGGATGATTTCCAAAGAGAAGGCATTGGCATGGTCGTTGTAGACGACGATAGCCACGTCGGGCGCCAACTTGGCGAGCCATTCGCGTGCCGGCCCGTATCCCTTGAACAGCGGCTGCCAATACGGCGTGTCGGTCGTGCCGCGATCCATCGCGACACCGATTGCAGGGACATGTGAAGAGGCGATGCCGGCGACGATTTTAGCCACGATCCTGCTCCGGAAGTTTTTCATCCTTGTAGCGATTACCCTCGGCAGAGCGTCCGCCCGCCAGCATCATTTGTGCGTACGTGTCCTTGGCGACTCCGGACATCATGCCCGCCACGTCCTGGAAGGTGAGGCCGTCGCAAAATGCAATCTTGATGGTGTAGTAGATGTTTCCGCCGACGCGCAGCATGCCCAGCCAGTCGCGCTCGAGTATGGTTCGCCTTTGCTCCGCGGTGAGCCCAAAGCCATCAAGATAAGATGCCTCGTTCTGTTTGAAGCGCCGACGGTTCTCCTCCTTATTGAGGGACATGCAGAACATGTTCAGTGGGTAGCCGATACGACCGCGCGCGGCGTCGTAAACATACGTGCCGGGAATACTTTCATAGTCATGGGGCAGTGTCATACTGGAACCTCTGCGGGACTAATTTCTTGTCGTACAATATCGCGAATCAGCTCTAGCGACTTACGCATCAGCAGGCTTTTTGGCCGCTGCGCCGAAATCGCGATGGAAAGCGAAGTTTTTAGGACCGGTGACACGATGGGCTTGACCTCAACCGTGTCGCCGCCTTGTGTGGCCTGCATCGCGCTCAAGGGCAATACACCCGAGCCTAGACCTTCCCGGACCAGATCGATGACCGCAGGAATGCATTCGATTTCGTGCGCAACGCGGATCTTGCGGTCGATACCGGACAATGCGTTTTCCACCGACATCCGGATGGCGTGCGGGCGGCTCGGAATGATCAGCGGGTGCTCTGACAACTCGCTCAAGGTAATGGACTTGCGGGCTTTGCGCTGTCGTGCGCCGGCGAGCGGGGCTATGAAAAATAGCTGTTCATTGAGGAGCGGTTGCAATTCGAGCGCTGCAGAGGCGGGCGCGTTATACACCAGGGCGCAATCGACTCGGCCAACATTCAACCACTCGAGCATGTATACCGACAGGCCTTCGACCGTGGCCAGGCGCGCGTTCGGCAGCAGCCGACGGAAGGCTTTGACCAAGGGGACAGTCAGGCGGCGGCCCAAGCTCGGCGGCAGCCCCAGCACCCAATGGCCGGAGGCGGCATTTTTCTGATCCTCGAGTTCCTGACGCGCGCGGCCCACCTGCATCAAAATGCCGCGTGTATGCTCGAGCAGCCGCGACCCCGCGTCGGTGAGCACGACGCCTCGTCCGTTACGGTCGAACAGATTCTGGCCGAGCTCCACTTCGAGCTGCCGCACCTGGCGGCTCAATGCCGGCTGTACTACCGAGAGGAACGAGGCGGCGCGGGTGAAGCTGCCGAGTTCGGCAACGTGGCGGAAATACTCGAGCTGCTTTAAGTCCATGGACGGAGCCACTCATGCCGAAACGCTATAACAGGTATATCGCTCATTCCTTGATAGTATACGTGATCATCGACGGGGCTCAACCGACTGGAAGCGTGTTTTATGCAGACATCCATTCCTTGCCTATTCATGCGTGGTGGGACGTCACGCGGTCCTTTTTTTCAAGAAAACGATCTGCCGCTTGAGATCGCGGAGCGCGACCGGCTGTTGCTCGCGATAATGGGCTCGCCGGACCCACGGCAGATCGACGGATTGGGCGGGGCAGATCCTTTGACCAGTAAGGTCGGAATCGTACGCAAAGGCCAAACCGCAGGCGTCGATTTGGAATTCCTGTTCGCGCAGGTATCGATCAACGAGGCGCTGGTCGATACCACCCCGAATTGCGGCAACATGCTGGCGGCCGTGGTTCCCTTTGCGCTCGAGACCGGTCTTGCGACAGCGACTGGCGAGGTCACGACCTTGCGAGTGCTCACCCGCAATACCGGAACCTTAAGCGATATCGAGGTGCGCACGCCGGGCGGTAAAGTGGAATATGCGGGCGCTGCGCGCATCGATGGCGTGCCGGGAACGGCGGCACCCATCAATATACGTTTTCTGGAGACGGCAGGATCGGTTTGCGGATCGCTGCTGCCGACCGGGCAGCTGGTGAATCGCTTCGATGGGGTCGAGGTCACGTGTATCGACAATGGCATGCCGGTGGTGGTGATGGGCGCGGAGGCGTTGGGCGTTACGGGCTACGAAACTCGCGACCAACTGAATGCCAATACGACGCTTAAACAAAAAATAGAATCTATCCGCCTGCAGGCGGGAGCGGCAATGAATCTGGGCGACGTCGCCAAGAAGGTCGTTCCCAAGATGTGCTTGGTGGCACCGCCGCAAGCGGGCGGCGAGATTTGTACTCGGACCTTCATACCGCGCGACTGCCACTCGGCCGTCGGCGTATTGGGCGCGGTGACCGTCGCGACCGCGGCAGTCATGCCGGGCAGCGTCGCCCATCGATACACCCGCGTCCCCGACGGCCTTGCGAAGACGGTGTCGGTCGAACACCCGAGTGGAGAATTTAGCGTCGTGCTCAGCATGAACCCCGCCAATCCCACCGAAGTTCTCGGGGCCGCGCTGCTGCGTACCGCGCGGCTCA
>Ga0302320_10006827_pt1 | contig 25255 bp, 25 predicted proteins | sample Bog_T0_3_FD_202130 | JGI IMG/M metagenome (GOLD analysis project Ga0302320, IMG submission 202130) | Peat permafrost microbial communities from Stordalen Mire near Abisko, Sweden - Bog_T0_3 | ecosystem: Environmental > Terrestrial > Soil > Wetlands > Peat | place: Sweden: Abisko, Stordalen Mire... | reverse complement strand
GGCGAAGCCGGATGGAGACGCAATCCGCCTCCGCTGGTCTCAATTACGCGGCCAAGCTCGTTCCCATTCGCATCCAGCGCAAACGCGGTGGCGGGAATATCGATGCGCTCAAACCGCCTGCGTTCCACCAATGGCGCGCCATTGGTCTCGGGGCGAGGGGAAGGATCTTTGCTCTTCATCTACTTTTCGCCCAGGCAGAGTTTGGCTATGGTCATGAGCTGCATGTTGGAGGTTCCTTCGTAAATGCTGCCAATTTTGGAGTCGCGAAAAAACTTCTCCACCGGGTAATCCTTGGTGAAACCGTAGCCGCCAAAAATCTCGACGGCCTGCGAAGCTACGCGTTCTGCCACCTGGGAAGAATAGAGCTTGGCCATCGCCGCTTCCTTCAGAAAAGGCAACCCGGCATCCTTCATGCGCGCTGCGTTATAGACCATCAGGCGGACGGCCATAATCTCAGTCGCCATTTGCGCAAGCTGGAAAGAGATCGCCTGAAAATGGGTCAGTGCATGACCAAATTGTTTTCGTTCGTGCGCATATTTTGCGGCAGCATCCCAAGCGCCCTCCGCTAGTCCCAGCATCTGCGCGGCAATCCCAATGCGGCCTTCGTTTAGGGTTTCAATTGCGACTTTGTAACCCTTCCCTACTTCGCCGAGCAGGTTCTGTTTGGGAACGCGGCAGTCGTCGAAGATCAGCTCCGTGGTGCTGGAGGCGCGAATACCGAGTTTGTCTTCTTTCTTCCCAATGCTGAATCCGGGGAATGACTTTTCAACGATAAACGCGGTGATTCCCTTGTATCCGGCAGCCGGGTCCACGGTGGCGATGACGATGAAGAGGTCTGATTCTTTGCCGTTGGTGATCCAAAGCTTCTGCCCATTGAGCAGCCAGTGGTCGCCCTTATCCTCGGCGCGAGTTTGCAGGGCAAAGGCATCGGAACCGCTGCCAGCCTCGCTCAACGCATAGGAGCCGACCCACTCGGCGGCCATTCTTGGCAGATACTGCTGCTTCTGCGCCTCGGTGCCCCAGCGGATAAGTGCGTTATTCACCAAGGTGTTCTGCACGTCCACCAGGACTCCGACCGAAGGGTCAACGCGGGAGAGTTCCTCGACGGCGAGGATGGCCTCGAAAAACGTGCCACTGCCTCCGCCGTATTCCTCGGGAATTTCGATCCCCATGAGCCCGAGTTGGTGAAACTGTTCGATGAGGGAGTGGTCGATTGAGCCGCGCTCGTCCATCTCCCTGACCAGGGGCCGGACGGACTCCTCGGCAAACTTGCGGATGTTATCGCGAAAGAGCTGTTCATCTTCGGTCAAGGCAAGCAACGGTTGCGGCATCGATTCACGCCCATTGGTAGTTGTCATTTGGCCAGCCTCGCAGGTCGGAGATGCGAATGGGCGATTGTATCAGAAAAGGCGCGCAGAAATAGGAGCAAGCGACACGCCCAAACTAACGGCGGTACACCACTTTGAGTTTTTCGGATTCGAGCAGCTTCTTGTATTGGGCGCGGGCATGAACTGCCCATGGGCCCTGGGCATCGAGTTTGAGATAGGCGCGCCAATGTTTGAGCGCGAGGCGTGGCTGCCCCGAGCGCTCGTAGGCAAGCGCCAGGTTGTAATGAGCATCCGCATAGGTGGGAGCAAGTTGCAGTGCCACCTTGTAGGCGGCGATCGCCTCACTGAGGCGCCGGGTTTCGTCCAACACGTTGCCCAGATCAAAATAGGCCAGGGCATAACGCGGATCGGACTCGATGGCCTTGCGGTAATGCTCCTCGGCTAGCTCGTATTCGGACTGGTTGTAATAGAGCGTCCCGAGATTGATATGCGCTGGTGCGTAATCCGGGTCGAGCTTGAGCACTTTTTTGTAGCTGGCAATGGCATCATTGGCGGTGTTGGGATCCTCTTCCAATGCGACGCCCCGGGCAAACAGGTCGACGACCGATTCGCCGTCCGATACTGGACGAAAGCCCAAAGAGCTTTCCAGCACCTGGCCCGAGTCGCCGAAATCCATAATGAACTGGCCATCGATAGGGTCAAGTACCTTGCCCTCGGTGCGGAATGCAACCCGGGAGCCGACGGAGAACGACCCAGCTTCGAGAAATGGGTTCTCCATGCCTGCCACTCGCGCCTGCATTGCTTGCAAAGAGGCAAGAATGGTCGCACTCTTGACCCGCTTGGCACGCAGGTCACGAACTTTTTTTACTTGTAGGAGGTCAAAAAAAGAAAAGCTGTCACCCAGAGCAATCAGGCCGGCTCGTTGCCATCCACTGAGTTGCCGCGCTGTAATTCGAAGAATCCTAAGTAGATCCGAACGTTCGAATTGAGTCACAGGTTATGTATTTCGCCGTTCGTAGCAATTATCTCCATCATCGCCATTCAAAGCAAGTGGAATCTCACCGGCAGGCCGGGCCAAACCATCGGGTTATGCTTTGCGCAAATGCAAAACTCCCATTATGATTAGAGAGGTTTCGCCGACGTAGCTCAGCTGGTAGAGCAGTCGATTCGTAATCGACAGGTCACCGGTTCAATTCCGGTCGTCGGCTCCATAATTATCTATTACTTAACCCCGCTTCCCAGTGGGGTTTCGTTTTACTGCTGCACATTTGGTGCATATATTTTCGCGGAAACCGTTGGGTTGGACGGGCGACCATATGACAACTCGGGCGGCACAAGCGATACATATACTCCGCCGTATTGACCGTAGGGGCGCTTAAGGCTTCATTTGTCCAACCGTAATGTCGCAAGCAATCGCGAGTGATACGCAAGTGCCACCAGCACCAGCGCAACGGCTAGAACATACAGTCCAACGCCGGGAATGATCTGAATTTTGCTTGCCAGCACCTTGCCAAGCTGTTGAGCAAATCCGGCAAACGGATTCCCGCGCAGCGGGAGCTGCATCGACTCCTGAAACCAAGTGTGCAAGTCAGCATTGATGGTGATTACGTGGATGGCCGCACTCAGGGCGCTCACCGCGCCGACCGTTGCGGCCACCTTCGACGTTCCAATTCCCCAGCGGGACGCCAGCAGGGCGATGATGCAGGAAACGAATGCAAGGGTAACTTCAATCGGGACTAGAGGGGCGAATCGAACCGATAGCGGGAAGGGATGCTCGGGATTCCCTGGGATAGACAGCGCTGGCGAGGGTTGATCTGATTGTTGCCGCTCACCCGGCTTCACAGCCGGCTTCTTAGAGCCGTTGGAAATTGAAGAAAGCTGATTCTCGAACTGCCTGGTCTTGGAAAAAATATCGTAGCCGCTGACATATTGCGTTCCCATCAACGGGATTTGTATGGTCAGGAGCGGAAAGAAGAACGTGAGGAGTGCCACAATCAGCAGACTTGTGGTCGTCCAAAGTTCAACGGAAGGCAGAGCTTCAGTTCTTGTTGAAGCCATTACGGCCTCCGCTTTCGGATTCACGACTGAGAATAGAGTGCCGGGATTCCCGCACAGGTTTATCGCTCCGCCACCAGCTTAGTCGAACCGGCGCCGGGACGAAAGGAACTCATCTTCTTCGAGCTTGCAGATTTTCATTCAGATCTCCGGAAGCGCAGATTCGTGATACGAGCAGACCCTTATTGAGTTCTAAACGGCTTATTCAACATTGCATTTCTCCCAACTCTTCTTCTTCCCGGAATGTCGCAGTTGGGTACGTCTGAAGGAACTGTACGGAGGCGGCGAAGCCGCTGGCCCCGGTTGTGCTGCTTTGCTCCACGCGAAGCACAGGGCCTTTGCCGTGCAAGCGTATTCCAACTCCAGTGCCCTCCTGGTTGGGGAGCAAGACCCTCAATTCGATCTCCGTCCCGAGTGTGGGACATAGATCAGCCAGAACGAATACTCCGTGAATACTGATGTCCCGCGTCTTGCCAACGGTGTTTTGCAAACACTCATCTGCAGTTGGCCATCGGCACAGCGCCTGACAACTCAGTTGGTAGCGCATGTCGATTCGTGAATGCATAACGAGCTCCAACTCTTTGGCATCTTCAAGCTTCTCAATATTCTCAGGAGCCGTGGAGTCAACTTGGTTCAGGTTGATGCTTCGATCAGACATGAAAGCTCTCTCCTAGCGTGAGCCATATCAGGATGCCAACATCGCCGCGCCGAGACTGAGCTGTATTGACCATCTCTCCTAGTTGGCAATTCTCCACCGCGGCTCGAATACTCCATCGTGTAAGAGTTGATCGGACCAGGCTAAGAAACGGAAGAGAAAAAACACTTTCGACCTCTCCAGCAATCTCCGTAAAGCCGAACGGGGCTACCGCAGGTTCCGTGGCGGATAGGGCACCATGCCGCCCTGCGGTCCCAGTGGAGAACTTATTTTGCAGACTCGGGTTTGAACAATTACAGAGCATCGAGGTCTGGAACATGTTAAAGAAAACGATATTCGCGCTATTCGGTCTGGTGATTGCCTTCGCCCTTGTCACGCCTCCCAAGGCCAACGCACAGGTAAGGGTCGGAATTGGAGTTGGTGTTCCGTACGGATATGCAGCCGTCGCACCTTACGCATATGCCTATCCGCCTTGCACCTATAACTACTACGGCTGTGCCTATCCGTACTACGGAGGTGTGTTCGTCGGTGGCGGCTACGGTTATGGCCGGGGTGGGTATTACCGTGGCGGCGGATATGGCCGCGGCGGTGGTGGATATGCCCGTAGTAGTGGTTATGCCCGCGGCGGCGGTGGAGGCTATGCCCGTAGTAGCGGCGGCGGATATGCCCATGGCGGCGGTGGACACGGCGGGAGTGGGCGCAGATAGCCGCTTGCTTCCGTCCTTCTTCTTCTGCCCCTTCATCCCAACCGGGTTGGAGGGGCAGGTCTGTTTTTGCGTCTCTTGCAATCGCCGAGAAAACACTAGACACGCATGATGACGATTAGAACGGTCGACTTCCTGCACTGTCGATGTTTGCGCCGGGTTCGGCGTTAGCGCACCTCCCACCAACTTTGCACAGCGACGACAATGGTTCCCATGGATATATTTCTCGAAACTGATATAGAAGAAACATGACAGGTGTGATGACGTGACAGCCTGGAGGGCCTCAATGATGCACATTGCCTGCCACCGGTGAGCAACGCTCACGTTGGAGCACTCATGTCATCGAGGCCGCGATAGCTAAGGGTAAGTAGATTGTGCCAAGCACTGAGAATTTTTTGCTTTGATTCTTCGGTCCCCACCTTGGCGCAAATGAACAAACTCCTTGTTTTCAGGCAAAAACATTCACGGCGAGGTAATTGCACTCTCTCCGGTGTCCAGACAGCGCACTCATAGCAGTGAGATCTGTCACTCCAGCGTTGATGCCTGAGCGGTATGGTGCAACGATGATAGAGGCACATGTGGGCGGAAGATCCTCTCAAGGGACAACGCGCATCTCTACCGGTTGTCGTTCGTGAGTATCATCTTTGCCCGCGATTTTTTGTAACCTACTTTTCACACTTAGAATTTCTGTAAGTGCGGTTAAGAACAGGAGCAAACATGCTTAAACAAGAGAATAACTGGCAGCCCCGTCCAAGAAAGCTCATGGAGTTTACGGCAGACACTCAGGTTCGACTCCGGCAGTTGGACTTCAATCGAACTATTACTATTTACGTTGAAGACAAAACCTTGCGAGTCAGGCGGACGGGCCTCAACCAATTTTGGTGGTGCGAAGCTGCCTAACGGCAAGCAGTTCCGTAGTAATACTCGCATTATGTGAGAGGGTGCGTATCCCTCTCACCTTTCAACGACGTCGTATGAATATCCTGAACGTGGTTTTAGCGCTGCGCCGTCTTTCCAGTTTGCTTTTCCTATCTCGTCAGCAAGGCTGTCGAGTTGATCTTTCAACTGCTCAGTCTCCGATGGTGTCGTGGAGGCATCGGAGCCATTCGGTTTCGTCCCCGGATGAATGCTTTGATTAGGCATAGCGGCTCTCTCCTAACGTGAGCCACATCAATCATGCCAAGATCGCAGCGTCCACGCTGAGCCGTATTGACCATCTTCTGGAACGCCCATAGCACCGGAAACTCCCGTCCAAGCGCACTGTTCCATATTGATCTGTAATCCTTCTCTGATCGTGACATCGTGCCCGTATGCATAACCACGAAACCAAGCCGAGGGTGGATGCACTCAAAGGAGAAGAATAATGGCAAAGCTAACCACTGCAACTCGTGACCGAATAACCACGGAGAAGTTCGCTTTCCCCAAGCAACGCAAGGAGCCGCTGGAGAATGCCTCTCACGTCCGCAATGCCGTCGCCCGCTTTAACCAGGTGAAAGGCGTTACGGAAGCTGAGCGGCGGGCGGCTTGGAAGCGCATACGGTCCGCAGCAAAGCGATACGGCGTGGAACTTAACGAGGCGGGCCCGGCTTGAAGTTCCAACCCGTCATAACGTCCCGGACTCGATTCCGGCGGCCGATGGACTCGGAATTCCTGGCTTGAGTTTGGTTGATGTGGAAGTGGAGCATTGCGTGCCGCCATCGCAAATCGCTTTATGTTTTCTGCTTTGGCTTGCACATGATTCTTTGTTAGATTCGTTAGGGAATCGCAAACAATCAGAAAGCGGGTAGAACGGACATGGACTATAAGGAACTGGTTGCGGCGGCTGAAACAAACCTGAAGGCCAAGAGCATTCTTACGAACTACTCTGTGGGGGAAGGGACGAATCTCCGGCAGGGGGCAGAAACAAATTACGTGAACCGCTTCAATATTCAGTATTTTGAGCATTTTGGATTCAAGTTTAGGTTGATCGATTCCCAAGAAGCATCGACCGGGATTACCCTCTTCAAGCACAAGTTCAGAACTCCAATTTTCAGCGCAGCGGTCTCTGGGATGAGCGATATTGCCGAGAAACCTTTGGTCAAAATTGCTTCAGGCGTCAGGGATAGCGGCTCCATGATGTGGCTCGGCATTGTTACATCAGAGCAACTCAAGGATGTGATTGATACCGGGGTTCCCACGGTCAGAATTGTCAAGCCCTTCCGGGACAATGAAGCGATCGTCAAGGGGTTGAAAGAGGCCGAGGAAGCTGGGGCGATTGCCGTTGGAACCGATATCGACTTCTTTTATGGTGGCAAGCGGGGGGATAAGGAGCCCGCTCCCAAGAATATGGGGCCGAAAAGCGTAGAAGAGCTGAAGATGCTGGCTCAGGTTACGAAACTTCCTTTCATCCTGAAGGGAGTTTTGAGTGCCGAGGATGCCGCGAAAGCGTTGGACATTGGAGCGGGAGGAATTGTGATCTCCAACCACGCGGGCATAGTAATCGACTATGCGGCGCATCCCCTTGAGGTGTTGCCAGAGATTAAAAAGGTCATTGGAGACCGTATGCCAATCTTCGTTGACAGCGGGTTCCGGCGCGGTTCGGATGTAATGAAGGCCCTGGCGTTAGGTGCGGATGCCGTTCTTGGAGGGTGGGCCATGCTCATGGGGCTGGCGGCAAACGAAAGTGCGGGCGTGACCGACATTGTTAATATTTTGACGGCTGAACTACAACGAATCATGAGCGTAACCGGATGCAGGCAACTGTCAGACATCAACAGCGGAGTTCTCGTAGAGCGGCACCATTTAGTTGGTCACTGACCACCAGCCGGGTGCCTCGGACTCTACGCCACAGACCGTTGCACCCGCTTATGAGGCATTCGGCGCGCCGGAGAGAAGGCTGGTCTCTCGGAGTTGAACTCGACCAGTTGCGCCCTCTGCACTGGGAGCGTGCCGCCGAGGACGCTGGACAAGTTCAACAACGAGCGGCTCCCGCAGACGCGGCATGAGTCATGCGGGCTGTCGCTGATGACCTCGCAGTCGGCGCAGAGCACGGCATTTTGCAGGTAAACCGCATTGATATCCGTCTTTTCACTGGCGTCCATGGCCACCGCCTTCTTCATAATTAGATGCAGAAAATTCCAAGATAATGCAGGTATTCTGGCGCTAAAGGCGATGCATGGGGCAGAATGTCGAGCTGCGTTTTTTGAACGGGCTAAGCCCACACCTACTCGGCAGTGATCTCCAGAAGCCCAACAAATGACACTTCCGGGCATAATGTGCGGAAACCCATTTCGCTCTATTCACACTGTGGCGGCCAGCGATGTTCCGCTACAATCGAGACGTAAATGCTCTGAGGGAAAGAAAGGCAAGAGAACTCAAGCCCGATGTCACTCTCCAGACGTAAATTTCTTGGTCTCAGCGCAGGTGCGCTGGCTGCGGGTGCCCTCGGAAACGGTCTTTACGAGCCTCATGAAATTGGGATCAGCCAGGTCCCGGTAATACTCAATCGCCTTCCTTCCGCATTTGACGGCCTTCGCATCGCACAATTCAGCGACGTCCACTTCAACTCATTCCTGACCACCAGCCATCTCGACCGGGTGATCGATTTGACTAACGCTCAGAAGCCCGAACTAGTGATAATCACCGGAGATTTCGTCACTGCCGCCCACCGCCGGAGAGAAAGAAAACTAAAGGCCGAGCAGGCTTGGCCATGCGCCGAAATTCTACGGCGAATCGAGTCTCCGTTGGGCTGCTTCGCAGTTCTCGGCAACAATGATTACGGCAACGACGCCGATGTTATTACGGAAGCTCTAAGCACGGGCTCTCGGATACAGGTTCTGCGGAACCGGGCGAGTGCATTAGAGCGGAACGGAGCTCGTCTTTGGTTGGCTGGAATTGACAACGTAACGGCTAACCGCGCCAAGCCCGACGTTGCATTGCGAGGCGTGCCTAAGGAGGAATGCACCATTGTCGCAGTTCACGAACCGGACTTTGCGGACGTGATGCGAAAGTTCCCGGTTGACTTCCAAATATCCGGCCACTCCCACGGCGGTCAGATTCGGCTCCCCGGCGTTGGCGCTCTCTACCTACCGCTTTGGGCACGGAAGTATCCAATGGGGCATTACCAGCTCGGAGAGTTTCAACTGTATACGAACCGGGGCATCGGAGTGATCGGGCTCCCGATGCGCTTTATGTGTCCGCCTGAGATCACCATCTTCACGCTGAAAAGGCAAGCGTGAACTGCCTTCCAAGGAGGCTTGCCTCGCTGCCAATCTAGTGTAATGTTGGGAAGAGTAGAAAATCTGCCGTCCCGTTGCAATCTTCTTCCGATGCGAATGCCACTTATTCAGCGTTGTCCGCCCTTCGAAGTGAACGCGCCGAGTGTGTGGGTCCGTTGGCACGCCGGTTATCTCGATAACCTATTCAAGTCCACAACCTTGGCACTCGCTTCCATGGTTCCCACCCTGCCCGGAGTCATTGCCGCGTGCGGGGCATTGGCTTATGACTTTTCCCATCGGCTTTGGTTCGGGGGAGTTCTGAGCGGGCTTTCCCTTATTCCTATCATCGGTTACCTGCCGGGAGCCGGAAAAGTCGCATGGAATTTGCGTCTGCTCGACGCCGAACTCCGAACCATCGAAGAGCTACTCCCGCGCATTCAGGGGTCGCCTGAACTTACTGGGCCGCTTAAGGATGTGATCCGGTCGTACTTGGAACCAATCTCAAAGATCAATCGTTCGCTTCCGATTATCAAGAGGTTGCGAGTGATTCTCGATGATGCGCCAGTCGCTGAGGGACGCGACGTTTTCCATAACAAATCCAACAAAGGCCCGGTTCGTTGAGCTACCGCGCAACATGGTACCTCCCGTTCCGAGCCAAGGTGTCATCGGTCACATCCAACGCCAGCGCTCCGGTAGTACGCTCGCTGTAGGAGGATATCCATGAACACCGCTGCTGCCCCTGAATCCCAGACCTTAAGAAACCTGCAAGCCGCTTACGAAGGCGAAAGCAACGCCACTATCAAGTACACCGCATTTGCCATCAAGGCAGAAGTCGATGGCTTCCTGCGTGCCGCCGCATTGTTTCGTGCCGCCGCCCGAGCCGAACAGGTTCACGCTGCTCATCACGCCCGCGTCATCGTCAAGCTGGGCGGCACTCCCCACGCTGTGATCCACGCACCTGAAGTAAAGAGTACACGCGAGAACCTTGAAACGGCCAAGGCTGGCGAGGTATACGAGCGCGACATAATGTATCCCGGCTTCATCAAGGAGGCCGAAGCCAGTGGCCACAAGGATGCAGTGCATACATTTACTTTGGCGTTAAAGGCCGAGACCGTACACGCGCAACTCTACGGCGAGGCTCTGGCAAATTTGGAAGCACAGCGCGTGCAGACGACCTTTTATGTCTGCCTACATTGTGGCGAGGTCACAGACAACCCAGCCGACACGGAGCACTGCCCCATCTGCGGCGCCCCGAAGGAAAAGTTCGACGCCGTCCGCTGAGCCTTTGGAATGGATACATCCGCAAGAAAGCCCCGGTTTGCGACTGGCCTTTCTTGCGGATTCGCCACGCCGGTATCCGGAAACGTTCGTAGGCAGGAAGGGTACGTCACGTCTATATAGTTGGCATTGCTGACCGAAATCCAGACGGTCGACCTAGGCCCACGTCAGTATGTTAGCGGTCACATGTATTTGTGACATTCGACCACACGGGGCATCGTTTCACGGCATGCGACACATCTACTCAGAAGGACGTATATACATTTGCCTATGCCTAGTTCCTCTGCCACTCCGTATTCTGTCCTGTGCGTTGACGATGAGTCTTCTGGCCTTCAACTCCGGCAATTGATTCTGGAGCGCAATGGTTACTTCGTGGCGACGGCGGGGACTGCTTCCGATGCTCTGGCGGTTTTCAAGTCCAGGGATTTTGACCTCGTCATCACCGACCATCTTTTGGGCCGGGAGACGGGAACCGCAATGGCGCAGGAAATGAAACGCCTCAAGCCGCACGTCCCAATCGTCGTGCTGTCAGGGGTAACCGATACGCCGGACGGTATCGAAATCGTGGACGCTTTCCTCAGTAAGGCGGAGGGTGTCGAATCACTTTTGGCGAAAGTGCGTGAATTCGCCGTGCGATCTCGGGCAGCGGGAGCCACCAGCAGTGCAGACCTGTCCAAGGATGAAAAAGCCTCGGCGACTCATTCGCAAACCCTGCGATTGTTAGCCGCCATCGTGGAATCCTCTGACAACGCCATCTTTAGTAAAACGCTGGATGGGACGATTACAACCTGGAATCATGCGGCTGAGCAGATTTACGGCTATAAAGCCGAAGAGATCATTGGAAAATCCGTTTCGATTCTGGAACCTTCCGATCATCGCGGTGAAGTCGACGATCTATTGAGGCGGCTGAAGGATGGCCAGAAAGTCGATCACTTTGAAACGACGCGAATTACCAAGGACGGACGATCGCTCATCGTGTCGCTGAGCGTAGCACCGCTGCGGGACAATGACGGACGGGTGGTTGGTGCGTCTACCATCGCCCGCGACATAACCCGTTCAAAACTGGCTGAGAAATCCCTCCGAAACTCTGAAAAACTGGCTATCGCCGGACGGATGGCCGCAACGGTAGCACACGAAATCAACAATCCATTGGAGGCTGTTACCAACGCGCTCTATCTCTTATCGGAGTCGCCCAGCTTGGACGCTGGTGCCCGTCAATTTCTAGGAATTGCCCAAAATGAACTTGCGTTGATCAGGCAGATTGCCACTGCGACCCTTGGACTTCACCGGGGTGACGCGGACAGTCCTCAGCCAGTTCGAGTTTCCGAGCTAATCGACAATGTTCTCTCGCTTTACGGACGCAAGCTCCGCGCCTTGGGCATCGCCGTGGAAACCCGCTACGAAACAGACATTCCCGTGACCGCCTTTCCCGGAGAATTGCGACAGGTATTCTCAAACCTCATTGTCAATGCGGTCGATGCACTTGAAAAATCGGGCGATAAGCTCTGTGTCCACATTGTGTCGTCTTTCAGTTGGACGAATCCCCCCCAAAGAGGGCTGCGCATCACAATTTCCGATAACGGTTCAGGAATTCCCGCGGAGAAACGTAAGCAGATCTTCGAGCCCTTCTACACCACCAAAGGCAGCACGGGCACAGGCATTGGATTGTGGGTGTCACTTGGCATCGTGAGGAAGTATGGTGGCGCAATGCGGTTTAGGAGTGTGTTGAGGCCGGGTCGTTCGGGCACGACGTTCAGCGTATTTCTCCCGACCGTGCCGGATATTTCCGTCCCGCATTCGTAACGGCGAGTGGTTGCCAAGAACAAGGCACGGTAGCAGTCAGTTGCGGTCGAGCCCGCGATGGCGATCACCAGCGGCTTCGCTTCCCATCTCGAGAAACTGAGCCCCACTTCGCCACCGACGCCAAACCGGCGCGAGGCTCATCGTTCCCGCATCTACCGGGATGCCCGGTTCATGCGTGGGCCATTATCAGTCCAACGAATTTGTTCGGTGTTTCATCATAGCCGGGTCGGACACCGATACCTCTGTTCCAATGTCGTCACCCTCCAACGACTGCAACGAGGAAATTTTTACGAGGAAACTCGGGAGTGTCCATATCGCTCTGCGCTGCTTGACGATTGCCCCGACACCGTTTTGAAGAGTTTCCGTATCTAGCTGGGGATTGGCGCTCAACTTAGCGGTCATGTCTTCCACAACATTATTGAATGGTGCTTTGACAACGAACTTCACTGAGGCCAAATGGCCAGCGACGAACCAAACTCGCCCACTGCCAAATTCCCCGGCAAACCGCACATCAAGCTCGACATCCTGCCCCGCAAGTGCTGCCTTAATGTTGCTGCAGCCTTCCTCGATCATCGTGGCCGCCAACGATGATGGGTCGTCCCCACCCTTCTTTTTGGCTTTTTCAATGGCCTTCTTCACTTTTGGATCGTTGAGATATGAACGGCAGTAATCGGTCGAGTGCATTCCGTTCTTCTCCACCACTCTCGCAATCGAGAAGAACTCTTGCGCCGACTCTCCGATTCGGTGCTCCTTGAATGTGGGCTGAGTGTTCCGAGTAGGTTGGCTGGTTGGCTGCTGAGCTTGAAGAAACGCCGCAGTTCCTACAACCGCTACGAAGAGAATTAGAAAGCGGTTCAATGTCATCTGATGACTCCGGGCGCTGCGATTCATGTCTACCAGCAGTTTACGTCAGAAATGTACCATCGGCTCGACCGTGCTTGAGTTCGTCCAGCATGAGCGGCTGGCAGGTGTACCCATTGCAATGGGGCGCTTGCATATATGGCATCTCCCCGGTAGTTTCGCCGAACCCATCCAACTCCCTGCTACTCGCCGCCAGCGATCCGCTCATGCAGCTCCAGATACATTTTCTTTGATGGAAGCAGATGGTCAACGACACGGCGAACGAATTTTGCGCGATCACATCCGGCAAGCGCCTCGATGATCGCGCCGTGATCGGCGGTCAACTGCGCCCGCAGCTTTGGATTTCCGATAGGCAGGGAGCGAATCGAGTGTGTCTTGAGGGCAAAAATGTCGATCGCTTCCACGAGGCTCGGATTCCCGCATGCTCGAAACAAAGCCTTGTGGAAAAGTAGATTTTCCCGGAAAACCGCCCGCAGATCGCTCTTATGCACGGCGAGCACACGTCTTTTCTGGATACGCCGCAGCTCTGCCACCAAAGGGGGGTTGGGAAGCGGAATGAGCTGAGCGGCCTTCCCCTCAAGGATGGCTCGAACGGCATAAATGTGTTCAACTTCGTCCGAAGAAAAATCGCGGACCGCGGCTCCCTTGTTACGCTGCCGGACGATAATACCCATGCCTTGCAGTTCGATCAAAACCTGGCGAATGACGTGACGCTTGGCGCTGAAGCGCAGTGCTAGATCCTCCTCGATCAGCCGTTCGCGCGGTCGCAACCGGCCCAGGGCAATATCTTCCTCCAGGCACGCAACAATCGCCCGGATGCGCTCCGCGGAGGCTGCGGAACTCTTGGCGCCTGGAATTATCTTGGCAGTCTTAAGCAAGTCGAAACCCTCAATAAATCCTATCCTAACCAAATATAGCGGTTGGAAACCTGACCGACTCTGTCTGGAACCGAACTATTCGCTAGTCTGCTTAAATTCCTCTTTTGTTTGTCAGTTGTCAATTATTTTGTTGACAATTCATTGGCCAGAAGCAACACTGCGAGACCGAAACCAACATAGCAAAATGTCGTGGAGGAAGACTTGGTGAACCAGGGCATACGTAAGGTGGCCGTGGTTGGCGGCGGCATCATGGGGCATGGTATTGCCCAGGTGTGCGCCCAGGCAGGCAAGCAGGTCACTCTGGTAGACATCGTTCCGGAAGTCCTTCGGAGCGCCCCGGATCGTATCCAGGAAAGTGTCCGGATGCTCTGTGAAAACGGCCTTTTATCGGCTGCGCTGGCGTCAGAAGTCGCGGCAAAGCTGACGTTTACGACGCAGATCGAAGAAGGCGTCGAGGGGGCCGACCTGGTAATTGAGGCTATCCCCGAGAAGCTGTCCCTCAAGCAACGATTGTTCGAAGAACTCGATACCCTCTGCGGCCCCTCCGTAATCTTCACGAGCAACACCTCGGCTATTCCCATACGACTGTTGGCCGGCTGTTCGAAACATCCGGAGCGCGTCATCGGCACCCATTTCTTCAATCCGGCCCAGCTTGTGCCCCTGGTGGAAGTGATCGCCCCGGTGACCACCAGCGCCATCGTGCTCAAGACCGTCATGGAGTTCTTGGAAAGCGCGGGCAAAAAGCCCGTACACGTTCGCAAGGACATTCCCGGATTTATCGGAAATCGACTACAGGCCGCGCTGGCCCGTGAGGCAATGTCGCTGCTCGAAAACCACGTTGCCTCGGTCGAGGACATCGATACGGTCGTCAAGTACAGCTTGGCATTGCGTATGCCATTTTCCGGAGTTCTCGAACAACGGGACTTGAACGGATTGGATACGCATCTGTCCATCACTGAAACTCTCTACCCCAATCTGGAAGACGCCAAGGTGGCTTTGCCGGTGCTCAAGGACAAGGTGGCACGCGGCGACTATGGCCTTAAGTCCGGGAAGGGTTTCTACGACTGGACGCAGCACAGCCGCGCCGAGATAGTACGGCGCAAGAATAAACAGCTTGTTTCGATGTTGAAGTTCTTTCGCTCCGAACTGTAGGCGGAGCGGAAGTTCATATCGGATATTCCCGACTGATTAAAAAGGAGAAGGACGATGAGTGAAACGGAAACTGTAACCCGGAAACTTACCATGCAAGATATTCGCGACGCGGCGGATCGTTTGAAGAACTGGAAGCGCTGGGGCGAGGACGACGAAATTGGAACGCTTAACTTTACTCAGCCAGCGGACATCGTTGCCGCGGCTCGACTGGTGCAAAAGGGAAAGGTTATCTCGCTAGCGCTTGCCTTTGACAATAACGGGCCGCAGGGCGCCAAGACCAAGTATCCGGCGATCGGGCGATTCAACCCGATTCACGTGATGCTGCGCGCCGGTACCGACGCCTATTCGGGCGTGCTTGACCACCGCAAGATCCGCGGCGCCGACGACATGGTCATCATGCCTATGCAGTGCGGAACGCAATGGGACGGCCTAGGCCATATCTTCTACGGCGATTATATGTGGAATGGCTACGACTGCCGCACCGTGACCTCCTTTGGCGCGCAGAAGTGTGGAATTGAGAAAACTAAAAGCAAGATGGTCGGCCGCGGCGTGCTCCTCGACATCCCCAAGATGCTGGGAATGAAATACCTGCCCGACGGCTTTGCCGTGACCAACAAGATTCTGGACCAGGCGGAGAAGCACTTCGGAGTTCAGGTGCAGCGCGGCGATTTCCTGCTGGTTCGCACCGGGCAGATGCAGGCAATGCTGGACAACCACACCTGGGACGGCTATTCAGGCGGAGACGCACCCGGACTCGCCTTCGAGACTCTTGACTGGCTACACGAGAAGCAGGTGGCCGGTATCGTAACCGATACCTGGGGTGCTGAAGTTCGTCCCAATAACAGTGATGAAGCCTCTCAACCTTGGCACTGGATCGCCATCCCGATTATGGGCCTGACGGTCGGAGAGATTTTCGACCTGGGCGAGCTAGCCGAGGATTGCGCCGCCGATAAGCGCTACGAGTTCATGTTCGTCGCGCCCGCCCTGCCCGTTACCGGGGCGGTTGGTTCCCCGGTGAATCCGTTGGCAATCAAGTAGGGGTGCCGAATAAGGCCGCGGATGTCGCCAAGTCACGCGACTCCGCTGCTTTCCGATGAGTAGTGGCCTCTGCCCGGAGAATCCGGTAACGGACGCCGAATATTAGAACTCACTTTCCATACGAGGCTTACGGAGGGGAATTAGACATGAATAAGACAAATGGCGGGCAGGCCGTTGCGAGGATGAAGGAGAAAACGGGCGAGCAGGCCGTCGCAGAGACGCAAGAGATAACAGGTGGGCAGGCTGTCGCGGAGATGCTGAAAGAGTACGGCGTCACGCACATGTTCATGGTTCCGGCCATTCTGCGCCGGGCCATGGCTGAAATAGAGAGGCGGACCAAGATCAAGGTGGTCCGCACGCATGGCGAGAAATCCGCCGTCTACATGGCAGACGGCTACGCCCGCGCTTCGGGCCGGCCCGGCGTCTGCGGGGCGCAGGTCATTGGCGCGCTCAATATTGCAGCCGGCTTGCGCGATGCCTGGCTTGCACATTCGCCAGTCATCGCTTTCACCGGCGGGCGTGACCCTAGAACCAAGTTCAAGAAGGCCTACCAGGAAGTCGACGATGTTCCCTCCTTCGAGCCCGTGACTAAGTTCAACGCGACCATCGACTCGGTCGAGCGCATCCCCGACATGCTGCGCAGTGCTTTCCGTATTGCTGTTTCGGGAACGCCGGGGCCGGTGCATCTGCAGTTCCGGGGCAACGAGGGCCAAATCGATACCGAATCGGCGGTGATGGAGCCGCTTTGCGAGACACTTTATGCCAAGGTACCGCCCTTCCGTCCAGAGCCCGAGTTGACCAGCATTCTCGCCGCACTGGAATTGCTGCAGAAGGCGAAGCGTCCACTCATTGTCGCTGGCGGTGGCGTGCGATGGTCCGGTGCCCAGAAGGAAGTCGTAGCTCTTGCCGAAGCCTTGGGCATCCCTGTCGCTACGTCTCTCAATGGCAAAGGCACGATTACGGACAGCCATCCATTGTCGGTCGGAGTCATGGGAACCTATTCCCGCGAAAGCGCCAACCGGGTGGTGCAGCAGGCAGATCTTATTTTCTTCGTTGGCAGCGAGGCCGGCGGCATGACCACTCATTTCTGGCAGGTGCCGGCGGTTGGCGTACCAACGATTCAAGTCGACATAAATCCCGAAGTGCTCGGCCGTACGTATCCACTGAAGGTCGCCATTTGCGGAGACGTGAAAGTGACCATGCAGCGCATGGTCGAACACGCGGACCGCTCCACTGCCAAGCGGCGCAAGTCCTGGAACGAGACCACCAGATCGATCTGCAGCGAATGGCATAAGAAATACCAGCCGTTCCTCGAATCCAATGACGTGCCGATTCGTCCCGAGCGTATTTGCTACGAATTGACGAAGGGTCTGCCGGATGACGCCATCGTCCTCGTGGACACAGGCCATGCGGGCATGTGGATGGGCGGCATGTATGACACACGCACCAACACGCAAAGCTATCTCCGCAGCTCTGGACATCTTGGCTGGGCCTTCTCGGCCGGACTCGGTGCCAAATGCGCCTGCCCCGACCGCCCGGTGGTGGTCTTCACCGGTGATGCCGGCTTCTTGTACCACATCGCCGAGATCGAAACCGCGGCGCGGCGCGGCATAAACACGGTGACCGTGGTCAACAACAATCACAGCGGCAATCAGTCGAAACCCGGCTTCGACCGCGCATATGAAGGCCACCAAAGTGATTGGGCGCGCGAGATGTGGACCTTCAGCAAGGTTAATTTTGCCCGCATCGCCGAAGAAATGGGTGCGGTCGGAATGCGCGTCGAGGATCCCAAAGAGTTGCCTGGCGCCCTGCAGCGAGCGCTAAAGGCCAATCGTCCGGTCATCCTCGACGTCGTGACCGACATCGAGGTGATAGCACCCGGCGCTTGGGTGAAGTAGGAATCCGTCATCGTATTGGCGTCTGGTTGGGGCAGCGCCGCTGCCCCAGAAAATTAGTTTGTATCCAAATTAATTTGTGCAGGGGGAGCTCATGTTGGAGTACCTCGATAAGCAGACGAAACTCACGTCCAATCAGTGCAAAATTGTCTGGGCGGCGATTCTTGGCGATATGTTGGAGTTCTTCGATTTCTTTCTGATCGGGTTCGTCCTCGCCATCATCATTAAACCCTGGCACCTCACTTTCGGCCAGTCGGCCGTAATTCTTCTTTCCTCCGGCGTGGGCGCTATCTTCGGCGCATTCTTCTGGGGCCATGTCGCCGACCGCATTGGCCGCAAGACGGTCTTCATTGCCACCATCATCAACTTCTCGGTTGCCACCGGCATCCTTGCGCTGACGCCTGACAACGGATGGATCTTTCTCACCGTCTTCCGCTTCCTCACCGGTTTCGGCGTTGGCGGCCTTTACTCCGTCGATATGCCGCTGGTGCAGGAGTTCGTTCCCAGCGCCAAGCGCGGCTTCATCGGCGGAATGATCACTTGCTCGGTGCCGATTGGCATCTTGATCGGTTCCATCATGGGAGCATTTCTGTCGCAGCACATTGGCTGGCGCGGAATGTTTGCCGCTGGCCTGCTACCGGCTTTGCTAACGCTCTTGATCCGAAGCTGGGTACCCGAATCACCACGCTGGCTGGCCAGCATGGGCCGCGCGGAAGAAGCGCGAAAGTCGCTGGCCTGGGCGCTGGAAGTCGATCCCGAGAGCATTCCGATCTCTGCTCTGACGTATCCCGCGCAAGCTAAGCCACGCTTTCGTCAACTGCTCCGTTATCCGCGCAGTCTAGCGGTTTCATGGCTGGGGAACCTGGGCGCGCAAACCGGCGTCTACGGCATCAATCTTTGGGCTCCCACGCTGCTGGTGCTGGTGTTGCGTACGACGCCGCAACATGCTTCGTTCATGATGATGTTCGTCGCCATTGGCGGATTCACTGGACGAGTCGTGTTTTCGATACTGTCAGACAAAATAGGACGCCGCAAGTCGGGCGCGCTGGTGGGCTTTGGCGCCGGTATATTGGTCTCGCTGGCCGGTATTCTGCATAACCAATTCATCGCCGGCGTCTCCGTCTTCTGGATGCTGTTGATCGTCACTCACTTTTTCGGCGACGGCGGATTCGCCATCGTCGGACCTTACTCCGCGGAGGTCTGGCCTTCGCACCTGCGGGCAACCGGCATGGGATCGGCCTATGGATTCGGCGGCCTTGGGAAGATCATCGGCCCGCTCGGGCTGGCCATGATTGTCGGCTCTTCGAACGTTCTCAAACCGGAGGCTTCGATCGCCGCGCTCACACCAGCGTTCATGTTTCTTGGCGCCTGGTACATAATGGCAGGTGTGGTGTACGGATTCTTCGGCATCGAAACGCGAGGGCGCTCCTTCGAGTCCATCGAGGACGAGCTTAACGGCAAGCCTCAGAGGGAGTTGGCCGTTGCTGCCTCGGCAGGCGCGTTCGGACAGCAGCAAAAGTAAGCTGCGGTTGTACGTTGTAGTCATGCCAGAGGCGGTCAGGGCCAGCCGCCCTGGGTGGATTCTGTATTGGATTTGGCAGTAGTAGTTTGAGTCCCGGTAACCAGTGGCAGAAACCGGCGCCGTAGTTCAACGGCGCAAATCAGAAGTTTCCCGCAATGGCCGTTCGTGTCAATGCATGGGAATTGTGGGCAATCGTAATGGAGGAAAAGTGTCTAGTCTAGCGGAGCTGAATAAATCGACCGAAAAGCTTGCACCCGTCGCGGGCAAGCTGAAGTACTGCGTCAACAACGAGTGGCGCGAGTCCAAAACCACGAAATACATGCCGGTCACGAACTCCAGCACCGGCGAGCTGATGGCGGAGGCTCCCTGCTGCACGCCGGACGAGGTGTTGAGTTCGATTGAGGCCGCCAAAGCAGCTTTCCCGGGCTGGGCGAACACACCCGTCGGAGTGCGTGCCCAGCTCATGTTCCGGTTGAAAGAGCTGCTGGATAAGCATCTTACCGAGCTGACGCTGCTCTGCTCGAAGGAGCTCGGCAAGAACATCGATGAGGCCAAGGGCGATATCCTAAAGGCCATCGAGGTAGTCGAAGTCGCCTGCGGAGCTCCCATGTTGATGCAGGGCGACTCACTGATGAACGTGACGCAAGGCTTCGATACGGTCTCCTATCGGGAGCCGCTCGGCGTATTTGCGGCCATCATGCCTTTCAACTTCCCCGGCATGATTCCCTTCGGATGGGTACTGCCTTTATGCATCACTACGGGCAATACCCTGGTATTGAAGGCCGCCAGCATGACTCCGCAGACCTCCATGCGCATGCTTGAGCTGCTGATTGAAGCGGGGCTGCCCAAGGGCGTAGTCAACCTGGTAACCTGCAGCCGTAACGAAGCCGAGATGTTCCTGACTCATCCCGATGTTCGCGGCATCAGCTACGTTGGCTCGACCCCGGTCGGGCTTCATATTTACAAAACGGCAGCGGCACACGGCAAGCGCGTGCAAGCGCAGTGCGAGGCCAAGAACCACGCACTGGTGATGGAAGACGCGGCGCTGGAGCGCTCGGCACTTGGGGTCATCAATTCCGCTTTCGGCTGCGCTGGAATGCGCTGCATGGCTTTACCGGTAGTTTGCGTGGAAGAAACGGTGGCAGATCAGTTTGTCTCGCATCTGGTGAAAGCCGCGAAGGCAATGAAGGTGGGCTGCTCCTACGATCCCGAAACGAAGCTTGGACCGGTGGTTTCGGCCGAGCACCAGAAGTTTGTGGAAGACTGGATCGCCAAGGGCGTGGAGGAAGGAGCGCAACTCGTGCTCGACGGACGCAATCCGGTGGTGCCCGGATTCGAGCAGGGCTTCTTCGTCGGACCTACCATCTTTGACCATGTGAAACCGGGAATGAGCATCGGCGACAGCGAAGTCTTCGGCCCCGTGGTATGCATCAAGCGGGTCAAGAACTTCGAAGAAGGCGTGGCGATCATGAATGCCAATCCTCTCGCCAACGGCTCGGTCATCTTCACGCAGAGTGGATACTACTCGCGCGAGTTCGCCAAGCGCACGCACGGCGGCATGGTTGGAATCAACGTAGGAATTCCTGTCCCGGCATCGGTCTTCCCCTTTGCCGGTCACAAGGACTCCTTCTTCGGCGACTTGCACGTCAATGGCAAGGACGGCGTGGCCTTCTACACGGAGGCCAAGGTCGTGACTACCAAGTGGTTCGACGAAGAGGACAAGAAAGCAACCAAGGTCAGCACCTGGGACGGGAGCTCGAATCGGGTGTAGCTCGGGGATCGAGGATCGTAGATTGAAGATTGGGGCTTTCCCAATCTTCAATCTGGCCTCCTGTCTCCGCCGTCGCGGAGAGTTCGCCACCCAAAGCTTACTTCCTCTCCATCACTTCCGCTCCATCGGATATAACTGCAAGGGAACCGCTGAACAGAACTGTGATCTTCACTTAATACTCGATGACCAATGAGGGCTGATACTGTGTTCCTTCGATCAGGATGGTGATCTGCAAAAAACTGCAGATAATATCCATGCCGATGACTTAAGTCGCAGTATGCACGTAGCGTCCCATGGTTTCTCCATGGGACGCTATGCACGGCGTATGTTTTGTTCCGGCCACAACTACAATAGCAAGCCGGCCTCTGACCTCACAGAACTCCCTTGGTAAGCAGTATGAAGTAAATGGGAATCGTAACTAGAGCGCACATCGTAGTCACTGCAGTCATGACAGCAACGTAATTGGAATCGGCCTTGAAAGCTTTTGCCGCAACGGAAGTCTGGGTCATAACCGGCATCGACGCTTGAATGAAGAAAACGCTTTTCGCTAACGGGGGAATGGGTAAGAAGTGGATCACGATTAAGACCACGATCGGCGCGATCAGGAAACGAGACCCAAGGATGCCGAACATATCCTTACTGAAACGGATGGTCTTCAAGTCGACGAGATATATCACGATGCCGATGAAGAGCATGGTTAGAGGAGTTGTCATGTTGCCGAGATATTGACTGGTGCTCATGGCAAAAATTGGCAGCTTCACCTTCAACAGGATCAAGACGACTGCAAGGATTGCCGCAAGCAAGGGGAACGACAGAATGTTCTTCAAGGTTTGCAGGCTGAAGATCGAGGGCTGTTGGAACTGTTTCCCGTGATTGCTTTCGTCCAGCTCAAACATTTTCTGGCCGTCACAAGCAATCCCGTAGGCTCCGATTGTCCAAAAGAGAATCGACTGGACCAGATAGAACATGAGTGCGAGCGGAAGGGCCTTTTCGCCGAACAATGCCACGACCACGGGAAAACCGATGAACGCCGAATTGGAAACAAAGGTCATCGCCTGGTAAGCGCCACGACGCTCGATGGGAATGCCCAGTAAGTGTGAGGTGCCGATGCCAACTACCCAACAAACCAGTTGTACAATCGCGGGTACCATGACAACGTAGCCCAGTTGTACCAGATCCGCTTTCGTATATGATTTCATCATGTTCGACAACATGTAGAGCGGAATCGCGATGAACATGGCCATCTTTGAAAAGAGTCGCGAAATGTCCGCGTCAAACCAGCCTTTGCGGGTCAGATAATAACCCAGCATAATCATGATCATGCAGCTGAATACACCACTGAGAGAAGTTAGAAGGGCCATTGGTTAACCTCGATGCAACGGCTAGGAACGGAGAGAAACGTCATAGATTAATTCCCCTGTTAGTAAGCTCACGATCACAGTTTGTAATTTTTTGGACAGACCGCTCTCTTATTCTTCATTTTCTTGTTTATTCATTGTGATTTGCGGCGCGGCCACTACGATTCTGCAGACTTATGCACTCCCTGGACGACCTTCACTACATAATCAATTGAGGTTTCAGCTAGAGCGATGCTCCGGACTTGCGGAAACGCCTCCGTTGCAAGACCCGTGAGAACTCGTCCCGGATGCATCTCCACGAACAACTTGGTACCCATTTCGACCAGTACTTGCGTCGAGTCGTACCAACGCACCGAATGCGCAATGTTCGTAGCGATGTCATCCCGGATCCGGTCGAATACCCGCGTGGGGCGTGCTCGCCGATTGGTCACATATTGAGCGTGTGGTACGTGGGGTTCGAGGTTCTTCATCTCGTCCGTTAGCTGTTGTGCCACGCCTTCAAACAGAGGACAATGCGACGGAATCCTCACTGCCAGACGTTCCGCTTTTTTGCATCCGGTCTGGCGGGCAAGTTCCAGAACTTTGTCCATACCTTCGTTGGAACCGGCAATAACGATTTGCCGGGGCGCGTTGAGATTGCCGACAAACACCGGATGCTCCAGGGTTGTGCATTCGGCAACCAACTTTGAGACCTGCTGCTCGTCTAACCCGACGATCGCCGAAAGGCCGTAGCCGCTTGGAAACTGCTCTGCCGTCAGTTCCGCACGCCGCTGGACCAGGCGTAAGCCATCCTTGAAATCGATAGCGCCGCTCACCGTCGCCGCCGTGTACGCTCCCACGGAAAGTCCAGCCACGGCGTCGGGTTCGGCGCCTTCTGCAATCAGGCTCCGAGCAGTCGCCACACCCGCAATATAGATCGCAACCTGCGTGGCGATTGTGGATTCGAGCACTTTCTCTTCGTCGAGACCATAGGCATCGCGATGAAGAATGTCGCTGGCCTCTTGCAAGGTCACGGCCACCTCCGGATGTTCGGGCAGGGCGTGAAGCATTCCGGGGCGCTGCGAACCTTGCCCAGGAAACAGATAGGCAACCGTCACTTGAGTCCTCCTTCTTCAGGTGTCCATGGGTCTATTACCAGCTTCGGTCCGTTGCAGGTCTTCAGAAGAATCTGCTTTGACGACGGCGCAACGTACTCGCGAAGCGACACCGAGCCTACCGGCGTCTCAACTTGGATATCGACGGCGGCATCCTGATGACTAACCGTCTTCAGTAGAATCTCCGCGTCCTTCCTCGACAGGCGCTCGTGGGCACGGACAACCAAATCGAGATCGCTTTCGGAGGTTGCGGAATGCACACCGGTCGCGAGTTCAAAACCTACGCTGCCCGTCGGCCCCCAAGCCTGTTCCGGAAAGGGCCATTCCCGTGCGATCTTTTCAAGCACTCGCATAGCTGGCACGGCGCTCGTGCGGGGATTGCCGCACCATCGCCGCTGTGCCACCAGGTCCTCCGGAATCACGCGTTCGCGCACGCATCCGAATGGCACAGAAGCCGCACAACGTTCCGACCTCAACCGCCCGCGAATTCCAACCGGTATCAGATCTCCAACGATGGGAGCGCGACGAACAACTACCAGCGATGCCCGAGTCATTTCCACGCGCACCCAATCCGGTAGAGCAACATCGGACAACAAGACCTCCGCTCCGGTGATCCAGAGAAGATCGTGCGGCTGGATTCCACTCGATGCTGCTGCGTCGCGGAAGGCACTTTGATTCATGGCGTGGACGACCGGAATTCCTGAGTTATCGCTTCTACACAACTTAGTTTGAAGAGGGGCGCGGCTTCATCTCCCTGCGTACAACCGCGCCCCAGAGTTAAAAGATTTACAGAGCGGCCCACTGCTCCGTCATTTTCTTGCGCACCTCGATCGACGCCTGGCGATAGTTCTTCGCGCCTTCCGACTCAAGCCGCTTATACAGATCGCGCGGCGTACGGCGTGCGTCAGCGATGGCTTCAATCAGAACGGACTTCACTTGCTCGGTTGTCGCTGTTGACGGTTCGTCAGGACTTGCGACGTTGATGAGCTTGTAAAGTCCCCCCAGCTTGTTGAATGACTTAATGTCATACGCCATTGGGACGATCTTCTCGCTGAGCTTGTCTAGTTCTGCGACAGTGCGACGGGTAATTCTCGCCGCCGCGTCCTTGTACATGGCATGGATCAGTACTTCCGGATCGTCAAAGGCGATCATGTGGTTGGCTTGACCAGCGAGCGCCAGAAACGAACCTGACACGGCGCGGCCAACAATGAGCGCGATGACCGGGTGCCCTGCCATGCGTGCCTCGGCGTAGGCTGCAATGATGGCAGCCGCCGCCAGATGAATACCAACCAATTCTTCCCTGCGCCCGTACGCCTGATTCTTCGAATCCACCACGGTGATGATGGGACGCTTGGTACCGTTCTTATCGGCCTCGATTACAGACTGAATGGCTTTTGTTCCGTACCATCCCTCTTCCACGCCAACCTCAGCAACCCGTGCGCGGGGAAAACGGCTGTTCGGATCTGGAGCCAGCGCGATATAGGCGACCTTCTCCTGCCCCAGCGTTGCTTCCGCAATCAGCAGGGAGCCTGGACCTTCCGCCTGCTTGCCATTGCTTCCGGAGAGCGCTTCAAACCACTTACGGCCACGGCTCGTCAGGACTGTACTCATTTCGCACCACCCTTCCACGCGTTGCGGATGTCCTCACCAGTCCATTGCTTGCTGGT
>Ga0302320_10006825_pt1 | contig 25256 bp, 22 predicted proteins | sample Bog_T0_3_FD_202130 | JGI IMG/M metagenome (GOLD analysis project Ga0302320, IMG submission 202130) | Peat permafrost microbial communities from Stordalen Mire near Abisko, Sweden - Bog_T0_3 | ecosystem: Environmental > Terrestrial > Soil > Wetlands > Peat | place: Sweden: Abisko, Stordalen Mire... | reverse complement strand
ATCATTATGTTTTGGGTCTGGCTTTCCCCTCTAGCATTCGTACCAGTACCCTGGCCTGACGATTCGGCCTTTTATTTTGTCGCAAAGGAACTTTTTAAGTGGCCTCCCCGATGGGTAATGTTACCCCAAGCTCCTTTCGAACCCACTTACCGGATATTTAATTTCAATACCATGCCTCTTTATCCCATTTTAATTGGCTTAGGAAGATTTGTGGGAATTGACGGTAGCTTTCTTCTAAAAATTTGGCCACTCAGTGCTTGGGCACTCAGCGGAAGTTTATTGGTAGTAGCGCTCTTTCGAGCAAGACTCCCATTCCTGTTTGCATTATTAGTTGCCCTTGCGTTTAGCTTGGATCCTGAACTTCGATGGGCATCTGTTTTAGTCCGACCAGAATCTCTCATCGGATGTTTCGGAATGGCAATGGTATTAGGCTTAACTCTTGGGTTTCCAGAAAAACTAAAACCTAGGAAATTTTGGGATCCCATTGCTGCACTTCTTGCCCTAGCTGCTTACGCCCATTTCAACGCGGTTCATCTGCTGTTTCCTGTTATTTTCTCGTGGGCTTCCGCTTCGCTTGCATTAAGTACGAAAAGACTCATTCATATTGGACTCAAGACAGCTCTTTATTTGAGTCCTTGGATTCTCACGGTCTTTTGGCATTGGGATCTGTTTGTAAAGCAAATGACCCTCCAATGGTCTCGATTGGACGTTCCTAACCCCTGGCTTAGCTCAACCGCCACTGCAATGTGGGGACTTTTCCAAAATTTAGGGAGCCCGACCCGATGGGATCCCCATATTTATTATGCTGCCATGGGCATGTGGGCTCTCATCCTACTCATCCCTGGGCTCATCCCTGGATTTGAATTTTTAAATAAGTTGAAAGACAGGGGAAATCCCCACCCCTCTTGTTCTCTTTCCCTACTGCCTGCCGTGGGATGGGTAGTAGGAGCCCTCTGGATCTGGACGTCAAAGCCAGAAGTTTGGTTTATGTACTATCTGCATATTGCTACCTGGTGCTTAGTAGGACTGGGTGCCTTAAAGCTTTGGCAATCTCAAGGGCCACTTCGAGTCCCTGTGGGAGTAGGCCTCATAGGACTTCTCACGTTCATTACCGGAATATTTGCCTACGTGGACATCCAGCAAGCTAGGCAACTAGGTGCAACCCAAAGCTGGAACTGGCCTGCATATACCAGTTGGATAGACTGTGTGGATCAGAGGCTGACTCAACTTGATAAAAATCTGGGGCACAAAAGACCATTTCAAGTGTGGGATCCCACCGCCCCAGACATCACCGTGGAACTTTCACGCCGCCACCCCGACTGGGAATTTACCCGCACCAACGACTTCTTAACACGTTCCGATCTTGCTATCCAACATGGGTGGGAAACAAGCGCCGTGGTAGTCACTGAAACCTTTAATTGGTCTGAGCTCACCGTATCTGACAAAGCTGAACGTTTTCCTGAACTCCAATCGGTTTGGATGCGCTGGCAAGGTTATTTTTTAAATACACTTTGGAAGTCCCCAGGATGGAAACCAAATCGGTTTATTTGTCAGCGTGGTCGCTGGCAAGCGTTTTTGTTTATGGTTTCTGACTAAAATATATATACAACTGTAAATACAATACCCATGACGACATCAATCTAAGGGTGAAAATCCCTTTTATTTTAAATAATCTAATTTTAAATAACTGGCATATTTTATGAATTATTTAATTAGCCCATCATAAAAATGGGCTTTTGAGGTAAGGATTTCATGAAATACACAGTCAGAGATAAAACAATTTTTTTATCAATATTATTATTTATCGCATGCGTATTTTCTGCCTGTAACAAACCAGCCCAGCCCTCTAGGGCAGATACATCTCAGTGTGAAGCCTCTGATATACCTAAACTCCATTTTCCTTCCTCCTGCGAGAAAGTTTCAAAACTCCACTCACTTCCTCAAGTCGACGAGAACTTACAGGTTGTATTATGGAACGAACAAGAACAAGGCCATAAAAATACCGTGAAAAAACTCAAAAAAACCTTACTACAAATACTGTGTTCGGATTTGTATTCTACCAATGACGACGCTCACCTTGGAGGAGCGATGGAAAAAACATTAGTCCACTTTGAAAACGGAATTCAAGGAATTTTTAAATACGACCCCATTGCTCGTGGAAATTTAGAAGTTTCAGCTTACATTGTAGATCAACTTTATGAATTAAATATTGTGCCTATGACTATTTATAGAAACATAAATAACTGTCCTGGATCTTTGCAGGTTTTTATTAATAATGCTCTGGAAAGCAAACTAGGCCTGCAACTTATGCTTACAGCTCCACTGAGTTTTGAAGCCAGAAACAGCTTATTGCAATCAGAAAAAAAGTTTTATACCATTGCTATCTTAGACTACTTACTTGCAAACACGGACCGTCACGGAGGAAATTCCCTAATCCTGCCTCATCTTAGTCGGGCTGTAGCCATTGATCACTCCTGGGCTTTTACACTCCACGCAACAATCCACGACGAAGGCTATTACTACCTGGAAGATCCTTCCCATATCGCAAGATATCTCCAGCACGAACCCCAGCAATTAACGGAGAAGATACGCTCGGTAGCCTTCTTATCCTATGTTCAAAAAAAGCTTCGCCCGTACCTGAGCACCAGTCAAATTGAAGAATTTTCAGAAAGAATAAAACAATTAAGAAATTCTCCTGAGTTTCCCCCTGCCGCTCATCCATCTTTTGAAGGTCTCTAGCGCACAAAAACCACTGCCCGCCACTCTCCTTTTTCATAAATCTGGGTCACCGGCACTTGAAGCTTTTGACGATAACATTCCACCACCGAGTCCACATCGGATGCGATCAGACCCGATAGAATTAAAACACTCCCTGATGACAGTCTCTCTACTAAGGAGTCAGCAAATGCTAAAAGAACTGGCCTAAGAATATTAGCTACTACCCAAGGATAGCGTTTTTCTTTCCCTTGAAGAGCCGGAACAAACGAAACAAGCTTCTCTACCTGATTCAGAGCTGCATTCTCACGGGCATTGTCCACCGCCAAAGGATCGATTTCAATGCCATCGACTTGAGCTCCTTGGAGAGCCATCGCTATCGATAATATCCCAGAGCCACTTCCAAAATCCAGCGCCACAGAACCGTTTAACTGAGTCTTTTTTGAATATTCGCCAATCGCCTGCAAGCAAAGCTGGGTGGTTTCATGAGTCCCAGTTCCAAAGCCAGCCCCAGGATTGATTCGGATCAGCCTTTCATGCTGAGAAAAACCAGACGAGTCTACCCAAGGAGGCACAATCCGCCAAAAAGGAGGTACTTCTACTCCACACCCTTCATTTAAAAAAGAAGCTTTCCAAAGGGCGTCCCAATCTTGATTTTTCTGCTCTTGAACCGCTCCTACTTGAATGCCTGAAATTTTTTGTAAAGATCTAGCTGCTTTTTCAGCAGTTTCACGGGTAGAAAAATACAGCTCAGCCTGTCCCTCTGTCTGATTTCCTACCCAATCTCTATCTCGAGGCGCTTCGCCCGAATCGATCGTCCAAGAATCTGTCTCTAACCCTTGTTGCGCAGCCTCCTCACTCAGGAGAGTCCCTTCATGAACGCCTATCAGGCCCTCGTCAGAAAATCGATCCCAAAGCCACGCGTAAAATTGCTCTCGATCCACCGTCTGTTGAGCTGCATTTTTAGAAATGGAAACTTTTTGCGCAACCTTCAAGGAAATAAAATAAGAATGAGACATTTAAAATTACCGCTCCTTCAACAGGATCTGCGCCCGCTCGAGTGCAGCAGCAGGAGGATCTCCAAATCTACGAGACAAAAGTTCGATCACTTCTTCGGCTGCAAAAACACGGTTACGACCAAAACCTGTACGCTCACGCACTACTTTTTTAGCTACCAGTTGAGCTGCAGCTCGAGCCGCTGCAGGCACGCTCACCCCTAAATGACTTTGAAGCTGTTTCACTGTGAAAATAGGATTTGAGATCAAAAAATAGAACGCTCGCTTAGCTGCCGAATGATCCCGAAACTCTCCTCGAGAGTCCCAGGTCTTGGGAAGCCCCAGCAGACTTGTCTTTGTTAAATCCGCTTCCTGGCGAGATGAAATAATCGCTTGGCAAAGAAATTCCACTATCGGGCCATATTGAAGCTTCTTTTGAGCCTTTTGAAGGGCAGCAATATATTCGACCTTTTGCTCTTCCATAAATCCTGACAGATAGAGAGGCAAAAAGCCGGAAGCAGCCATTTGTAGTGCGAGCAACATTCGTCCTACTCTTCCATTTCCGTCAGAAAATGGATGAACCGATTCAAAGTGAGCGTGAGCGACTGCCATGCGTACAGGAAGCGCCATTCCCATTCCTGCATCTCCCATTTCAGCAAATTCCTGATTTTCCATCCATTCCATCACTTGACTTAAGCAATTTTTGACATGCCGAGGGGGCGTGGGGTTATAAATAGATTCTTCTTTACGATGAAGCCCACCAATGAAAACTACTGAGCCGGGCTTCCCTGGTGCCCTCAACTGACCGGGCTCTCCTCGGTACTGAGGGTCTTTGACCATGATCTGTTGGTGCAAACGACATGCAAGTTTGATTGAAAAAATAGCAGTCCCTTTTTTAAAGGCATGGATAAATTCTTGCTCAAGCGCATGAGCATAACCTAATACGGAAGCCCGCTCAGATTTTCCCCCTGTTTCGTCGTAAAGTTCTCCAGGCGTTAAAACATGATCCACCGTAGACCATGTACCCTCCATTCTTGATGAAGCAACCGCTTCACAACGAGTAAATAAATATGAAATAATTTTATCTAAATCATCAGAACTTTCGTACCTGGGAAGCTGTTCAATCAGTCGATTCGCCCTTGCAATGGAGCCACCGGGAAGTCTATGAGAAATGGTTCGAGGGGGTGCCGGTGGAACAACGAACCAAAGATTTTCAAATCCTGGTTCATCTATTTTTTCTACTCCACAAGTACTTCCTTTATGAAATTTGTCTCTCAGGATAGGAGCTAATTCTTCTCTACGCAAAGTTTCTTCCTAAAAAGCTGTTTTACAACAGGCTCTAAAATAAAGTTAATGATAAAATTGTATAATTAACTTTAATGCACTTAGGTTAATTATACAATTTTATCATTAACCTAAGTGCATATAAGAATCGAGATTTACTTCAAGCTACACTGGCGGCTGGGAGTGGTCACTTCCGCCTCCATCCCCCCCTCCCGAGGGAGACTCATTTCCAGACCCAGAGCTACTCGTATCCGCTTCGGCAGCAACAGCCTCCCTAGGAGAGTCATTCCATTTGGAGCCCTGGTTATACCCAAAGGGTTTAGGTCTCTGATTTGGGCCCCGATTTCGATCATTGCCTCGTCGAAACTTTCCACCCCGACGGCCTCGCGGGTTACGCCTTCCTCCAGCTCCACCCCCCATTCCTCCGCGTGAATGAGTAGCAGAAGGTTCCCCTGGGACCCGAGCTGCAGAGGAATGTCCACCACCACTCCCCAACCGGGCTAATGCGGCATCTTGGGCAGCTTGAGCTCTTAAGAAAGCCAAACGATCTTCCTCATCGTAAAATCCATCGTTCACCCCTCCCTTGGGTTGCGATGAAGAGGGATCTGTATTCCCAGGAGTAAGTTCGCCATTTGAAACGCTTGAACTATTTGGGCCATGAGAGGAATTTTTTTGTCGTCCCCCTGTAGCCGCTTCCGCATCTAACCTCTTTTTTCCTTCGCCACCTGGCAAGGGCTGAGCCTCTTTTTGAGCAGAGGAAACAGGCACAATGACCGAAGGAGAATCCGTTCGATGCCGATGCCGGCCACCTCGATCGTGTCCACCACCAGCATGCCCTGATCGATCTTTTTCAGAATGGGGTTCATGCGAACGGTCATGATCTCTGCTTCGATCAGGTCGCTCACGCTTATCTACGGCGACTTCAAATTGCTCTGGATGAAAATCATTCACTGCTTGGAGGTAAATGGACTTCCGATACCGACGCTCGAGCTGATCCAAAGTCTCTCGTTCATCAATAGCTAAAATATCAATCACGTCAGGATGGGCCTGAACCAGGATCTTTCCCACATCCCGTTCAATGCCTTCTCTCTCAATCTCCCTCAGAACTTCATAAGCCACGGTCTGTTTACTCTTGATAAAGCCCTTTCCTTCACAGTAGGTACAAGATTCACAAAGGGTGCGAACAATAGTATCTCGTGTCCTTTTGCGAGTCATTTCGACCAGGCCCAGTTCCGATATTTTGAGAATAGTAGGACGAGCACGATCTCGAGAAAGCGCTTCTTCTAATGCTCGATAAACTCGCTGTTTGTTCTCCTCTTTTTCCATATCGATGAGATCAAGAATAATAATTCCACCACAATTCCGCAGACGCAGCTGGTAAGCAATCTCCTGAACTGCTTCCAAGTTTGTCTTTAAAATGGTATCTTCCAAATTCTTCTTCCCAACATATCGCCCTGTATTGACATCAATAGCAACCAGAGCTTCCGCTTGGTCAACAACGATATAACCGCCCGACTTTAACCAAACTTTTCTTTCCAGAGCACGAGACAATTCCGTAGAAATCCCATAGGCATCGAAAACAGGAATATCTCCGTGATAGAGTTCAACTTTTTGCTTCAGAGGGGGCATAAAATGAGAAACAAACCTCAGAATTTCATTGTAGTGATAGCGGGAATCCACAATCACCTTATCAATTTCTTCAGTTACCCAATCACGAATAGCGCGCAATACCGCATTCAAATCTTCATAGACCAACGCAGGTGCAGTCATATCAGACGCTTTTTCTTTAATCTCATTCCAAAGACGAGTCAGGTAATCAATATCTTGCTTTATTCTTTTTTCTGATTGCTGCTTTCCGCTCGCCGTTCTCACGATGAATCCCAAATTTCTGGGACGATTTCGTTCGACATATTCTCGAAGTCGTCTTCTCTCATCTTCTCTATCAATCCGGCGAGAAACACCTACGTGATCAATGGTTGGCATGCAAACCAAATGACGACCTGGCAAGCTAATATGACAAGTCAATCGTGCACCCTTCGTTGCAATGGGGTCTTTGGCAACTTGAACCAAAACTTCCTGCCCCTCCTTGAGTAAATCCTGAATATTCACCTGATTTCGAGTCGGCCGACTACTGACTTTTGCTCTAATGCGACGATCTCTTGAGCGATGAGCCCTAAACTCAGATCGATTCTCAGGGCGATCGGCACTTGAAACGACCGGACGTCTATCCGCAGTGCCCTCCGCCACGACCACTTCTGGACGCCCCCCTTCTGCGGGAGGGACTTCTGTTTTTTCTGAACCAGCACCTGGATCGTCCCTCATGCTGGAACGATCAGAATCCAAATTTCCTGAATCAGCCACTTGCTCATGATAATTCTCAGGATAGCGCTCCTGACTGGTAGACGGATTTTGAGATTCAGAAGGGTTCTGAGCCTGCACTTCAGAATTGGGACCTCGTTTTCGGAAGCGCCCGCCTCTGCGACCTCTTCTGTGTCGGCGTCGGTTGGATCCCGCGTTGGATCCTTCTTCTTCCGACTCCGGCGACTCGGATTCTTCCGCTTCACTTTCGCCAGAAGAGCCCTTATCCTTGGTTTGTTGGGATGACTCCGGTGCAATGGTCCCTTGGGGTTGATCCTGGCTTTGGTCTGAGTCTGAGGAGAAACCATCTGAGGAATCATCCGAGGGACCATGGGGATTCGGCCCCATCTTTGCGGGCTCACCCGAATCATCATCACCAAGATCTGAATCAAGATCGTCGTCTAAACTGTCTGGTAAACTACCTGGTAAAGCGTCCGACGACCAATCCTGCTCTTCCATTACATCAGGTGCTACATCAGGCGAAACATTCTGATGGGACTCTTTCTCAGCCTCTTCTATGATTCGGTTACGAGGAATAATTTTAACTTTTGGCTGAGCTTCACCCTCAGCTCTTCCACCCACCGCACCCTGCAGGGGAGAGACTTCGGGAGAGTCTCCTTCTTTTGGATCCGCCAGTCCGGTAGCTCCACCCACAGACAAAGCCCCTAATCCCGGTTCCTGAATTTCACTCAACAAAGCAGATGAAGCCTGAGTTCCCTCTTCTTCCTCCCAAATTTCTGAATGGACATAAACGTCGTCCACATAGAGAAACGCAGCTTTCTCCAGACCAATATCCACAAACGCTGCCTGCATTCCAGGCAAAACCCGCGTTACCCTCCCTTTATAAATATTTCCTACAATTCCCTTTCCTGAAGCTCTTTCGATCAGCAATTCCTGAATTTCACCATCTTCCATTAACGCAATTCGAGTTTCAGGTAACGATGCATTGATTATGAGTTCACTCGACATTTTACACTCCTGAGATCCTCCTAGAAAAAATAAATCTAGAAAAATTCCCGTAATTGAAAGAGTAGTTGTCCTACTCAGTTACGGAAGCCAAAGGCATTCAGATCAGGCAGGGTACACAGATCTATCCTGAGATATACCTGCAAAAGATTTTGAGATTGAATTGAACTTTGTGTCAATCACTTGAGCAACTTGAGCATAATAAACAGTCTGCTCCCTCGTCGAACTTCTCAGCTCAGCGCCCCCCAACCCTTCAGAGTTCGGACTCTTTTTCTGAGATGGCCCTAAAACCCAGTCATCTAACCCAGCGCGAGCAACCTTTGCATCGCTAGCTTGTAATAAAAAACAGCTAGCTTCACAATTTCGATTGTTTGCAAATTTCCTGAGCTGAATTTCTGATTGACTGTAAAAGGGCAACGTCGATGCTCCCAAAACCATACCCACGGCAATACTGATGCCAATGGCTTCACAAAAATAATTTCCCCGAATTGGCGCGCGCGCCAAGCGCGGCACCCAAAGCTCAGCATTCAGAGTCTATCTTAAAAACCTATTAAATTAGACTCTTCCGGGTAAAATCACCCCAGCTTGCTATCCCAATCGGGTTCTGAGGATTTCTTCCTCTTCATTAAACGTAACGAATCCGACTTGACACTTCAAGTAAAAAGAAAGGATGATATCGGTTTGCTCAATTTCTTTAGGAGGCTGGATCAAAAATGATCTCTCAACCCACCGCACCCTCAGCTCTTGCCGCACAGATCGACCATACTCTGTTAAAGCCAGATGCAACCCGAGAGGAAATCCAAAAAATCTGCGATGAAGCATTAGAATATCAATTTGCAACCGTCTGCGTTAACTCAAGCCATATCGCCTGGGTCGCAGATCGACTCAAAGGATCAAAAATAAAACCTATTGCCGTGGTAGGCTTCCCGCTGGGGGCAACAGCCTCATCGGCTAAAGCTTTTGAAGCCAGAGAAGCCATTCGATTGGGAGCCCAAGAAATTGATATGGTAATCTCAATCGGAGCACTGAAAGGAAAGGAATATGCCCTCGTTTTCGAAGACATTCGGCAGGTCGTTGAAGCTTCAAAACCCTACCCCGTGAAGGTGATTCTCGAAACCTCGAGCTTGAACCTTGACCAAAAAATCATTGCGTGCGCGCTTTCAAAGGCAGCAGGCGCCGCTTTTGTAAAAACATCGACAGGTTTTGGAAGTGGAGGCGCCACCGTGGAGGATGTGCAACTCATGCGACGCATTATTGGATCAGATATGGGAGTTAAAGCGTCAGGCGGAATTCGGACTTATGAAGATGCAATGAAAATGATTGCTGCAGGAGCCAATCGAATTGGAACTTCAGGAGGCCCAGCCATGGTAAGTCCGCCTCAAGACAACACTACCGATAAAGGGAAAAACGATGAGCTCACTTTTTGAACGTGTCATTTGGATTGTGTTGGATGGAGTTGGCGTTGGCGCATTGCCTGATGCAGCTGACTATCAGGATGAGGGATCTAATACCTTAGGAAACCTGTCTCACGCTTTTTTTCAGAAAGTGGGACGTCCACTCCGCCTGCCCCATTTGGAAGCCTGGGGCTTAGGAAACATTACCCCTATGAAAGGAATATCTGCTCAGCTCACCCGAGAAGGAGCTTTTGGTCGGGCACTAGAGCTCTCCGGAGGAAAAGATACCACCTCTGGCCATTGGGAAATGGCTGGTTTAATTTTAAAACAGCCTTTTGCAACTTACCCCAATGGATTTTCCAAAGAAGTGGTGGATCGCTGGATCTCAGAAAACCAACTCCCGGGCATTCTTGGAAACAAGGCTTCTAGCGGCACTCAAATTATCTCAGAACTGGGAGAAGAACACCTGATCACAGGGAAACCGATTCTCTACACCAGCGCTGATAGTGTCTGGCAAGTTGCTGCCCACGAGGAAGCCTTTGGTCTTGAAAAACTTTATTCTATTTGTCAATCTGCCCGAAAAATTTGCAATGAGCTGCAAATCGGGAGAGTGATTGCCCGTCCCTTTATTGGAAACCCTGCTCAAGGAAAACCCTTTCAACGGACCTACCATAGAAAGGATTATGCTCAAAAGCCGGCTTCCCTGCCTTACTTGGATGCCCTGAGCCAGGCAGGAGTCCCTACCCTGGGAATAGGCAAGATCTCAAATATCTTTGCAGGTCGAAGTATTCAAGCCAACATAGACACCTCTGGAAACACTGATGGAATTAGCGTACTACTAGAACAAATAAAAGGACCTTCTCGGGGACTCATTTTCTGCAATTTAATTGATTTTGACATGCTTTATGGTCATCGTAGAGACATCGTTGGATTTGGAAATGCGCTCGAAGAATTTGATCAAGCAATCCCTGAGATGAAAAAATCAATGAAGTCAACCGATCTTTTAATTATTGCATCAGACCACGGGAACGATCCCACCTTTCGAGGAACCGATCATACTCGCGAGTACATCCCACTGATCTCTTATACCTCTTCTCCAAAAAGTGTTGGTCCCGTGGATTTAGGAATACGCAAAAGTTTTGCGGATGTGGGAGCCACGGTGGCTCATGCTCTGCTAGGTGAGATTTCGTCCCAAATGAAAGAAACCCCTGTCATAGGAACTTCCTGGATCCCAGAAATCATGGGTCACGTATCATGATGACTCCTTCTTGGATTATTCAAAAAAAACGAGATGGAAAAGAACTAAAGAAGGAAGAACTTTCCGAATTTATTCGGGGAATTTCCTCAGGTGCGGTTGCAGACTATCAAGCAAGCGCTTTTCTGATGGCCGTTTTTTTTCAGAGCATGACTCTGAACGAAACCGTAGCTCTCACCGAAGCCATGCTGGAAAGCGGGGATCGGTACTGTCTTTCACACATTCCTGGCTGCAAAGTCGATAAGCACTCCACAGGAGGAGTCGGCGATAAGGTTTCGCTTATTCTGGCTCCTTTAGCAGCTGCCTGTGGTCTTCGCGTACCCATGATGTCAGGCAGAGGACTAGGGCATACGGGCGGCACCATTGATAAACTGGAATCGATCCCAGGGTTCAATGTTCATTTAAGCCAGCAACGCTTTTGCGAAATTCTCGCTCAAGTAGGCTGCGCGATGACCAGCCAAACTGAAAAAATCGCCCCTGCTGATAAAAAGCTTTATGCACTCCGAGATGTCACTGGCACTGTGGAATGCATTCCGCTCATTACCGCATCGATTCTATCTAAGAAGCTTGCAGAAGGAACAGATGCCCTTGTGCTGGATGTAAAAATTGGAACGGGTGCTTTTATGAAGACCCGGGAACAAGCCCGAAGACTTGCAAGAACGATTATCCAAGTTGCAAAAAAAATGAAGCTTCCTTGTAGAGCTGTTCTCTCGAGCATGAATCAACCACTAGGTTATTCTGTGGGACATACAATTGAAGTTTGCGAATCCATTGAAGTATTAAAGAATGAGAAAAGAGATGATTTAAATTCCATTGATCTCAAAGAACTCACCCTTCATCTATGTGCACAAATGCTCTATTTGGGGCGAGTAACCCGCACGTTAAATGAGGGGCGTAAACTCGCACAAGACAGGCTCCACGATGGAAGCGCCTGGAAAGTTTTTCAAGAACTGGTCAAAGCTCAAAATGGAGACCTAGCTTCTATCCAGTCACCAGAAAAACTTAAATTGGCTACCCAAAAAGTCACCTGGAAAGCAAAACGCCGCGGGTACATTGCCAAAATGAATGCAGAAGAAATAGGAAAATTACTAATTGAACTGGGTGGAGGTCGAAAAAAAGCAAGTGACCCAGTAGATCCGAGTGTAGGTTTTATCTTTCATAAAAAACTGGGTGTCCCTATTCAAACAGGAGAACCCTTAGTCACCGTTTATGCCCAACCCCATACAGATCTCGCTTTGCTTGAAAATCAGTTCCATCCATTGGTTGAAATTTCAGGCACAAGAAAGATGGTTCCCAAGTTAGTTTTTGAACAATTATCATAAACGAGATATCTTATTAAATATTATGTTTCAACCTAACCTTGATCAAAAAATGACAGCTGCCGCCGAGGCAATCCAAAAAAAAACAAAAATTCAACCTCAGGTAGGACTTGTTCTTGGCTCAGGGTTAGGCTCTATTGCAGAAGAAGTTAGGAATCCTATTGTTATACCCTACTCTGAAATTCCCCACTTTTATAAAACTACTGTTGAAGGACATGCCGGACGACTGATCCTAGGGGAACTTAATAATATTCCTGTAGTAATTCTTCAAGGCCGTTTCCATCGCTATGAAGGTCACGTGATGGAGGACGTAGTATTTCCCACTCGAGCTATCTGTAGACTTGGAATTCATACCTTAATTCTCACAAACGCCGCCGGTGCAGTGAATACGCGCTTTCGTCCTGGAGATCTTATGATGATTGAGGATCATCTTAATTTAATGGGCGATAATCCCCTTTACGGGCCCAACCTGGATCAACTGGGTCCAAGGTTTCTGGATCTTAGTGAAGCTTATAGCAAAAACTGCTTAGAGCTTTTCAAAGCAGTAGCTCAGGAACAGAGCATACCTATTCACATGGGAGTCTATGCTGGCCTTTTGGGTCCTTGCTATGAAACTCCTGCAGAAGTGCGAATGCTTCGAGTTTTGGGAGCGGACGCTGTAGGAATGTCCACTGTCCCAGAAACCATTGCAGCCAATCACTTAGGAGTAAAAGTGGTAGGAATCAGCTGCATCACTAATTTATCAACGGGTCTGTCTTCGGTTAAACTTTCTCACAAGGAAGTCATTGAAAATTCAGCACTGGGAACCCATAAAATGAAACGCTTGATCAACCAAGCCCTTCCTCGAATTGCAAACCCAACTGAGGAGGGATCATGAAGAAAACTCATTTCAACGAACCTTCGATCAAGGAACTCTTTGAGGCCGCAAAAAAAGCCCAAAAAAAATCTTATAGCCCCTATAGCCAGTGCCAGGTAGGAGCTGCCATTCGAACGACCCAGGGAAAGATTTTTTCAGGATGCAATGTAGAAAACGCGTCCTACGGGGCTACCGTCTGCGCTGAAAGAGTCGCCATTCAAAAAGCCGTCAGTGAAATGGGCTCCATTCAACTCAAAGAACTCATGGTAGTTACCCATGCGAGTCCTCCTTGGCCACCCTGTGGAATGTGCCGTCAAGTGATTGCAGAATTCGGAACTGAAATTACTCTTTACCTAGCAAACTTAAAAGGGGAAATACAAACTGCCTCTTTTAAACAACTCTTTCCACAAGCCTTTGACCCATCGCATCTTAAAAAACCTAAAAAATCCGAAAAAAATAATAAAAAATAATAATCAGAATTATTTTGCCTTATTTGAAAGCTAGCGCTATTAACCGCAAACCATGTGGAACCGACTCCTTAGTTGTGGTGGCTTCGCGTTATTTTTCCCTATCATTGCCTTTCCCCAGGAAAGATTTCCCTGGAGTAAAGTGCATCCTTCCAATGTAAAAATTTTTGATAACGCAACGATTGAAACAAAGTTTCGTCTCAGTCTTTTACGCAAAGCAGTAAAAACCATTGATATGATTACCTTCGATCAACGAGGCGATGAAGAAGTTTCACTCCCTCTGCTGCAAGCACTGAGATTTGCTGCCAACCGAAACGTGAAAGTTCGATTTCTCCGTGGCTCCTATTTATCCAAAGTTACCACCCCCGTTTTGGAAGCTTTGCGAAAAATGGAAAAGGAACCTCACTCTTCCTCTCGGATTTCTTATCTAAAAAATTTCACCTCTCAATTAGTAGCAGAAATAAAAAATGGAGATCCTGTCGAAAAAACGCTTGTCTTCCCTCCTACTATAACTCCTATTGAATATCAGCTTGTGGGAGATTCATCGATGACCCTGAGGGGTTGGTCTCCCCTTATAGGCGCTCACGAAAAACTCATTATTATTGATAATCAGATAGTAATTATGGGAGGACGTGGCCAAACCGTGGGGTACTTAAACTGGGAGGACAATTGCCACGTCATCAAAGGAGAAGAATTTGGCTTGCAAGCCAAAGAGATTTTTGAGGAACTGTGGAACACCGTTAATCAGTCAAAAGGAATCTTAACGTCGTCAACAGAAACACCGCAAAAGGAACCACCAGTCCAGCCTCTGCCCTTCTTTACTCAAGACCCTTCGTTACCTTTAAATCCAAAGCAAAAGAAAAAATTACATCTACTGAAGCAGTGGAGCAAGATCCCCGCGTTGGATGCAAGCAATGTCCCTACCCATCAGCAATACTGGGTCAGACTCATTCATCATGATTTACTAGCTCAAATTAAACGGCACTGTGGGGTATATTGGCTTTATGAATATCACCCCTGCATGAAAAAAGTAGAGGACCCTATTATCCAAAGAATGATCGAACTGGTAAACGTTGCCCAAGATGTAAAATTCTACACTCTTTCACTCCAGCTCCACCCCGATCTAAAAAAAGCACTCCTCTCTCGATTAAATGAAAAAAAGGAATTCGATCAAGGAAAAACTGGCGCACGCAACTTTAGCCTAACCCTACTAACAAATGGAAAAGAAGCTCATCATGAAGTGATCCCTTACCCTATGGGGTGGTATGCAGGCCTTGAGGACCTAAACCACCTCATGCAGGCAGGAGCCAATGCTTATACTTTTGGCAAAAACTCAGAAAAAAACTCTCTGGTCTACTTACATCGAAAAGGGGCGATCTTTACCCTGCCCAATCGAGAAAAATTCTATATCTCAGGATCCCATAACATGAGCCAGGCCAGTACTTACATAAATGATGAATTAGCTGTAGAATTTATGAACTCTAACTTAGTAGATCATGAAATAATTCGTTTCGAAAAATCTATCGCTCAAAACGGAACTCTACTCAACCTAGATGATATTCAATCTCAAGATGAAAATAATAGAATGAGTTTCCCTTTCACCTGGTTTTGGAATTTGGCACTGCATCTTTCGAAATCTTTTTTCTAGATATTCAATAATAGTTCACTTCGCTAGCCCGAAGTTTAGCAAGTTGGAGCATACATTCACTGACATCTTCCCCAGACTCTTTTATTAATTGACAGATATTTATTTTTGCCGGGATACAGTAGGGAACAATCTCTATTGCCTTCTGAAAATACTGCATTGCTACCTTTCGATTCGCTGCCATCTGCCCCGCCTTGAGATAATAGTAAGCATATTCTGAGTAGAGGCTTTTGAGTTCATGAAACTCTCCAACAAACAGATCCATAGGTACTACATCATAGCGCACGATTCGCTTCAAAGAATCCTCATCAAGCGTAACCCCTATACCTTGAGAAACTCTGCGCCCCAGTCCAGCAAAAGTAACGAGGTAGTCTTGCGGATTAACGCCTCCTGTGAAAATGAAATCGAACTTCTGAATATTAGGCTGAACCACATTTCGAAAGACATCTCGCGGGGGCTTCTCCTCTGACCAGCCAGAACGCAACTGGAAGCTGGGCCATAGCGGGGTGATTTTGTTAAGATGGGATGGATCAAAGAGTTTACCTAAACATAATACCAACACCTCAGGGTGATAGCCCTCGACACTTTGGACATATTGCAATGCATGACATCGTGTATCTCCATCCACTATCAAAGCGGTAGGCCGTCCTTCAACAGACATATTCAAGAGATTTTTTGCGTAGTCCTCAATGATGGTATTTCGGGAAAAAGCAATTTCCCTCCAGTTGCAATTCAAATTCCAAACAGCAAAGGCAATACCTAAACAAGTAATAACAACTCGCCCCCTTAAACCCAGTTGCTGTTCTACCGATGTCAATCCTACCCCAGCTAAACCCATTACCAGAACTAGTGGAAAAAGAAAGAAACGCTCCAAAATACTTTGACTAGAAACATTCGCAAGAAATACAAAAACAAATGCATAGAGAACTCCTATGCCCAACCCTATCCAATATCTAACCCCAGGATTTCTCAGTCCAAAGAGTTTAAGCCCCAAAGGGATCATCGCAAAAATCAAAGCAAGAGAACTTTCTAAAAGGACCAAAAACAGAGATTTTGCATTTTCAAGAAAATTCGCAATCTCTGATTTTCCGCTTAAACTAAAGACTCCGTAATCTTTTCTCAATCCATGATGTATTACGTCAGCTAGACTCTGAAGACTTCCCCAGGAATAAAGACTATCTGTATGTAAAAAAAGCAACGAACTATAGGCAAATAGAACAATAACAAATACGCTCACTGCGCCTACAACTATTGCTCTTCTCGACCGACTTTCAAACGATGCATGAAAAACCATAGGTAAAAGAAAAATGGTCGTAGGATGAGTGGCTAACCCAAGTGCAAAGAAAAAACACAAAAGCAGGGACCTTTTTTGAGAAACGGGTAACTTAAAATAGACCCACTGCACCAACGACTGCAGCAGGATATTCAGCATAAATACGTCTGGTAAAACAGAGTACTTCCAATAGCCTTTTGAAAAGGCAAGAGGAAACAGACAGCTCATGAGGAAGACCCAGCCATTGGAAAGCTTACTCAGAAAGCTCAATCCAGCCAAAGACCAAAGCGAGGTTAAAAATGATGCCCTCCAGAATACCGTGCCGATCACAAATAAATGGGTAAAAACAAACTGGCTCCACACAAAAAGAGGAAATCCGGGGGGATGAGCAACCGTGAGTTGATATGCGCTACTCACTAACTCGCCGGTATCAAGAGATTGAACTGTTGTTGGCAAACACTTCCAGTAAGCCATTCCAATAAGAAACAACAAGAGCAACTTCATTTTCATATTAAATCAGATGATACCTGAAAAAAATTGAACTAGTTGACGGCAATATTCACCCAAAGCGAGGCCCACATTTTTGAAAATTGAGGAAGTTCAAATGCATACTGGTTTACGAGAAGGCTAAGTACTACTTCCTGAAATAGAAGCAACGAGATGCCATTTTGCAAATAGGGCCCTCCACTCAGATCCCACGAAACTTTAAAAAAAGGATCTCCTCTTTGATGTTTATAGAAGGAGTAAAACCAGTGCTGCGTGGCGAAGAATCGTGAGATACGGTAGCTAGCATACCCAGCAAAAACCCCAGACCGATCGGCTGCAGCACTGGGCCCTTTAAAAAAAGTGGATACAAACTCAAAGTTTGCGCCTATCATCCATTGTGAGTAAGGAAAACGATAGACATTAACCAATCGAAGTCCTAGGTCAAAACTCCTCTGGGGCTGTCCAATGGCAGCCTGAACTAAACCTGGCTGAACAAAAACATCATATTCAGAGATAAAATTTGGAATTGAGATCACTTTTGTTTTTCTCAATCCCATGCGAGGATCAAAAAATCGCCCTCCTAAATCAGCTCCACTGCTAGCAGGATAGGTAGCAAGACCTTTTTGAAGGTACAAAAGACGAAAGCTCGGAGCAAACTCGACATCCACCCCAAGCTGAGCGGATAGAAAAGCAGGAACAAAAGGCTCGCCATTGGCTTTTGGAATAAATCGGTCCCCATTACCCAGGGAAGGCAACATCAACTCGGTCAAACTTCTTAACCGGACCGGGCTTGCTTGGCTTATCTGGGTCGAAACTTGTCCCACTGAATTCCCCTCGAATCTCAGTCCATGAATTTCAGAAAACTCCCCCACTCGGACTGGGGCATTCCTCAAGATTTTCTGAATTAGGTGAATGCCCAGCAAAATCCGATCTTCCAGGGCGCCCCGAGTCATAAACTCTTGATCCGTGTGCAGCCCTCCTCCATAGGGTCCTAATCCCACCAGAAGCTGCATTCCCGTTTGAACGAGATGGTTGCCATCCGTCGCGTATCCGACATGTTCTCCACGAACAGGGATTTGCAAATCCCGGCCCACTTCTTGTGCAAGCGAAAACAGAGTGTAAGTAGAGGACTCGGGCATGCTAGGAACTAGGGCAAGAGTTTCCAAACGAGAAACAGGAGAATAATCTAGAGCGACATTCTTGACGTGGTACTGATTTGCAATTTCCTCAATCTTTTTTAGCACACCGTCCATGTCTTTTGGATCGACATATCGAACATCCAAGGTAGCTTGAGCCTCCTCACAGACCACGTTAGGCTGGGTTCCACCCTCCATGACTCCCACATTCAAAGTAAGTTTTTTGGTATAGTCTGTCAGGGAATGAAGCTCCGTCAGCTTATATGCCAGTTCGGCACAGGCATTCAGCCCTTTTTCATGCTCCATGCCTGCGTGAGCGGCTTTGCCCTTCACTTTGAGCTTAATCCAGCGCCCCCCGGATGCTGAAGTCACCAAGGATCCGTCCGGCAAACCCGGCTCAAATACAAGGCCGAAGGGAATATTTTTCACCTTTTCTCTGATTTTATCTTTTGAATAAACGGAAGCAAGCTCCTCGTCATCATTGATCATGATTCTGATTTTTTTTCGCTCCGAAAAAGAAAGTTTTTTTAGGACCTCCAGCATCACAACAATCCCACCTTTCATATCTATAATGCCTGGTCCATAGATACGGTTGCCTTCCGTGCCTCGCTTTCCCACTGAAACAGAGGAACGAGAGGAGGGATGAAAAACTGTATCGATATGGCCGATCAAAAGTAGTTTGGGTTTTTCTGTTGGGAAATCACCTGGAAAGTCAAAAAACGTCAGAACATGGTGCTTATCCAAAGCAGTTTGGTGAGCCATGAATCCCAGTTTCCGGAATTCAGAAATCACAAGTTTCCGAACCCGCTCCAATCCAATCGGATTTTCGCTATGAGAATTGATCTCTATCAACTGAGTTAAGAGGGTGAGGGACTCTGGGGGAGCCTCCCCTCTAACAGATATAGAGGAGAGACCAGCAAGCATGAAGACTGCAATTAATATGAGGTTAAACATAATTAACTCCCCATATCACTTCGGTTTAAATTGAAAATGACAAGATTGCCTAACCCTTCTGCTGATTCAGGAAACTCAGGACGATTCAGCTGCTGTGTCTGTTTATTGTAGGTAAAAGTTGGCTTGAAAGTCTTATAACCTAAATGCCTAACCTGGTTATCAGCTAAAGCCAAATGCGACTGAGGACTAGTCACTAAGCCATGAACAAACTGGGCAAACAAATGGATCATCCCCTTTCTTGCGATGTTCGCTTCCACCTGCCCATAGGCAAAAATCAGCTGACTGGTTGAGGATGACTTCTCCTGAAATTTCGTTCGTATTTCATTTTGAAGCAGCTTGAGAGCCTCGAAAAGCAGGCAAGTGTGGATCTTTTGATTTCTCTTCTCTGGGATGACATAGGCTCCACCATAGTAAACGAACCATTGACGATCAGACTGCAATTCAAAATCATCGAGCAGAGGGAGACCTCGCCCTTCTTCAGACCGGAGGAATTGCTCACGCGCCTCCACCAATCTGAAATCAAACAGCACATCCACCCTCTTTTCCCTCCCTTTTCCCACACATCGAAGTTCCCCTTGAATCTCCCCATCTACCTGTTCATTTGGGATGACATAGAGTTTAAGTAGGGAATCCTCATCACTGAAGTTTCGATAAATTTGAAGAATTCTCGGGGCATCATCGACGCTAGCCCGTCGGTATTTGATAACAGCGTGGGCAGAAATTGAACTTTGAAGACAAAAAAACACCAATAAACTAAATACTTTAGTTTTCATTTTAAATTCCTAATTTTTATTAAAGTTATTCTCAGTTTTAAATTTGCGACTCGCTCTCGGCGAATAAATTAATATCGGCCGCTAGGCCAGGATTGAGAAAATGGAAGGAGATGATCTAAAACCATATAAAAAACCAAATGAAAGACTAATGAATTACCTCCGGACCGAAGACCCGGAACACAGAATAATGAATAAAAAAACAGAAGGATCCTTAGCAGATTCGCCAGGAATGAAAGGAGGTACGCCAGCAATGAAGAGATGAAAAACCAATAACCATAATTGAGACAAGGCTTTTACTACATGAAGTTTTTTGAGTCAAACAAAAATCTTACCACTAAATAAGCTTACGGGGGGTCAACACACAACAACTTGCAGCAGTCTATCAAAAATATTTTTTAAATAATGGGAGCTTTTCTTATATGACTTCGGTCACGGTAGGAGGTATTTCAATTACTCCCCCAGCACTTTTTCAATCGGGAACTGCACCAGGTCCAAATCCTTCAACTCTTCAGATCTCCATCAGATAAGTGCCAGCAGTTGATTTGGGTGATAAATAAAACGAGAGTTCAAATATCCACAGAGTTGCATAATCTTGAGCCTGAAGCACTCCATGTTCCTAAAGCCGAAGGCCCGCCGTTTGGGCTGGTTAGCTTTGAGAACATCGTCAATGTAGGCTGACTCTTCTTCGGTTCCCCGTACTGCCTTTTTTATAAACATAAAGCGGTATTTACCGCGAGTAAGCCGATGAATCCCTAGATGCCCCAGGCACTTTCTAATTAATTACTATATAAACTCGTTAGACAAGAGATTGCTCCCCATACTTTTTTTACTTCTCATTAAGTTTGATAGGGTAGTAAAGCTCTTAGAGCGCGCACTTCAACCGAAGGGCCACAAAAGGACCCGCACACACGGGTCCGTGGCCCGCAGGTCCATAAAGAAGCTCTAACTTACATAGCGCGCAGGAATCTTATATACCCGATCTGGCATCACTTTTTTGATAGAGATACCAACTCTTCCGCCTCCAGGAGGCCGCAAGCTTAACTCCAACTCCCACCAGCTGCACCCTTGCAAGCAGCGTGATTGGGAGTGTCAGTATTACGGCCAACAACAGTTAGGAGTTTCCTGCACCGACTACGTGGGGTCCAATTTCACTTCCTCCATGATTCAAGCCAGCATCCAACATCAACCAGGTGCAACGTTCTCTTCACAGTCCTGCAGTCAAGCTAACTCAACTGCCACTTATGCAGGAGGCTGCATGATGGGCACTGGAACCCAAGAATCCATCCAACGATCCATAGTCCTAGTGGATTTACCACTCCCATGTGTGGACCTGCTCCAGCCTGCAGCAGAAGCAGATAAAGCTTAGAGCCTGTTTTAAAAGGGTGCTTTTGGCTTTAAGCTCACAACTTCTTCAAAAATTCTCGACTAAAATTCTTGACAGAAGATTCTCTTTCAGGCATTTTCCAGCGTCTATGTACGCAGTGATTGAAACAGGTGGCAAACAATATCGTGTTCAACCCGGTGATTTTGTTCAAGTAGAGAAACTCGAGGGAGATGTCGGGTCTTCTATTCAGTTTGACCAGGTACTTTTCTTCAGCAAAGCAAATACAGAAAGCGCACAGGTGATCTTGGGCAAACCTTTGATCCAAGGCGCTCAAGTTCAAGCTGAAGTGGTTGGGCAAGGCCGAGGCGATAAAATCCTGATTATTAAGATGAAGCGCCGGAAGCAGTATCGCCGCACTCAAGGACATCGTCAAAACTATACTCAGGTTTTAGTCACAGCCGTTAACAGCGGAGCGGGGGATCAGTTAGCCCTCAGTGCGGAAGAAAAGAAGACGAAGCTCAGTCAGTTTCAATCCCATTTAAAACCCAAGGGACTTGCTGCAACTCCTCGCACCTTAGGTTCGCGCAAACGAAACGCTGCTAAAGCTAAGGAAAGCAAGAAGCAATCCGCATAGAATCTGTAACGAGTAGTTTTTTAGGAGAGGTTTTTGAGTCATGGCACATAAAAAAGCGGGTGGTAGCTCTAAGAACGGTCGCGATAGTCATCCGAAAATGCGCGGAGTTAAGCGTTTCGGCGGACAAAAAGTAAATGCAGGAGAAATCCTGGTTCGCCAGGTGGGCACCAAGTTTCATCCTGGACGCAATGTAGGTCTTGGCCGCGACTTTACCCTTTATTCTCTTATTGAAGGCGTTGTGACCTTTGAGCGTTACGATCGCAACCGAAAGAAGGTTTCTGTTTACCCACCGGCAGCTCCAGCGGCTTAATCGCTCAATTTCATCTTTTTTTGACCATCTCCAGATGGAGCGCCGCAGTTAATAGTTTTTTGTAGTTTTAAAGAGGCGTTCCTATGAGTTTAACCCCCCCTGTTCAGTCACGTTTTTATTCGAGATTTATCGACGAGGCAGTGATTTCTGTTGCCGGCGGACATGGTGGACCGGGCTGTGTCAGTTTTAGACGAGAAACCTTCGCTCCGAGAGGAGGACCCGACGGAGGGGATGGCGGAGATGGAGGCAGCGTTATCTTTTCCGCCTCCAGTCAGCTCGGCAGCCTTCAGGATCTCCGGTTCAAAAGATACTACCAAGCCCCCAATGGCATGCATGGCTCCGGATCCAATAAAGCTGGCAAAGATGGCGAAAATATTCAGATCCGAGTTCCTGTAGGAACCGTCCTACGCAATGCTGAAACCTTGGAAATCCTGGTTGACCTCACCCAGGACGGCCAGACTTGGATTGCCTGCAAGGGGGGCAGAGGAGGGAAAGGAAATGCTCATTTTGTCACCTCCACCCACCAAGCTCCAAAATTTGCTCAACCAGGAGAAGAAGGGGAACGCCTTGAAATTAAACTGGAATTGAAGCTTTTAGCCGATGTAGGAATTATTGGGCGCCCCAATGCAGGAAAATCGACCCTCATTTCTCGAATGAGCCGTGCTCGCCCCAAGATTGCAGACTATCCGTTCACCACCCTGACCCCCCATTTGGGTGTCGTTTCGCTTCCTGAGCACGAAACCTTTGTAGTTGCTGACATTCCTGGCTTAATTGAAGGAGCTCACCAGGGCGCAGGATTGGGACATAAGTTCCTCAAACATTTGGAAAGAACCCAGCTTTTTATTCACCTTTTAGATGGAACCCAGTTACTAGAAGACGCCACAAGCACCAGCAAAAACCCTGTAGATCAGCTAGTCGAACACTACCAGATGATCCGAAAGGAACTCGGGCTCTTTCACGAAAAACTGCTTCACCGCCCAGAAATGGTAGTCATCAATAAAATAGATCTTCTGGAGTCAGATCCTGAACTCATTCGCCAGATCCAAAAGTCTTTTAGGCAAAAAATTGCTTCCATTCGCGATTCTCAGCCTCAGCCAGGAGAGCCTTGGGTTATTTCAGCTGTCAGTGGCTCTGGCATCGATGAACTCCTCTTTGCCATTCAAAAAGAACTGAAAATTCAGAAATCCTCCATAAAATTGGGACTCAAATCGGAGCTGTGTCAAAAAGTAAAATTGCCTGACCACGAGGGAATACGAGCTTGAAGTCCAATTCTGGCTCACTTCCCAGATGGAATGAAGTGACTGCAATTTTTGGAGGTAGATTTGATCCACCTCACTTAGGGCATCGAGAAGCTGTGAAGGGACTGTTCCAATTTCCAGCAATCAAACAGGTACTCATTTTACCATCAGCCACCCCTCCCCACAAACCTGCCCTAACACCCATGGAAGACCGCCTGGAAATGGCTCGTCTTAACTTCAAGCCCACTCCCCAATCTACGTACCCTACTGAGATCACCATCCATTCTTGCGAAGTCGACCGAGCAAAGAAAAACCCCCATATCCCCACCACTTCTTTTGAAACTTTGGAAGAACTAAAACCTCAATTTCCCCACCTTGCGTTTGTGATTGGAGCAGATCAGTTGACTCAACTGCCAACCTGGCATCGATTCTTAGATCTTTTAGTCTGTTGTCACTGGATTGTGATTCAAAGAAAGCCTGAGAACAACGAAACGACTAATAAAAACCTACATCAAACCCTATCTGAATGGCAATCCAGTCAACTGATACGAGCTGTTTCCACCCAAACCTGGCAACTGAGAAACTCCCCTTACCGATTGACCTTAGTTCCTACCGAAGCCCCAGCCCTTTCGTCGACTCAAATCAGGGAGTCTTTATCTAAAAATGGCACCCCACCTGATGGAAGTTTGTTGCCAGAAGTTTGGGCCTATTTGAAGCAGAAAAAACTCTATGGTATAAATAAGCTTCATGAATAAAGAAAGAATTTTATTGGAATTTAACCACGTTGCAATGGACGAACTATCGTTTCACAAATCCCTCAGTTGTGCCAGAGCTGCCATCGACAAGAAAGCTGAGAACGTCAAAGTACTTGATTTAACTCAACTTTCTGGGTTTACAGATTATTTTGTCATTTGTAGTGCGATGTCAGATCGGCAGGTCAAAGCCATTGCAGACTCTATCGAAAATGTGATGGAAACCAACGGTCAGGAACTCTTGTCAAACGAAGGCTATGCTGACGGTCGTTGGGTACTGATGGATTTTGGCGATATTGTCGTCCATATTTTTCTAGATGCTCTGCGAGAATACTATGACCTTGAAACCCTCTGGGCAGAGGCGCCAAGAATTAAGATTCCTTCTGAATTCTATGGACCCGGCGCTAGTCGACTCAACTGAGTTTACATGCACCACTATCTGTTTGTCTGGGGTAAGCTCAAAACTCCTGGATTACGCCAGGCGGCTGACTATTACCAAAAACTGATCCGCCCATGGGCTCAACTTCAGGAAATCGAACTGAAACCCGTTCCGATTCCTGAGAAATCGCCTGCCCTTCGATTGCAAATTCAAGAAAAAGAGGGCCTGCTCCTTCTAGAAAGAATCAAGAAAGAAGAGCCTACTCGAAAGTGGATCCTTTTGTTGGATGAAAAGGGAAAATCTAAAAGCACTTTCCAGTGGGCCCAAGACATTCAGAACTGGGAGGCAAATAGCATTTCTTCTCTCGTTTTTTGTATCGGAAGCAGTCTGGGCTTCTCAAAGGCGGTGCGAGAAACCGCTCACGAGCTGATCAGCTTAGGCCCTCAAACCTTATCTCACGAGCTTGCTCGCGTGGTGCTCCTAGAACAACTTTATCGTGCCACCAGCGTCATTCGCGGACACCCTTATCATAACGAAGGCCAATAATCTTTAAAACTGGCCCAGAATATGCGAAACATATCTCTATATGAAAAGTAGTAAAGCGATGTTGATTGTTCTGGATGGGTTTGGTATAGGAAAAGATTCTCCCTTTAATGCGATTAAGAATGCAAAAATGCCTTTTTTTCGCAACCTCTTATCAAAATACCCCCACTCCCAGATATTGACCCATGGAGAAGCCGTGG
>Ga0302320_10006824_pt1 | contig 25258 bp, 15 predicted proteins | sample Bog_T0_3_FD_202130 | JGI IMG/M metagenome (GOLD analysis project Ga0302320, IMG submission 202130) | Peat permafrost microbial communities from Stordalen Mire near Abisko, Sweden - Bog_T0_3 | ecosystem: Environmental > Terrestrial > Soil > Wetlands > Peat | place: Sweden: Abisko, Stordalen Mire... | reverse complement strand
GGCGGCAATGTCACGATCGACGGCGGCGACAACAACGACGAAGTTGTCGGTGGCACTCTGTCAAATCTGCCCGAAGATTCGATCGGCGAATTTCAAATTGCCACGGCACGCTTCACTGCGGAAGTCGGACGCTCGGGCAACAGCATCATCAACATCATTACGCGGTCGGGAACGAATCATTTTCATGGATCGGCCTTCATGTTCGAAAGGAATCGCAATTTGCAGGCGCTTCCGGCAACGTTCGATGCAGGCCAGGCAAAACCTCCATTCGACCGCGAACAATACGGAGGCTCCTTTGGGGGGCCAATCGAGAAAGACAAGTTCTGGTGGTTTTCCTCCGCTGAATTTCGCGACCAGAACGCGAACATTCAGACCGGCACGCGCAACTTCACGACAGACACGATTAGTCACACGGCCGCCGCAACCCCACTCCGCGATTTTCTCCTTTCCAATCGTGTTGACTACCATTTGAATGACGTCAATAGCCTGAGCGGACGATACAGCTTCAATCGTTCCACAGATACGGCCCAGGCCAGCGCCTCATCGTCTACACCGTTGAGTACCGGTGCGGAGCGGCAAAACTCTCTGAATCGGTTCAATTCCGTCGAGGCCGTTTGGACAAGTGTCTTCAGCCCGAGCCGCACCAATGAGCTGTCCTACCACTTCGACAACTTCTATAACAACATTCCGCCCTATCCGCAGGACGCTCCGCTGACCAATCCGCATTTGAGCCTTGGTAGCGAATTGATTTTCCCGGACCTTGCTGACGGCGCCAATTTCAATCTGCCGCAAAGCACATTCCTAAATCGTTCTCAGGTGCGCGACGGCTTGGCCCTGGCATTCGGCAAGCACGCGCTTCGGGTTGGCGGAGAATTTCAGCACTATACCGCGCACGGCATTATCAATCCGTTTGGCAACGGAACGGAGATCCTTGTTTCGGACTTTGGCTTTGCCGATTTGAATGGGGATGGGGTCATCAACGATCTCGATATCCCCCTTGCTGTTGGTATTCACAGCACCGCACCTGTGGTTCCCGTGCCAATTCCACAGGTGGGCGACACTTACCTTGCGTTTTTTGGGCAGGATGATTGGCGCGCGCTTCCGAATCTGACGCTCAATCTGGGACTGCGATGGGAATACGATTCTGACTTGACGGGAACGAGCAGCGACCATAACCCGTGCCCGAATTTGACCAGCATACCGAGTCAGCCCTGCGTCTGGATGGCCAATGTAATCGACCTGAAGAAGTATCCCGACACCAAGGACTTCGGCCCGCGGGTTGGATTCACCTGGGATCCATTCGGTCATGGAAAGACCGTATTGCGCGGCGGCTACGGGATCTATTATGACCGCATCATTCTGGAAACCGGCGCCGAGGAGCGCGTGCAGAACGATCGCGCGCTCGCAGTCACGCAGTATGCAGGTTCCAGTTGCGTGATTCCTGGAGTGCCCGCACCGCCGAGTCTCGGTTTGTGCTTTGCTCCTGGATCAATATTCGCACCAGGAAGCCCGACCATTGCCAACGCGTTCAGTGGCCCCAGCCAGACGGGCGGTGTTGGAATCATCGCGATGGGCCCGGACTCGCACCATCCCCTCATGCAGCAATTCTCCTTCGGACTGCAACAGGAGTTTGGGGGCAGTTGGCTCATCAGCGCAGATGGGCTTCACGTCTTCGCACAGCGTCAATTGATAGGCAATCTGCTCCGCACCACCAAATCCACTTCGCCGGAAATCAGCTGCCCCGGCAGTAATGTTCCCTGCACCATCACCGACCCGGTCACTGGAATCTCCGACAACATCACGCTGATCACATCCGGCGCCAAAAGCTGGTACGACGGACTTCTGGCCAGCCTCGCGCATCGCGAGTCAAAGCTGGGCAAGATCGGATACCAATACAATTTCAGCTACACGTTGTCAAAGACGCTGGATTACTCTGACGACGATCAACTCACCAACAACAACGCGGACGAACAGGTGAATCTTGCGGAGGGTACGTCTGGCCTGCGCAAGGAAAAAGGCTACGCGCTCACCGATGAACTCCAGCGCCTGACTTTCTATGGAGAGGCACAGCTCCCGTATGGGTTCTCCATCGCTCCCATCTATACGTTTGGCTCGGGCGTTCCCGCGGATACCTATCTGCCCAGCACCGCAGTCAACGGTGCCAGCGGCGCCAGGCTTCCGTTGCTGTCGCGCAACGCGCTCGGACGAGAAGTAAAGAACAGCGATCAGTTGAATGTCCTCATCGCCAAGTGGAATGCCTTGCCCGCATGTCCGGGTGCATATCCTTGCCAGGCGGGCGGACCAATCGACGCTGTACCGGCTCACATTAATTTCTCAAGCCCGTTTAGCTCCTTCGACCTGCGTCTGCGCAAGCAGTTCCAGTTTGGAGAACATGCTTCGCTGAGCTTGATTGGAGAAGGCTTCAACCTTGCCAACCAGGTCAACATACGCGGCTCGAACACGGCGAACTTTTCCGGGCGCAATATTTCCATAAGTCCGTGCCAAGGCACGCTCGCGTCGTGCCAGGCGAATCCGCCGGTTCAAACCAATTTCTTCTCACCAGCCAGCGTCGCCGGAGGCTTCTTCGGATCGGGCGGCCCGCGTGCCTTCCAATTCGCAACACGCCTGGAGTTCTAGATCCGATGACGACACCCGAGCATCAGGCACCTGTGAAGAGAGATGCAGCGCGGCCCATCGGAGCCGCGAATCTCTCTGTCGTTGACGAACACTCCGCACCGCCGGAAGTCGCGCGGCTTTATGCGCAATTCCGTCAGGACTTCGGCCGTTCGCAGGTCCCGGGAATACTCAAGTGCTTCGCAACCCATCCGCCCCTGCTGGAACACATGATGGGGCTCGCACAGTCCATGCTGTTTGCCGATGGCGCGCTCGATCGCCGTCATAAAGAGATGCTTTCCGCGTTTGTATCCGCACAGAACGAATGCGCGTACTGCACAGACAGCCACGGCTTCTTTTTTCGCGAGCATGGCGGATCGGCCGCGGCACTCGAAGCTGTCGTGGCGTGCCGTCTCGAATCGGATGCGTTTACTCCACCGCAACGGGCCCTGCTCAAATTCGCCCGCAAGGTTACAGAGAATTCGCAGGCCATTCGGCCGGAAGATATGGAAGAATTGCGTGCCGCCGGGTGGAGCGATTTGCAGATTGCGGAGACGATCCACCTGACCGCGCTGTTCGCCTGTTTCAATCGCGTGGTGAATGCGTTCGGACTTCCCTCCCAGGATTTGCTCGCAGTCTATACGAATGAGGATAAAAACCATGGCTAACGTAGGCGACCGTCACGTGTTTCTCGAGGAGATCGAAGCCAATCCACAGCCGGGACCGTACGCGGATGCGATCGCGTTGGCCAAGAGCTCTGGCGCCGAGTACTGGGGCATCTGGAATATCCTCGCATTCCGTCCCAAGGCTGCCTATCACCTTTGCGAGCTTTCGCAGGAACTCATGTTTGAGGAAGCGCCGATCAGTCCTGCGCTCCGCGAACTCATTGCGGCTTATACTTCATCCTTGAATCAATGCGATTTTTGCATGAAGGCACATGCCTCCGTCGCAACGCACCAATATGGCGACGAGGAACTGGTGCGGAGCGTGCTGCGCGATCTTGAAGGTTCTCGAATTCCTGAGAAGGACAAAGAATTGTTGCGATTTGTCCGCAAGCTTACGCTCAATTCCGGATCCATCATCCAGGCAGACATTGATATTTTGAAAGACGCCGGCTGGGACGATACATCGATCTATTACGCGATTGGAGCCTGTGCGTTGTTCAACTTCTATAACCGGTTTGTCTCGGGAAATGGCGTGAAGCTTGTCTCGGACGCGGCCTTTGGTCGCCTGGGCGAGCGGATGGCGCGTGTGGGCTACAGCCGCGAGAAACCGCCGACATCGGACGGCACCAAGAGCACGCAATGACAGAACACGTGAATCCCAATTCTGCAAACGAGAGTTCGATTCACTATGCCGGATGGGGTGTAGCCGCCGCAGCATTCGTGGGCGTGATGACCAGCTTTGCTCCCATCGTGCCCTACACCTTCAGCCTTTTCCTGAACCCGTTGCACGCGGCGTTCGGCTGGCAACGCGAAGCAATCGGCGGAACATTTGCCCTCGCGGCAATTACCGTTGCTTTGGTGTCGCCGGGAATTGGAGCGTTACTCGATCGCTTGGCACCGAGACGCATCATCCTCCCTTCGATCCTGATCTTTGCTTTGGCTCTCGCATCCCTCAGCAGGCTCGGGCACAATATCGCGCAATTCTATCTCACGTTCTTTGTGCTGGGCCTGGTCGCGAATGGGACCGCGCAGTTTGCCTATACACGCACCATGCTTACATGGTTTCACAAGCGCAGAGGCTTTGCGCTTGCCCTGATCCTGACCGGCAGTGGCGTCGGCTCGATTCTCATTCCGCCGGCAACGCAATGGACCATCGAACACCATGGTTGGCGAAGCGCGTATCTCTTGCTCGGAGGCATCGCGCTGCTGGGCTTTCCGCTGACGGCGCTTCTGGTCCGCAACCGGCCTTCCACTGCTGTCTACGGAGATCCAATCCCCACATCGGGACTCACCGTTGGCGCCGCGCTTTGCAAAGTTGCGTTCTGGGTGATGGCTGCGATCACTGCGCTCTCCGCGTTCAGCGAGAACGGACTCGTTACCAACATGGCGGCAATTTTGACCGAGCATGGAGTCTCGGCGCAGAGCGCTGCTCTCGCTCTCTCCGTGCGTGGCGGCTCCGGAATCATCGGCCGCTTATGTGTTGGCTACCTGATCGACCGGTTTTCACCCCAGCGCATGCAAACGTTCATCCTCATACTCGCTGCTCTCGGAACCTTCATTCTCGGCTTCGCGCATTCAACGCCAATCGCGCTCTGCGGTGCAGCATTGCTGGGCATTGGCCTGGGCAGTGAAGCCGACGTGGCGCCTTATTTGCTCGCTCGCTATTTTGGCCGCAAGCACTTCTCGGTGCTTTACGGGCTTACATGGACGGCGTATGCCATTGGCGGTGGCACCGGCCCCGTATTCATCGGACACCTTTATGACCACGCCGGTTCGTATGAACCGCGGTTTATCATCGGCCTTGCGATGGTAGCGCTCGCGGCAGCCGCGGTCAGCCTGCTGCTGCGGACAGATCGGAAACCGGCCACATTGGAGTTGGAAGAAGTCACCCCACGCAACCCACTTTCTATGGAGGAATAACCATGCCACACATTGATCTTCCTGAAAGCATGCCCGGAATCACCGCCGGATTCGCATTTCGACCTGAAACGGCTAAGCCTATGCGCGAACTGGCGCATGTGTTGTTGCACACATCCGGCAACGAGGGCTTCAGTTCGCGTGACCGCGAGCTGATTGCCTCCTTCGTTTCCTCGCGCAACACCTGTTATTTCTGCCAGACGAGTCATGGAGCCGCAGCAGCGCATCTGAGCGGTGGTGATGCCGCCCTTGTCGACTCGGTTTGCGAAGATTTCAGAAGCGCGCCAGTTTCCCCCAAGTTGAAGGCACTCCTCGCCATCGCAGAGCAGGTTCAAATTGATGGCAAGCGGGTAACAAAGGAGCTTGTGGAAGAGGCGCAGAAGTGCGGAGCCACCGACGTCGATATTCATGACACTGTTCTAATCGCCGCAGCCTTCTGCATGTACAACCGTTACGTCGATGGATTGGCAACATGGCAACCACGGGACGCCGGGATGTACTCGCAGATGGGCAAGCGCATGGCTGAGGAAGGGTATTTCAAGCCATAGGCTCATTCGTAGCAACTCTCTTCGTATGCATTCAGAATGCAGAGCTGCTTTCTGCTCATTTGATTGTTGGATGAACATCTCAATCACGGCTATCGACTCAATTCATGGCGGCAACGCCTAAGCCTGGTTGGGCGTTGCCGTCATGCAGACAAATCTCGTTGCCGAAGGGATCATTGCCTAGAGCACCGTGCGAGGCCCAACACGGAAACCGGATGAGATTGGACTGCGGGAGTTAGCTCAGCTTCGTGCTCTCGCCGTACCAGGTCCCTTCGTTTGTGGCAGTCTGCGACCGTACTGACGCTGCCCACGCGAAGATCAGGCAGCAGAGGATTGTAATCCTGGAACGCAACTTTTCTCTGGGAGTCATCGCCTTGCAATTAGAAAACCAGACCGAATCCTGGCGCAGTAACGTCTGTCATGGGCGGACGTTTCAGGTATTCTCCGGGAGTTCAAATACCAGTCGGTTTGTAGCCAACTCTCCCCGAACGTGATCTAAATCACGTCACGTCCGAGTTGCCTTTAATTCGGGCGCAATAGAACAAGACCGGGCGACCAACAGCGTCAACGGTGCCCAAAGACCATCTCATAAAGCACGAACAGGATACCGGCGAGCAGGAGTCCACCCAGGATTCTTACTTGACTCGCGCCCTGCATCACTCGGCGCAGTTCCTCCTGAGTTTCAAGGAGCCAATGAGCCATCCGCGCTCGTGGCTGGAGATAGTGGTATCTAGCCAGGACGTGCAATAGAAACTCCAGAAAGCTGGTGCTATACTTGCGCCAAACTTCCAATCATCACCGCAAGACGCCGATAGATTAAAAACGGCATGTGCGAATAGACGGAGCTGCCCTGTGCAATTTCGGAAGAGTCTTGAACCCCTCAATGCCAATTCAAACCGCGTAAGATCGCTCGTTGTTCGCCAGTTGATCCCGAATGCACTCTGCCATGCCGTAGTCCTCACTCTTTCGTTAGGCATGACCGCCGGCGGTGAGGCATTCGCGCAGGCCAAGGCGGGGACAGCGACGACGCTCTCGGTTGCGGCAGGCGGAAGCGCGGCCAGTTCGGTAGCTGCGGGCACAGTCGTCACGCTCACGGCACAAGTGACAGCGTCGGGCACAAATGTCAGCCCGGGACAGGTGAATTTCTGTGATGCGTCGACCGCGCACTGCACGGACATCCATGTGCTCGCGACCGCGCAACTGACGAGCACCGGAACCGCCACCTATAAATTCCGTCCTGGCTTGGGCAGTCATAGCTATAAAGCGGTTTTTGTGGGGACAAACAGCGCGGCAGGGAGTAGTTCCGCCAGTGCCAGTTTATCGGTGACGGGGACAACGGGAACCTTCGCCTCGAACACGTCGATTGCTTCCACCGGGGCGTGGGGAAATTACAAGCTGAACGCGACCGTCACGGAAACAGGGGGCACGGTGGCTCCCCAGGGGCCCGTGTCTTTTCTCGATATAAATCACGGAAACGCGGCCCTGGCAACGGGCACTCTCGGCCCGGCGGTCGCGGGGTTCACCTGGATTGGTATCTCTTCAGTGCAGAGCGCGACGCCAGCGCCGTTCGGAGTTGGCGATTTTAATGGAGATGGAATTCCTGACTTCGCCGTGGTGAACTCCAGTTCGATCGCAATCTTCCTTGGAAAGGGCGACGGCACGTTCACACGGGAGACCTCAAGCCCATCGGTTGGAAGCAGTACGGGCTCCATCGCTGTTGGCGATTTCAATAGCGATGGCAAGCAGGACCTCGCTCTCATCAACACGAGCACCAATACCATCACGGTTTTGCTAGGCAATGGGGATGGAACGTTCACTCCGGTTTCGTCAAGCCCGGCTACGGGTATAGGCCCAACTGCAATCACCGCCGCGGACGTGAATGGCGACGGAATCCCGGACCTGGCTGTGACGACTTATAACTACGCCGGGAACAACTATGCGGGAGTAAGTACAGTCACGGTTTTGCTGGGCAACGGCGACGGCACATTTACCGTTGCAGCGCAATCCCCCAGTGTGGCCGTGGAGGCTACCGCCATTGTCGCGGCGGATTTCAATGGCGACGACAAACTCGACCTCGCGATCACCGCGCAACAAGGAGAAACCCTCACGATCCTCCTCGGCAATGGGGACGGCACGTTCACCAGCAGAGCCGGCCCCACGGTGACTAGCTATGCCCAGGCCCTTGCCGTGGCTGACTTGAATGGAGACGGTATTCCCGACCTGGTCGCAGGATGCGATAACGGCGGTCTGGTCGCGGTTCTGCTTGGGAACGGGGACGGGACATTCACCGCGGCGTCGGCGTTTTCCTCGACCGAAAACGATCCGGATTACATCGCCGTTGCCGATTTTAACGGAGACGGTATTCCTGATCTCGCGATCTTGTTCAACTACAATCCGGGTGGCGTCGGCATCTTTTTGGGAAATGGCGATGGTACATTCGCGTCTATCTCCTCGATCTCAGCCCCAAGCCAGTATGCCATTGCCCTTCTGGCGGCAGCGGATCTCAATGGGGATGGCCGGCCGGACTTGACAGTGGCAACGGACTTCACTGCGGGACTGCAGGCTTACCTTACCGAGCCAACTGAAACAGCCAGCGCAAGCGCCAGTGTTGCGCTCAGTGGAACCGGGCAGCACGTCGTTGAAGCAAGTACTCCGGCCGAAGGCAACTATCTGGCCAGTGTTTCCGCTTCGATACCCTTATGGGGCGTTCTGCCCACAACAGCAACGGTTTTGACCGTGACCTCTGGCGGGTCAGCGGTGACGAGCATCGCTGCTGGAACCGCGGTGACACTTACCGCCCAAGTCATTGTTGGTGCAACCCCCGTGACTTCGGGCCGCGTCAACTTCTGCGATGCAACCGCACCTCAATGTTCGGATATCCATATTCTCGGCACGGTCTTGGTCAACGGCTCTGGAATTGCGAACTTCAAGTTTGTGCCGGGGAGTGGAGCGCACAGCTATCAGGCGCAGTTTGTCGAAGACGGTTACGGGCTGGCCAGTTCTTCGAATGTTGCGGCACTGACTGTCGGCGCCAGAAGCGTCGTCTATACCGATTTAACAGGCATCTCAGCCGGCGGAGCTTCGGGCAACTATAGCCTCACTGAAACCGTGCTGGGAATCGGCGGTCCTGCTGCACCCACGGGTAACGTTTCCTTCGTCGACACCAGCTTCGGGAACTCGACTCTGGCGACGGCAACCTTGGGACCATCCGCTGCCGGGCTCGGATGGCTAATCTCGCAGACGCCGGCTATTAGCACGAACCCCGTGTCAGAGATAACGGGAGATTTCAACGGGGACGGAATTCCAGACATCGCAGTGGTCTCGGGCTCAACCTCCGGGGGGAATCCGTACGTCATAACGATTCTGTTGGGCGTTGGAGATGGGACGTTCTCTGCCCAGACGCCTGCTCAGAACACTGGCTGCAGCAACGCCTGGGGAAGTCCTTCCTTGCTCGCCGCCGATTTCAACCGCGATGGCAAGGCGGACTTGGTGATTCTATGCCCCACCATCACAGCTGGCGATACCGTCAGTGTATTGCTGGGCAATGGCGATGGAACCTTTGCCGCTGCAAAGACGACAACGGCCTACAACCCGCCGAATGAAGGAGGCGATGTTGTGACCGGATCGATGGTAGCCGCCGATTTCAATGGAGACGGCAAACTTGATCTGGCGATTGTCGGTGGCCTTGTCGCTTCGGGCCAAGTAACCATCCTGCTGGGAAACGGAGACGGAACATTCACCGCGGGCGGAGCAAGCTACGGATACAGTTCGAGCTTCAATGTCATCGCAACCGGGGATTTCAATCGCGACGGAATTCCCGACTTGATTGTCTCGGACTTCTTCGCTCCGCAAACGGTTTTCGTTCTGATCGGCAAAGGCGATGGAACGTTTACCGCATCTGCATCGCCGATCACAGGGAGCGCCTTTATCACCTCGATGGTTGTCGCCGATTTCAACGGGGATGGACTGCTGGATGTCGCTATCGGCTATCAAAGCGCAGTCGGCATTTACCTGGGCAACGGCGATGGAACATTCACACAGGCGCCTGGAAGTCCCATCAACAGCAATACAGGTCTGAGCCTCGTTGCTGGAGACTTCAATCACGACGGCAAGGTTGATCTGGCGGCGATCTACGGGACCAATCCGCCCATCCAACTGTTCCTGGGCAATGGAGATGGAACATTCACAATCACCTCAACATCTCCCGGTCTCACCACGGGTACCGTTAACTCGTCTTCGAAGATTGTCGCGGCCGATTTCAATGGCGACGGGGCCCCGGATCTGGCCATGTTGACCTCGGGCGTGAATGCCGCATCGATTCTGCTCGCCGAGCCCACTGAAACGGCGACTGCAACCGTCACCGGCATTGCGCCCATTGGTGCCGGAACGCACAATGTCGATGCAAGTTATTCCGGCGACAGCAACTACCCTTCGGCGACATCCTCGGTGGTCGCGCTTGCGGCCGGCCTCACACCCCTTGTTGTCACCCCTTCAGCGGGAACTTACACCTCCGTGCAATCAGTGACAATCAGCGAATCTATTCCAGGCGCAACGATTTATTACGAACTGCTGGGGCCCATCAGCACATCTGGATATGTGCAATACACGGGGCCCATCTCGCTTCCCTACGGCGGCACAGAAACTCTGTTTGCTTACGCAACAGAGACGGGCTACCAGCAGAGTGCGCAATTCTTCGGTCAGTACTTTCTCAACTTGCCCGCCGCGCCTGCGCCAACCTTCTCTCTTTCCTCCGGGAGTTACCCTGGAGCGCAGAGTCTCACCATCACCGATACGGCAGCAAGCGCGACGATTTACTACACCACCGATGGCACCGTTCCCACCATGAGCTCGAGTGTGTATTCCGGTCCGCTCACGGTGTCTACCTCTCAGATGGTTCAGGCGGTGGCAATCGCAAGTGGCTATAGCTTGAGCAGTCCTGCGCGTTCTCAGTATTGGATCGCGTCTTCGCAAAGCCGGTTCATCTACACAGTTGCCGGCACAGGCTATCGAGCCCTCAGCGGAGACAACGGCCCTGCCGTACAGGCCGGCCTGAACATCCCCAACGCAGTCGTGTTCGATAACGCCGGAAACTTCTACATTGCGGATACCGCCAATAGCGCGATTCGGAAAGTCGCGGCGGGAACGAGCATCATCACGACGATCGCCGGTAACGGCTCGCCTGGCTACAGCGGCGACAATGGCCCGGCAGCGAACTCTCAGCTCAAGTGGCCAGCCGGCCTGGCTTTTAACGCCAGCGGTGATTTATTTATCGCGGACGAGGGTCTGAACGTAGTGCGCAAGATTGCAGCCGGAACGGGCATCATCACGACTGTCGCGGGCAATGGAACCCTTGGCTATACGGGCGACAATGGTCCGGCAACCGCCGCGGAACTGGACCAGCCGTGGGGGCTAGTTTTTGACGCGACTGGCAACCTCTACATAGGCACCTTCGGTTCAATCCGAAAAGTAGCGGCAGGCACCGGTATCATCACCACATACGCGGGAAATGGAACGATAGGATACTCGGGCGATAACGGACCTGCGTCAGCTGCAACCTTGGGCGATGCGTATGCGTTCGCCTTCGATGCGAACGGAAATCTCTACTTTGTAGATCCCTATGAGGACGTCGTGCGAGAGATCGCCGCGAAAACGCAGATAATCACCACGGTCGCCGGGGACGGTCCACCGAAGTCGACTACAAGATTCCAGGGAGATGGCGGTCCCGCCACCAGCGCACAGCTCTACAATCCCGAGGGCCTGGCGATCGATAGCGCAGGCAACCTGTATATCGCCGATACCTACAACTTTGCATTGCGCGAAGTGGCTGCGGCCAACGGCATGATCAATACGATCGCGGGAGGAACCAACGGCTGCAGCAAACAGGGCGGAGACGGAGGGCCCGCAAGCAGCGCACTGTACTGCGATGTGAGTGGTCTCGCCGTTGGCCCCTCTGGAAATCTCTATTTCGCCGACTTTAGCACGGGCCGGATTCGCGAGATTACCGCAACTATCAACCCACCTTCAGGCACCACGGCAACGCCAGCATTTAACACCGCGGCCGGAACCTACACCACCCCGCAAACCGTGACGATTACCGATTCGACGCCGGGTGCGCAGGTTTACCTCTCCATCAACGGAAACACGCCAACAACAAACAATGCGGGCTACCATGGCTCGCTGAATGTTTCAGGCTCGGCGTCCCTGCAAGCGGTTGCTGTCGCACCTGGATACTTGCCCAGTGCGCCCACGAGCGCGGCTTACACCATCACTACGCCACCAAGCTCTGTGATCTCGACCGTTGCCGGCTCAGGCATTCCAGGATCGAGCGGAGATGGCGGACCTGCCTCCCAAGTTCAGTTTTGGCAGTTGAACGGGCTCGCGATTGATGCATCACAGAACTTGTACGCCGTCGATCCCTCCGCCGGATTGGTGTGGAAAGTCAACCATTCCACCGGCACGGCCAGCATTATTGCAGGAGTTGAAATTCCTGTTTCGGCGGCCATTGGAGACGGTGGCCCGGCAACGCAAGCCCGGCTTAACGGTCCCTCGCATGTGGTGGTCGACAGCTCAGGGAATGTCTACATCGCCGACACCTACGACCAACGCGTGCGAAAAGTTTCAGCGGCGACCGGGCTCATTTCTACCTTTGCGGGCGGAGGCGCCTCTTCTCCAGGATTCGGAGATGGCGGTCTGGCGACTTCCGCGTATCTTGACACTCCAGAAGGGCTAGCATTAGACGCAGCAGGAAACCTCTACATTGCCGACGAGAGCGCCGGCCGCGTCCGCAAGGTAACAGCCGCGACGGGAATCATTACAACGGTTGCGGGCGGCGGATCGCAAGGCATGGGGGATGGCGGTCCCGCAACGGCCGCGGTGGTTAGCTTCCCAGTAGACCTCACGTTCGACGCAGCCGGCAATCTCTATATTCTCGAAGCTGGAACAGCGCGCATCCGGATGGTGGCTGCCGGCATCGGCATCATCACAACGGTAGCCGGCAATGGCAACCCAGGCTTAACGGGCGACGGCGGACTTGCCACAAACGCTCAGATTATTCCAGAGGGAATTGCTGTTGACAGGACTGGCAATCTCTACATTTCAAACTGGTATCAGATTCGCAAAGTCGCGGCTGGTGGAGGAACCATCACCACAGTGGCCGGTACGGGATACCCCGGATTCGGTGGAGACGGCGGCGCAGCTCCGATGGCGGAATTCGGAGGGACCACCGGCATCGTCGTTGACAGCGCGGGTAATCTCTACGTCGCGGACGAAGGGAATGCCCGCATTCGCGAAATCACCTATCCGGGGCCGGCATCTGCGCCAGTGTTCAGTCTGGCCGCGGGCGTGTATCCAGGACCGCAATCGTTGACGATTACAGACTCGACCGCGAACGCGAGCATCTACTACACAACGGATGGCTCCGCACCGACAACCGGATCGAATCTCTACACCGGTCCCATCAGTATAGACAGCAGCGAAACAATATCGGCCATAGCGGTCGCCACTGGATATACAGCGAGCGCTTCAACCTCTTCGGCATACGTCATCCCGACGGCTCCCGTCATTACCTGGCCTGCCCCCGCCCCGATCACCTACGGCACCGCGCTGACCAGCACTCAACTGGACGCTTCTGCTTCAGTACCAGGAACGTTCGCCTATTCGCCCGCTGTGGGTAAGGTCCTGGCAGCAGGCACGCAAACCCTCCATGCATCCTTTACCCCTACTGACACGACGAACTACACGGCGACCAGCGCTTCTGTCAGCCTAACGGTAAACAAAGCAACTCCTTCCATCAGTTGGTCCGCGCCGGCTTCGATCATCTATGGAACTTCGCTCGCTGGCGTTCTGAACGCCTCGGCTACATTTAACTCTTCGAGTGTGGCCGGGACCTTCACCTATACGTCAACCCCAACGGGAGGTAGCGCAAGCCTGGTTTCGGCTTCAACCGTGTTAGTGGCTGGTAGCTACGTCCTGACCGCCAGCTTTGTACCTGCAGACCCCACCGATTTCAACGCAGCCACATCCATAGTCGCACTCACCGTGAGTTCGCAAACGTCAGTGATCAGTCAGCTCACGCCGGCTTTCATCAGCGTAGGCGGGCCCGCGTTCACATTGACCGTCGCAGGTTCAGGATTCCTTCCCACTTCAACGATCTACTGGGGAGCGACAGCACTTGCAACGCAATACACGAGTGCGACCCAGCTCACTGCTCAGGTGCCCCCTTCCGACATTGCAACTTCCGGTACTACAGCAATCACCGTGCAAAACCCATCCTCAGGCGGCGGCTTGTCTAATGCATTTCAATTCCAAGTGGACTCAGCTACTTCGGGATCGACGACGCCACCTTCCTTTGCAACAACCTCGGCCACAGTGAGTCGAGGCTCGTCGGCCACCTATGCAGTGACACTGCCCGCCACGGCAACGAACGTAAGCGTGGCATGCCTGAATCTCCCAGTTGGAGCAACCTGCAGTTATTCTTCGTCGCCAAGCGCGCTGACGATCACAACTTCATCTGCAACGCCCGCAGGAACATATCAAGTCACGGTCGTGTTCACAGAGACATTGCCGGGGGCCGCGTCTGGTTTGATTTTTCTATCGATTCTTCTTCTTCCTCTCGCTTGGGTGCGAAGGCGATCGTCATCAACAGGAAAAGTCTGGCTTGTGGTTTGCGTCGCAATCGTAATAACAACGGCCGTTTTGGCCGTCGGCTGCGGCGGCGGAAGTAGCGGTAGCGGAGGAGGCGGTGGGGGCGGAAGCCCGCAAACTCACACTGTCACCAGTTCCGGAAGCGTGACTGTCACCGTACAGTAAACATAGATAAGCCGAAGATCTCATTGGAGTACAAGGCAAGCATTCCGGTAGGGCCGCCCTGATGAATTTGTCCGAGCCTTGGGAAGACCGTTACCACAGTTTCGGTCCGGTGGTCACGGGTGAGTTTGCCGCAGTCGTTCAAAATCGACATCACGCCAGCGATGGTCTTGCACATTCGCAAATAGTGACCTTCAATCTGAATTCAGTGAGGAACTCGAGACGATACTTTTACATTTTTCGGAGTGCGCGGGGCAAGACCGTAACTGGAATGTCCCTGTCGATCAAGACAGTCTGCGTAGCCTTTCCTGCACAATATTTCTTCATGCGCGCCAGATGTAGGCGAACTCAGTGCGTTTCAGGTTGACGTTACTCAACGCAAGCTCCGGATCGCGTCCGACGGGGTCCATCTGTTTCTTCTTGCCGTTATGCCAGCTGGCAAAGTTCGTCCACTGGGTGAAGTGTCCATTCGCTTCCGATCTTGATGGACTGATAATGAACCACTGACTTGTTTGCCATGCCCGTGCTCCTTCCTATGGTTGGAGTGAAGCTAATGTGGGCTGGAACGAAGACGTGCCAGCACTTGCCAGCGGGAGACAGCAGATGCCAACAAATAGTAAAAAGTAGTAAAAACGGATTGCTAATTCCGCTCTAAATGTTTGATTCTAAAATATATGGCGGAGAGGGATGGATCCGAATCGTCTCAAGACAAAGGAGTTACACATCACTTTTCTGAAAATACCCCCCAAAATACATCCCGGAAGATGGCAGGGAAACCAGTGGCGGATTTTGCAGCGCCAACAGGGCGAAAATTGCTTGCGAAAAGTCGCTAAGGGCATCGATTCCACTACCGGGGAAAAGGGCTTCTCGGTGAGTAGGGGCGACGAACCTCCGGCAGTGTCCAGAAAATTTCGGAAACGACAAAGTGGCGACCTAATTCTTAAGTCGGTATGACAACCTGTCGCCTCCTGATTGCTAATGTTCCTAGAAGTCCGATTCATGCCAAGCCATTATTCTGTGACCCTTGGATCGGCGCGTGATGTCCGAACGGTGGCCGCACAATTCCTCAGCCCAATTTCTTTCTTGTCGGAGCGCCAAAAGCAGGGACGACTTCGCTCTATTACGCCCTGCGTCAGCATCCTGACATCTATATGAGCCCTATCAAGGAGCCCTGCCATTTTTCCACGGAGGTGCGGCCGGAGAACTTCACTCCTGCAATGCGCTCCGATGCGCTAAGAGCAGAAGGGGAGACGCTCAGATATCTCTACGGGTCCGTTGAAGAGGTTCGCACCGGAGGCATTGTGCGGAGATGGGAAAACTATCTGCAACTGTTCTCGGCGGCAAGAGGCCAGCGTGCGATCGGCGAAGCAAGCGTCGGATATTTAGTGTCACCCCATGCTCCAGCGGGCATCGCCCAACGCATACCCCACGCAAAAATCATGATGGTGCTGAGATCACCTGCCGATCGTGCATTCTCGCACTATCTGCATTGCATCTCCTGCGGACTGATTCGCTGCTCATTCCGAAATTACGTGATTGCGGCCCGACGCAACAAAGATGAACGGCTTGGCGTCCATTACCCGTTTCTCTCGATGGGATTCTACGCGGAGCAAATCCGGCGCTATCTCGAACATTTCACTCGAGGTCAACTTGGCATCTGGATTTACGAGGAAACGCTGCAATCGCAAGGAGAGTTTCTCCGCGAGGTGTTTCGTTTTCTCGGGGTTGATGACGCCTTTGAGCCGGTCTGTTGCGAGCGCCATCACGAGCCGCGAGTTCCGCGCGTGATGGGAGTGTCGAAGCCGCTCCATTGGGCGCGCATGACGCGGTTTTGCCGCGAGCAGTTGCCGGCGCCGCTGCGCGCTTCCATCCGTAACATCCTCTACCGTCCGAATCGACAAGTCAGAATGAAGGCTGTGGACCGTGCGATGCTGCTTGACATCTATCGTGCCGACATCGGTGCGCTCGAAGAAATCCTTGGCCGCAAACTGGACATCTGGCTAAACGACTCCAGTATCGTAAACGCGCAGAAGCAGGCGCCGCCATGAATCTCGCAGCCTCTAATCGGGAGGAAGGGCGGGGTATAACACTCTGGTTTACGGGACTCAGTGGCTCCGGAAAAACGACACTCTGCCGCATACTCGCGCCGGAATTGCGTGCGCGTGGACATCGCGTTTGCGTTCTTGACGCCGATCAACTCAGGCGCACTGTGAACCGTGACCTCGGCTTCAACAAAGTCGACCGTGATCTGAACGTAGCTCGCATCGCTGCAATCGCCCACATCATGGTGCAACGGGGATGGATTGTCCTCGTGGCAGCGATCTCGCCTTATCGGGTTGCGCGTGCAAATGCCCGCCGATTAATAGGTAACTTTCTTGAGATCTACGTCGACGCTCCTCTCCCACTCTGCATGCAGCGCGATCCGAAGGAGCTCTAGGTCAAGGCGCTGCGGGGCGAGCTAAGGCATTTCACCGGTATAGACGATCCATATGAGCCGCCTCAGCGCCCCGAGCTTCATTTGGACACTTTCAGCCGCTCCGTTGCGGAGTGCACGGCAACGATTCTTGACGCCGTCTGCGAGACGATGCAAGGCATTGTGGAGCGCAAGTTGGATGCCGTGACCCTCGGAACTGCGTGTAACCTGGAGACCAGATTTGATTCCTAGTAGCTTCTGTTGTGGTCCGGTCTGTAATCGTCTCCAAACTTGTTCTTGTGGTGCGCCATCGGATCGGATGCACCCTCAAGGACGATTTCATGCAGACGCACAGCGGCTGTGCCTACCTGTATGGTGCCTTCGGTCACTACGGGGTTAACCGAACTTGCGGCTTCGCTCCATACGTGCATCCGGTAATTTCCGGGCGGGACATTGTGCATGGTTACCACGCCAGAGTCGCTGGAGACGCCCCAATAGGGTGTGTTCAGCGTGACCACAACTGCCGCCATCTCCGGGTGGACCTTCCAGCCAGCACCGTCCGCCCAGGCGCTGTGAACCAGGACGATGTTACGAGTACGATGCGCTTCATACTGCGCGTTCAGGCTAAGTGCGGCGCCACCGAGGACTCCTGCAAGTGCGAATGCGGCAGCGATCAATCTTGTCGGATACTTCAAGTGCATAAACCTTTCTGGGGTTGAGTCGCGCTGTTGCTCTTGACGTCAATGGTGAAGCGCAAAGAGGGACGAACCAAAACTCACTCTGCTGCCGCAGTCAGAATTCTGTCGATTTCTGCGCCAAGTCCCCTCGCCACTTCGAGACGATTTCTATCGAAGCGTCACAATCGCAATGACGGCCAGAGCGACCGCGATAAAGTCTTCGAGCAAAGCTGCAGGCAAATCGCGTCCGAACAGTTGCGCGGCAAAGGCTCTTGCCTTGGAACCGCCAAGAGTTCCGACGACGCTGCCAACAAATCCCGACAGCGCACCGATCACCAGATGCTGTTGCGAGAGCCCGATAGCGGATCCCGTAAGCGCGCCCATCACTAGACGACCGATGAATTGCGGAGGCACAAGGCGGCTGGGGGTTTTAGGCAGCTTGTCATTGATTGCCTCGCCGATAGCCAGAAGGCTTGTGATGTAAGGAGTGAAACGAAACCCGAAGAATGCCAGCCAGGTCCCATCAAGCGGTATCTGCTGGCGGCTCGCTCCCCAACTGGCGGCGGCAAGTCCAATCATGGTGCGGAGACCGCAGACAACACCCAACACAAAAGCCGCGATTATGACAGACATCTCATTCTCCTTGAAACTGCGATTCATTGAATCAGCAGGTTGATGGTATAGCCGATCAGGTTTAGCCATGGACGAGTTGTAGATGGCGATGGATGGAGGACAAGCAAAAGATGCTCTGCACCAAAACATTTCAATTCGCATACCACGCGTCTTCGAGTGCCTGGTTACGATTAGCTCTTTGAATATCTGATGCTGTTGCGAGATCCCCGACTCTGCAGAGCTCGGAAGGACCGTCAGGAATAGACAAGTTTTGTTGCTTTTTGCAAAGCAGGACGATTTAACGAAGGCCCATGCTAGCAAACTTGAGCCGGGAGCTCTTCATTCTTTACAGCGCGGGAGGAGGAGGCTAAGAGAGGACAACGATCATGACAAAGATCGACTGCGATTACCAGTAAATGGAAGTTATAGACATAAGGCTCCACAGCATCATCAGTAATTGCCAAGTAACGTACCTTCTTGCAAAGAAATGTGTCGCCAATGAGATTAGCGTGGGAACAAATGGGCGTGCCAACGTTTGTTGACTTGGACGAAACTCTGAAACAACGCCTGCGGAAGACTTGCTAACAACAACCCGCGAAGCATCACGAAGGGGTTGAACTTCATAACATCACGCTCATGGACACGCCCTGTATGCGGCGGTAGAAACGGAGTAAACACAATGAATTTCTTCACAACCAAAGATGGAACATCGATCTACTTCAAGGACTGGGGAACTGGACCCGTTGTCACGTTCTCCCATGGTTGGCCACTCAGCGCCGATGCCTGGGACGCTCAAATGCTGTTTCTCGGTCAGAGAGGATACAGGGTGATTGCACATGACAGGCGCGGACATGGTCGTTCTGGCCAATCGTGGAACGGCAACAACATGGACGCCTATGCTGACGATCTTGCCGAGCTCGTGGAGAAACTCGACCTGAAAGAGGTGACGATGGTGGGCCACTCGACTGGCGGAGGAGAAGTCGCACGTTACATTGGGCGACACGGATCCGAGCGAGTGGCGAAAGCGGTCCTAATCGCATCTGTGCCGCCGATCATGTTGAGGACTGAGAGCAATCTTGGCGGTTTGCCAAAAACAGTATTTGACGACATCCGCGCCGGCGTACGAAACAACCGAGCGCAGTTCTTCAGGGACCTGAGTCTCCCGTTCTACGGATATAACAAGCCGGACGCGAAGATATCTGAGGGAGTTCGGGATTCATTCTGGCAGCAGGGAATGCAGTCCTCGATCATCGCGTCGTATGACTGCATTGAGGCCTTCTCGGAAACGGACTTCACGGAAGACCTCAGGCTGATGGACATACCGACATTGATTTTGCAAGGGGATGCCGACCAGATTGTACCGATAGAGGATGCTTCGTTCCTCTCAGCAAAGCTAGTCAAGACTTCCGTGCTGAAAGTGATTCCGGGGGCGCCCCATGGCCTCTGCACCACCCATGCGGACGAAGTAAACGAAGGACTACTTGCATTTTTAAAGACCTAGCAGGCTGCTGCAATAGCTGTTGTGCAGTGATGGTTCTAAACCGATCAGAAGGCTGCATATGGTGCGTGCCAGAAACACGCTCTCAGACTTGTTGCTATTTCCGACCCTCGAATACACCGCCATCCGTTTGCATTGCTCGGCCTGGTAGACTCAACGCAAGCCCACGCAAATGGGGAATTACCGTGGAACGAAGTCAGTGGAGATACTCAGGTCCTTCCAATGTCTGTCGGAGTCTAATTTTGCGAGATCATTCTGTTCGATAGCCTGGAAGGCATCGCTGCCGAGAATCAATCGAAGCGGAGGGTCTTCGATGCTCGCAATGTGGAGCACAGCAGCTGCGGCTTTTGCTGGATCTCCCGGTTGCTTCCCATTGAAGTCGCGTTGAAAGCGCGCGGTTCTTCCGACTGTCGCGTCGTACTCAGGACGGCCATTGCGGATTGTGGTGGATGCGCCTGCAAAGTCAGTGCGAAATCCACCCGACTCAATGATTGTCACTTTTACACCCAAAGGGCCGACCTCTTTCGACAGAACTTCCGAGAATCCCTCCACCGCCCGTTTCGCGGCGGCATACGGCCCACGGCCTATCGGACCTATTCGGCCGCCGACCGATGAAAATTGAAGAATGTGACCACTTCCTTGCTCACGCATGAGCGGTAGTGCCGCCTTGGTTACGTTGATGACGCCAAAAAGATTTGTTTCTATCTGTGCTCGGAACTCGGCTATGCTCGTATCTTCGATCGGACAGACGTCGCCATAACCGGCATTGTTGGCAACCACATCCAGACGCCCGAAGGTCTTGATCGCTTCAGCAACGGCTCTGGCCGCCGCTTGCTCGCTTGTCACATCGAGAGTTATGGCTCGGACCTGATTTCCATAGAGTGCAACCAGGTCCTGGAGTTTGTCTGGATTGCGTCCGGTTGCCACAAGTTTATGCCCAGCCTCAAGGACAGCCTCCGCAAGTGCCCGTCCCAACCCTCGAGTACTTCCAGTGATAAGCCATACTCTTGTTGCGGATATCTTCGTTTTTGACATTTGCCTGTTCTCCTTCATTCATCACTGAACAATCGCCAACTCATGTCCAAGGGGGAATCTGCACTGTTACGATTCAATGCGTCCCTTTCCTAGGGACTCGCTCCGTCGCAAGGAAGGGGACCAAGACCTTTCGCTCTTCCCGCCAAAAATCAACGGCCCATCCGCTCGCCGTTGCCGGTCATACTTCCCTGATCGGGCGTTGCATATCTAGAACTCAACAATGTCATTCCCGATGGTCATCAAATTCATGGGACAGAGCATTTTGAGGAGCTAGTCCCGATAGCCCTCATGAGAGCGGCCATGTCCCGCTTCATAAGCGAGATTCGTCCAGCGACGTCTCCTAACATTCCGATACGGTCTGTTAGATCTGCGATCGTCAATTTAACGTCTTGATGCCCACTCGTCGCGACCTTATCGAGCTTGTGCAGGCTCTTGGGATCTCCAGAGCCGCTAATTTCGCCCGCGTCAATCCACGAGGCCTTTAATTGAGCGAGTCGACTGTCGGTGACAGGCAGGTCTGTCCGGGCACTGGACTGGAGATAGGCGATAACTTCTGGAGGATAGTAGGTATGTAAAAAGGGTTCACGATCAAAGAGAGGGCCGAGCATGTTTGGGACATTCCCTACGCTCATGCTTGGTCCATTTTGCTTCTTGATTGCGACAATCGACAGCAAGGTAGAAGCTGAGCCGGAAGCGATGCCAAGGATGTCACCGGCTATCGCCGTTGAATCTTTAAGTTGAGTAGCGTTCACCGCGATGCCGATACCGCTCCCCGTGATCAGACTTGCAGCATTCAAATATCCCTGCGTTCGATCGCGGCGAGCCTGCAATCCCGATCTGAGATTGGATAGTTTGCTCTGTTCACTTGCAATCTCGCCCAAAGCTCCATCAAGGTCCATCGCTACAGTCTCGATGCGTTGCACGATTTCCTGCCTGGCCTGAAGCTCGTCGAGTTGAGGACCCCCGCTGCAACCTCGGGAAGATTGGAGAAGGAAAAGCTTGTCAATAGCTTCATGAACGCCGAGAACATCCGCGGCATCTGCAGCGCCCGGATATAGAACTGGTGTCGAGCTTCCGAGAGGAGCGGGATGCATCTCCTGGCCGAAGAGCTTGAGCGCCATCGATATCATCAGCAAAGGCAGAACAATGGCGCGCCATCTTTGGCCGTGAGGAATGGATCGGACAATCCAATCGGTTGCTAAAGAAAGACGATACTGCGAACGGGATCCTGTACCTTGATGCTGAGACATCACGACCTCCACTACGGGGAAGACTGGGAGCCGGGCGATTGGCCGCTCTCGTCACGGACGGTGCGAAGTGCCGCGTGCTATCGGGCCAAACTGTTTCTATTATGGACGAAGATTTATGATCCATTCGCACGATAGCTTGAGACGAACTGCGCTTTCGGAAGAATTGATCATTGGCGGTCAAATTGTGTTGTTTTCCGCTAAGAACGTTCTTTCGCCAGGGACTAGTTTTATTTGTAGGTGATGCAGGTTCGTTACCGTGAACCTTTTCGATGCGTTGCAGCTGCCTTGAGTCGCCGTGCTTGCTGAGTCATCCCTTGCAACGACAACGGTTCCGGCGACCGCTGCAATGCGGAAGTGGCGAGGTTTCAATGAACAAGGCATTTGACGCAATCATCATCGGCGCCGGCCAGGCTGGGCCTTCGCTGGCAGGCCGGTTCAACGATGCCGGAAAGACCGTGGCGTTGATCGAGCGCGACCTGCTCGGCGGTACGTGTGTGAATACGGGTTGCACTCCCACCAAAGCGCTTGTCGCAAGCGCCAAGGCGGCGCAGACGATTCGCCGCGCCGAGGATATGGGCCTGCCGCCACAACACCTCTCCGCGATCGACCTCGCAGCCATTTGGCGGAGAAAGGATGCGATCGTTGCCAAGTCGCGTCAGGGCCTTGAGAAGTGGCTGGGCGGCATGAAGCACTGTTCGGTCATCTATGGTGAGGCGCGCCTAGTTGCGCGGGACTCCGTTGCCGTGAACGGAGATCTATTGCAGGCGGAGCAGATCTTTCTCAATGTAGGTACGCGAGTTGCGATTCCAAAACTTGTAGGTATTGACGAAGTTCCATACTTGACCAACTCCACGATACTCAAGCTCGATATTCTGCCGTCGCACCTGGTTATCGTTGGCGGCAGCTACGTGGGGCTGGAGTTCGCGCAGATGTTTCGGCGTTTCGGTTCTGAGGTCACGATCGTAGAACGGCAGTCCAAACTGCTGAGCCACGAAGATGCCGATGTCTCAGATGCGGTGCGTGCCATTCTTGAGAAGGAAGGCATTCACGTTCGCGCGCATGCGGAATGCATTCAACTGGGGATGCGGAATTTTCAACCTGTGGTTCATGTCGATTGCAAGCAAGATGCCAAGGAGATCGTCGCGAGCCATGTGCTGCTGGCGACGGGCCGTGTACCGAACACGGATGACCTTGGGCTTGAAGTGGCAGGTATCAAGCGCGATGAGAAGGGATACATCCCGGTAAATGCACGGCTGGAGACCGCTATAACTGGCGTGTGGGCAATTGGCGACTGCAACGGACGCGGCGCCTTTACACACACTTCATACAACGACTACGAGATTATTGCCGCGAACCTGTTTGAAGGCGGGTCTCGTAGCGTCGATGACCGCATCCCGTGCCATGCTGTTTATATCGATCCTCCGCTGGCCCAGGTGGGCATGAATGAACGTGAGGTGCGTGAGCGCGGCCGCCCTGCGCTGATGGGGATTCGCCCCATGACCAAGGTTGGGCGCGCCGTTGAAAAGGGAGAGTCGGATGGATTCATGAAGGTGTTGGCCGACGCCGAGACGAAGGAGATACTGGGCGCGACAATTCTGGGCACGGGCGGCGACGAGGCCATTCACTGCATTCTCACGGCAATGTATGCGTGCAAGCCCGTATCGCTTCTGCAGCACTCGGTGCACATTCATCCGACGGTTGCCGAATTGATTCCAACAGTATTTGGTGAACTGAAGCCTCTGGAGTAGTCTGCAAGCAAGTGCATCCGAGGACGCCACTCGAGTGGCGAATGAAGACCGTCGATCTCGGACAGGAACTACCGCCTTCTTTTGAAACTGACTAAGCGATCATTACGAAAGGACATTGTCATGGCCCCTCGTCCCCCATTCCCTCCCTTTACTCTTGAAACCGCTATCCAAAAGGTCCGACTGGCTGAAGACGGTTGGAACAGCCGAGATCCGGAGAAAGTCTCCCTTGCATACACTGTCGACTCGCGTTGGAGAAATCGAGCTGAGTTCGCTCATGGACGTCAAGAGATTGTCGCGTTGCTCACACGCAAGTGGACTCGAGAACTGGACTACCGGCTCATCAAGGAAGTGTGGGCTTTTCTGGATAACCGGATTGCCGTTCGCTTTGCCTACGAGTATCAAGATGACTCGGGCAATTGGTTTCGGGCCTACGGCAATGAAAATTGGGAATTCGATTCAGAAGGGCTGATGTGTACCAGGCACGCCAGCATCAACGAACTCCCGATCTCCGATGCCGGACGAAAGTTTCACTGGCCTCTCGGACGACGCCCCGACGAACATCCGGGGTTGACTGATTCGGGTCTATGACTGTTGGGCGGAAACCAAAAAACCGCAATGCAAATGGACACCGATTTGTGTCCATTTGCAGAGGCAGTCCCGTTCCCGTTCGGGTTGTTATCGGCTTCCAAGCGATAGCGCTGCTTGCTTGATGAACTCCGCCACTTCCACCGGTTCTTGTAGCATGGCCACATGGCAGGTTGGCAGTGTAATCGTTCGAGCGTTGATCTTCTGTGCCATCTGCTCCTCAAGAGGTGCGGTGATTGCTTTGTCCTGGCCGGCGACGATATACCACGCCGGTTTTGTTCTCCAGGCAGGAATCACAGTTGGCGTGGCCGCGAGGACAGCAACCGACGCTGGGCCCTGTGTCGCTGTCAACTCGACTTGTTCCCGTTGGGACAAGTCTTGAGCGAATGCCTGTGCAATGCCTTGGGGAGAGATGGTTACAAACTGGCCAGTTGCGTCGAAGACAAGAAATGGCGTGATCGGAGAAGGAGTTTGCAGCGTCGAAAGCAGTGAGAGTGCAGATTCACCGCTATCGGGGGCAAACGCGGCAACATATACCAGCCCTGCGACATTAGGATCGTTTCCAGGCGTGTCTCCAATAACGACGCCACCATAAGAGTGTCCGACGAGCAGCACAGGCCCCGGATACGCCGTTGTAATGCGCGTGATAGCACGCTGCGTTACGGCGTCGTCGTCCGCCAGAGACGTAAGGGGAAGCTGTACCGCGGTCACATGGTAACCCTCGGCCTTCAGCAGGGGGATTACGCCGGACCAGCTTGAGCCATCGGCCCATGCTCCGTGAACCAGCACGATATTCTTGACGCCGCGGCTGGAGCTACCCAGCGACGCTTCTGGTGATTGTTGGGCATAGCCAACACCATGGAATCCCGCTGTCAGCAGAAGTCCGACATTCAAC